>Ga0070698_100006510_pt1 | contig 12664 bp, 12 predicted proteins | sample KBSK1502metaG_FD_65477 | JGI IMG/M metagenome (GOLD analysis project Ga0070698, IMG submission 65477) | Corn, switchgrass and miscanthus rhizosphere microbial communities from Kellogg Biological Station, Michigan, USA - KBS K1-50-2 metaG | ecosystem: Host-associated > Plants > Roots >... | reverse complement strand
ACAGCGCCGCCGATCAGGAACGCGCCGACGAGACGGCGGTTGCGAAAATGGGCGAACATTCCGCGGTAGGCGTCGCTCAGTCGAACGGTGGGGTTTCCTTCTCTGCGCGGAAGAGAGCGGGCGATGACGGCGGCGCCGATCACAGTGAAAAGCCCGAAGAAGACGAAAGGGGCGCGCCAATTGATCCCCGCCGCCAAAAAACCGGAAAGCACGCGGCCGGTCAAACCGCCGGCCACGGAGGCCGCGATCCAGCCCCCGACCTTGGGGCCCAGATCGGCCTCGCTGAAGGAGTCGCCGATGAAGGCGACCGCCACCGCCGTGACGCCGGGCATCAGAAATCCCTGCATCGCGCGGAAGAACAGCAGCATGTGAAAGGAAGAGGCAACGGCGCAGAGCATCGTCGGAACGGCCAGGAGCAGGCAGCTCGTGACCATGACCGGCTTTCGCCCGACGATGTCCGACAGCGATCCGTAGGCCGAGGAAACCAGGGCGATCATGAGAACGACGACGGAGACCGTCAGGCCCGCCGTCGCGGGAGCGATCCCGAACTCTTTGGAGAGCAGCGGCAGGATCGGCTGCGTGATGTAGAGATCGGCGTAGACGGCCACGGTCGCGAAGTTCAGGGCTCCGATGGTCGCGGCCGCGGTCGTTTTCATGGAGTTTTCAGTTATCAGTTTTCAGTTTTCAGTTCGGAGCGCACTCGGCTCTAGGTGAACTGATAACTGATCACTGATAACTGACAACTACAATCCCAGATACGCCTGGCGGATGCGCGGATCCTCGAGCAATTCTGCGGCGGTGCTCGATTGCACGATTCGGCCCGTCTCGAGCACGTAGCCGCGGTGCGCGTGCTCGAGGGCGACCTGAACGTCCTGCTCCACGAGAAGCACGGTCGTCCCGTCGAGATTGATTTGGGAAATCAATTCGAGGAGGTGATCGACGACGAGCGGCGCGAGCCCCAGCGACAGCTCATCGATCAAGAGCAGGCGTGGTCGGCCCATCAATCCCCTCCCGATCGCGCACATCTGCTGCTCGCCCCCCGAGAGGCGGCCCGCCAACTGGTTCGCCCGTTCCTTCAGCCGGGGCAAGAGACCGAAGACCCATTCGAGGTCTTCCTTGATCTTCTGAGAGTCGCGGCGCAGGTAGACTCCTTGGAGCAGGTTTTCCTTCACCGTCAGGCCAGGGAAGAGACGCCGCCCCTGAGGCACATGAATGATGCCGGCGCCGACGACTTCTTCGGGGCGGGCGCGCGTCAGATCGCTGTCGGCAAAGCGGATCGAGCCGGACCGGGGCTTGACCAGCTGCGACAGCGTGTAGAGCAGCGTTGTCTTGCCCGCGCCGTTGGCGCCGATCAGCGCGACGACTTCCCCGCTCCGCACGTCGAGGTTGACGTCCCAGAGAATCTGGACCTCGCCGTAGCCGGAGGAGAGATTCTTGATTTCGAGCAGCTTCTCGGTCGCGGGCGGCGCGGCCGCCTTGCGAAACTCTCCCGTTGCTGTGAGGGTGTCCCTGCGTCCCGCCGCTCGCGCCCGTTTGGCAAAGCGCTCCCCCAGGTACGCCTCGATCACCTCCGGGCTCTCGACGATCTCCTGCGGCGCGCCCTCCGCGATCTTCTTGCCGTAGTGGAGCACGACCAGCCGGTCGGAGATCCCCATGATCGCTTTCATGACGTGCTCGATCACGAAGAGCGTGACGCCCTCGCGGTTGATTTGCCGCAAGAGCTCCATCGCCTTTTCGACCTCGGTCGGGTTCAGGCCGGCCATGACCTCGTCCAAAAAGAGGAGCTGCGGATCCATCGCCAGCGCCTTGGCCAGCTCCAGGCGCTTCAGGTCAGCGATCGTGAGATCGGAGGCGCGGTCGTTGGCTCGGTGGACGAGCGCAACCTTGGTCAGCACTTCTTCAGCGCGCTGGCGCGCCTGCGCGGCGGAGCGCTCCCGGCCGCGGGCGCCGAACATCGCGCCGATCGCGACGTTGTCGCGCACCGTGAGCTGCTTCAAAGGTTTGACGACCTGGAAGGTCCGCGCGATTCCGAGCCGGCCGATGGCGTAGCTCGGAAGCTTCGTGATGTCCTCTCCACGAAAGAGGATCGTGCCCGACGTCGGCTTGTCCAGGCCCGTGATGCAATTGACGAATGTCGTCTTCCCGGCGCCGTTGGGTCCCAGAACCCCGAGGATCTCGCCCTTGCGGATCGTCAGGTCGACGCCGGCGACAGCCGCAAGGCCGCCGAACCGCTTGGCGATCTGGCGGGCTTCGAGGATGGGAGTGTCGGGGTCGGGACTCGGGACTCGGGACTCGGGACTGGAGCTCATCGTAACGGCGCCGGTTCGCGCCCTTCGCCTTTCGCCATTCGCCCTTCGGCGATTCTCATTGCACTCGGCTTGCGCGAACGTTGGCGAGGAGGAGGTCGCGCCAGATCCTTCGGCCCTTCGGGCCTGGGCGCGCCAGTCTTCTGAAGAGGTCCATCAGCCCGCGCGGCAGGAAGACGATGAAGAAGATGATGATCAGCCCGAGCACGGTCGGATGGAGCTCGATGAAATGGCTCCAGACATAGGTCGAAAGGAGCTGGTAGACCGCGGCACCCAGGACCGGTCCCCAGACGGAACCGGTTCCGCCGATGATGCAGGCGATGATCATCCGCAGCGTGTACTCCACCTTGAAAAAGTCGTCGGGCGCGACGTGGATGTTCTGGTACGCCACGATGGCCCCGGCCAGAGCGGCGAACACGGCGGAGAGCGCGAAGGCCAGGACCTTGAAGAGTGTCGTGTTGATCCCGAGCATGCGCGCCGCGTCCTGGTCCTCGCGGATCGCGACCCATCCGTAGCCGAGCTTCGAGCGCTCGAGCAACGCCGTCACGACGAGACCGACCACGACGAGGGCGAGGGCGACGTAGTAGAAGAAGGAGCTGTCGCTCCGCACGGGCAGATCGATTCCCGTGGCGCCCTGCGTCAGGCTGTCCCAGGTGGCCGCGATCTGGCGCAGCGCCTCGGCCACACCGAGCGTCGCGATGGCGAAGTAGTGCCCCTTCAACCGGAGGACCGGCAAGCCGATCGCGGTGGCCACGATCGCCGCGAGCAGCGCACCGGCAGGCGCCGCCGCGAAGAAGGGAAGCTGCCATTTCGAGAGCATCAGAAGCCCCGTCGTGTACGCGCCGATTCCGAAGAAGGCGACGTTGCCGAAGGCGGCGTAGCCGGTGTACCCGCCGATGAAGTTCCATCCCTGCGCCATCAGCGCGAGACACAGCACTGTGGTGTAGGTCAGCAGCTTGTACGGGGAAACCACCCGAGGCAGAAAGAGCAGCCCGGCCAGGATCACGGCGAAGAGGAGGAACCGGAGAGGTTTGGGCATCAGTAGAAGCCCTTGCCCGCGATTCCCTGCGGCCGGACGATCAAGAGGAGCACCAAGATTCCGAACGTGACCGCCTGCGACAGGGCAGGAAGGCGGGACCCCACGACCACCTCGATGACAGCGTAGAGCGCCGCGCCGATCAGGACATTGACGACATTGCCCAGGCCGCCGAGAACGCAAATGACAAAGGCGCGTTGCGTGTACGGCCCGCCCAGATTGGGATCGAAGGCCACCTGCGTCGAGAGCAGCGACCCGGCCGCGCCCGCCAGCGCCGCGCCGATCGCGAAGGTCAATCCGTAGATCGTCGCCACCTTGACCCCTGACAGACGCGCCGCGTCCAGGTCCATCCCGGTCGCGCGGATGGCGCGGCCCAGGCGGCTGCGGTTCAAGAACGCCCCGAGCGCCAGGACCAGTGCCAGCGATACGAAAAGGGCTCCCAGGCGAATGTAGGGCACGCGCACCGGGCCGAGCGTGAATCCGGTGCCGCTGTAGGCCGGCTGGACGGAACGGGTGTCCGCCTTGAAGAAGTAGTTGATCAGGTTGACGATCAGAATCTCCAGGCCGAAGGTCAGAAGAAAGGTCGCCAGGAGCGGCGCGCGGATGACCTGGTTGATCAGGGATCGCTGGATCAAGTACCCGAGCCCGAACATCACGGCCATCGAAATGGGAATCGAAACGAAAGGATCGATCTTCCAGATCGCGTACATCCAGAAGGTGAGGTAGGCCCCCAGCACGATAAACGCCCCGTGCGAGAGGTTCACGATGTTCATGATTCCCCAGACGAGGGAGAACCCGAGAGCCACCAGCGCCAGGATGCCCGAAAGCAGCAGCGCGTTGACCGCGATCTGGCCTAATTCGGCGGAAGACATAGTTTTCAGTTTTCAGTTGTCAGTTTTCAGTTTCCAAAGTCCGATTGGCCTCTTTGAATAGAACTGTGAACTGAGAACTCTGAACTGATAACTCGCGCTAGCGCTTGTCCCACGCCGGCATCGGATACAGCGGCGGCTTCTCGGCGACGTCGGCCGGCCAGACCGTGTACTTGTTGCCGTCCGGCTGATACTGCTCGGCGGCCATGGGCTTATAGATGTTGACACCGCGGGAATCGAACTTGACCTTCCCGTAGTAGGTCATCACATCGATCGCGGCCAAAGCGTCCCTCACCTTCGTAGGATCGAGCGAGGCCGCCTTCTCGATCGCCTTCTGATAGGCGATGACCGCAACGGCCGACTCAGCGACCTGATAGGGAATGGACTTGTAGTTCGGGTGCTTGGCGCGGAAGGCGTCGCCAAACGCTTTCGGGGTCTTCCAGGGGTCGTCGCCGTTGTATTTCAGCGCCTCGGTCCACTGGGTGGCCCCGAAGATGTAATCCGCACTCTTGCCCAGGTTCGCGCGAAACTCCGGCGAAGAGGGGCCCACGGAGAACCCCATCGCCTTGGGCGAGACTCCGAGATCCTTGGACTGCTTCACGATGAGCAAAGAGTCCTGCAGGTGGCCGGAGCCGAGAATGATGTCGGCATTTTTTCCCTTGATCGCGGTCAGAAGGGCCGAGACGTCCTGCGCGTTGGTCGGATAGAGCTCGTCGTAGACGACGCTCAACCCCTTCTCCTTCGCATACTCGGCCGCGCCGCCCGCAACTTCCTTGGAGAAGGATTCGTTCTCGCCGAGGATCGCGACCGTCTTCACCTTGGGATCCTTCGAGCGGACGGCGTCGATGATTCCGCGCAGGTAGAGCTTGGCTGGCGACAAGATCATGAACGTGTACTTGTAGCCCTTCGAGAAGATGCTCTCGGCCGAACCGTTGGCTTCGACCATCGGAATCTTGTAGCGCTCGCAAATCGGGGCGGCCGTGCCCGTCGGCGAGGAGCCGTAGGGACCCAGAATCAGGTTGACCTTGTCCTCGTTGATCAACTTCTCGATCAGCTGGGCGGTTCGCTCCGGCTTGGTCTCGTCGTCGTAGTACTTCATCTCCAGCTTGTAGGTCTTGCCGCCGACCTTGATCCCCCCGAGCTCGTTGATCTTGTCGATGGCGAATTGATAACCGTCGCGGGTGTACTCCCCCTCCTTCGCGGTCTTGCCCGTAATCGAAATCGCCGCGCCGAAAACAATCGTGTCAGCGGCGAGCGCGCAAGCGGCGGCCATCCAGAAAGCCAGCGCCAGGAGTGTCGCGGACTTCTTCATTGAAACCTCCTCCGTAAGAAAAAGACGAGCTTTGATCGAGACTATATTTCCACTGCCGGCGCCGAATCCAGCCTGGAATCGATTGGATCGGCGCCGGCGAATGTGGCCCTGAGTCTCGGGCAAGGAGACGAGATGAGCAGCTCCCGCGGCGCCGAAGCTTTGGTCGGAGTCTGGAGGCTCGAGGAAATCCGGGACCGCACGCCCGATGGTCGGACGGGAGACCATCCTGACTTCGGACCGGGCCCGGACGGCTTTCTCGTCTACACCTCCCGGGGCTACGTGTGTGTCCAGTTCATGGCTCGCAACCGTCCGCCGTGGCCGCGGGAGGACGATCCGACGCAAGAGGACAGGGCCACCGCCGCGGCGGGCTACGGCGCCTACGCCGGGCGTTTCGAAGTCGATGAAGCGAAAGGCCTCGTCCACCATCACGTCGAGGTGGCGCTGATTCCCAATCGAGTTGGGACGACTCTGACCCGCCGATTCTCCCTTTCGGGCGATCGGCTGACTCTGGCCCCGCTCGCCGCCCGGCGCAAAGGGATCGAGGTCGACCGCGTGCTCGTCTGGCGGCGGGCTTGAAAAGCCGCGGGATCCTGATTCTCTCCGCCGCGCACGTCTGCGACGATCTGAATCAGGGCGCTCTGCCGGCGCTTCTTCCATTCTTCATCGCCGAGCGGCACTTCACGATCGCCGCCGCGGGAGGTCTCGTCCTGGCGGCAAACGTCACATCGTCCGTCCTCCAGCCTCTTCTGGGCCTTCACGCGGATCGGCGGGGCGCGCCGTGGCTCGTTCCGGCGGGACTCTTTCTCGCCGGGATGGGCGTCGCCCTCTCCGGCCTCGCTCCGACCTATCCCCTCGTGCTGCTGGCCGCGGCCGTTAGCGGAATCGGCGTCGCCGCCTTTCACCCCGAAGCCGCGCGACAGGTCGCCTCCCTCTCCGGGGAGCGACGGGGCACGTCGATGGGCATTTTTGCGGTGGGCGGCAACATCGGCTTCGCGATCGGGCCGGCGCTGGCCACTGGCCTGCAGATCGCCTTCGGTCTGCGAGGCACGATCGGCCTCGTGGTGCCCGCGGCCGGGATGGCCTTCGTGCTGCTCGCAACCCGGCGGTTGATGCCCTGGGCGTCTCAGGACTTTCCGGACTCAACCAGGGCCACACCGGCAGATCGATGGGGGTCGTTCTGGCGCCTGGCGGCTGTCGCGGTCTGCCGCGCCTTCGTTTTCTATGGTTTGAACACGTTCATCCCCCTCTACTGGATCCACGTCTTCGGCAAGTCCAAAGGCGCCGGCGGCGCCGCCCTGACTCTCATGCTCTCGGCCGGAGTCGCGGCGACGCTCGCAGGCGGATGGCTCGCGGACCACGTCGGCCGCCGCCGGGTCGTCGTCTGGTCCCATGTCCTTCTCTTTCCTTTCTTAGTCGCCTTCCTCGGCACCGGAAGCGCCACAGTCGCGCTCGTTCTGCTCGTGCCGATCGGCGTGACCCTCTATGCTCCTTTCTCGGTCATGACCGTGATGGGTCAGGAGTACGTGCCGAGCCGTGTCGCGACAGCGTCGGGTTTCATCATCGGCGTGGCGGTGACGCTCGGCGGCCTCGTGGCCCCGGTGCTCGGACGGATCGCGGATCTTCACGGTGTCCACGCCGCCCTTTCGACGCTGCTCTTCGTGCCCCTGGTCGGCGCCCTCATCGCGGCGAGCCTCCCCCGCGATTCTTCTTCTCGGAGTGGTTCGAAGTGACGATCCACCGCTGAAGCGAGCCGGCGAGAAAAAGGCCCGCGCGAACGCGGGCCTTGGTCGGAGGAGGGTCGGCTTCTGTTCAGCCGAGCTGAAGGTCGAGAGTGTCCCTCTCGGCGCGAGCGATGTTCAGGCCAGCCAGATCGGCGGCGGGAGACTGGCTCGCGCGAATCGTCGATGATTTTTCGGAAGCCGCCGAGCCGCTCCGAACACCGCCGATCGCGAAGAATGCGGCGATTGTGAAAAGGAGAGCGCCCCACAATGCGCCTCTCACCACCTTCTTGCGGTCCGATTTGCCGTTCGGCTGCCTCGAGTTCAGAATCTCGCCTCCTTTCCTCGGTCCGTTTGCTGCGGCTTCGGTTTCCTAGCCGCCGCGCTGCTCTGCCCGAGGAAGGCGAGCAGGTCGGCGTTGACCTGATCCTGGAGTGTGGCCGTGAGGCCGTGCGGTGCGCCCGGGTAGTAGATTTCCTTCGCGCCCCTGATGAGCCTGGACGATTTCTTCGCCGAGTCCTTGATTGGAACGATCTGATCGTCTTCGCCGTGCATGATCAGGGTCGGGACATCGATCTTCTTGAGGTCCTCGGTGAAATCGGTCTCGGAGAAGGCTTTGATGCTTTCGTAGGCGTTCTTGAGACCCGCCTGCATGCTCCAGAGCCAGAACTGATCCAGGGTCCCCTGGGAAACTTTGGCGCCCGGCCTGTTGGCGCCATAGAACGATAGAGCCAAGTCCTTATAAAACTGCGAGCGGTCCTTGTAGAGGCCGCTCCGCATGTTGTCAAACACCTCGATCGGCAACCCCTCCGGATTGGCCGCTGACTTCAGCATTATCGGCGGCACGGCGGCGATGAGGACCGCGCTGGCGACACGCTTGGTCCCGTGGCGGCCGATATACCGCGCGACTTCCCCGCCTCCGGTGGAGTGGCCCACCAGCGTGGCGTCCTTGAGATCGAGCGCCTCGATCACGGCCGCAAGATCGTCGGCATAGCCGTTCATGTCGTTCCCGGATGAAGCCTGGCTGGACCGGCCATGGCCACGCCGGTCATGCGCAACGACGCGGAACCCGTTCTGGACAAGGAACAGCATTTGGCCATCCCACGCGTCGGAGCTTAGAGGCCAGCCGTGTGAAAATGTGACGACCGGGCCTTTGCCCCAGTCTTTGTAATAGATCTGCGTGCCATCTTTGGTCGTGATGGTGCTCATGGAATCTTCTCCTTTCTTTCGGTTGGGTGATGATTCAGCTCTTCGTGTGTCGACGCGTGTGCTCCTGTACCAAGGGTCTTACTCGCCTGCCGCTCGGCCTTCACTCCTTCCATGGTTGCGCAGATCTACTCCGCTATGCGCTCGAGCACGCCATACAAATGCATGCTCCACGACCGGCCGGCGTCCGCCGACGCCTGCCATCGCTCCTCGACCGAGCCATTGCTCCTTGGTGTCCAGGTCACTCGATGCATCCGCACGACATCCGCCTGGTATTCCTTACCCGTCATCACCATGGCGGCGCCCTCCCGTTGTCCGTCGAAGGACAGCACGACTCTGCCATGGTCGATGAAGTCCCGATGCCAGGTTCTGCTCGCCGGCCGGTAACCGATGACGCCCAGGCCCTCACCGGCGGGACCCACCCCGCGCCAGCGTTCGATCAGCACACAACCGCCGTACTCCTTCGAGAAGGTCGTGGTCCCGATCACATGGCCCGAGGAATCGCGGACCAGCCAATTGCCGACGACAAAATCGAATTGATGATGCTGCTGGGTTGAGCACGACTGCGTAGGAGGCGGCCCCGCGGCGGACAGCGTCGCCGCGGAGCCCAGGATCAGCACGACGATTCGCCCGACACCGATCACCGCGTGCCCACTCCGTTGGCTGCCTCGATGATGACCGCGGCGACTTCCTTGGGCCGCGACAACATCGGCACGTGGCCCGAGGGCAGGGCCGTCGTGTGCGCGTTCATGTGCTTGGCCATCACCTTCTCGTAGTCCGCCGGCAGAATGCGGTCGTTCACGGTTATGGACCACGTAGGCCGGGTCTTCCACGCCGGGGCCGGCACCTTCTCGGCGAGGGCCGTCGAATTCCACGGACCCTGCGTCGCGAACACGAGGGCTCGCTCGCCAGGCGGAAGATCCGGCACGAAGTCCTCCTCGACTCCCTGGCGCGTGAGCGAGAGGTAGCCGGCCGCATCCGGCGCCATGTGTCCCAGCCCGGGAGTCGGCGGGTAAGGCTTCAGAACGTCATTGGCCGTTTCGCCCTCCTTTGGGATGATCGCCGCGATGTAGACGAGCCCCACGACCTTGGGATCGTTCCCGGCTTCGCTGATGACCATGCCCGCCCAGGAGTGGCCCACGAGGATCACCGGCCCGTCCTGCAGGGCGAGCGCTCGCTTGGTGGCCGCGACGTCTTCGGCCAGTGACGACAACGGGTTCTGCACGGCCGTGACGCGGAACCCCTTGGCCTGGAGCAGCGGAATGACCTTGGCGAAGCTCGACCCATCCGCGAAGGCTCCATGGACCAAGACGATGTTTTTTACCGGGGTCGCCGCGCCTGCGGTCTTCGATTGCGCTGTGCAGACTCCAGCAATGGACGCCAGTGCGAGCAGAACGACCAAGAGTTTCTTCCACATGGCTACTCCTTTTTCGCCGTTCGGCGATGCAAAGCGAACCGTTTCTCTTCACTCCTTCCATGGGCTCTGCGCGAGCAGGTCCGCGAACGTCGGGACTCGAACGTCGGGAGCGTGCGAATGAACGACGATCTCGAGAAACGTTCCGGGCACGAATTGCGGCTTTCGCCGTGCGCACGCGACGAGGAGGTTCGTGGCCGACGCGATGAAGGCCGGCCGGGGATACTCCTCGACGATCTGCGCGACGCGTTCGGGGCCTACGCCGTCCAGCCGCGTGCCCAGGAAGTCCGCGCTGACGCCCAGGTGGGCCAGGGCCGTTTCCGGACCCTTCCGAAGGGCGATGCCGAAGCTGCTGTTCAGCGCAATCGCATCCCACACGACGTCGGCCTTCCGCGCGTCGAGTCCCCGCTCGACGAGAAACGCGCGCGCTCTGTCGGCCCCCTCCAGCTCGAACCGTTGGTCCGCGCCCACGTACGCGTCGGTCAGCCCCAGATCGTGCAGCATCGCGGACAAGTAGAGGAGTTCGCGGTCGCACTGCAGACCGTCGTGCTTGCCGATCGCATCGGCAAACAGGAAGCTCCGCGCGCAATGGTTGAAGAGGAACGGCGGCGAGAGTTCCGCCACGAGCGCAGTGGCACGTTGACACAGCTCGCTGTCCGGTGCGCCAACGGGAAGGGCAACGGCAACGGAGAGTCGAGAGCCTTGCATCGCGGTACTCCTTTTCAAGAAGCGATCGTCCTTAGGGGCCCCCGCGTGGGTCCGCCGCCGCTCTTAACAAAGATTTTGCGTCTCTCTTCATCTCCGTTTCGGCCGACGTGTCAGGACCCGCCGATTGGTCTCGGCAGCGCGCCGTTCGTTACAGGACCCCGACGGTCAGCGCTCTGGACGGCTCGCCGGTCCGTTCCCGTTTCGCGCGGGGCGCCGTCACCTGATAAGGTGCCATGGCGCGTCACGATCGACGGTGCCGGCTCGAGGGCGTGAGTGTTGGTTGCGCATCCCCAGGCATCGGCAGCCGATGCCGCAGTCATCTCCGCATTGCGCGATGGAGACGAGATCGCGTTCACCCGACTCGTGGATCAGCACCATGCGGCCCTGCGCCGCATCGCCCGGCTGTTCGTTTCGAGCTCCGCCGTTGCCGACGAGGTCGTTCAGGAGACCTGGCTGGCCGTGGTCCGGGGAGTCTGGGCGTTCCAGGGACGCTCATCCCTCAGAACCTGGATTCTTCGGATATTGATCAACCGCGCCAAGACCCGCGCCCAGCGAGAGGGTCGGACCGTGCCGCTCGCGGATGGCCGCATCGCGGAGACCGCCGGAGCTCCGTCTTCGGGAGCCGGCGGCTCCGCCTTCTCTCCCGACCTCGACCTTACACAGGATCCGGTGAATGGACGGGGCTCCCCGCTTTTCGACCCGGACCCTTCGCCCGAGGCGGCGGTTCTGGTTCGGGAAGCCCGCGCACACCTTCGTGCGGCGATCGATGCTCTCCCGGCGAACCAGCGAACGGTGATCACGATGCGAGATCTCGAGGGCTATTCGAGCGAGGAAGTGTGTAACGTCTTGGGTCTCACGGGGACCAATCAGCGCGTACTATTGCACCGAGCTCGATCCGGCGTCCGTGCCCGAGTGGCCGGCTACTTTCGGAAAAAGTGACGACGTCGTCGGCTCGTGAGATGAGCTGTTCCGAGCTAGCGGACGCGGTCTCGGCGTACCTGGAGGGCGAGCTCGATGCGGTCGAACGGGATCGGTTCGATGCCCACATACGAGGGTGCCCGGGTTGCCGTCTCCTCGTCGCGCAGTCGCAAGCCATGATCGGGGCGCTCCGAGGCCTGGAGGAAGCTGATGATGATGACGTGGACGGTGACGATGCTCCCAGGGGCCCGATCGGCCCGGAGAAGGAGCGGCTCGTGGCGCTCTTCCATGAGCACGGATTCCATCGCCGGGCACATCGCGATCCCGGGATCCCGCTCGGCCTCGACGGTGCGCTCGCCGCGCCCGGAGACCATCTCGCGTACTTCTGGGAGTCCGAGCAGGAGTTCGAGGCCACGGTCGGCTTCGTCGCCGCCGGCGCGGCGCAGGGAGAAACCTGCGTGCTCCTCGGCCACGAAGGCGTCAACGACCGAATCGAGGCCGCGAGCAACCGCGCCGGGCTCGATACCGCGACTCTGCGACGGGAGGGCCGGCTGCATTTCGCCTCCGGAACGAGGTCGCCCGGTGCCCTCCTCGAGATCCTCGGCGCACAAATCGAGCTCGCGGTCGATCGCGGAGCGCCTCTCGTCCGCATCCTCGGCAACCTCGGGTGGGGCCGGCCCGACTGGCCCGACGAATCGGATCTCCTGCGTTTCGAATCGCGCGTCACGAACGCGGTCCGAAAACTTCCCGTCATCGTGATGTGCGCCTACGACGTCCGACGCCTCTCCGGAAGCGTCCTTCTGCTCGCGGGGCTCGAATGCCATCCGCTGACCTACCGCCGCGGCGCCCTGCGATCGAACGAGCTGTACGTACCGGCCGAGAAATTCCTCGGGGCCCTGCCGCCTGACGCGGGGAGTGATGAAGAAGGTCCGACGAAATGATCGGTTCGAACGGGAGGCAAGGAATGGACAAACCCCGAATCTTCCTGGGATCGTCGGGAAAGCAGGAGAAGCTCCTTCAGGCGCTCACACGCGGTCTGGAAGACGTTGCGCGCGTCGAGCCATGGACGACATCCTTCAACCCAGGAACGACGACGTTGGAACGCCTTCTGGAGCTGACCCGCGAAGTCGATTTCGCCGCCTTCGTGTTCGCTCGGGACGACTGGACGAGCACGGGC
>Ga0070698_100006508_pt1 | contig 12667 bp, 11 predicted proteins | sample KBSK1502metaG_FD_65477 | JGI IMG/M metagenome (GOLD analysis project Ga0070698, IMG submission 65477) | Corn, switchgrass and miscanthus rhizosphere microbial communities from Kellogg Biological Station, Michigan, USA - KBS K1-50-2 metaG | ecosystem: Host-associated > Plants > Roots >... | reverse complement strand
CGCCGACCACGAAGGCGCCTTCGCCTGGAACTACGGCCTTCAGCCCCGCCGCGTCTGGCGCGGCGGGGAGCCCGCCACGGCCTGACCGCCAGCTCCACATCCCTCGGAACGTGGTCGATGTGACATCGTCCACCAAAGAGCGTCGTCGATGTGACATCGACGACGTTTGCCCGCTGATAACAGCAAGAAGCGGCCCGCGGGCCGCCGGATCGCCAGCGCGGGTCAACTCAGGCGGGTGCGCGGGTGCGCGGCAGCCGCCCGGGCGTGGCATGCTTCCAGACATGGCTTCACGCACGCAGCAGCCGGCCCAGCAACAGGCGCCGGCCGCGGTCACGCTGGTCGTCGGCGAGGAGGAGTTTCTCGTCGACCGGGCGGTGCGGGAGCGGATCGCGGCGGCCCGCGCGGCGGCCGGGGACGACGGCGGTGACCTGCACGACGTCGAGGCGAGCGCGCTGACCCCTGGGGAGCTGACCACGCTGACCTCGCCGAGCCTGTTCGGCGGCGGCGCCATCGTGATCGTCAGGAACGCGCAGCATGCCGGCAAAGAGACCGCCGCCGAGCTAGCCGGCTACACAAAGAGCCCGCCGCCCGACGCGGTGCTGGTCATCACCCACGCCGGCGGCGCGAAAGGCAAGGCCCTGGTCGGCGACCTGACCAAGGCGGGCGCCAGCGTCACCGAGTGCCCGAAGCTGACCCGGCCGTCGGAGCGGGCGGAGTTCGTGCGGGCCGAGTTCCGCCGGGCCGGCCGGCAGGCCGACGAGGGCGCGGTGCGGGCGCTGCTCGACGCGGTGGGCACAGACCTCAGGGAGCTGGCGTCGGCGGCCGGCCAGCTCGCGTCCGACACCGAAGGCAAGATCACCGCGAGCGTCGTGGCCAGGTACTACCGGGGACGGGCGGAGGCGACGGGGTTCAGCGTGGCCGACCACGCGGTCGAGGGACGGCTGAACGAGGCGCTGGAGCAGCTCCGCTGGGCGCTGGCGACCGGCACCGCCCCGGTCCTGATCAACAGCGCGCTCGCCCAGGGGCTGCGGCTGCTAGGCCGGGTCGGCGCCGCGGGCAGGGGCGCGAGCGCCCTAGCGCTCGCCGCCGAGGTGGGCGCGCCGCCGTGGAAGATCGACCGCGTGCGGCAGCAGCTGCGCGGCTGGCACCCGGACGGGGTGGGGCGCGCGCTGCAGGCGGTCGCCGAGGCGGACGCTCAGGTCAAGGGCGACAGCGTCAGCGCGGACTACGCGCTGGAGCGCGCCGTCAGGCGGATCGTCGCCTACCGTGCGGGGGCCGGCCGCTGAACTCCGCGCGGCCACGCCACACAGCGCCCTCAGGCGTCCTGCAGCTCCGACAGCCGCCTGGCGATCGCGGACTTGCGGTTCGCGGCCTGGTTCTTGTGGATGACGCCCTTGCTCACTGCCTTGTCAAGCTTGCGAGAGGCAGCCCGCATCGCCGCGGTCGCCTCCTCGGCGTTCCCCGCCTCAGCAGCCTCGCGGAACTTCCGCACGTACGTGCGCAGCTCAGACTTGACCGCCTTGTTGCGCTGGTGCGCCTTCTCGTTCTGCTTGATGCGCTTGATCTGCGACTTGATGTTCGCCACGCGTAAAGATCCTTACATCTTGTCCGTTAAAGTCTTTGGAGAGCGTCACCGGCCGCGGTCGGTGCCCAGACGGCGTCCGGCGGGAAAACGACGGCGCGCTGACGAAGGATATCCGAGCTGTCGGTTATTCCTCAAACCATAGTGGGAAGCAAGGTTTCAATGAGCGTTCCGGCCAGGCCGGTACCTGCGCCTGCCCGTACGGACCAGGCCGTGATCCGCAATTTCTGCATTATCGCGCACATCGATCACGGCAAGTCCACGCTGGCCGACCGCATGCTGCAGCTGACCGGCGTCGTCGAGGGGCGGCAGATGCGCGCCCAGTACCTGGACCGGATGGACATCGAGCGCGAGCGCGGCATCACGATCAAGAGCCAGGCCGTCCGGCTGCCCTGGGAAAACCAGGGCCAGCACTACGTTCTCAACCTGATCGACACGCCAGGCCACGTCGACTTCTCCTATGAGGTCTCCCGCAGCCTGGCCGCCTGCGAGGGCGCCGTCCTGCTGGTGGACGCGGCGCAGGGCATCGAGGCGCAGACGCTCGCCAACCTGTACCTGGCGCTCGACGCGGACCTGAAGATCATCCCGGTGCTGAACAAGATCGACCTGCCCGCGGCCCAGCCCGAGCGGTACGCGAGCGAGATCGCCGCGATCATCGGCATCGACCCGGCCGAGGTCATGAGGGTGTCCGCCAAGACCGGCGAGGGCGTCAGGGAACTGCTCGACACGATCGTCGAGCAGGTCCCGCCGCCGCACGGCGACCCCGACGCCCCGGCGCGAGCGCTGATCTTCGACTCGGTGTACGACACCTACCGCGGCGTCGTCACCTATCTCAGGGTCATGGACGGCCGCCTGAGCAGGCGCGAGCGGGTGCTCATGATGTCCACCCAGGCCGTGCACGAGACCCTCGAGCTAGGGGTCATCTCCCCGGAGCCGCTGCCCGCCGACGGCCTCGGCGCCGGCGAGGTCGGCTACCTCATCACCGGCGTGAAGGATGTCCGCCAGGCGCGGGTCGGCGACACGATCACCAGCGCCAGCAAGCCGGCGGCAGCAGCCCTCGCGGGCTACGACAACCCGAAGCCGATGGTGTTCTCCGGCCTGTACCCGGTCGACGGCGACGAGTACCCGGAGCTGCGGGACGCGCTCGACAAGCTCAGGCTCAACGACGCCGCGCTGGTCTACGAGCCGGAGACGAGCACCGCGCTCGGCTTCGGGTTCCGCTGCGGGTTCCTCGGCCTGCTGCACATGGAGATCGTCAGGGAGCGGCTGGAGCGCGAGTTCGACCTGTCGCTCATCTCCACCGCGCCGAACGTCGTCTACCGCGTCGTCATGGAAAGCGGCCGCGAGATCCGGGTGACCAACCCCAGCGACTTCCCCGGCGGCATCGACGGCTACGCGGCCGCGGGCCAGAACCCGAAGGGCAACACCGGCGGCAAGATCCAGGCCGTCTTCGAGCCCGTGGTCAGGGCCACGATCATCTCCCCGAGCGACTACATCGGCACGATCATGGAACTGTGCCAGAGCCGCCGCGGCGCGCTCATCGCCATGGACTACCTGTCCACCGACCGGGTGGAGATCCGGTACACGATGCCGCTCGCGGAGATCATCTTCGACTTCTTCGACCAGCTCAAGTCCAGGACGAGGGGCTACGCGAGCCTGGACTACGAGCCGGCCGGCGAGCAGGAGGCCAACCTGGTCAAGGTCGACATCCTGCTGCAGGGCCAGCCGGTGGACGCGTTCAGCCAGATCGTGCACGCCGACAAGGCCCGCGAGTACGGCCTGGCGATGACCGCCAAGCTCAAGGAGCTGATCCCGCGCCAGCAGTACGAGGTGCCCATCCAGGCCGCGGTGGGGTCAAGGATCATCGCCCGCGAGAACATCCGCGCCCTGCGAAAGGACGTCCTCGCCAAGTGCTACGGCGGTGACATCACCCGCAAGCGGAAGCTGCTCGAGAAGCAGAAGGAAGGCAAGAAGCGGATGAAGACGATCGGCCGCGTCGAAGTCCCGCAGGAAGCCTTCGTCGCCGCCTTGTCCACCACGCAGCAGGACACCGCCAGCCGGCGGTAACGCTGGCCGGCGGTAACGCCAGCCCCTGGTCGTCAGCGCTGGCTGGACGCGGCCAGCAGCACGACGAGGAACAGCGCCCAGCAGGCGATCCCCAGGTAGCCGAGGACGAGCCCGGCGATGGCCAGCCCGTCGCCGCCCTCCCCGGTCCGCTTGATGTTCGCGCGCGCCACGTGGCCGAGGATGACCGCGGGCACGGCGGCGATGCCGAGCGTGAAGAACTCCGCGATCCCGCAGATCAGCGACGCGACGGCCACCCCGCTCGTCGGCGGCTGCGGCACCGGGTAGTAGCCCGCGTGATAGGGCGCCACCGCGCTGAACGGCCCGGCCGGCAGGTCGGCGACCACCGCGCCCAGGTCGGCGTAGGTCTTCGCCGACAGCACGCGCGCGCACCGCGTATCGAACTCCTCTTTGGTCAGCCGCCCTTCGCCGTACGCGGCGGTCAGCACGTCGATCGTCCGGTCCCGGTCGGCCGCCGCGGCGCGCATCCCCGGCTGGGCGAATCCCGGCGGCCCCGGCATCCGCGGATGCGCGTACGGCCCGGGCGTGAACGGCACCGGCGGCCCGTACGGGGGCGGTCCGTACGACGGCGGCCCGTACCCAGCCATCGGCGGCGGATACGGAACGGGCGGCCCGGCCGGCTGCCGGTGCGGGACAGTCGGCTGCCCGCCGCCGGGCTCAGCGCCGCCGGGCGGCTTGGACAGCCCATTGCCCGACGGCTGGCCGTTTCCGGGTGGCGGAAACCCGCCTCCACCAGGTGCCTGGTCTGAAGTCACCAGTACCTCCCGCCCGAGTTGTCTGTACTACAGCTTATCCTCGGCAGCGTGCCTGGAACCCTCCCTGACGGCGACCCAGTTCCCGCCGACGGGAGCCTGCCGCCGAGCGCGGCCGCGCGATACGGCCAGCAGGCGTTCGGCGTGTACGTGCACGTCCCGTTCTGCCGGACCCGCTGCGGCTATTGCGACTTCAACACCTACACCGCGACCGAACTCGGCGGCGGCGCCTCGCAGGACGCCTACCCGGACCTGATAGCACGCGAGATCGCCCTCGCCGCCGAGGTTCTCCCCACGGGCAAAACCCCGGTGAGCACGGTGTTCTTCGGCGGCGGCACCCCGACGCTGCTCGCCCCGGCCCGGCTGGGCGGCATCCTCGCCGGGATCGGCGAGGCCTTCGGCCTGGCCGGCGACGCGGAAGTCACGGTCGAGGCGAACCCGGAAACCGTCGACGCCGCCTCCCTCCGGGAACTGCGGGCGCAGGGAGTCACCAGAGTCTCGTTCGGAATGCAAAGCGCGGTACCGCACGTGCTGCGCACGCTTGACCGCCAGCACCAGCCCGGGAGACCAGAACAATGCGTGCAGTGGGCGCGCGCGGCCGGGTTCGACCACATCAGCCTGGACCTGATCTACGGCACGCCAGGGGAGAGCGACGACGACTGGCGGCGGTCGCTGGAGGCGGCGATCGGCGCCGGGCCTGATCACGTCTCCGCCTACGCGCTGATCGTCGAGGAGGGCACCCGGCTGGCCGCCAGGGTGCGCCGCGGCGAGATCGCCGCGCCGGACGACGACGCGCTGGCTGACCGGTACCTGATCGCCGACGACCTGCTCGGGCAGGCGGGCTTCACCTGGTACGAGATCTCGAACTGGGCGAAAACCGGCGACGCGCGCTGCCGGCACAACCTGCTGTACTGGACCGGCGGCGACTGGTGGGGGTTCGGTCCCGGCGCGCACAGCCACGTCGGCGGCACCCGCTGGTGGAACGTGCGGCACCCGGCGGCCTACGCGGCGCGGCTGGCGGCGGGCGAGTCCCCGGCCGCGGGCCGCGAGGTGCTGACCGCCGCCGAGCAGCGGATGGAAGACATCATGCTCCGCGCCCGGCTCGCCGAGGGCCTGCCGCTGACCGCCCTCACCACCGCCGCTTTCCGTTATTCGGAACGTGCGGTCGCTACTCACCTAGCCGAACCGTCCGCTTTCGCGGACGGCAGGCTCGTGCTGACCCGGCAGGGCCGGCTGCTCGCGGACGCCGTGATCCGCGACCTGACGTTAGCTGACGAGGGTCGAGCAGACCCAGGCCGGGATCTGCCGGAAGCCGCCCTCGCGGGCGGCGGCCGCGGCGAGCACCAGGTACGTCGCCATGACCAGCCAGCCGATGACCGCGAGCGGGATCATCACGAGCAGCGCGGCACGCGCCGTCGAGAAGGACAGCAGCGCGCCGACGATCGCGCCGGAGACCGCGTAAAGCAGCCAGGTCAGCGCGACGTTCAGCGCCTGGGCGGCATGACGCCTGACGAACTGCGAGCCGTGCCGCGCGCGCAGGTAGATAGCCAGCGGCACGACGGGACCTGTTACGATCACCCCGGCGTAGCTCAGCGCGGCCAGCGATTCGCCGGTCACCTTCATCCCTGCTCCGGCGCGGTGACGAAATCGATGAGCTCCTCGACCCGGCCGAGCAGTTCCGGCTCGAGATCGGCGTAGCTGGTCACCGCCCGCAGGATCCGCCGCCAGGCGGCGGCGACGTCCTGCGGGGTGCTCGCGGGCCAGCCGATGCGGCGCAGCACCCCTTCCTTCCAGGGCTGGCCGCGCGGGACGTCCGGCCAGGCCTCCAGGCCGAGCCGCGCGGGCTTGACCGCGGCCCAGACGTCGATGTACGGGTGGCCGACGACCAGGACGTGCGGGTCGCGGCCGGCCGCGGCGGCGATCCTGCTCTCCTTCGAGCCGTCGACGAGGTGGTCGACGAGCACGCCGAGCCGCCGGCCGGGGCCCGGCTGGAACTCCTTCGCGATCGCGGGCAGGTCGTCGACGCCCTCGAGGTACTCCACGACGACGCCGACGTCGCGCAGGTCGTCGCCCCAGATCTTCTCCACGAGCTCGGCGTCGTGCTTGCCTTCGACGTAGATCCGGCTCGCGCGGGCGACCTTGGCCCGCTGCTGCGGGGCCGCGATCGACCCCGAGGCGGTCTTTGCCTGGGCGCCGGACGCCGGCCGCTGCGCGGCCGGCCGCACCAGCGTCACCCGTTCTCCTTCTAGCAGAAACGCGCCGGGCAGCGGGAACGCGCGGCGGTTGCCGTGGCGGTCTTCAAGCGTCACGGCGTCCTTCTCGAAGGCGACCACCGCGCCGCAGAACTTTCCCTCGACGTCTTCCACGACGAGCCCGGCCTCGGCCTCGACCTGGGGCACGGGCCGCTGGCCGGGCCGCGGCCGCCGGCGGCCCGCGGCGAGCACGTCGCTGGAGTACCGCCTGCTGCGCACCACGCCCCCCTCGCCCGCCGCCTTTGTCTCGTCACCGAAGGGTAGCGAACCGGCGGGCCATCTTGTCGTCCGGCAAGTGTCACGGTGCAATAGCAATAGACTTAGCACTCGGAGATACTGAGTGCTAGGGAGGTGAACACGGTGCTTGATGAGCGTAAGCTCGCTGTGCTCCGCGCAATCGTCGAGGACTACGTGTCCACCACCGAGCCCGTCGGGTCGAAGTCGCTCGTGGACCGGCACGGCCTCGACGTGTCGCCCGCCACGATCCGCAACGACATGGCCGTTCTCGAGGAGCAGGGGTTCATCGCGCAGCCGCACACCAGCGCGGGGCGTATCCCCACGGACAAGGGGTACCGGCTGTTCGTCGACCGGCTGTCGAGCGTCAAGGCGATGTCGACAGCGGAGCGCCGGGCCATCGAGACCTTCCTCGCCGGGGCGTACAGCCTCGACGACATCGTGGCGCGGACGGTGCGGCTGCTCGCCCAGCTCACCCGGCAGGTCGCGGTGGTGCAGTACCCGTCGCTGTCCCGGTCCTCCGTCCGGCACATCGAGCTGGTCTCGCTTGCCCCGCAGCGGGTGCTGCTCGTGCTCATCACCGACACCGGACGGGTGGAGCAGGCCACCGTGGACCTGCCCGACGTCGCGGAGCCTGAGTCGATCGCGCACCTGCGCGCCGTGCTCAACGCCTGCCTCGACGGGCACCAGCTGGCCGCCGCCGCGGCGACGGTGGGCGGCCTCGCGGACCGTATCCCCGTCGCCGAACGGCCGAACGCGAGTGCCGTCTTCTCCGCGCTGCTCGAGAGCCTCGGCGAGCGGCACGAGGAACGGCTGGTTTTCGCCGGCACCGCGAACCTCGCCGCGCCAGACTTCGGCAAGGGGCTGCGCGAGGTGCTCGAAGCCCTGGAGGAACAAGTGGTGCTGATGCGGCTCCTCGGCGAGGCCGCGAGCCCGTCGGTGACGGTCCTGATCGGCGCGGAGACCGGTCTGCAGGGCGCGTCCGTTGTCTCCGCCGGGTACCGGGCCGGCGGGCAGGCCGTCGCGAAGCTCGGCGTGCTCGGGCCGACGCGGATGGATTACCCGAGCACGATGGGAGCGGTTCGCGCCGTGGCCCGTTACGTTGGACAGATCCTCGGAGAGTCATAGTGGCTGAAGACTTCTACGCCATGCTCGGCGTCCGGCGTGACGCCTCGTCGGATGAGATCAAGCGCGCCTACCGGCGGCTTGCTCGCGAGCTGCACCCGGACGTCAACCCCGATCCGGCGACGCAGGAGAAGTTCAAAGAGATCAGCCAGGCGTACGACGTGCTGTCCGACCCGGAAAAGCGCCAGATGTACGACCTGGGCGGCGACCCGTTCGCGGCGGCCGGGGCCGGCGGGGCGGCCGGGTTCGGCGGGTTCGGGGCGGCCGGGTTCCCGTTCAGCGAGTTCGTGGACGCGGTCTTCGGCGCCGCGGGCGCCAGCACGACCCGCGGCCCGCGCAGCCGGGCGAGGCGCGGCAGGAACGCGACGATCCGCATCGAGCTGGACCTGTCGGAGTGCGCGTTCGGCGCCACCAGGGAGCTCACGGTGGACACCGCCGTGGTCTGCCCGACGTGTTCCGGTGAGGGTACCGCGCCGGGCACCCACCCGGTGACCTGCGAGGTCTGCGCGGGCCGCGGCGAGATCAGCCAGGTCAGGCGCTCCTTCCTCGGCCAGATGATGACCACGCAGCCCTGCCCGGCGTGCAGCGGGTTCGGCACCGTGCTGCCGCGGCCCTGCCCGGAGTGCGACGGCGACGGGCGGGTGCGCACCAGGCGGACGATGAAGGTCCGGATCCCGGCCGGCGTCGAGGACGGCACGCACATCCAGCTGGCGGGCGAGGGCGAGACGGGCCCCGGCGGCGGCCCGCCCGGCGACCTGTTCCTCGAGGTGGTGCAGCAGCCGCACCCGATCTTCGAGCGGCAGGGCGACGACCTGCACTGCACGCTGACGATCCCGATGGCGGCGGCCGCCCTGGGCGCCACGGTCTCGGTGGAGTCCCTGGACGGCCCCAGTGACGTGGACATCCGCCCGGGCATGCAGTCCGGCCAGGTCATCCCGCTGTACGGGCTCGGGGTCAAGCACCTGAGCGGCAACGGCCGCGGCGACCTGGTCATCCACGTGACCGTGGAGACGCCGACCCGGCTGGACGCGGAGCAGGAGAAGCTGCTGCGCGACCTGGCCAAGCTCCGCGGCGAGGAGTCCCCGCCCGGCAAGTTCCAGCCCGGCCAGCAGGGCTTCTTCTCGAGGTTGCGAGACGCCTTCAACGGTCGCTAAGCCCTACCCCGTCGGGTCGCCGACCCGTTCGCCTCACCAGTAACAACCCCCGGGCGTCACACCAGCCTCTCCTGTTGGCTTTGTAGACGTGGTAACCATTTTTAGAGCGGTCCAGGCCCAAATTCTGGTCACGGTGTCTACAAAGCGCCCCCAAGCCAACGCCTGGGTTCGCCTCCCTGGTACGTCCGTCATTCCCGTCCGTACCACCTGTATTTCGCTCACCCTCTGTCCCGCCAGCCATAGCACTCTTCCGTCACATCAGCCTCTTGCGTTCACTTTGCAGCCGAGGTGCGCGGTGATTACCAGCGGGACGTGCGGGTTAGGAGGACCGCGGCTGCCGCCGCGCCCGCCGTAGAGGTGCGCAGCACCGTCGGGCCCAGCCGGGCCTCGACGGCGCCCGCTTCGGCGAGGGCGGCGCGCTCAGCTGGGGTAGTGCCACCCTCAGGGCCGACCACCAGCACGATCTCGCCCTGCTCGGGAAGGGGCAGGCCAGACAGCGCCCCGGCCGCGTCCGCTTCCAGGACCACCGCGCATGCCGCGTCCGACGCTCGCTTCGCGACGTCGGCCAGCGAGGCCAGGGCCGGGACCTCGGGGAGCCAGGCGCGGCGGGATTGCTTGGCGGCCTCGCGGGCGGTGGCGCGCCACTTGGCGAGCGCGCGCTCGCCGCGGTCGCCCTGCCAGCGGACGACGCAGCGCTGCGCGGCCCACGGGATGATGGCGTCGACGCCGACCTCGGTCATCAGCTCGACCGCGAGCTCGCCGCGGTCGCCCTTGGGCAGCGCCTGGACGACGCTGATCCGCGGCTCCGGGGCGGGCACCTGACGGACCGACCGCACGGAGAGCGTGACGGAATCCCTGGCGACAGACTGCACGGCACACTCCGCGATCGTCCCCGCGCCGTCGCTGACGTCCGCGCGCTCGCCGGGGCGCAGCCGCCGGACCGCGGCCGCGTGATGCCCCTCGGGCCCGGACAGCGTGACGATCTCCGCGTCAAGAGAACCTGGCGGCACAAGGAAGACCGGCGGCCTCGCCACCGGGGCTAGCCACTCCATGCAGGCCAGGTTAGCCGTGCGGCTACCTGTGACCGGTGCGCGCTCCCAAAGTCCCGCCGCCGGTGCCCACCGTCGTGGTGCCAGACCCGCTGACGGTGCCAGACGGCGACGCCGTGGGGCTGTCCGTGACGGTGTCGGTCGGTGTCGGGCTGCCCGTCGAGGTGGGTGTCGCCGTCGAGGTGGGCGTCGCGGTGGTCGTCGGCGTGGCTGTCGACGTCGGGGTCGCCGTCGAGCTCGGGGACGTCAGGGACGGGCTGGTGACCGGCAGGCTCACCGTCGCGGTGGGCGTCGGGGAGGCGCACGCCGGCGTCGGCGTCGCGGGCAGGGCGGAGGAGACGGCCGCCGCGATCTTCTCACCCGATCCAGTTGGCGTCGCGCTGACCGCGGCCGGCTGGCACTGCGACGCGGCCTTCCAGCCGGGGGACGCGGTGCTCCCGGGACCGACCGGGCTGGCGCCCGCCGTGTTGCGCGCGCCGTTGGTCAGCGTCCCGCCGCCGCCGCCGTTCTGCGTGCCGTTGCCGTCGGTGCCCGCGCCGCCCGACGTCTGGCCGCCGGTCAGCACGTTAGAGGTGACGTGACCGATCGCCTGGCGCAGCGGCGGCACCGCCAGCGTGACGATCGTGATGAATGCGACGCCGGCTAGCACGGCAACCGGCCGTACCCAGTCGCCGCCTGTCGCCCGCTTGACGCGCGTCGCCCACTTAGCACCCGGCCAGGCCGCCGCACGGGACCGGGGCAGCGACTCAGGCCAGGCCCAGTGCCCGTGCCAGACCCAGTACCGCGCCCGGCTGACGGCGCCGCTGACGACGCTGAGCAGCCACGGCTGAGGCGGCCGCCGCGCGGTCCTCGCGCGGATCCGCTCGAGCGCGTCGGGTGCGGGCTCGACGCCGTCGACCGCGGCGGTCAGCTCGCGCCGCAGCGTGGTTTCCAGGTCTCCGTGGGGGACGGTCATGCCGCCACCACCGTGCCCGTCGAGCATCCGCCCGCTCGCCGAGTCATGACGTCTCCAGCTCCAGTATCGATTTCAGCGCCGCCATCGCCCGCGCGGTGTGGCTCTTCACGGCGCCCCTGCTGATCCCCATCGTCGCGGCGATGTCGGCTTCGGACAGGTCGGCGTAGTACCGCAGCACGACGGCCTCCCGCTGCCGGTCCGGCAGCGTGCGCAGCGCGGCGATCACCGCCGAGCGCTCGATGAGCGCGAGCGCGCCGTGTTCCGCGCTCGGCTCGTCCGGAGCCGGCTTGGGCGCGTTCCTGTCCACCACCGTGCGGTGCCGCAGCACCGACCGCGACCTGTTGACGACCGCCTGCCGGAGATAGGAAAGCGCCTTCTCCTTCTCCCGCAGTCGCCGCCAGGCGGTGTGCATCGCCTCGAAGGCGTCCTGCACCACTTCCTCCGCGGTCGGCACGTCGTGCACGAGGAGCACGGCAAGCCGCACAAGCGACTTGTACTCACCGTGATAGATCTCGGTGACAAGAAGGTCGGCGTCCCACGCGGAGGCCGCCGGCCGTACGTCGGAGACGAGCGCACTCGCCGCGAGCGTTTCTGTCACTTCTGTTGGACGCGCGACCTCATCTGAAGGTTCACCTTCGCCGTCGAGGTTTGCGCTGGCATCCTCGCTGACCGGAGCCGTCGCGGCGACGGCGACGGGATCGGCGTCGGTGCCGGCCTCGGCTGTGCCGGCCAGGTCAGCCGCGTCGGCTGCCCCGGCGGCGCCGTTGACCGGCGCGTCGACAGTGAGAGCCGCGGCGTTCGCGAGAAGGACGGCGTCCCCGGCAGGGCCGTCCAGCGCGGCCGTAGCCTGCGCGGACTGGCCATGCACGATGGCGTTCACGGGGTCATTGCCCACGCGTGTGCCGCTTTCTCGCGGCTGCGCGCGACACGGTGCGGCGTGTCGCGACGGTCCAGCATTGCCCAACCCACATTCGGTAACTCCACCCCAGGAACCGCCGGAGGATTGCGGAAAGACAAGAATATCCACCGCGGTCGGGCCGCCGAGCGCAGTTGCCGGAATCAACAGGAACACGCGGATCCGCGGTGACCTGCCTACCGATGAGTAATGCGTAACTTCTGCGTTAATTCATTTCCGCGCCAGGAAGCGCCGTCCAAAGGGACCCCGAGGTGCTGTGCCCGCGGCCGAGCCGGGCGCGAGTCCTGGACCCGCCACCGCCGCCCGGCCATTATGATCGTAGTGTGCCAGAGTGCTTGTTCTGCGGTATCGCGGCCGGGGAGATCCCGGCCACGGTGGTGCTTGACGGTAAGCGCGTCATCGCCTTCCGGGACGTCAACCCGCAGGCGCCCACGCACGTCCTGGTGATCCCGCGCGACCATTACCCGAACGTCGCCGCCCTGGCCAGCGCCGGTGACGGCCTGCTCGACGAGCTCATCACCGAGGCGCACCAGCTCGCCGTCGCCGAGGGCATCGCCGACAGC
>Ga0070698_100006507_pt1 | contig 12668 bp, 9 predicted proteins | sample KBSK1502metaG_FD_65477 | JGI IMG/M metagenome (GOLD analysis project Ga0070698, IMG submission 65477) | Corn, switchgrass and miscanthus rhizosphere microbial communities from Kellogg Biological Station, Michigan, USA - KBS K1-50-2 metaG | ecosystem: Host-associated > Plants > Roots >... | reverse complement strand
CGCGAGTTTCTTTTTGGATTTCTAACTCGACAGAAAGGCGCTTGTTAACTTTCAGAACCGCCAGCTAATAACAGGGAGGAAAAATGAAGAAAGTTTTCGATTCTCAGTTCGGTTTCGTGCTCATTAGTGCGCTCTTATTCTTCGCGTTCAGCACTCTAACAAGCGAGGCCCAAATTACGCGCGGCATTATTTCGGGCACAGTGCGAGATGAGAACGGTGCTGTTGTACCGGGAGCACAGGTCACCATCACAAGCACCAACAGCAGCCTAACAAAAAGGGAAGCCACCACTGACGAACAGGGGTTCTATCGCGTTGGGGCATTGGATCCTGGATCTTATAGCGTCGTCGTTGACAAGGACGGCTTCGAAAGGCTGGAGAACCGCGACGTCCTGGTGAAATCCGCAGGCGAAGTCACCTTTGACGCAGCGCTCAAGACCGGCAGCATAACCGCCATGGTTGACGTCACCAGTCAAACTGAAGCTATAGCACTTGACAAGACGAGCCCTACGATCGGCTTGACTGCAACTTCGCGGCAAGCTGTGGAGTTGCCGCTGGGGCCAGCCAGAGATGTGAATAACCTGGCACTGCTTGCTCCCAACGCTTTCAGTGCACCCGGTTCAACGGGTATCTCGGTGAACGGCCAGCGAGCTCGCAATGACAATTTTAGTATCGACGGTTCCGACAACAATGACATCAGCGTTACGCTGGCTACCGTACCGGTGGTCCCGGAAGCGGTTCAGGAATTCCGGCTTCAGACCAATCCCTACAGCGTGGAATTTGGACGAAACTCCGGCGCGCAGATCGATGTGATCACCCGGTCGGGTGGAAACGGTTACCACGGCGACGGCTTTGAGTACTATCGCGGCAGCGCGCTGAATTCTCTTGATAACATTGAGAAGCAGAGTGGGCTGACTCGGCCCGCACGTTTCAATCGTAACCAATTTGGCTTTGATATCGGCGGCCCTGTGAAGCTGCCGCATGACAGCGATCGAACCTTTTTCTTCTATTTATTCCAAGCGGATCGCACTCGAACCGGAGCAAACCTGGGACCGACCATCAGGATTCCGACGCCGGCTGGTTTCTCGGCGCTGAGCACGGTGCCGTTGCGGTCTGGACAATCGTCGGCTAGTCGCGCCGGCGTGTTGAATTCGCTTTCCTTCCTTAACGGGATTTACGGGATGAATCCCGTGTTCAGAAGTCTGACAAACACGCTGGTCAATGGCGCGCCAATCCAGACGGGCCTGACGAACATCACCGCGAATCAGCCGACAAATATCTACAACCACACTCTCCGGATAGATCACAAGCTCACACAGAATGACACTTTGACTTTTCGCTACATCACTAACCGGCCAACTAATGTCGCCCAAATCAGCAATACGCAATTCGGTGCGTTGTTCGCTGGCGACCAGGTAATCAACGACAACAACTTCGCGGTCAGTGAGACCCATGTGTTCAGCCCGAAGCTGCTCAATGAGTTCCGCTTCTCTTACGTTCGCCGGAACCTTCAGTTTCCTGAGAACGATCCAACAACGCCAAGCACGACGATAACAGGCTTTTTCTCGATCGGAGGACTTGCGAACTTCCCCCAGGGACGCATCCAAAACGATTATCAGTTTTCCGATACGGCCACATTGCAGCAGGGTCGTCACACATTCAAGTTTGGCGCGGATGTTCGCCGCATTCAGCTGTTCAATCTGGCAGCTTTTGATTCCAAGGGTACGTTCTCGTTCAGCAGCCTCCAGGATCTCCTGAATAACAATGCGCTCTTTTTCCAACAGGCCCTTCAGACGGCAACCTTCGATGCTCGTCAGACTCAACAGTTCTATTTCGCTCAGGACGACATTCGAGTGAACCAGAGTCTGACGCTGAATCTCGGAGTACGTTATGAGTACTCGAGTGTGCCGCTGGGATTTTTCGGCGCCACCGATCCACAGAGTCTTGCGGCGCTGGTTCCCGGCCCCGTCCGGCCCGATAAGAACAACTGGGCGCCAGGCGTTGGCTTTGCGTTTAGTCCCCACGCCAAGAGTGGTCTGCTCAATAAGATCTTCGGCGATGGAACGGGCGTGTTGCGCGGCGGATATCGCATTGCGTACGACCTCTTGTTCTATAATCTCCTGACGGTTGACGCTTCAAACTTTCCGCGCGTGGTCGTTCCCAGAATAGACAATGCCATCGATCAGTTTCCAAACCTTGCGCCTGTATCCGGCTCAGCTGTATTTAATCCGCTGGCCACATTTGTCAATACACCTTCGACTGCAAAAACGCCTTACTCCCAGCTCTACAGTTTATCGTTCCAACGTGAGGTACTTGGGAACTACATTATCGAGGTGGGCTATACCGGAAGCCGTTCGATTGATCAGGTAAATCAGCTCCAAGCTAATCCGGGAATTCTGACTGCCGCTCAAGCGGCCACTGTGGCCGCTACGGGTAACCCTAATTCTATTCCGTCCGTGCAGCAGCGTCGGGTATTCCCGCAGTTTGGCTCGCGGGTCTTAATCGACACAAGTGCTCAGGCTACGTATAACGCCGGTTTCGTTTCCGTCAATAGAAGGTTGTCACGTGGTTTGCAATTCGGCGTTGCCTACACTTTTTCGAAACTCCTGAGCAACAACGACGAATCACTGGGCGTAAACGCCATCACTGGTGGTTCGCCACAGGTTCCGCAGGACTTCTTCAACATTGGAGCTGAGAAGAGCCTCTCAGCCTTCGATCGCAGGCACCGCTTCGTCGCGAACTATATCTATGAGGCGCCCACGCCTGGCTTTGCAAAAAACAATAGAGTGCTGAAGCAGATGTTTGCCCATTGGGAGATTTCCGGGATCACGACGAGACAGTCGGGTCAACCGTTTTCAATACTCACAGGTGTTGACTCAAACGGGAACGGCGCCGCTGGTGATCGGCCGAACTTCAATCCGGCTGGGCAGATCATACTCGACCCTGTTACTCACAACTTTCGCACGTTCACGACTTCTGGTACGCCGTTCTTTGTTCCGAGCGGCAGTAATGGCCTGCCACTGAATTTTAGCTTGGGGAACGGATCTCTCGGCCGGAATACCTATCGAGCTCCCGGGTTTTACGATACCGATTTCAGTTTTTCAAAGCACATCAAGTTCAGCGAGGTGCGCGAGTTCATCGTGCGCGCCGATCTCTTGAATGCTTTCAATCAGGATAATTACGGAATTCCTGTAAATAGTCTGAACAGCGCTGACTTCGGTAGGAATCTGAACAACTTTGGAAACCGTTCGATTACACTCGGAGCAAAGTTTAGGTTCTAACTCTCTGAGCGAAGCGCGAGGCGTTCTCTCGGCAGAAAGACGAAGAGCTTTTCACCATTTCTTTGGGTTGGTCGGTATTCATAGCCGAAGGAAACAAGGTAGTTGAATCGAGGCTGGCGAGCGAGGGGCTAAACCGGCCTTGGTATGTAAGCGCGCTTGTGAGGGCTTTATAAATCATTCCTCCTGACAGGTGCGCTTACTTCCAGATCCAATTGCGCTGGAGCTAAGGCAAAACAAATGCAATGGAGACGAGGAATGGTTCGAAACCAGGTAAGGACATGAAAACAATCATTCGGGTCGGGTCTCTAATAGTATCTGCGGCCGCAGTGGTTTTTCTGCTAACACTCGCGGCCCACTCTTTTGGTTCTCCCTTACCAAGTGGGTCACAGAACGGCCCTGCTGCCGACTCTCTCTTTACGAAGAACTGTGCTACTTGTCATGGTAAGGACGGGAAGGCAAAGACGTTCAAGGCGAAATTAAATCACGCGCGGAATCTCAGTGATCCAGAATGGCAGACCAGCGTGACTGACGAGCGCCTCTTCAATTCAATTACCAATGGTCGCGGACATATGCCGGCCTGGGGGAAGAAACTATCCGAAGCAGAGATCAACTCGCTAGTCACCTACATTCGCCAGCTCAAGAAGTAGCGCTAAACATCTGGAGCGTACTATGCCGAATTTGATGTGCGACAATGCAGCATAGTGGAGGCGACCTCGAAGAACGCCTCTTGTAACTCCAGCGGTGATCCTCCGCCGAACTTTGCGTCCTTGGGTGGTGTCCTAGTTTCAAGTCCCACTGGGTTCTCAGTGTTCTCCGTGTCTCCGTGGTGAAATGGTTTTCGCCACTCTTATCACAACGGAGGCACGGAGAACACTGAGAATGCACTAAGACAATCTCAAATTAGGGCATTCCCCCGTCCTTGACTTCCCACCTTGCGTGAAACAAGATCCGTCTACAATCAGAGCTCTGTTTCACCTGTCGTATGCAGCACGCTGGGCAAAATACGAAAAGACCCCAAACTCACCCTCCTTCGGAAGACGTTACGGAGCGGAAGCGAACGCAAGAGGCCCTGCGAAAGAGCGAGGAGCGGTGGCGATCCGTCTTTGAGAATTCGGCCATTGGGGTTGCGCTCACCGATCTGAATGGCCGCTTTCTGGCCACAAATCCCACTTACCAAAAGATGCTCGGTTACACGGATGAGGAATTCCAAACGGTTTCCTTTGTCGAGATTACTCATGAGGATTACCGCGAGGCTAACCTGGCTCTAGTTACGGAACTGCTGGAAGGAAAACGAGAGCAGTTTCAGATCGAGAAGCAGTATCGACGTAAAGATGGCAGTCTTGTCTGGGTAAGGAACAATGTCTCTCTAGTTCCGGGCACCGAGAGCATGCCGCAATTTATCATGGCGCTCTCAGAGGACATCACTGAACGGAAACAGGCAGAAGAAGCCCTGCAAAAAAGCGAGGAGCGCATACGTCTGATTCTCGATTCCTCCGCTGAGGGAATCTTCGGTTGCGATCCCAACGGCACCTGTCTCTTCTGCAATCAGGCAGCAGTACGCTTGCTCGGTTACGACGAGCCCTTCGAATTACTTGGCAAGAACATGCATACACTTGAGCACCATACTCGCAAAGATGGGACTCCGTTTCCCATAGACGAGTGTCCCATTTATTTAGGTTTTCACGAGAACCGAGGCGTCCATATTGACGATGACATTTTTTGGAGAAAGGACGGAACCAGCTTCCCCGTCGAGTATTGGTCTCATCCTATGGTTCGCGATGGCAAAACCGTCGGCGCCGTCATAACCTTCTTCGACATTACTGAGCGGAAAAAGGCGGAAGAGGCACTGCGGATGAGCGAGCAAAGGAAATGCAGCCTTCTCGACATCAACAATGCCATCATAAACAACCTCACTCAAGAAGCGCTTTTCGCTTCGACCTATGAAGCTATTCGTCGCGTCGTCTCCTTTGATCAGGCTGCCTTCCTTCTTCATCAGCCGGAAAAGAAAACCCTGAAGCTCCTCTCTATGGACAGCGACACTGAGTCTGAGTTTTTCCGTCTGGAAAAGGAATATGATCTGCAAGAGGCCCGCGTTTCGGCACGAGTTCTTGACCGTCAACAGACGGTCGTGCGTGGCGATCTCGCAAAGGAGCAGGAGTCCGCCGGCGACCAGCAGCTTGTGGCTGAAGGTATTCAGTCCTATTGCGTCGTACCACTCGTGGCGATGGGCAACAGCATCGGCACGTTTACAGTATGGAGTGAGTCAAAGAACCGATACTCCGAGGCAGATGCCGAGTTGCTGCAGGAAGTCGCGAATCAGGTCGCATTAGCGATCGCAAACATGAAATCCTATGAAGAGATCGCGGCGTTGAAAGCAAGGCTCGAGAAAGAGAATATCTATCTTCAGGAGGAGATTCGCAACGTACATAACTTCGAGGAGATAGTGGGTAACAGCCCAATGCTTCTTGAGCTTCTGCGACGAGTCGATCAGGTCGCCCCCGCGGACTCCAGCGTGCTCATCTATGGAGAGACGGGGACCGGGAAGGAGCTGATCGCGCGGGCCATTCACGACCGAAGCGCGCGTAAGAATCGTCCGCTGGTAAAGGTCAACTGCAGTGCCATCTCCGCCGGTTTGGTGGAGAGCGAACTATTCGGGCATGTGAAGGGTGCTTTCACCGGCGCCATTGAGCGGCGCATCGGTCGCTTCGAGCTCGCCGATGGCGGCACAATCTTTCTGGATGAAGTTGGTGAGTTGCCTTTGGAGAGTCAGGTTAAGTTATTGCGCGTTCTACAGGAACGCGAGTTCGAGCCAGTCGGCAGCAACCGTTCGGTGCGCGTTGACGTACGGATTATCGCCGCCACAAATCGAAATCTTCAGGAGTCTATTAGTGCCGGGAGCTTCCGGCCGGACCTCTATTATCGATTGAGCGTCTTCCCGCTTGAAGTGCCCCCGCTGCGTGAGCGTCGTTCGGATATTCCTCAACTCGCGAAGTTCTTCCTTTCTCGATACTCCCGGAATCTCGGTAAAAGGATGGATGGCATCTCTGCGGCAGCCACGGAAAAGCTCAAGAGTTATTCCTGGCCAGGCAACGTCAGAGAACTGCAAAACGTTATCGAGCGTGCTTTGATTCTTTGTCAGGGCCCGATTCTCGAGTTAGGGAGCGACCTAATCAACGTCTCTCCGTCCGAAGCTCTTCGCGATGCAGCGCCCACAGCGGCTGAAGGGGCGCAGTATGCTGGGCCATCTTCTTCGATTAAGACCTTGGAAGAAGTTGAGCGGGCTCATATCTCCGCCGTGCTCGAGCAAACTCGCGGGGTGGTAGAGGGCGCAAACGGCGCCGCGAAGACTCTTGGTATGCATCCGAATACGCTGCGCCACAGAATGGAAAAGTTAGGGATTAAACGCTCCGCCCACCGCATATCGTAGCTCGCCTACCAAAAGCTAATCTCGTTAACTACTAAATATCGTGGACGGCCTGCAGATCGGGTCTGCTCCTGCGTGGTCACCGGACACGTTTGCTCCGCAATCTCTCACATCTCCAACAGTCAAGCAGTCAAGTGGAAGTTGGAACCTGAATTTCGCTGCCAGGTTGCGCGGCACGCAATCTGCACTAGAACGACTCGCGACACATTTCAAACAGGGACAAATGAATGATGAAGATCACAGAGTTGCGTCGCCGACACACTGGATCTGAAAGCCGATGGCCTGTTAACGACCTAGGTCTGATTGATCTCAGGTCTGTTCACCAGTCACTTAGTCATTTTAGAGAGGATAAGCAACCATGAAGAAGTACGTGCTCTTAACGTTCGCTGCCGCCATTGCCCTGATATCGATTACCGTGCCGATCACAATTCGTCAGGCCGCGCACGCTCAGAACAACAGAACCACAGATTTTGTACCACCGACTGTGTTCCAGGCTGCTGGGCCAGACGTCGCCTCGATTCAAAGCTCGGTCGATACGTTCCGGGCTACACTGGGAAATCCGAATAACGGCAACGCGCCGGGGCCTCTAGCGACCGGTCGCCGCGAAATCAATTGGGACGGAGGCGGAGCCAATAACACTACTACGGATCCGGTAACCCCGTTCAATGTTTTTCTGAATACGCGGGGAGGCCAGTTCACCACACCTGGGATCGGTCTCTCCCAGGCACCTCCGTCAGGAGGACCGCAGGGCGGTCTCGCAGTACTTTTCAACAATCCTACTTACGGCACTATTTTCAAGACCTTCAGCCCTTTGCGCCTGTTCACGCCGGTAGGGAGCAATATCACTGACGCATTGTTCTTTCAACCCGGCTCAACTGGAAATACTCCAGCAACTGTTAGTGGCTTTGGCGCAGTCTTCACTGATGTCGATCAACCGGATGGGAGTGGCCCCGGCGAAAAGCACGGCAACCGCGGCGCCAGCACGCTGGTGGAGTTTTTCGGCGCCGATGGTCAGTTGTTATTCAGCAGTTTTGTCCCAGCCTCGCCCGGCGATGGGGGCCAGTCTTTCTTCGGAATCAAGTTTAGCGACGCGCGGATCGCCCACGTGCGGATCACGGCAGGCAACGTCGCCCCAGGTCCGGACGATGACAGCAATAATGACATCGTCATGATGGATGACTTTGTCTATGGCGAGCCCCAAGCGCTTCCGTAACAACCACTCACCGGGGAGGTTGAACAAGCAAGGTTCCGCGCTCGAAAGACAGCACCGCGCTGAACTTGCTTAAGCGGAACGTCAGGGTAAGGCCTGCGTGCACACGCAATGAGTCGCTGTACTCGCTCCCACGTGCAATGCGCACACGCAGGTCTTGCTCCTCCGCTCAACTAGGCGGAATGTGGGTGCGACGACGATGTTTGAGCTCTAAGCTCGTCAATCAAAATCGGCACGCAATCTGCACTGGAACGACTCGCGACAAATTCAAGGGGAGACGAATGAATGTTGAAGATCACAAGAGCTGTGTCGTCAGACCAGGAAGTTACGCTGCAATTGGCTGGGAGTGTCACTGGCCAATGGATTGAGTTGTTACGCGAGTCTGCCGAGTCAGTATTGGCAGAAGGACTACGGCTCACTCTTGATTTGGAAAACATTTGCTTCATCGACTGTGAAGGACTCGCGCTTATCAAGAGTCTGATAGGCTACGGAGTTCGACAGGCAAACGCTCCGCTCTTTGTGGTCGAACAGCTTAGCAAGTGCGAGGAGGCCGAAGGCGATTAAGCTTGAGGGGCAAAGCTCAGGCGACGTAGGTAAAATCGCAGCACAAAAGAGCTGACAGAAGACGGTGAAACATCTCGGCAGATCCACGCAGGTTTAGACAGATTTCTAACTCCGCAATCCAGACTTCAAACAATCCTCCCACTAGCTTTGCACAAAAAGTCGAAAATACCACCCACGGCAGAAGCTGTGAAAAATTAGATCGATCCCGGATATGACACAAGCTAAGAAAATTTGCAGGTTGGGAAGGGGGCAGTCGAGCGGTTCAAGGTGCGATAAATTCAACGCGCCCCCGCCTCAACTTTGAATGCCAGGGCCGATGTGTGTCACTCGAGCCTCAGCCGTTAACTGCATTGAACGGTTGATTCGAGGAGGAAGCTGCTGAAACTTGAGGCGGGGGCGCGTTGAATTTATCGCACCTTGAACCTCTCGACTGCCCCCTTCCCAACCTGCGAATTTCCGTAACTTGAGTAATATTCTGGTGCAATAATTTTTTCACAGCTTCGGCAGTGGGTGGATACGTTAGGTAGAAACTGAACCTCCACGCGACTAAAGTCGGTCGTATCTAAGAATCGCTACTGTTTTGCTTTCTAGGTTGAAACGAATGCGCCGCGACAAAGAATGGAAAGTTGAGGATCAAACGCTCCACCACCCACCGCAGATCGTAGCTGGCCCACTAAAGCTAATCTCTAACTACTAAATATCGTGGACCACGTGCGGATCGGTTCTGCATCTTCGCAGTTGCCCTATGTTTTCTCCGCAAATTCTTACATTCTCCGATAATGGGAGTTTACATTTCGCCGCCTGCTTTCGCGGCACGCAACCTGCTCTGTGCAAGATAGAAATGCGAAACATTTCCCGGAGAACAAATGATTGATAACAAGAGTTCCGTCGTCGGACCAGGAAGTTACTCTCCAAACTACGCTCGCAGCCACTTCATATGAAAATTGCTTCTACACCGGATAAGGAGAATTAAGATGAATAAGTTCAAGACCTATCTTTCGGGCGGAATGAATCAGACCACGCGTCGCATCCTGCTCATCGCGTGCACCACAGCCGATTACCTCTTCTATAAGAAAAGCAAGGGCGGCAACTAGGATCCCTGCCCTGGGAGCCGCGGAGGAACCGGACGGCACAACCGTCCGGTTCTCCCCATCGGTCGCTCGTGTTCAGTTCAAGGTAGAGGACAGGTTGAGGGTTACTTGAAGTTATGGAAAGTCTGCTACAGAATTTTGAAAAATCCGTATTGCCACACTTGGGGGCGGCATACAATCTTGCCCGCTGGCTCACTCACGACGCTACAGATGCTGAGGACGTGGTCCAGGAAGCTTATCTGCGCGCTTTTAAGCACTTCGCCGGCTTTCATGGTGGCGATGGCCGACCCTGGTTGCTCGCGATCGTCCGCAACACCTGTTACACGTGGATGCAGCATAACCGCTCGCCCCAATTGACGGTCCACTTGGACGATCAGCCGCAAGAGATTGAGAGTAAGGCTTTGAATCCGGAAGCGCTCTTACTACAAAGCACAGACTCCCAAATGGTCAGGCAGGCGCTGGAAAAGCTGCCGGTTGAGTTTCGCGAAGTTATGGTGCTGCGAGAATTAGAGGGATTATCGTATAAACAAATCGCAGCGGTGGTGGAGATTCCCCTGGGTACTGTGATGTCACGCCTGGCGCGTGCCCGTAAACATCTCCAACAAATTCTGAAGAGCCATTGGAACAAAGACACTGCGGAAGAGGTGATGGTTGCAGGTTCTTAGTGTCTCACTGACCTTGTTGCACCAGACGCGCAAACTCGTGCAGCTCGACGCTGTTCAGATCAGATATGGCCCAATAGTTCATGCCTGAGCTGGTCCAATGGATCAGGTTATAGCCCTGGCGCTGCGTCGTCGTTTCGCCTGTCGCGCCAGCGTGTTCAGAGGGCCAGATAAACAGATTGATGAAGTGCTTCCGGCGACTGTAAAAGAGCGCCGCTACAGTTCGGTTGTTCAAGTATTCCAACCTGCCGCCAAGGAGAGGAAATTCCTGACCGGACAAGTCTTTGACTGGAGGCGCGAAATCCAGCTTGCCGTCGAACCAGGGCTTCACGGTATGCGGATCCTCAGAAATCACATCGATCCGATGATTTTCCAACTGCAGCGAGCGGACGTGATCGGAAACGATCTCCTGGGCCAGAAGCTCATCGCCGGACGGACGAATAGACCTCGGCACAGGTCTCCATACGACCACACCAATCAAGAGCATGAAAGCCAGCGAAGCCCCCACCGTAAGCCAACGCCAGCCGAACGCGCGCGGGAACACTTCGGACTTGGCCTCCTTGCGCAACGAGGCCTGAATGCGCTTCTTCAGTTTCTCTGGCGCGCCATAATACAGCGCCTCGTTCTTCAGAGATGAACGCAAGGTTGTTTGGTTGCGATAGGCGCGCGCGCAGATTTGACATTCATGCATGTGCTGCTCGACCTCCAGACTTCTGGCCAGATCCAGCTCGCCATCTAAATAGCCAGGAGTCAATTCCTCTGCTCTTTCACAACTCAACTTAAACCTCCGCGTGCTTCCGATTTGTAAGAGCCAGCTGCAACCGCTTGCGACCACGCGCCAGGCGAGACATGACCGTGCCCAGCGGCAAATCGGTAATACTAGCGATCTCTCTGTAAGACATTTCTTCCAATTCGCGCAACACCAGTACTTCGCGAAACTCAACCGGCAGATCTTCCAGCGCCTGTCTGACCATTTGGGTGTCTGCGCTTTGCAGTAGGAGTGCTTCCGGATTCAAATCTTTGCTCTCAATCTCGGGCACGTCATCATCCAATGAGACCGTCAATTCGGGCGAGCGGTTATGCTGCATCCACGTGTAGCAGGTATTCCGCACGATGGCCAAGAGCCAGGAGCGCCCGTCTGCGCCATGGAACCCGCCGAAGAACTTGAACGCCCGCAGGTACGCCTCCTGCACGACATCGTCGGCATCCGCATCATTGCGCGTCAGCCATCGCGCCAGGTTATGGGCGGCGTCCAGATGCGGTAAGACTGCTTCCTCAAAGCTGGCGAGTTTGTTCTGCTTTTGCAATCGCTCTTCCTGTTTTTCCACTCCGCCATCAACCATTAAGACCTGTTGCCGACCGGTTTTATTCCCGGTCTTGCGCAATTCATGAACAATTCTTGAACGGTAATATTGAACGTGGAACCGCGGTATAGATCGAGACCAATGATTTCAGGATTGAAAAGGCCTGATCAAGATCCAACTGGAGCTTCACTTGGGGGATAGCAAATTATCGTACCGCCCAGGGAATAACTTATCCCGTTACTGAGTATAGGCAGTAAGCAGAGTGTTGAACCGATCGATGTCGCCCGACAGTTCCGCCACGCGTGCCCGGATTTTTTACGTAGACAGGAAAGGACATTGCTTAAATGGCAAGAATTTTGATTGCGCTAGCGCTTTGCGCCAGCCTCTCCCCGCTAGTGGCTGGCACTACCGGCGCCGCGAGTAAGGACAAACACGATCAGGCAGCCAGCTCCTCTGCTCAGTCAGTCAATCCGGTCGTGCAATGGAACAGGAATCTGTTGCTTATCGTCCGCACTCCCGGCGTGCAGCCAGCAACGGTTCACCCAACGCGGAGCTTCGCTATCATGCACGCTGCAATCTATGACGCGGTCAATTCCATCGATAGGACTCACAAGCCATACCTGGTCCGCCTGTCCGACGCTAGGCGAGACGCTTCGCAGGAGGCAGCAGCCGCCGCAGCGGCGCACAGAGTTCTTGTCGCCCTGTACACGACGCTCAAGAGCACACTCGACACCGAACTTCAGGAGTCATTAGCACAGATTCCAGACGGAGAGCGCAAGACGGAAGGTATCCTGGTAGGAGAGACTGTTGCGGATCGCATCCTGGCACTGCGAGCCAATGACGGCTCGGATGCCCAGCCTATTCCTTATGTCTTCGGAAGCGCTCCGGGAGAGTACCAGTCGACACCTCCGAATTTTCCTCCACAGCCTCAATTCACCCATTGGTCCCGGGTTACTCCTTTTGCCATTGAACGTGCAGACCGGTTTCGCCCCGGTTCTCCTCCTGCGCTGATCAACGATAAGTACAGTGATGCCGTCAACCAAATTAAATCGCTGGGAATTGCCAACAGTACGACCGCTACGACCGACGAAGCATTGACCGGCCGCTTTTGGAATGGGGCCATTCAGAATTATTG
>Ga0070698_100006505_pt1 | contig 12670 bp, 9 predicted proteins | sample KBSK1502metaG_FD_65477 | JGI IMG/M metagenome (GOLD analysis project Ga0070698, IMG submission 65477) | Corn, switchgrass and miscanthus rhizosphere microbial communities from Kellogg Biological Station, Michigan, USA - KBS K1-50-2 metaG | ecosystem: Host-associated > Plants > Roots >... | reverse complement strand
CGGTTCAGCGCAGCCCGCGAGGCGCCGAAGAGCCGGGAATGCGCGGATTCCTGCTCGCGGCGGCCCTGTTCGCCGCGCTCGCCAGCAGCGGCTGCCTCCTGCCCAACGGCGGGACGCCCGTGTTCGTCGACTCGCGTTCGGGCCGCTTCTGGTCGGGCAAGGGCGTGCTGACCGAGGTGAGCCCGGATCAGAAGCAGTGCAAGGTCGCGATCCGCGACCGCGCGCTCATCGTGCACCGGACGTGGGTCCCCTGCACGAACGTCCACCCGCGCGTCGGTGACTAGGACGTCTTGCCGAGATCCTCGTCGAGCAGGGCCTTGATCCGCTCGAACGGGACCGCGCCCGCGAGATAGCGCCCGTTCACGAAGAACGCGGGCGTTCCGGTCACGCCGAGCCGCTCCGCCTCCGCCGCGTCGGCGTCGATCCGCTGCTTGAGCGAGGCGTCGGCGACGTCGCGGTCGAAGCGCGCGAGGTCGAGGCCGATCTCCTTCGCATACTGCCGGTACTTCTCCGGGCTCATCTCCGCCTGGTTGGCGAAGATCTTGTCGTGCATCTGCCAGAACTTGCCCTGGCGGTGCGCGGCCTCCGCAGCTGCATGCGCGGCGGGCGCCTTCGGGTGCATGCCGAGCGGCAGGTGCTTGAACACGATCCGCACCTGATCGCCGTAGGTCTTCGAGATCTGGTCGAGCAGGGTCACCGCCCGCCCGCAGTACGGGCACTGGAAGTCGCTGAACTCGACCACGGCGATCTTCGCCTCCGGGTCGCCGCGCACCGGCGCGCCCTTCGTGCTCACGGGATAGCGCCGGTTCGGATCGGGCCGATTCTGCGCAGCAGTGTCGCGCGACGGCGGCCCCGCCTTCGCCGCGGCGTCGATCGAGCCGCGCAGCGAATTGACCTCGGCGCCGGTGCGATCGACCGCCGAGCGCACGAGAAACGATCCGGCCACGATCGAGGAACCGATGATCAGCGCCGAGATCACCAGGGCGCCGCTATTGCTCTCTGCCACGCGAGCTCCTTCTCGGTTTCGGGCCGCCCAGCATAGCGACCGGGCGGTGCTCCTCCCCGGGCACGGCACGCGCGCGCGTGCTATCCCGCCGTCCGGTGTACGCGATCGAATGGCGCGCCGCCTCCAAGCGCTACGGGAACCGCTCCGCGCTCGACGCGCTCGACCTCGCCATTCCGATCGGGAGCTGCTGGGGCCTGCTAGGGCGAAATGGCGCCGGGAAGACGACGGCGCTGCGCCTCGCGCTCGGCTTCGCGCGCGCGAGCGCGGGCGAGGTCGCGCTTCAGGGTCTCGCGCCTTCCGATCCGCGTGCCCGCTCGGGCCTCGGCTTGCTCCCCGAACGCCTCGCGCTGCCGGGGCGCGCGTCCCCCGAGCAGTGGCTCGCGCTGCACGCCGAGCTGTGCGGCATCGCGCGCGGCGACGCGCGCGCGGCGATCGCCGCCGCGCTCGAGCGGACGGGGATCGCCGACCGCACGAGCGAGCCGATCGCATCGCTGTCGAAGGGGCTGCGCCAGCGTCTCGGCTTCGCAACGGCGCTGCTCGGCGCGCCCGCACTGCTCGTGCTCGACGAGCCCGGCAGCGGGCTCGATCCGATCGGGATCCGCGACGCGCGCGGCTGGATCGAGGCCGAGCGCTCGCGCGGCGCCACCGTGCTCGTGTGTTCGCACCAGCTCTCCGAAGTCGAGCGCACCTGCGACCACGTGGCGATCCTCGAGCGCGGGCGCGTCGTCGCGTCGGGCGCGCTGCGCGACCTCGTGGGACCCGGCGAGACGCTCGAGGACGTGTTCGTGCGCGCGGTGCGCGGATGAGCGCTTTCACTGTGCTCGCGCGCGATGCGCTGCGCGACGCCGCGCGGCGGCGCGGCCTCGTCGCCGCGGCCGTGGCGAGCGCGATCGCCGCGCTCGCGCTCGAGCGCTGCGGCCACTGCGAGGCGGCGGTGTCGATCCAGGGCGAGACGATCACCTCGCAAGCGGGCGAGCTCGCCGCGATCGGCGCGATCGCGAGCCTCGCCCTGATCGCGCTCTGGACCTACGCCGTCGCAGCGCTGCTCGCCTCCGACGGGCTCGCCGCCGCGCTGGAGGACGGTGTCGTCGAAGCGGTGCTCGCGCGCCCGGTCTCGCGCGACGTGCTCGTGCTCGCGCGGCTCGCCGGCGCGTGGTCGGGCGCGTTCGCGCTCGGCGCGGCGCTATTCGCGCTCGCGGTCGGGCTGACCGTGGACCGTCCCGGCGTGACGCTCGCGCCCGCAGGGAGCGCGCTGCTCTGTGCGGGCGTCGCGGCCTGGACCGTGGCCGCGCTCGCGATGTTCGTCTCGCTCTCGCTGCCGCGCGCGGCGACGCTCTTGTTGTTCGGCGCGCTCGGCACGGCGGTCGTGGGAATCGAGGCGGCCGGGTTGTTCGGCGCGCGGATGGGCGGATTCGCGGGTGCCGTCACTTTATACGGACCCGCGTGGCTCGCCGCGCCGGTGAATGCGCTCGGGCCGTGGCTCTCCGAGTCACACCTCCCGGGTCCGCCCGCGTGGCCGAATGCGCGTGCGCTCGCGTGGGCCGCAGCCGCGACTTGCGCATTGGTTGCGCGTTTCCGACGCCTCGATCTGCCGCGCTGAGGGCACGGCCAGGCCGCTCCGCCGTCTTCAGGGTCGCCGCGATCCGGCCGATGGAAGGGCGAACCCGAACGCGACGCACCGGATGAACCAAGCGACTGAAGCCCACCCGCGGTCCCTGCTGATCCACGACGGCGAACTCGCGGACGTCCGCGCGCTGCTCGTGTCGCTCGGCATTCCGTTCGTCGAGCGGTTCGGCGCCGAGAGTCCCGCGGACCGTGCCAATCCCTGGGATCTCGTGATCGCCTCCGCGAAGCGAATCCTCGAGCTGAAGCTCCCGACTTCCGCGCATCCACCCAAGCAGATCGCGATCCTCGCGCACGACGCGCGCACGCTGCGCAGCTCGCTGCGCCGCTCCGGCACCACGCTGATCGTGCGGCGCCCGGTCCACCCGGCGGCGCTGCGCGCACTGGTCGTGCACTCGCTCTACCGCGGGCCGGAGAAGCGCCGCAGCGCTCGCGTGAACGTCGGAGCGCCGGTGCGCGTGAAGCTCGGCTGGCGCAATCGCGAGGCGCTGCTCGTCAATCTCTCGGTGACCGGCTGCCGGCTTCTGACCAATCGCCCGGTCGAGCGCGGGCGGTCGTTCCGGCTCCAGATCCCGAGCGACGTCGCGGGCGGCCGCGCGGTCGCTGTGGATGCGCGCGTGGTCGAGTGCCTGAGCAGCCCCGATCCGGCGCTCGGCCGCTTCATCACGTCGGCGAGCTTCGCCGGCGTCGACGCGCGTCTGCACGCGCAGCTCACGGCCGCCGTCGCCGCCCACGCCGAGGGCCCTGCCGTGTGCGCGGGCGCACCGCCGATCGCCGCTGGCGAACCCACCGTCGCGGAGGCCGCGCTGCCGGCCACGCCCGGAGCGGAGAGCGCGTCCGCCAACGGCGCGCCGCCCGACCCGCTCGACGAAGAGGCGGCCCACGTGCTGATGGGCCGCGATCTCTCCCGCGGCGGCATGCGGGTCGATCCGAATCCGCTGCTCGCGGTGGGCATGAATGTGCGCCTCGCCGTGCACGCCGAGACGCGCGAGGCGCCGATGATCCTGAATGCGATGGTCGTGCGCGACGACGGCGAGCAGGGTGTCCTGCTGCGCTTCCGCGATCTCTCCGCCGAGCTCGCTCGCTACCTCGACTACGTGATCCACGCGCTGCCGCTCGTGATCGACGACGACGACGACGAGGGCTGCCTGATCACCGAGCTGCTCGAGGCGAGTTAGGGACGCGACCCAAGACTCGACCTTCGCGCCGTTGCAGAGGCGGAGGCGACCTTTTCGACTTCGCTCGCCTTCGGCTCGCTGCGCGCGCCGCTTCGCGGAGCTTGCGAGCTAGTCCGACACCTCGATCCGAGCGCTCGTGCGCGACGTGAGGTGGCGCGCGCTGCGGCCCGCGAACGTGACGACGTGGCTGCCCACGTCGGCCGCGCCCGGCGTCCAGGTCAGCATGCCGGTGCCGTCGCCGCGGTCGACGAACACCGCACCGCGCGCCGCGAGCGGCGTCCCGTCCGCGAACGCCGCGCCGAGCGCGAGCGCGCCGCCGGCCGGGTCGTGGCCGCGGACGGCGATCTCCAGGGTGCCGCCCACGGGCGCGAGGCGATCGCCGACCGGATCGAGCGAGGGAAGCTCGAGCCCGAAGATCGCGACGTTGCCCTCGCGGTCATCCTCCCAGACCACGCGCGTCCCGGAGATCTCCGGGTTGTGCTGGTCGGCCGCGCTGCCCGTGATGCGCTGCACGGGGCACTCGCCGGTCAGCGGATCGTCTTCACAGAAGTAGACGTCGAAATCGCCGCCGGGCCCGGGCGCACTCCACACCACGCGGTGTTGCGAGATCGCGAGATCGATCTCGCTCATCGGGAACGACGCGATCTCGCGCGGCGGACACGTGTCCGGTCCGGTCGCGCGGCACACGAACACCGGGCTCGGGTCGAAGACGCTCCGCGACCAGACCAGGCGCGACTCCGTGCCCGCGATCGGGGTCTCGGTGGACACGGAGCGCACCCGGACCGGCGCGCAGCGGTCGGGGAAGTCCGTGCAGGTGAAGACCGCGAAACGCCTCGGGTTCTCCTCGCGCCACCAGAGCCGGCCACTGCGCAGCACCGGATCGAGCTGGGAGTCCGGGCTCGCGGGAAGCGCAAGCGGGCGACACGCCGGGCCCTGCCAGCGGCAGCCGCGCAGGCGCCGGCTTCCGGAATCCCCCTCCGACCACACCAGGCTCTCGCCCGACACGTCGAGCCCCTCGCGGTGTTCGGGCCCGCGTGCGGCGCGTTGATCGCGGCACGGCTCGCGCGACGTCGAGATCCGGCACGAACCCACCTCGCTTGCGTGGTGGCGCGCGTCGAGCCAGGCGAGCCGGTCGCCCGACAGGCGCGCGGCGTGCTGGTCGCCCGGCGCGCTCACGACGCGCCATTCCTCGCCCGACGACCAGTCGCGCGCGAACAGCTCGAGCCCGAGCGACTCGCCGCCCTGCGCGCGGTCGGACTCCCAGACCACGCGCTCGCCCGAGATCGCGGGCGCGCGTGCGGGCGCCCCGGGCGACGACAGGCGCACGGGCACGTTGCGCTCGAGCGAGACGGGCAGGAACTCGACGACTTCGCTCCCGTCGCTGCCGCGCACCGCGAGCTTCAGCAGATAGGGCCCGTCCTCGCGCTCGGCGACGTCCCAGCGCGCGAGCTCGCCGTCCGCCTCGGGCAGCGGCACAGCGAGCGGGAGCGGATCGAATTGCGCCGGGTCGGGCCCGAACCCCACCGAGAGCGAGGCCTCGGCGACCGCGCCGATCACCGCGCCGCGGATCACTACCGTCTCCGCCTGTGGCGCGATCACCGCTCCGGGTGCCGGGCTGCTGAACAGCGCGCGCAGCGAAGGCCGCGGGCTCTTCACGGCGGCCTCGGCGTCGGCGAGGCCGGCGCCCGTCGCACGGTCGTGGCCGGGCGCGCCGAGATCGCGCGCCGAACTGCGCACGATCGCGCGCACTTCGTCGGGGGTGTAGTCCGGGTGCAGCGCGAGGATCAGCGCCGCGATCCCCGAGACGTGCGGAGTCGACATCGAGGTGCCGACCCAGCGCAGATAGTCGCCGCCCACGGTGAACCGCCCGCCCCCGTCGGCCTCCAGCCCCGCCCCCGACGAGCGCGTGGAGAGGATCGCGCGTTGCGGGAGCGAGACGCCGGGCAAGATGAACTCGCCCGAGCCCGGCGCGACGACGCTGACCAGGAAGCCGATGCTCGTGAAATCGGCGGGCTGATCGCGGTCGTCGCTCGCGCCCACCACGATGTTGTCGCGGCGCCACTTCGGGCTGTAGAAGACGACGTCGTCGCCGCGGTTGCCGGCCGACGTCACCACCACCACACCGAGCGACGCGGCGAACGCCTGCGCCTCCTCGAGCACCGGATTGCTCGGGCAGCGCGTCGGGCACGACCAGCTGTTGTTGATCACGCGCGCGCCGTTCTGCGCCGCGTACACCATCGCGCGCGCGAGCAGCGAATCGGGTGACGATCCGCTCGCGCGGAATCCCTTGACCGCGATCAGGCGCGCGCGCGGCGCGACGCCCGCCACGCCGATCCCGTTGTTGGCGACCGCGGCGATCGTCCCGGCCACGTGCGTTCCATGGCCGAAGTCGTCGAACGGGTCCGCGTCGGAGACATCGCCGGGATCGCTGTAGTCGCCGTCGCCGTTCGCGTCGAGCGAGTTCGCGAAGTCGAAGCCGTTCAGGTCGTCGATGAAGCCGTTGCCGTCGTCGTCGATGCCGTTGCGATCGGCGAGATCGGCGACGCCGTTGTGATCGAGATCCTCCCCGGGGTTCACCCAGAGGTTGGCGGCGAGGTCCGGGTGGTGCGTGTCGATCCCGGTATCGACCACCGCCACGGGGATCCCCTCACCCTGCGAGAGGTCCCACGCCTCGGGCGCGTGGACGCGCAGGATCCCCCACAGGTCGGGATAGGGCTGGCCCCACGATCCCTGCGACGCCAGGAACGGATCGTTGGCTGCGAGGTCGGGCGCGACTGCGACACTCACCTGCGCCCACAGCACGTGCGGGTCGGCCGCATAACGCGCCGCGGCGGCAGCGGCGTCGGCGCCGGGCGCGAGCTGTAGCGCGTACACGTCGGCGAGCTCGGGGACGTCGGGCAGTGCGGCGCGCGTCTTCTCCGGAAGCGCGTCGCGGCGCGCGCGCGCGCGTGCCGCGAGCGAGGCGCGCTGGTCGCGGAGCGGGCGCCCGTCGGCGCTCCGGAACACCGGGCGCACAACGCGCACACCGAGCTCGGCGTTCAGCCGATCGAGGCTGTCCGATCGGTCGCGCGCGATCGCCGCGATCGGCCGGCCGCGGCGGTGCTGCTCCGCCGCGCATTCGGTCACGGCGTGCGGGCCCTTTTCGCGCAGCCGAACCAGCACCTCCGGCGCCGCGCCGTCCTCGGCGCCGGCGCGCGCAGCGGCCGCCGCGATCAGCGCGAGCGCGAGCACGCGGGAGCGGCGGCGGCGAGGAGGAATACCCACGGCAGACGATCCTACCCCGAAGCGACCCATGCGAGCGTGGCATGTTCTGGCGCGTGAGCGCCGCGCCCTGTCCCCACCGCCCGCCCTGCCCGGGTTGCCCGCGCTACGGCGAGCCCGGGATCGCGCCGCGCGCGCGCGAGGCGCTCGCCGCGTTCACCGCCCAGGCCGGCCTGCCGCCGCCGCCGCTCTTCGACACGCCGGGCTTCGCAAGCCGCCACCGGGCGCGCCTGATGGTGCGCGGCCGAACGCGCACGCCGAAGATCGGCCTGTTCCAGCTCGGATCGCACCGGATCGCCGACATTCCGCAGTGTCGGATCCACCACCCGCTGATCAACCGCGTCGCCGCCGCGGTGCGCGCGGCGGCGCGCGACGCGGGCGTCGAGCCCTACGCCGATCGACCGCACCGCGGCGCGCTGCGCGCGATCCAGGTGGTCGTCGAACGGCGGTCGCAGAGTGCGCAGCTCGTGCTGATCGAGAATGCGCCGGCCCCGGGTCCGGTGGCAGAGCTGGCGGTCCCGCTCGCGCGCGCGCTCGGCAAAGAGCTCCACAGCGTGTGGTGGAACGGAAATCCGCAGCGCGCCAACACCATCCTCGGGCCTGCCTGGCAGCACCTCGCCGGCCCCGAGGTGATCCTCGAGAGCGTCGCCGGGTGCGAGATCGCGTTTCCGCCCGGCGCGTTCGGGCAGAGCCATCCCGAGCTCGCGGAGCGCATCGCGCATAGCGCGCAGCGCGAGGTTCCGGATGGCGCGCGCGTCGTCGAGTTCCACGCGGGCTGCGGACCACTCGCCATGGGACTTCTCGCGCGGACCGAGCGCGTGACCTTCAACGAGCTGAACGACGCGTCGCTCGACGGGCTCGCGCGCGGGATCGCGCGGCGGCCCGAGCGCGAGCGAGCGCGCGCGGTCGTGCGCGCCGGCCCCGCCGCGGAGCAGCTCGACCTGCTCACCGGCGCCGACGCGGTGATCGTCGATCCGCCGCGCAGCGGCCTCGAGCCCGCGCTGCTCGAAGCGCTGTGTGCGGCGCCGCCGGAGCGGCTCGTCTGGGTGAGCTGCGGCCTCGACGCGTTCCTGGCCCAGGCAGCCGCGTTGCTCGAGCGCAGCCCGCTGCGGCTGCGCTCGCTCGAGGCCTACGCGCTGTTTCCGTTCACCGAGCACGTCGAGACGTTGGCGCTGTTCGCGCGGTAACGTTCGCGCATGCCCCACGCACTCGGCGCCTCGCGTCCGCTCGGTTTCGGTTTCTGGCCGCTGCCCGAAGACGACCCCGGAGTCGCGGTGCAGCGCGAGCCGGTACGGCTGGTCACGCCCGATCGCGCGCTCGTGCGCGGGATCCTCTGGACTCCGCCGGCCGGCCAGCGCTGGAAGACCGCGGTGGTGCTCGCACACCCGCGCGGCGACTTCTCGGTGCACTACGCGTGTCCGTTGCTCGCCGCGGCGGGTTATGCCGTGTTCGGCTTCTCCACGCGCTACCTCAACAACGACACCGACTGCCTGCACGAGGCGTGCGTCACCGACGTCGCGACCGCGGTCGCCGAGATGCGCCGCCGCGGCGCCGAGGCCGTGGTGCTGCTCGGCAACAGCGGCGGCGGATCGCTGATGGCGCTCGCGCAGCGCGAGACCCAGTGCGGCGACGGGTGGATCGGCGTCGCCGCGCATCCGGGTGAAGGCGTGTTCATGCTCCAGGTGATCGATCCCTCGGTCGCCGACGAGAGCGATCCGGCCTCGGTCGTGCCCGAGCTCGACATGTACAACCCCGACAACGGCTGGCGTCCGTGGCCGTCGCCGTGCAGCTACGACCGCGACTGGCTGGCGCGCTACCGCGCGGCGCAGCGCGACCGCGTGGCGCGCATCGACGCGATCGCGCGCGCGGCGATCGAGGGCGCGAACCGCGCCGGCGAGCTGTCCGCAGCGACCGACCGCACCGCCCAGCCCGCCGAGTGGCGCTACTGGCGCCAGCGCCAGGTCAGCGCGCGCTACCTCACGATCTACCGCACGCTCGCCGACCCGGCCTACCTCGACCTCTCGATCGATCCCGACGAGCGCCCGCTCGGGTCGCTGTTCGCGTTCCCGGACCCGCTCGACGCGAACTATGGCCGCGGCGGGCTCGCGCGCACGATGACGGCGCGCGGCTGGCTCTCGACCTGGTCGGGCCTGTCGTCGCACGCGCGGCTCGCGGACACGCTGCCGCACGTAAAGGTTCCGACCCTGATCGTGCACCCCACCGCCGACACCGAGATCCGCGTCCGGCAGGCGCTGGAGATCCGGGACGCCGCGGGCAGCGATGACGTCAGCTACGAGGCGATCAAAGCGGCCCCGCACTATCTAGAAGGGCATCGACCGGCTGCAATGGAGCTGGTCGCATCCTGGATCGCCAGGCGCTACCCAGGATCCTAGGTTCCCCCTGGGGCCAATCGCTGTCTTCTCGATAGATCCAACCTGATCGCTGGATTCTCATCGATCCGACGCTCGACTTTTCGTGCAAATCGCGAGATCCGGTCTAAACTGCGGGCTCCGTACGCCGACCTAGACCCTATCTGAGTCATTTCCCCAAGAAGTGATGATCCTGGAGACCCGCGATGGAGCACAAGACGCCCACAGGCGGTGAAAAGCTGATCCAATGTCTCGAGCGCGAGGGTGTCGAGTACATCTTCGGCCTCTCCGGCGGCGCGGCGATGCCGATCTTCGACGCGCTGGTCGATTCCAAGATCAAGCTGATCCTGGTGCGCCACGAGCAGGGCGCCACGCACATGGCCGACGGCTACGCGCGCTCGACCGGCAAGCCCGGGGTGGTGCTCGTGACGTCCGGCCCCGGCGCGACCAACACGGTGACGGGCCTGCTCACTGCGCTGATGGACTCCGCGCCGATCATCGTGATCTGCGGCCAGACGATCTCGCCGATGCTCGGCAAGGACGCGTTCCAGGAGGCCGACGTCACCGGGATCACCTATCCCGTGGTGAAGCACTCGTACATGGTGAAGGACGCCCGCGACATCCCGCGCATCGTGCGCGAGGCGTTCTACGTCGCCACCACGGGCCGCCCGGGCCCGGTGCTGATCGACGTGCCGAAGGACATCGGCCAGGGGCCGTGCAACGCGCCGTTCACCGACAAGCTCGACCTGCCCGGCTACACCGTGCCGACCCGAGGCGATCCGGCGGCGATCGGCGACGCCGCGCGCCTGCTCTCCGAGAGCCGGAAGCCGCTGCTCTACGTGGGCCACGGCGCGGTGATCGCGGACGCGGGCAAGGCGATCACGACGCTCGCCGAGAAGCTGCGGGCGCCCGTGGTCAACACGCTGCTCGGCAAGGGCGCGGTCGACGAGCGCCACCCGCTCCACCTCGGGATGCTCGGCATGCACGGCACCGCCTACGCGAACAAAGCCGTCGCCGACTGCGACCTGATCATGGCGATCGGTGCCCGCTGGGACGACCGCATCACCGGCAAGCTGTCCGAGTTCTGCACCGGCGCGGTGAAGATCCACGTCGACATCGATCCCGCCGAGTTCGACAAGATCGTGCGCCCCGACGTCTCGATCCTCGGCGACGCGCGGCTCGTGATCGAAGATCTGATCCCGCTGATCGAGATGGCGCAGACCGAGGCGTGGCTCGCGCAGTGCGAGCGCTGGCGCCGGCAGTATCCGCTCAAGTACCCGAAGAAGGGCGGCCTGCGCGCGCAGCACGTGCTCGATCGGCTGAATGCGATCACGCAGGGCGACGCGATCGTCACCACCGACGTCGGCCAGCACCAGATGTGGGCGGCGCAGTTCTGCCTCGCGAGCACGAACCGCCACTGGATCAGCAGCGGCGGCGCGGGCACGATGGGCTTCGGCTGGCCCGCCGCGATCGGCGCCGCGTTCGCCAATCCGCGCAAGAAGGTCTGGGCGGTGGTCGGCGACGGCGGTTTCCAGATGACCCAGTGCGAGCTCGCCACCGCGCAGATCCACAAGGTGCGCGCGAAGTGCCTGATCATCAACAACAACTATCTCGGGATGATCCGGCAGTGGCAGGAGCTCTTCTACGAGAACCGGCTGTCGGGCGCCGATCTGGTCGGCAATCCCGACTTCGTGAAGCTCGCCGAGGCCTACGGCGTGAAGGCGTACCGGATCAAGCGCTCTGCGGACGTGGACCGAATCCTGCGCAAGGCGCACGCCTACGACGAGGGTCCGTGCGTCGTGGTGGCCGAGGTGGTGAAGGAAGACAATGTGTATCCGTTCATCCCGGCCGGCGCCGCGGTGCGTGACATGATCATCGATCCGCCGACGCACAAGCTCGCCAAGCCGACGGGGAGCACTTGATATGAGCGCTGCTGTCCGCCCTGCCCCGACCGCCGAACCGATCGGAACCCACGCGATCTCGGTGTTCGTGAACAACAAGCCCGGCGTGCTGGTGCGCGTCGCGCTCGTGTTCGCGCGCCGCGGCTTCAACATCGAGAGCCTGGTCGTCTCGCCGGGCGTCGAAGACCGCTTCTCGCGCATGACGATCACCTGCTCCGGGCGCAAGGACGAGCTCGCCCAGGTGGTGAAGCAGGTCGCGAAGCTGGTCGACGTGGTGCACGCGATCGACCACACCACCGATCTCACCTACGCGGTCGAGATCGCGCTGATCAAGCTCGAGTGCGCGCTCGAGGAGCGCACGCCGGTGCTCCAGATCGCGGAGCACTACAAGGCGCGCGTGGTCGACTTCGGCAAGGACTCGCTGATCCTCCAGGCACACGGGTCGAGCGAGAAGCTCGACGCGCTGATCGAGCTGTTGCGGCCGTTCTCGCTCGTCGAGCTGGTGCGCTCGGGCAAGCTGCTGATGGCGCGCGGCGAGCGGGTGACCTGATCAACGCAGTGTTTGGATTCTGATCACCGGCGTTTGCCCACGTTACCCGGCGGCGTTCTCCGCGAGCGCGTTGATCACCACGCGCCGGCCCGCCATCCAGCCGCCGTCGACGACCAGCGCGTGGCCGGTCACGAACGACGCCTCGTCCGAGACCAGGAACAGCGCGCAGTTCGCGACCTCGTCGGGCCGGCCGAGCCGGTTCAGGATGTGCCAGCTCTTCATCTGATCGCGCACCGGGTGCAGCGGCTCGCTCTGGAGCAGCGACGTGAGCGGCGTCTCGATCAGTCCCGGGCATAGGCAGTTCACGCGGATCCCCGAGGCGCCGTAGTCGATCGCCATGTTCTTCGTCATCAGCACCACGCCGCCCTTCGAAGCGTTGTAGGGCAGCGAGCCGCTCATCCCCTCGAGCCCCTCGACGCTCGCGATGTGCACGATGCTGCCCGAGCCCTGCCCGATCATCGCGCGCAGCACGTGCTTGGCGACCAGGAACGAGCCCTTCAGGTTGATGTCGACGACGCGGTCCCACTCGTCCGCGGAGAGCTCGTGGGCGAGCCCGCCGCCCGCGACGCCGGCCGCGTTCACGAGCGCGTCGATCCGGCCGTAGCGATCGCGCACCGCGGCGATCGCCGCCTCCACGCGCGCCTCGTCGCGCACGTCGAGCCCCTCGCGGAACGTCGACTCGGGCGACGCCGAGGCAACGCGGTCCCAGCCGTCGTCGACTGGCTTCTGCACGTCGAGGCCCGCGATCAGCGCGCCCTCGTCTGCGAAGCGCCGCGCGCACG
>Ga0070698_100006504_pt1 | contig 12673 bp, 14 predicted proteins | sample KBSK1502metaG_FD_65477 | JGI IMG/M metagenome (GOLD analysis project Ga0070698, IMG submission 65477) | Corn, switchgrass and miscanthus rhizosphere microbial communities from Kellogg Biological Station, Michigan, USA - KBS K1-50-2 metaG | ecosystem: Host-associated > Plants > Roots >... | reverse complement strand
GCTGCGCGGCGCCGACACGCAGAGCAAGGGCTTCCACGAGGCGGAGTTCGTCATGCGTCAGCTGGCGCAGGAAACCGGCGGCCGCTCGTTCTTCCCCGCGAAGATCGACGACCTGAACGGGGTCTATTCCGAGATCGCCGACGAGCTCGCGAGCCAGTACACGCTCGGCTACTCCTCCAAGAACGCGAAACGTGACGGCGCGTACCGCCGCATCGTCGTCCAGGTGAACCGGCCCAACGTCATGCCGCGCACCAAGCGGGGCTACTACGCCCCGACATCCCGTTGAACACGCTCCCGCTGCTGCTGTACGCGGCCGCGGGGGTCGCCTATGCGATTCACTTCGCGCGCCGGGACCAGGCCGTCGGCCGCACGGCGACGACCCTGCTCCTCTTCGGCGCGCTCGTCCACACGTTCGTCATCGGCATGCAGACGATGGAGGTGCGGCACGTGCCGTTCGCGAACCCGTCGCGCGCGGTGTCGACCTTCGTCTGGCTGCTGACGCTGTCGTACCTCTATCTCGAGCTGACGACCGACGAGCGGTCGATGGGCGTCTTCATCCTGCCCGTCATCGTCGGCCTGCAGGCGATTCCGGCGGTGTACCCCGGCGTGGAGTACCGGGACGCGGTGCTCGACAGCCCGTGGTTCTGGATTCACGTATCGTCGCTGCTGTTCGCGTACGCCAGCTTCGGCCTGTCGGGCATCCTCGGCCTGACCTACGTGCTGCAGTTCAAGGAGATCAAGAAGAAGCACCTCGGCTACTTCTATACGCGGCTGCCGTCGCTGCAGGTCCTCGACGTGATGAACTCGCGGGCAGTCGCCGTCGGCTGGGTGTTCCTGACCTTCGGCGTCGTCGTCGGCGCCGTCTGGACGGCGCAGGCGCGCGGCATCGACCCGACCGATCCGAACCTGCAGGCGATGTCGCTCGACGACCCGAAGATTTTCGTCGCGATGCTGACGTGGGGCGTCTACTCCTTCGCGGTCGTCGCCAGGCGCACGCTCGGCTGGAGCGGGCGGCGCGCGGCGTGGCTCTCGGCGCTCGGGTTCGCCTTCGCCATGCTGAACTTCCTGGCGATCAACTATTTCGTGACGACGAGCCACACGTTTTACTGATGCACCTCTTCCTCCTTGGCGTGAGCCATCGAACGGCGCCCGTGGACTTGAGAGAGCGGCTCGACTTCTCGAGCCGCGACCTCAGCGCCGCGGCTGAAGCCATCGCCCATCGTCCGTCGATGAGCGAGTCGGTCGTGCTGTCCACGTGCAACCGCTCGGAGATCTACGTCGCCAGCAGCGACCCGGCGCAGGCGCGCGAGGAGCTCGTCGGGTTCCTCAGCGACTACCACCACGTGCCGGCGCAGGCATTCCAGCCGCACCTGTTCGCGCTCGAGAACAGCGCCGCGGTCGCGCACCTGTTCCGCGTCGCGGCGGGCCTGGATTCGCTGGTGGTCGGCGAGCCGCAGATCCTCGGCCAGGTGAAGGACGCGTATCAGACGGCCGCGGGGAAACAGTGCGTCGGGCCGGTGCTGAGCAACGCGTTCCGCTGGTCGTTCGGGGTCGGCAAACGCGTGCGCACGGAAACGGCGCTCGGCGAAGGGGCGGTCTCGGTCAGCTTCGCGGCCGTCTCGCTCGCGCGGAAGATCTTCGGCCGGCTGAAGGGCCGCCGCGTGCTCGTCGTCGGCGCGGGCGAAATCAGCTCGCTGACCGCGCAGCATCTTCGCACGCAGGGCGTCGGCGAGATCGTCATCACGAGCCGCACCCAGGCCAACGCCGAAGCGCTCGCCAACGAGGTCGGCGGCCTGGCGGTGCCGTGGGAGGGCATGATCGGCGCGCTCGGTTCGGCCGACATCGTCATCACCGCGACGGGATCGCAGCGGCCGATCATCACGCGCGCGCAGCTCGAGGCCTCGCACGGGTACCGGCGCGGCACGCCGCTGTTCATCATCGACGTCGCCGTCCCGCGCGACGTCGACCCCGCGATCGCCGAGATCGAGCAGGTGTTCCTCTACAACATCGACGACCTGCAGAGCATCGTCGAGGAGAACCTGTCACGGCGCAAGGCCGAGGTGGAGCGCGCCGAATCGATCGTCAACGAGGAGGTCACGAAGTTCATGGCGTGGCAGCGCTCGCGCACGGCGGTGCCCACCGTGGTCGCGCTGCGCCAGCGGTTCGAGGCCATCCGCCGCTCGGAGCTGCAGCGCCTGGAAGGCAAGCTCGGCAGCCTCCCGCCCGAGGCGCGCGCGCGCGTGGACGAAATCACCCGCCTGATCGTCGAAAAGCTCCTCCTCGAGCCGACCGAGCAGCTCAAGGCGCTGCCGGACGAAGAGACGCAGGCCGCGTACACCGAAGCCGTCAACCGGCTGTTCAAGCTGACCGACGAGGACTCCCTCGACGACACTCGGGGCAAGCGTTCGGAGTCGCCCAAGCAGTCATGACGTTCCGGATCGGCACGCGCGGCAGCGAGCTCGCGCTGTATCAGGCCCACGCCGTGGCCGCGCAGCTGCGCGAGAAGACCGGCATCGAGTGCGAAATCGTGGTCATCCGCACCTCCGGTGACAAGCTGGCCGAGGCGTCGCTGACACAGATTGGCGGGAAGCGGCTCTTCGTCAAGGAAATCGAGGACGCGCTGCTCGCCGGCGACGTGGACCTGGCGGTCCACAGCAGCAAGGACATGCCGGTCGTCCTCCCCGAGGGGCTGATGATTGGCGGCGTCCTGCCGCGCGAGGACGCGCACGATGCGGTGGTGCTGCCCGCGGAGGGCGCGCAGGTGCGGCGGAGGACCGATTCGTCCGATGCGACCATCTCGTTCGAGGAGCTCGTGTCGCGGCTCGGCGCCACGCCGCGCATCGGGACGAGCAGCGTCCGTCGGACGGCGCAGCTGGCGCGGCTCTTCCCGGGCGCCACGTTCCTGCCGATTCGCGGCAACCTCGGCACGCGGCTCCGGAAGGTGGACGAAGGGCAGTACGATGCGCTCGTGCTCGCATCGGCCGGCCTCATCCGGCTGGAACGTCGCGCGCGCATCTCCACCGTGCTGCCGATTCCGGCCTGCGTGCCCGCGCCGGGCCAGGGGATCATCGCGGTCGAGGTCCGCGCCGACGATTCCCGCGTCGCGTATGCGGTCGCGGAAATCGACGACCAGGAGACGAGGGCGGCGCTCGACGCCGAGCGTGCCGTCGTGACGAAGCTTGGCGGCGGCTGCCAGATGCCGATCGGCGCCCACGCCCGGATCACGAGCGAGGGGATGCACGTGGTGGCGGCCGTACTTTCGCTGGACGGCGCCCGGGCGCTTCGCGCAGAATCGCGCGGGCCGATGACACACGCCCGCGCGATCGGCACGGCGGCGGCCGACGACCTGCTGGCGCAGGGCGCCGACCGGATTCTCGCGGACGTCCAGTTGGCGCACGCGGCGGTCGAAGGCATTCAGCCGTGAGGCATCCAGCCGTCTACCTGATTGGCGCCGGACCCGGCGACCCGGGCCTCATCACCGTCCACGGCCTCAACTACCTTCGCGCCGCGGACGTGGTCGTCTACGACGACCTCGTGCCAGCGCGGCTCCTGAAATACGCGCGACAGGGCGCAGAGCTCATCAACCTCGGCATCGCGTCGCCGCAATCGATGGGACAGGACGCGATCGGATATCTCCTCGTCGAAAAGGCGCGCGAAGGCAAGCTGGTCGCGCGTCTGAAATTCGGCGACCCGTTCGTCTTCGAGCCTGGCGGCGCCGAGGCGCTCTTCCTGCACGAACATGGCGTGCCGTTCGAAGTGGTGCCAGGCCTCGCCGCAGGTCTCGCCATCCCGGCGTATGCAGGCGTCCCGGTCACGTATCCGGGCGGCGGCGACACCGTCACGCTCGTGCGCGGCTACGAAGACGAAAGCCGGACGCCGCCGAAGATCGACTGGGCGAGCCTCGCCCGGCTCGAGGGGACCGTCGTCTGCTACGCGGGCGCGCACCAGCTGCCGCTGCTGCTCGAGAACCTGATCGCGAACGGATGGCCGGCCGACGCGCAGGCCGCGATCATCTACGACGGAACGCTGCCGAGCCAGGAGACGATCAGCGGGTCGATGCTGGAACTGTTGACGCAGATGCGCGAGCACTCGCGCCGGCGGCAGCCCGCGATTCTCGTGGCCGGACGCGTCGCTGGTCTGCGCGAGCACCTGCGGTGGTACGACGCGCGGCCGCTCTTCGGCAAGCGTGTGCTCGTGACGCGGCCGAGAGAACAGGCGGCGGAGCTCGTCGACCGGCTGACCGTGCTCGGGGCCGAGTCGATCGAGGCGCCGATGATCCGCATGGCGCCGCCCGACGACCCCGATCCGCTGCTGCGCGCCGCGGCCAGCCCCGAGGATTTCGACTGGATCATCTTCACGAGCGCGAACGCGGTCGATGCGTTCATGACGGCGCTGCTCGACGGCGAGCGCGACATCCGCGCGCTGAAAGGGCCGCGCCTCTGCACGTCGGGGACCGCGACGGCGGAGAAGCTGGCCACCTACGGCATCAAGGTCGATCTGATTCCGCGCGAGTTCCGCGCGGACGCGGTGGTGGCGTCACTGCTGGCGCTCGGCCCGATGGCCGGCGTGCGCGTGCTGCTGCCGCGCGCCGACATCGGCCGCGAGGTCATCGGCGAGCAGCTGCGCGACGCGGGCGCGGTCGTCACCGAGGTCATCGCGTACCGCACGATTCTCGAGGATGCGCAGCGCGAAGGGGATCCGGATATCTACCGCATGCTGCTCGACGGCCGCATCGACGTGGCGACCTTCACGAGCCCTTCGGCGATCCGCAACTTCGCGAAGATCCACGGCGCCGATCAGGTGGCCGATCTTCTGAAAAACACCGTCGTCGCGACGATCGGTCCGGTCACGGCCGACGCGGCGCGGCAGCTCGGGATTCCCGTCACGATCCAGCCGCGCACGTACACCGTTCCCGCACTCGTCGACGCGATCGCCGCGCATTACGGCGTCACGACCACCACGAAGACGGCTTGAATCACGGAGCGCACGAAGACCGCCTCGAGGCACGGATAACAGGGAATTCAGTCAGCGCCGGAGTCGCTGGCCGTTTGCCGGTCCCGAATGACCTCCAGTTCGGCGAGCGCGTCGATGTCGCGCGGCCGGCCGGCGGCTCGTTTCGCCGCAATCAGCTGGTCCACGCTCAGGCAATAACACGGCCGCCCATATAACTCGACGCGAACGGCGCCAGGAAGCAGCTGTTCGTAGGTACCGCCTCCAGTCATTTCGCCGAGCAGATCCAGATCTCCTTCATCGGTCACGAGCGTGAAGTTCAATCCCGTAATCATCGTCGGGACGTCGAGGTGAAACGGAAGGCCCTTGGAGGCGCCGCGCAAGTACGGATGAACCGCGCCGAGCGCGTCGCAAATTCTCCGAATGTTATCGGGGTGCCGCGCGTACACGACGTCGACGTCGCGAGTGAGCCGCACCGAGCCATGGACGGTCGCCGCGACGCCACCAATGAGGATGAACTCGATTCGCGCGTCGCTCAGCCTGCGGATGAGCGCGGCAAAGTCGGTCACCGCTTCGTCGCGAGCTCGCGTCCAGCGCGGCGGAGCTCCTCCGCGAACTCCAGGAGGCGCTGAAGATACCGAAGACGCTCGTCGACCGAGCGCCGGAGATTCTCATCGATCAGCGTGACGTCTATACCTGACTTGTAGGCATCGATCACGTCGTCGAGCGAGCTTCGGTTGGACGTTGGCGGCACGGTCTCGTTCAGTGTACACCCGGGCGATCGAGCGGTCATTTGGCCGCACGCGCAACCCGCTGGAGGTCGGCAACCCAGTTCGTTACGACGTTGAGTTGTGCGTTTGACGGGAGACGACTCTGCCTGCTTGAGAACGAGGAAGCGGCGGCCATCGGCCGACACCTCTCAGGGCGCGTTGCGGAGATAGGAAGCCGTGAAAAGCCTCGTACGCCCCGATCCGCGTCCCCGCGCGCAGAAGCCAGGCTCCGACCTGTCTCAGAACTCCAGCTCAGGCGCGTCTGTGAAGAGAGCCGCTCAGCGCGGGGCCAGTCGATCGGCCAGCGTGTCGGTGTGGTAGGCGACGTGCTGGCGGTTTTCCGACCAGCCATCCTTCCCGGTTCCGGCGGTCTTCACGCTCGCCGCGTGGTCGGCGGCAAAGTCCTGCCACGAGTTGTACCGATCGACGCTCAGAAACGTCCACGGCCCGCCCTCGAGGTGCACGAACTGAACATGGGCTACCGGTACTTTGGCGGCCGGATCCGGAGTCGCCAGCAGTTGCTCGAGTTGGGCGCGGTGACCGGGCACGGGACGGAGCACGCCCACCACGTACACCGAGTTGACCGTTTGCGCGGGATTCGTCAGGCCGAGGGCCTGCGAAACGGCCGCCCACGACGGTCCACCCGCGAACGTATCGTTGTGCCACGCGCCGACGACCGGCGCCGACGCTGGCGGCGGGGGAGAAATCTTCACCGTCGCGGTCGTGCCGAGATGTTCGATCACGCAGTAATCCCAGTCGTCGCCCTCCTGATGACGAAGGACGACCAGATGTCCCTTCATCGGCGCGTCGGCCTCCTGCTTCTGTAGATTCTGTCCCAGCGCGATTGCCTGGCCTGGCGCCGCCTTGGCAAAGTGAATGTGGTAGACGTCAGTGACGGCGGGCGCCTTCGCGGGCGGTGTCTGCGCGTGCGCAAGCGCGATACCGACCAACGAGACAATGCCCAGAGAGACACGTATACGATTCATGCCGATCCTCCTCGCGGTGTCACGAGGAAGCCGGCACATCCGGCGCATCGTGGTAACGCCGCGCGAGTATATCCCGGCGTGGTTGCGTGCGTTTTCGTTGGTCTTCGTGGCAGAATCGCAGGCATGGCCACGCAGACCTCCGCCGCTCGTCTCGCGCTGACGCGCCGGCCGCGCCGCCTGCGCCGCACCGAGGCCATCCGCAGCCTCGTGCGCGAAACACGGCTGACGCCCGACTGCTTCGTCCTCCCGCTCTTCGTCTGCGAGGGGCGCGGCGTCCGCCGAGAGGTCAGCTCGATGCCCGGCGTCTACCAGTTGTCGGTGGACGAGGCCGTGAAAGAGGCCGCGGCGGCGAAAGCGGATGGCGTGCTCGGCGTGCTGCTGTTCGGACTTCCCGACGCCAAGGATGCCACCGGCTCGAAGGCGGCCGACCCCGACGCGCCCGTCCAGAACGCCGTGCGCGCGATGAAGCGCGAGGCGCCGGACCTGATCGTCATCACCGACGTCTGCCTGTGCGAGTACACGTCGCACGGCCACTGCGGCATCCTCGAGGGCGAGGAAATCCTGAACGACGTCACCGTCGCGCATGTGGCGCAGGCGGCGCTCTCGCACGCGGTCGCCGGCGCCGACATCGTCGCCCCCTCGGACATGATGGACGGCCGCGTCGCCGCCATCCGCACGCTGCTCGACGAGCGCGGCCTCGATCGCGTCGGCATCATGTCGTACGCCGCGAAGTACTGCTCGGCCTTCTACGGACCGTTCCGCGACGCGGCAGATTCAACGCCGCAGTTCGGCGACCGGCGGAGCCACCAGATGGATCCGGCGAACGTGGAGGAAGCGCTGCGCGAGGTCGAAACCGACCTCGAGGAAGGCGCCGACATCATCATGGTGAAGCCCGCGGTCCACTATCTCGACGTGATTTCACGCGTGAAGAGACAGTTCAACCAGCCGACGGCCGCGTATCACGTGAGCGGGGAGTACGCGATGCTGAAGCTCGCGGCCGCGCGCGGCTGGATCGACGAGCGCCGCGGGATGCTCGAAACGCTGACGGCCATCAAGCGCGCCGGCGCCGACATCATCATCACGTACTACGCGAGGGACGCCGCGCGGATCCTGTGAGGGCCGACCTGAAGGTCGGCCCCTACGCGATCCGGACTGTGAGGGCCGACCTGAAGGTCGGCCCCTACGCCATCCGGACCCTGGAGGTCGGCCCCTACGCGATGCGGATTCTGAAGGTCGGCGCTACGGTATCGGGACGCCCGCCCCGACACCATATTGTTCCCGCGATCCGTCCGGTGCGCCCGACGCACCGGTGAACGATCGGCCGTCGGCGAGCGTGAGCACGTCGGCGGCGGCCCTCGTCAGGACCTTCCGGCCGCCGTACCCCTTGAACGACACCTTCGAGCCAACTCGCAGATCGGACGGCTTCCAACCGCGCCGCAGGACGCTGTTCGGGCTTCCCAGCTCGAGATTCCACGTCGTCACGACGCCCTTGGCGTCCTTGCAGTCGACGTAGATGCGCATGTGCGGGTTGGTCCACTCGACCTTGGACAACACGCCGGTTCCCTCGACCGGTTTCGCCTTGTCGTACTCCACCGCGAAGGAGTGATGCGCGAAGGCCGGCACGCCGAGGAAGAGCACCGCCACGCCCACCAGGCAGAACGTTGTCTTCACGAAGTCCTCCTACTTCTGCGGCGGCGACGGCGGCTGTACTTCGAGGCCGTAGCCTTTGTCGCGGTAGACGTTGGGGATGTCGGCGGCGACGCCGTACTGATTGTTCTCCGTGCAGATGAACTCCATCAGCTCCGAGCCGGGCGGCTGGGCGCGGGCTGTGAACTTCAACTGCACCGGGTGTTCCAGCGCACCGGGATCGTCGAGCGTGAACTCGTTGATCATCGTCCCGAAGTTGGTGCGCGTCCACCGCTCGATCGTGTGGAGCTGCGGCGTGTGCGGCGTGCCGCGGCTGTCGAACCAGAACTTGTCGTTGTAGCCGACCGTGTCGATGACGAGCGTGTCGCCCTCCCAGCGGCCGATCGAATGGCCCCACCAGGTCGGGAGGAGATCGTCGGCGGGCGGATGCGTGCGGCCGTCCATGAAGATCTTGCGAACGCCGCCCGCATCGCCGTTCTCGTGGATCACGTAGATCGTGGACGTCCCCTGCGCGGTCGCGGACTGCACGAAGCGCCATGGATACGGATTGACGCGCGGTACGCTCATCGGCGTGCAGTACAGGTACGGCTCGTCTTCCTCTCTCCGCGACTCGCGGAGTTGCTTCGCCCACGGCTGCAGCGGCAACTCTCCCGGCTTGAGGCCGCCGTCCTTTTCGATGTCCTGGTTCGATCCGCCGCCGACCCATGGACCGGAGAGATCGGGATGGCCGTCGGGCATCCGCGGCACCGGGCCGTTGGCGATGTCCGGCTTGGCGAGCGGCGTAAATTCACCCGAGAGCTTCGCGGGGAGCCGGCCAGACTCCTCCGCGGCGCCGCCCGCTCTCGGCGCGGCGGGCTGCGGCGCACCCTGCGCACCGCCACCGCCCGGCCGCTGTCCCCTGACTCCTTGCGCAGATATCACAAGCGTCAGCGCGGCGACGGCCACCATTCCGAGAACAACGTTTCTCACGTTCATCCTCCTAGACGGCGTACCGGAGTCGGAGCCTCGAATGGCTGCCGGTTGGGGCCCTGCACCCCGGTGCCCGCGACGTCCCGGCCCGTGGTGATACTAAGCCAGCTGCCGGAGCGCGCGTTGAAGATTCCCGGCAGCGCGGAGGCGCGCCAGGTTGACGCCGCAGCCCGGGCTGTCCAGAATCGTCGGGCGACTCTTATACACCAATGCGAAGAACGACGACATCCCGGAAGCTTTTCGCACAGGCGGCGGCCATTCTCCCTGGCGGCGTTGACAGCCCCGTGCGCGCCTTCAAGTCCGTCGGCGGGACGCCTCTTTTCATCCGCCAAGCCTCCGGCGCGACGATCGACGACGTCGACGGCAACCGCTACATCGACTACGTGATGTCGTGGGGGCCGCTGATTCACGGCCACGCACCGCGCGGCCTGATCAGGGCGGTCTCGGCGACCGCGAAACGCGGCACCAGCTTCGGCGCGCCGAGCCCGCTCGAAAACCAGCTCGGCGAGCTCGTCCGCAGGCTGGTGCCGTCGATGGACCGTGTCCGGTTCGTCAGCTCCGGCACCGAGGCGACGATGAGCGCGGTGAGGGTGGCGCGCGCGTTCACGCGCCGCGATCGCATCATCAAGTTCGAGGGCTGCTATCACGGGCACGGCGACGCGTTTCTCGTCAAGGCCGGTTCGGGCGCGACGACGCTCGGGATTCCGACGAGCCCGGGCGTGCCTTCATCGGTAGCCGGCGACACGCTCAACGCGCGCTACAACGACCTCGGCTCCGTGTCGGCGCTGTGCGAGGCGCACCAGGCAAAGATCGCCGCGCTGATCGTCGAGCCGATCGCCGGCAACATGGGGCTCGTGCCGCCGGGCGAAGGGTTTCTCGCCGGCCTGCGCGACCTCTGCACGCGTCACGGCATCGTCCTGATCTTCGACGAGGTGATCTCCGGCTTCCGCGCGTCGGCAGGCGGCGCGCAGGGGTTGTTCGGCATCCGGCCGGATCTCACCTGCCTCGGCAAGATCATCGGCGGAGGGCTGCCGGTCGGTGCGTATGGCGGCCGCGCAGACATCATGGAGCTCGTGGCGCCCGCCGGCCCCGTCTACCAGGCGGGCACGCTCTCGGGCAATCCCATCGCGATGACGGCAGGCATCTGGGCGCTCGAGCGGCTGGCGCCGAAGCTGTTCAAGGAGCTCGCGCGCCGCGGATCGATGCTGGCCGCCGGGCTCGCGGAGGCGGCGCGTTCGGCCGGCGTGCCGCTGCAGGTCAACGCGTTCGGCTCGCTGCTGACGCCGTTCTTCACCTCGGCGCCGGTGCGCGACTATTCGTCGGCGCTCGGGGCGAACACATCGGCGTATGCGACGTTCTTCCGGGGCATGCTCACACGCGGTGTCTACCCGCCGCCGTCACAGTTCGAAGCCTGGTTCCTCTCGGCGGCGCACAGCGACCGTGACGTGAAGAAGACCGTCGCGGCGGCACAGGGCGCGATGAAAGAGGTCGCGCGGGAGATTTGAAACCACGAAGGGCACGAAGGACGCGAAGAGTCGTCTTTTGCTTCGTGTTCATCGCGTTCTTCGTGGTTACAATCCATCGTGCCCTCGACGATGCTCTCCTCGATCACCGGTGAGTTCCGCCGCTACAAGGCGCTCGGCGACGCGGCGCTCGCACAGCTCGAGGATCGCGAGCTGGCGCAGGCCGACGGGCGCGGCGGCAATTCGGCAGCCATCCTCGTCTGGCATGTCGGCGGGAACCTGCGCTCTCGGTTCACCGACTTCCTGACGTCCGACGGTGAGAAGCCGTGGCGGCGCCGGGACGAAGAGTTCGAGGCGCGAACGGTGACGCGCAGCGAGCTGCTCGCGAAGTGGAACGGCGGGTGGGATGCGCTCTTCGACGCGCTGAGTGGCCTGACCGACGACCACCTTCAGCAGACGGTCGCTATTCGCGGCCAGTCATTCCCCGTGCACGACGCGCTGCACCGATCGCTCGCGCACATCTGCTATCACGTCGGCCAGTTGGTGTTTCTCGCGAAGTCGTTCCGGGGCGAGGAGTGGAAGAACCTGAGTATTCCGCCCGGGAAGTCGGAGGAGGCGAACCGGAACCCGACGCATCAGGATCCGGCCGCGCATGCCGCATCGATCGCAGCGGCAGTCGCAGGAAAAAGATAACCACGAAGGTCGCTTACGCGACAAACACGAAGGCCACGAAGCAATTCAAAGTACATGAATTTTCTTCGTGGCCTCGTATCGCGCGCGTAGCGCGCCTTCGTGGTTATCTGGCCTGGATCTGCGCCGGCGAATCGAACCTGACGCGCAGCACCGTTCCCTGCGGCAGCTCGACTTCCTTGCCCTCGGTCGCGGCCGTGATGCCGCCGCCGCCGATGACGGTCCCGAGGATGGCGCCCTTCACGCCGCCGAGGATGCCGCCAAGCACCGCGCCGACGCCGGCGCCGGTCGCAATCTTTCCGGCCTCACCCTTGATGCCTTCGCCCTGGATGGCCTGCGTCACGGTGCCGCGAATCGGATAGGCGCGGCCGTTCACCGTCACCTGGTCGAAGCTGACGGTCATCTTCGCGGTGCGGTTCGTTCGCGTCGCGGGATCGACGGAGGTCACCACGCCGCGCATCACCGAGCCCGCCGGGATCACGGTGCGGCCGTTGATGTTCAGATCAACGAGCGTCGTCCCCTCGAACCGATCCTCGACCTGCGCGGTGCCGGAGTTCAGCGTGTTGGTGAGCCGCACGTCCATCTCGGTGCCCGACGGCACCTCGACTTCGCGTCCGCCGGTCGTGGACTGCGAGGGCGTGGTGTTGCGCGTCGAAGACGAGGCCTGCGAGCCTGTCGTGTTTGACGACGCACCGGGACGATATGTCGTGTTCCCGCCGGTGCCGGTCGTGGCGTTGCTCCCGCTGGACGGCGTGTAGCTGGTCGTGTAGTTGGCGGCCTGCGAGCGCAGGTCGTCGAGGCGATCGCGCACGCTGGCGTACTCGCTGCGCTGCAGCGATCCTTCCTTGCGCAGCTTCACCTTCAGGTAGATCACTTCGTCGCGCAGGTCGTCGAGCTGCGTCTGCAGCTGCGCCGCGCGCGACGCGTCGCGGCCTTTCAGCTGCTGCACGTCGGAGCCCGCCTGGAACGCGCTGTCCTGCAGGCGCTGGATGTCGGCCTGGGTGACCTGCGAATAGTTCTGCTGCGCGACCGCAGGGGCCGCAAGCGCTGCGGCGACCAGGGCCGCAAGCGCGACCCGTTGAATGCGAAACATCTGTTGTCCTCCTGGCTTCAGTGGGCGTGCGCCCTAATTTCTCCACGGCATAAGCCGCTCTATCCAGCTGATGCGCGTGAGGTCGTTGTAGATCACGGTGACCAT
>Ga0070698_100006503_pt1 | contig 12674 bp, 13 predicted proteins | sample KBSK1502metaG_FD_65477 | JGI IMG/M metagenome (GOLD analysis project Ga0070698, IMG submission 65477) | Corn, switchgrass and miscanthus rhizosphere microbial communities from Kellogg Biological Station, Michigan, USA - KBS K1-50-2 metaG | ecosystem: Host-associated > Plants > Roots >... | reverse complement strand
CCGCCGCTCGGCTGGCTCGACGCCTTGGCCGAAGGCGGCCGGGCGTTGATCCCGCTCACCGGCGCGCAACGCTCGGGCATGATCCTGCGCGTCGATCGCCACGACGCGGCCTTCGCCGCCCGCTATGTCGGCTGGGTCGGCATCTTCCATTGTGCCGGGGCGCGCAACGACGAAGAGGCCGCTGCCCTGTTGCGCGCCATGGCCGATCCGGCCGGCCAGAGAGCGATCAAGTGGCTGCGTCGCGACCGCCATGATGCCGACGAGTCGTGCTGGCTGCACGGCAACGGCTGGTGCCTCTCCAAGCGCGAGCCGCCGTGATGGCCCGCCCGCTGAAGCGCTTCGTCTGCCAGTCGTGCGGCGCGGTCACGAGCAAATGGAATGGCCGCTGCGAGTCCTGCGGCGAATGGAACACCATCGTCGAGGAGGCTGCACCGGCGCCCGGCCCGGCCGGCGGCGGCCTGGCGCGCGGCGGCAAGGGCCGCACGCTCGACTTCGCCGGCCTGCGCGGCTCGACGCCGCAGCCGCCGCGCTACAAGTGCGGCATCGCCGAATTCGACCGCGTCTGCGGCGGCGGGCTGGTGGTGGGCTCGGCCCTGCTGATCGGCGGCGATCCTGGCATCGGCAAGTCGACCCTGCTGCTGCAGGTCGCCGCGGCGCTGGCGCGCCAGCACACCGCCTGCGCCTACATCACCGGCGAAGAGGCGCTCGATCAGGTCCGCTTGCGTGCCGACCGTCTGGGGCTGGGCGATGCGCCGGTGCAGCTCACCGCCGCGACCTCGGTGCGCGACATCGTCGCCACGCTCGAACGGTCCGACGCGCCCAAGGTGGCGGTGATCGATTCCATCCAGACCATGTGGCTCGACACCGTCGACAGCACGCCGGGCACCGTCACCCAGGTGCGGGCCTCGGCGCAGGCGCTGGTCGAGCTCGCCAAGCGCCGCGGCATCGTCGTCCTGCTGGTCGGCCACGTCACCAAGGACGGCGCCATCGCCGGCCCCCGCGTGCTCGAGCACATGGTCGACACGGTGCTCTATTTCGAGGGTGAGCGCGGCCATCACTTTCGCATCCTGCGCACCGTCAAGAACCGCTTCGGTCCGACCGACGAGATCGGCGTGTTCGAGATGTCCGATCGCGGCCTTGCCGATGTCGCCAACCCGTCGGCGCTGTTCCTCGGCGAGCGGCGCGGCCATGTCTCGGGCGCCTGCGTGTTTGCCGGTATCGAAGGCACGCGGCCGGTCCTCGTCGAGATCCAGGCGCTGGTCGCGCCCTCCTCGTTCGCCACGCCACGCCATGCCGTGGTCGGCTGGGATGCCAATCGGCTCGCCATGGTGCTGGCCGTGCTCGAGGCGCGCTGCGCCGTCGCGATCGGCGCCAACGACGTCTATCTCAACGTCGCCGGCGGCCTGCGCATCAGCGAGCCGGCGGCCGACCTCGCCGTGGCGGCGGCCGTGGTGTCGTCGCTCGCCGACCAGCCGGTGCCGGCCGAGATGGTGGTGTTCGGCGAGATCGGCCTGGGCGGCGAGGTCCGTCCGGTCAGCCAGCGCGAGGCGCGCCTGCGCGAGGCGGCCAAGCTCGGCTTCAGCAGCGCCCTCGTGCCGCGCGGCCGGACCGGCGTTGGCGCCGCGCTGCGCACGCCCGAGGGCATCGCCATTGACGAAATCGAGCATCTGGCCGACCTTGTGGCGCGCTTTCAACCGGCCGACGGCTCCCTCAAACGGCCGCGTCGGCGCGAGCGCGAGTAGGTCACGGAGCGTATAAGGGGCGATGGAGCAACTCGGAATCACCGTTTTCGACGTCGCCGTCATCGCCGTCGCCATTTTCGGGGCCTTGATCGGCACGTCGAGCGGCTTTGCCCATGCCGTCATGTTCATCGCCTCGTGGGTCGCCGCCGGTTGGGTGGCGTGGCGCTATGCCAAGGTGATCCAGCCCGAGGTCGAGCAGCTGGTCGGCAGCACCGAGCTTGCCTATTTCATGTCGATGCTGGCGGTCTTCGTCGCCGCCCTGATCGTGCTGGTCATGCTGACCAACGCGCTGTCGCGCTCGATCAGGAGCGGTCCGCTCGGCAAGCCCGACCGCATCCTGGGCGCGGGCTTCGGCGTGCTCTGCGCCTGGGTGGCGATCGGCACCGCCTTCCTGTTCTACGGCTATCTCGGCCCCCGCCAGTTGCCGCCGGCGGTCGAGGGCGGCGCCACCTTCCCGGCGATCAAGGAAATGGCCAATTTCGTCGAACCCTACCTGCCGCCCGGCTTCCGTACCCGCCTGCAGGGCCGCAACGTCGACGCCGGCTCGGTTTCCATCCCGTCACCGGCCGATTCCATTCCGTCGCCGGCCGAGACGCCCAAACCGCCGCAGTGACTTATCCTTGATGGCGCGGGCGACGGTCCCCAGCTATAAACCCGCCGTGCCCAACACCCCCGAACGCCTCGACCGCGACTCCGACAAGTTCCATGAGGAGTGTGCGCTGTTCGGCATCTACGGGACGTCCGATGCCGCCGCCCACACCGCGCTCGGCCTGCATGCCCTGCAGCATCGCGGTCAGGAAGCCTCCGGCATCGTCACCTTCGACGGCCGGCATTTCCACAACCACCGCGCCGCCGGCCTGGTCGGCGACATCTTCGGCGCCCCCTCGGTGATGGCCAAGCTCAAGGGCTACACGGCGATCGGCCACAACCGCTACGCCACGACCGGCGGCTCGTCCGACCGCAACATCCAGCCGATCTTCGCCGATTTCGACTTCGGCGGCCTGGCCCTCGCCCACAACGGCAACCTCACCAACGCCTACCTGCTGCGCAAGGAGCTGGTGCGGATCGGCTGCCTGTTCCAGTCGACGACCGACACCGAGGTCATCAACCACCTGATCGCCCGGTCGAACTACTCGACCCTGGTCGACCGCCTGATCGACGCGCTGGGCCGCGTCAAGGGCGCCTATTCGCTGCTGCTGCTGACCAACGAGGCGCTGCTTGGCGTGCGCGATCCGATGGGCGTGCGGCCGCTGGTGATCGGCCGGCTGGAAGACGCCTGGATCGTGACCTCCGAGAGCTGCGCGCTCGACATCATCGGCGCCCGCTTCGTGCGCGACGTCGAGCCGGGCGAGATCGTCATCGTCGACGGCAGCGGGCTGCGCTCGATCAAGCCGTTCACCAAGGTGCCGCGCCGCTTCTGCGTGTTCGAGCACATCTACTTCGCCCGCCCCGACTCCCGGGTCGAGGGTGTCGGCGTCTATGCCGCCCGCAAGCGCATCGGCATGGAGCTCGCCAAGGAAAGCCCGATTGACGCCGACGTGGTCGTGCCGGTGCCCGATTCCGGCGTGCCGGCGGCGATCGGCTACGCCCACCAGTCGGGCCTGCCGTTCGAGCTCGGCATCATCCGCAACCACTATGTCGGACGCACCTTCATCGAGCCGGCCGACAACATCCGCCATCTCGGCGTGCGCCTGAAGCACAACGCCAACCGCGCGCTGATCGAGGGCAAGCGCGTGATCCTGGTCGACGATTCGATCGTGCGCGGCACCACCTCGATGAAGATCGTCGAGATGGTCCGCCAGGCCGGCGCCCGCGAGGTGCATATGCGCATCGCCGCGCCGCCCACGACCAACCCGTGCTTCTACGGCATCGACACGCCCGAGCGCGACAAGCTCCTGGCCTCGCACTACGACGTGGCCGGCATGGCGAAGTTCATCAAGGTCGATTCGCTGGCCTTCGTGTCGATCGATGGCCTCTATCGCGCCATGGGCCTGCCGGGCCGCGATCCCAACCAGCCGGCCTTCTGCGACGCCTGCTTCACCGGTGACTATCCGATCTCGCTCGACGACCAACTGGGCGTCGAGGACCGCCAGCTTTCCCTCCTGGTCGAGACGGCCTGAGACGTTTTTCATGACTGGCGCTCCTGCTGGCCGGCCCCCTGGTCGATTGGCCGGGCGCCTTGCCCTCATCACCGGCGCGTCGCGCGGCCTGGGCGCGGCCGCGGCCCTCGCCTATGCCCGCGAAGGCGCCCATTGCGTGCTGGTCGCCCGCACCGTGGGCGGCCTCGAGGAAGTCGACGACCGGATCAAGGCGCTGGGCGGCTCGGCCACCCTGGTGCCGCTCGACGTCACTGACGGGCCCGGCATCGATCGCCTGGGCGCGGCGCTCTACGAGCGCTACGGCCGGCTCGACGTGCTTTTAGGCAATGCCGGCATCCTGGGCACGCTGTCGCCGGTCGGCCATATCGAGCCCAAGATCTTCGAGCAGGTCATGGCGGTGAACGTCACCGCCAACTGGCGCCTGATCCGTTCGCTCGATCCGCTGCTGCGCCGCTCCGACTCGGGCCGCGCCATCTTCGTGACCTCGGACATCGCGCGCCGCGTCGTGGCCTATTGGGGCGCCTATGCCGCCAGCAAGGCCGCCCTCGACATGCTGGTCGGCATCTACGCCGCCGAGGTGGCGCATACCAACGTGCGCGTGAACCTCTTCAATCCGGGACCGATCCGCACCTTCATGCGCCGCGAGGCCTTCCCCGGCGAGGATCCCGCGCAGCAAACGCCACCGGAAGCCCACGCCGAGTCGCTGATCCGGCTGGCGTTGCCGTCCTGTACGATGAACGGCCAGTGGGTGGCCGGCGACTTGACCTCACCCTGAGGAGCGGTCCGCAGGACCGCGTCTCGAAGGGTGGGACCAGTCTTGTTGTATCCATGCTTCGAGACGGCCGCTGTGCGGCCTCCTCAGCATGAGGTTGTTCAACGCTGCTTGCGCGCCCGACTGGCATAGGGGTTCTTCGGCTTGCGCATCGCCAGCCGGATCGGCACGCCGGGCAGACGGAAATCGTCGCGCAGGCGATTGGTCAGATACCGCAGATAGTCGTCGCCCAGCTCCTGGGGCTGGCTGACCGACAGCACGAAGGTCGGCGGACGCTTCTTGATCTGGGTCATGAAGCGCAGCCGAATGCGCCGCCCTTTGGCGAGCGGCGGCGGGTGCAGGGTCTCCATTTCGCGCAGCCAGCGATTGAGCTTGGGCGTCGGCACGCGCTTGTTCCAGATGTCGTAGGTCTCGAACACCTTGGGCATCAGCCGCTCGATGCCGCGGCCGCTGAGCGCCGAGAAGCCGACGATCGGCACGTCCTTGACCTGGGCGAACGACGCCTCCAGCCGGTCGGCGAGCTTGCGCCAGGCCCGGCTCGCGGTCGCCTGGTCGTCGGCCAGAAGGTCGGTCTTGTTGACGGCGATCACCAGCGCGCGGCCTTCCTCGATCACCCGGCCGGCGATGGTCAGATCCTGCTTCTCGGCCATGTCGGCGGCATCGAGCACCACGATCACCACGTCGGCCAGCCGAATCGCGTCCAGCGTGTCGGCGACCGAGGCCGCCTCGAGCCTGGCGTCGATGCGGCTGCGCCGGCGCATGCCCGCGGTATCGACCAGGCGCACCGGCCGGCCCCGGCACTGCCATTCGACGCGAATCGAATCGCGCGTGATGCCGGCCTCGGGGCCGGTCAGCATGCGTTCCTCGCCGACCAGCCGGTTGAGCAGGGTCGACTTGCCGACATTGGGCCGGCCGACGATGGCGAGCAGCACCGGCCGCTTGTCGGCTTCCGCGTCGTCCTCCTCGGCGTCGAGGCCGCCCTCTTCCTCGTCGGCCTCCTCGGGCATCGGCTCGATGTGCCGCGCCAGCGCTTCGTGGAGGTCGCTGAGACCTTCGCCGTGCTCGGCCGAGACCGGGATCGGCTCGCCCAGCCCCAGCCCGTGCGCCTCGGCCAGCCCCTGCTGGCCGGCGCGGCCCTCGCACTTGTTGGCGATCAGGATCACCTTGTCTTTGCGCTTGCGCAGCCAGCCGGCGAAGCTTTCGTCCATCGGCAGCACGCCGGCCCGGGCATCGATCAGGAACAGCACGACCTCGGCGCCGTTGATGGCGCGCTCGGTGAAGCGGCGCATGCGTGCTTCCAGCGCCTCGCCGCCGGTGGTCTCCCAGCCCGCCGTGTCGAGCAGGGTGAAGGCGAGATCGCCGAGCTGGGCCGGCGCCTCGCGCACGTCGCGCGTGACGCCCGGCGTGTCGTCGACGATGGCGCGCCGCCGCCCGACCAGGCGGTTGAACAGCGTCGACTTGCCGACATTGGGCCGGCCGACGATGGCGACCCTCTTGGCAGGCTTGGCGGGCGACACAGCGCGGGCCCGTCGTCAGCGGAGAGCGATCAGCCGGCCCGAATCGGTCAGGACGTAGATGGTCCGGTTGGCGACCACCGGCCCGAGCCGGACCGGGTCGCGCACCTCGAGCTTGCCGATGAGCTCGCCGGTATAGGGCGAGAGGGCCAGCAGATCGCCGAGCGTGCCGGCGATCAGCAGCCGGTCGCCGGCCAGCACCGGGCCCGACCACAGCACCGGCTTGCGGCGCTTCTCGTCCTGGTATTGCGTGAGCGGCGTCACCCACTTCACCTTGCCCTTGTCGCGGCTGATCGCGGCGACGTCGGCGCTCGAGGTGGTGACGAACACGAAACGGCCGGCGACCCACGGCGTCTGGTTGCCGCCGATGCCGCGCTCCCACAGGCGCTGGCCGCTGTTCAGCTCGACCGCCGAGAGCTGGCCGGCGGTGCCCATCGCCAGCACCACGCCGCGATCGATCACCGGGCGGCCGCGAATGTCGGTCAGGTTGCCGAACGCGCGGACCTCGCCGCGCGCGCCGACCATCGATTCGTTCCAGACCGGACGGCCGTTGTCGATGCGCAGCGCCACCAGTTCGCCCGAGGAGAAGGGTGCGACGATGAAATCGTTGGCGCCGGCCGGGCTGTTGCCGCCGACATACCCCGCCGTCTCCGTAAGCGCCGTATATTGCCAGAGGTCCGAGCCGTCGATGGCGGCCAGCGCCTGCAGGCGGTTGTCGATGCTGATGGCGAACACGCGATCGCCGAACACCAGCGGCGCACCGCGCACCGGCGCGCTCACCATCGAGTTCCAGATCTCCTTGCCGTCGCTCGGATCGAGCGAGAACACGGCGGCGAACCCTGTGGTCACGAACAGCCGGCCGCCGTAATAGGCGAGCCCGCCGCCGAATTCGTCGGCGTCGCGGGCTTTTTCGGGCTTGAGCGTCACCCGCCAGACCAGCTGGCCGGTGTCGGCGTTGAAGGCCGAGACGGTGCTTTGGGCATCCTTCACGAAGACCTTGCCCTCGGCCACCACCGGCGGCGTGGTCAGGACGCGCGACGAGGACGAGCCCGCGCCGACATCGGCCGTCCAGATGATCTGCGGTGAATCGCCGACCGCCAGGTTATGCATGGCGTAGTTGGCGAAACCGCCGGACTGCGGCCACGACGTGTTGACCGTCGGCGCCGGCAGGACGACCGGCACGCTGGCCATCTCCTTGTCGGGCTCGAGCTCGCCGCGTTCGGCAAAGACCGGGAGGCGCTCGCCCGGCAACGGCTGCTTGCCCTTGCCGAACCAGCCCTCGACCGTGTCGCAACCGGACAGCGACACGGCGAGCAGGACAGCGGCCAGCAGAAGGCGAGGATCGATCGCACGCAACGCTTTCGCCATGACGCTACTTCGCCTCCGCCGCGCCGTAGAAGTTCAGCATCGCGGCGGCGCGTTGGGCGGCGCCCTGGGGGGCGGCCGGATCCTTGGCGATCTCGCTCCACAGATCGCGCGCCCGCTTGGCGTCGCCCTTGCGCGCCGCCACCAGCGCCTCCAGTTCGCGGACGCTCAGCCGGAACGGCCGGTCGGGCCCGGCGAGCGGCTCGAGCTTGGCAACCATCTCCTCGGCCTTGGGCGAATCGACGCTCTTGTAGCCGGCGATCACGGTGGCAAGGTCGGCGAGCTCGGACGTCGACAGCGTCGGCGCCACGGCCAGCAGGGCGCTGACCTGGGCGTCGGCGGGCTCGCGCAACTGGGCGGCGATCAGGTTGGCCAGCGAACGATAGGGTTCGGGCGCACTGCTGGCCTGCCTGTCGAATTCCGCCCGCGCCGCAGCGGGGTCTTGGGCAAGCTTGGCCAGCGCCGCCGAATAAGCGGCACTCGCCTGGGCGCGCTGGGCGGTGTCGTACTGGCGCCAGCCGACCAGGCCGGCCACGGCGACGACGGCGACCACGGCGGCGGCCACGACCCAGTTGCCGTGGCGGCCCCACCACGCCCTGATCTCGTCTTTGCGGACGGCTTCGTCGACCTCATGGAAAGCGGCGGAATCGGACAACAATCGGCTCCCGGATTATCGCGGAATATCAACAGCTTCAGCGGCGGTTCATAGCCCCGGCCCCGGGCTTTGGCAAACCACCGGCCGGCCGTGCTGGGGGCGCTTTACCCTGACCGGCGGTTCTGCAACAATTCGCCCGCACGAGATGATTCCAACCGCGGCTGCATGACCAACTTGTATCGTTTCGCCGACCAAAGGGCGCGGCGCCGGATTGTCTCATTCGATCGGCGGGAACTGTCCCGGCTTCTCAGCCTGTACAGCCCGCGCGTCGCCTCGGGCGAATGGCGCGACTACGCCATCGACTTCCGCCCCGGCATGGCGATCTTTTCGATTTTCCGCCACACCGCCGAGCAGCCACTGTTCGCCATCGCCAAGGTGCCGGGTGCCGCGCAGGGTGGCTACGTGGTCTACAACGGCCCGCGCAAGCTCGCGCACGGCGAATCGCTCGAAGACGTGCTCGGCGTCTTCGACCGCAAGCTGCGGGTTCTGCTCGGCTAGTTACTTGCCAGGCGTCGTCGCGGCGCCAATGCCGGCGCCCACCGCGGCGCCTGCCAGCACGGGAGCCACGAGCGGCCAGCCGGCGATCGCCCCGACGGCAAGACCCGCGCCGGCGCCGATGCCACCGCCGGTCACCGCCCGCTCGCCCCAGGTGTCGCCGCAGGCCGACAGCGCCAGCGCAAGGGGCAGCACGATCAACGCAACAAGCTTGGTTTTCATGACCAGACCTCGAAGAGGGGAAGACGGCCGGTCGTGCCGTCGAATTGTTCGTAGCCAGTGAAGGCTTTAATCGGGGGAAGGTGTTCTAATTGACCTGAAAAGTCAAGAATACGCCATAAGAACCTGAATTATATTGTCATTCTGAGCGAAGCGAAGAATCTCATCGCCGCTTGCCAAGGGCATGAGATCCTTCGCTGCGCTCAGGATGACAGCCGGAGAACTGAGGCGTACTGGTGAGGCCGAAAGCCCACTAGCAGCGTGCCGTCGACGTCGAGCACCGGCCGCTTGATCATGGAAGGCTGGGCGAGCATCAGCGCGATCGCCTTTTTCTCGGTGAGACCGTCCCTGTCCTTGCCGGGCAGCTTGCGGAAGGTCGTGCCGGCGCGGTTGAGCAGCGTCTCCCAGCCGACCGTCCCCGCCCAGGCCTCCAGCCGCTGGCGCTCGAGGCCGGCCACCTTGTAGTCGTGAAATTGATAGGCCACGCCACGGCCGTCCAACCAGGCGCGCGCCTTCTTCATCGTATCGCAGTTCCTGATGCCGTAGATCGTGACGGCCACATTGCGCCCCCGTTTCAGCCGCAAAAAATTCAATGGTCACTGTCGGAGGGTGGATAGCCCGTCCGTCCTTGGGTTAGCAACGTGCCTCACCAAGGAGAAGGCCAATGTCCGCCGATCGCGAGCTCTTGCTCACCCGCCTCATCGATGCGCCGCGCGAGAAGCTGTACCGCGCCTGGACCGATGCCAACCTGCTGAAGCAGTGGTTCGCGCCCCTGCCCTACACCACGCCAGTGGCCGAGCTCGATGTCCGGCCGGGCGGCGCCAACTTGATCGTCATGCGCGGGCCGGACGGCAAGGACATGCCCAACCGCGGCGTCTACCTCGAGGTCGTGCCCAACCAGCGCCTGGTCTTCACCGACGCCTACGTCGAGGCGTGGCAGCCGTCGGACAAGCCGTTCATGACCGTGATCCTGACCTTCGAGGACGAAGGCGGCAAAACCCGCTACACTGCCCGCGTGCGCCACTGGACGGTGGCCGACCGCGAGGCTCACGAGAAAATGGGCTTCCACCAGGGCTGGGGCCTCTGCGCCGACCAGCTCACCGCGCTGGTCGCCAAGATCTGATCCGCAACCCGCAACGTCACAGGCCAGGAGAGACACCATGCCGGCTTCACCCGCACAGTTCGTCTGGTACGAATTGATGACCACCGATGCCAAGGCCGCGGAACGCTTTTATCGCAAGGTCGTCGGCTGGAACGTCCAGGACGCCAGCCAAGGCGACATGAAGTACACCGCCCTGCTCGCCGGCGAAGCGCCGGTCGCCGGGCTGATGACCTTGCCCAAGGAGGCGCGCGATGCCGGCGCCCGGCCGGGCTGGCTCGGCTATGTCGGCGTCGACGACGTCGATGCCTATGCCGGCCGCGTGACCAAGGCCGGCGGCAAGATCCATGTCCCGCCGACCGACATTCCCAACATCGGCCGTTTCGCCGTGGTGGCCGATCCGCAAGGCGTCACCTTCAATCTCTTCAAGCCCTCTGCCGACATGTCGCGGCCAGCCGCCGACCCGGCCAAGCCCGGCATCGTCGGCTGGCACGAGCTGCTGGCCATCGATGGCGAAAAGGCGTTCGGCTTCTATGCCGGCCTGTTCGGCTGGACCAAGGCCGAGGCGATCGACATGGGCGCGATGGGCCGCTACCAGCTGTTCGCCGCCGGCGGCGCGCCGATCGGCGGCATGATGACCAAGCCGGCCGACGTGCCGGCGCCGTTCTGGACCTATTACTTCCAGGTCGACGGCATCGGCGCGGCGATGGAGCGGCTGAAGGCGGGCGGCGGCAACGTGATCAACAGGCCGATGGAAGTGCCCGGCGGGAGCTGGATCGTGCAGGGCCTCGATCCGCAAGGCGCGATGTTCTCCCTGGTGAGCTCTCACGCCTGAGCGCCGAGCGGGAAGCGGGCCAGCGGCAGGTAGCGGCTGCGGCCGAGCAGGCTGTGCACCAGCACGAAGTCGTGCACCGTCCAGCCCACCGGCTCGACAGGATGGTCGGCGACGAAACGGTCGCCGTACAACAGCGTCAGGTGCGGCGTGTAGTGCGGCGCGCGCGGGCCGAGGCCGGCCATCTCCAGCGCCGAGCCCACGGCGTCCTGCAGCATCGTCAAGCCGATGACGCCGTCATCGCCGCGCAGCACCAAAGGCTGGTTGCCCGGCCGGCCGCGAAAGCTCGCCGCCCTGTCGAACGCCACCGCGAAGCGCGGCATCACGACGCCGGACGCAGCGCGGCTTGCCGCCGACACGACACCTTCGGGAAGCCCCGCATAGTCGCCGACATGGTGCAGCGACACATGATAGCGGTCGGCCGCCAGCGGCCGGCCCTTCAAGCCATGGATGCCGCGCAGCTGATGGGCGAGCTTGGCGATGCGCAGGGCCGTGACGCGATCGGGGAAGACCGCAAAGAACAGACGGTCCGTGGGTTGCCCGCTCGCCATGACAGGACATGTAGGGCGCCACGCCGGTCGATCAACAAGTGTTCGATCTGTGGTCATGCTGCAAATCGGCAAACCGGCGCTTGGCTTGCGTCGCGTGTGCGCTTTAGATCCCGGCGTCAGCTGAGAACTGCGTCTCGATATCTGCCCAGTAGCGTCCTGTAAGGAGTATCGATCATGGCGGCACTAGACTCTTCGGCGTCGTTGAACGTCTACGTACCCCCGGCGAGCTCCAGTGACCCTCTCAGTGCATCCAGTTCCGCCGTTGCCGTCACGTCCGGCGGCATCACGCTCGATCTGTTGTACGATGCCGACGCTCTGGCGGCCCCGGCAAGTTTCTGCGCCGGCATCGAGCAGGCCGCGGCGATGCTGACGGCGGCGATTTCGGATCCGATCACCGTCAACCTGAACATTCATTATCGCGGAACCGGCGGCGGCGCCTTTGCCGGCCCCGATGCCGGCTTGTTCGAAAGCTATTCGTCCATCAGCGCCGACCTGATCGCTCACGCCTCGCTCGGCGATACGATCTTCAACGCCTTGCCGGGCGGCTCATCGATCCAGGGGCAATCCCTGGTCGCTGTCTGGAATGCACAGTTGAAGGCATTGGGGTTTCTAGGAGCCACCGCCGGCACCGACGATGGCAGCGCCACATTTGCCACCGACATAGATCCGGACTTGCTGGTTGGCGTTGCCCTCCATGAGCTCACGCATGCGCTGGGCCGCGTGCCCTTCGGTCCCCAACCCGACATTTTCGACCTGTTCCGCTTTACCGCCCCCGATGCCCGTCTATTTCAAGGCGGCAACATCGCGCCGGCCGCGTATTTTTCAGTCGACGGCGGTTTCACGAAATTGGCCGACTACGGCCAGGCCTCCGATCCCAGCGACTTTCTCAATAGCGGCGTGCAAGGTCCTAACGATCCATTCAATGAATTCTACTCCAGCAATACCCTCCAGCAGCTCACCACGGTCGACCTGCAACAGCTCGATGCTCTGGGATTTCACCTGACGTCGAATGCGCCGGTGGTGATCGAGGCCTTTGGATCGACCAGTCTGCTGCGGGCCGCGAACGACGATTATTTTCTGGTTCCGGTCGGCGGGTCGTCGGGTCCCTCGCTGAAATATGCCGGCGCGCCGGTCACCGCCGGTCAATTTGATCCATGGGCGTCGATTGGCGCGGAGCAGACCCCGGATGGCTATCAGATCGCCTGGAAGATGGCCGGCGCCGACCAGTTCACGGTCTGGCACACCGACAGCGGCGGCAACTACGTGTGGACCGACATCGGTGTGGTGTCGGGCTCCAGCGCGACGCTCGAAGCGCTCGAACCCAGCTTCCA
>Ga0070698_100006502_pt1 | contig 12678 bp, 10 predicted proteins | sample KBSK1502metaG_FD_65477 | JGI IMG/M metagenome (GOLD analysis project Ga0070698, IMG submission 65477) | Corn, switchgrass and miscanthus rhizosphere microbial communities from Kellogg Biological Station, Michigan, USA - KBS K1-50-2 metaG | ecosystem: Host-associated > Plants > Roots >... | reverse complement strand
GCGAACGCGTCGAACATCCACGTCTTCTACGCGGAGGGCAATCCGGTGGCGGAGGCGTGGCTGGACCAGCAGCCCGACGGCCTGGGCACGCACGTCGAGGCTCACACCGTCGCGCTCCTGCGTAGCGCGAAGCACCCCGGGGAGGCGCAGGCGTTCGTCGACTTCCTGCTGTCGCCGGAGATCCAGACGCTGCTCGCGCGGCTCTTCGGCGAGACGCCCGTCAACCCGAGAGCGACGCACGGCACCGTGCGTGAGCTCGCGCGGATCAAGCGAATGGACGCGCCGCTTCCCAACGTGGCGGCGCTGATGGACAGTACGGTCGCGCTGCTGCGGGCGAAGGGCTTCGACGTCAGGGACGATTCCGGCTAGGCATCGGGAGGGGCGGGGTGTCGCGATTCATCGCGCGGCGTCTCGTCGAGGCCGTGCCGGTCCTGCTGCTCGCGTCCGTCCTCGTCTTCGCGATCCTCCACCTCATCCCGGGCGACCCCATCGACGCGATGCTCGGCGCGGCGGCCTTCGGCGTCGCAAACCCCGAGCAGCGCGTCGAGCTGACGCGGCAGATCACGCAGGAGCTCGGCCTCGACGAGCCGCTCCCCCTTCAATACGCGCGCTGGCTCGGCGGCGCGCTCCACGGCGACCTCGGGCGCTCGTACATCCGGCACGAGGCCGTCGCCAAGCTGATCGCCGACCGTCTCCCCGCGACGCTCGAGCTCGCCGGCGCGGCGATGCTGCTGTCGGTCGTCCTTGGGATGACGCTCGGGATCGTCGCCGCCCTGCGCCGCAATACGCCGCTCGACGGCGCGGTGATGCTCGTCTCGCTCGGCGGTGTCTCCATGCCGAGCTTCGCGCTCGCGATGCTGATGATCCTCGTGTTCTCGGTCGCCCTCGGACTGGTCCCGGCGACCGGGTCCGGCGGCCTCGATCGCCTCGTCCTTCCCGCTCTGGTCCTCGGCTACGAGGGCACCGGGCTGATCGCACGCCTGACGCGCGCGTCGCTGCTCGAGGTGCTCGGGATGGATTACGTCCGCACCGCGCACGCGAAGGGCCTGCCGCCGCGCCTCGTTCTCACCAGGCACGCCCTGCGCAACGCGCTCGTCCCCATCGTCACGATCGTCGGCCTGCAGGTCGGCCGCCTCCTCGCGGGCAGCGTCATCGTCGAGACGGTGTTCGCCCGGCAGGGCATCGGCCAGCTGGCGATCGACTCGATCCTCTCGAAGGACTACCCCGTCGTCCAGGGCGTGATCCTGCTCACCGCGACCGGCTACGTGCTCGCGAATCTCTTGGTGGACCTCTCCTATGGGTTCCTCAACCCCAAGATCCGTGCGGCCTGAAGGGCCCTACGGGCGCGCCTGGCGCCGGCTGCGGCGCGACCGCCTGGCCATGGGCGCGCTCGCGCTCTTCGGCGCGATGCTCGCGATCTCGATCGTCGGGCCGCTGGTCCTGCCCATCGATCCGTTCCGCCAGAGCCTGCAGGACTCGCTGCTGCCGCCCGCCAGCGCCGGGCATCCTCTGGGAACGGACAACTTCGGGCGCGACGTGCTGCTGCGCCTGGTCGACGGCGGCCGCGTCTCGCTGACCGTCGGCATCGTCGCCGTCGCGCTCTCGCTCGCGATCGGCGGCGCGATCGGGCTCGTCACCGGTTTCTTCGGCGGCTGGGTCGACCGCGTGCTCATGCGCCTGGTCGACGTGCAGCTCGCGTTCCCGGGGATCCTCCTCGCGCTCGTCATCGTCACGGTGATCGGGTCAGGGCTCGACAAGGTGATGATCGCCGTCGGCATCGGCGGCATCCCCCGCTTCGCGCGCGTCGTGCGCGGGTCGGTGCTCAACACGAAGGGTGAGCTGTTCGTCGAGGCGGCACGCAGCATCGGAGCGAGCGATCTGCGGCTCATGTTCGTGCACCTCGTGCCGCAGTGCCTCGGGCCGGCGATCACGATCGCGACGTTCGGCCTCGCGACCGCGATCCTCGCGAGCGCGTCGCTCTCGTTCCTGGGCCTCGGCGCGCAGCCGCCCACGGCTGAGTGGGGCCTGATGCTCGCCGAAGCGCGTCGCTACCTGCGCATCGCGTGGTGGCTCGCGGTCTTCCCCGCGGTCGCGATCATGCTCGCGGTGCTCGCGGTGAACGTCCTGGGCGATGCGGTCCGCGACGCGCTGGACCCGCGCCTGCGCAGCGCCGCGGATTGAGCGTCAGAGCCGCTCGAGAACCTCGAAGCGCACGGCACGCACGAGGTTGAACGGATCGTCGCGCCACTCGGCGCGCCGGCGTCGGGCGGTCGCTCCCCAGCGCGCGCGGTGCTGGAAACGTAGGTGATCGCGCAAATAGGTCTCGAGCGCGGGGCGATCCGTGAACGGGATGCGGTGCCAGAAGCGGCCGACGCGCACGCGCCGGAAGAGCCGCTCGCGCTTCGCGCGCGCGACCGCCTGATCTGCCGCGCGGTCGTCGCGGCACTCGTGCGCCTGTGTCAGGATCGTTCCGACGGCGCGACCGGCGTGCTCGATCTTCGCGAGCGTCCGCGAGTCAGGGCGCGCGTCGATGAGGATGGCGCGGGGCCGCAGCGCTCTCGCCGCCTCGTGGAGGGCATCGACCATGCCCCTGCGTTGCACTCATCAGAGGGTCCAAGAGAGGATCGCGAGATCGAAGCGGTCCGCGGCGACGGGAAGGTCCTGCGCCGCGCCGAGACGGAATGAGACGTTGGTCACGCCGAGCTCGCGCGCACGAGCCCTGCCCGCGCGCAGCGCATCCGGATCCGGATCGACGGCCACGACCTCGCGCGCGCCCGCGGCCACGACGCCGAACGCGAGCCTGCCGTCGCCGGCGCCGATGTCGATCGCGCGGGCACCGCGAAGCATGCGCGAGATGCCGTAGGCCGCGAGCTCAGTCGCGGCCTCCGGGCGTAGGGCCGACGTCGTCACTTGCACGAACTGCCCGACGTCGGAGAGGCGCCGTATCACTGCAAGCGAGTCTAGTTAGTTCGCGCGTTCGCGTTCACTTCGTGATCAGGGTCGGCGAGTAGCAGTGGGTGTCTCAGAGCGAGAGTTCTAGCGGGCACGGGGCCTCGTCTCATCTCTCGTGAGCAGCCCGTCGAGCAACCCTTGGAGTTCAGCCGATTCGTTGCGCGGGAAGCCACGATCAGCGGAGCCGAATCTGATGAGAAGCCCGCTGAAGATCACCAGGGCGACGCCGATTGCAATGCCGATGCCGCCGTATCCGATCGACACGAGCACGGGCATGCTGCCCAGTCCCGCGAGGGCGATCAGTAGTCCAAGCCCAACGCGAGTGACCGATTGGACTCCAATTCTGACGTTGACCCTGGATCCGTGAGTGGTGGGTTCGATAACGCCGTACGCTCTCGGGGCCAAACTGTTGTAGCTACGTCGACGCACCCAGATCTCAAACCGGCCGCCACCCACGCGGCCGATGAACCTGCGACCTGCAAAGATGCCGGGTATCAGGGCCGCCGCTTTCGATGGAGGGTCGATCGCCTCGCGGATCTTGGACTCAACCATGCCGGGGTCGACGTCCAACTCGTAAGCGTGCTGCAGGCCGCCCGCGTTTCGTCGACCAAGACGCTCTGACGTCATCCGAATCCTCCTCTAGCCGGCTGGGCGCTTATTGGCGCCGGGGCCAAAGAGACTGCGGAACAAGTCGAGGACGTTGAAGAAGACGCCAGTCTTGGTGTTTGTCGTTGCGACGTGAATCTCGACCGGTGCGAATCCCGTGGCACGAAGACCGAACCCGGCGCTGCCCGAGACACCCTGTACGCTGCGATCGTCATTCCAGAACCAATCGCTGCCGCCCACAACTCCCTCTCCGGCGGACGCCCCAGCTTGCGCGAAGGGCCCCCCGATGTCTGCGATGCGATTTCTATTGCTAACTTGCAGGTTGCCCGTCGCGCTAACCGCCAAGCTTGGCGATAGCCCTGAGCCAATCGTCGCGGCCCAGCCGATCTCGCCGTTGCTCGCCACGACGACAGGGCAGAACTGATATAGCGCATACCCACCAGCACTGAAGTTGGCGGAAATGCAGAGCGCACCGGTCCAGAGTCCGCTGGGATCGAGCCTCATAGACGGACTCCCCGAGCCGTATGTGAAGCGGCCGAGCGAGGATGGAGCGGCGATAGCGCCGGGAAATGGATCTCGACTCATGAACCGTCCCACGGCCGGGTCGTACCAGCGCGCCCGCAGGTGGATAAGGCCGCTGGGATCGCGCAGTTCGCCGGCGAAGCCCAGGAGAGTCGGCGGACCGGAGAGCGCGGCGCGCAGCTCGCCGTAGGCGGTGTAGTCGAAGGCGTTGGTGAGCGTCCCCGTGCCGGAGACCTCGGCGCGCACCGAGCCCAGCGCGTCGCGGATGAACACGTCGTACGACCCGTCGGCGTGGACGCGGTAGAGCGGGCCATGGCCGTACACGATGCGCTCCGACCCGGATTGCAGCAGCTGGGCGATGGCAGGCTGGTGTCCCAGAGGTCCGTGCTCGTCGCTCGACGTCGTAGCGCGAACTTCCCTGCTCGCCAACTACCGGAAGGCGATCGCCGCGACGAGCTCTACGCGACGCAGACCTGAGGCAGCTGACGCTTCCGTCGCGACCGCTGTCAGCAGCTGCAGAGCGCGTTTCCGAGCCAAAACGCCAAGGCAACGCTCGCGACCGCAATCGCCGTAGTCATCCCAACGGTCCGGACCAGCGAAGGCGCGCGCGGACTCGCAGCGAGCGCGAAGCCCGCCGCGAGCAGCGCGGGAATCCCGAGTGTGAATAGGACTCCGGCCTCGTCGAATCCGATGGCGAAGACCGATCCCTCAACAAGCAGGGCGATGGCCACCGCCACCATGACCGATGTAGAGGTCTGGTTCGGCGCACGCACGCCAGCAAATGTCTCAGCGATGCCAAGCGTGCCGACTTGAATCGCGACAAGCGCGACTGCCCCAAGGCCAATCCCAGGCACGAGATGTCCATCAATGCCCACCGTTCGCAGAAGAGCAAATCGAATCGCGATCACGACGACTGCCGCACCGACAGCTATCGATATCACGCGCGACAAGGCGTTCATCATTCAGAACCTCACGACCTCACTTTGGTGCGTTGTTCGGCAGGGTCCCGGTGCGTTGGAGTCCGTCGACGATTCCAACCGCCCGCGCGTCGTAGAAGTAGTCGAGGTGCGGACCACCAGCTCCATAGCGCCACACTTCCAACGACGGATAGAGAGTGCCCGAGGCCGCGATCAGCGGCCGGCCACCAGTTTCCACAATGAGGACATGTGTTTGGATCGCCGGCAGCAGTCCGAAGCCGTTCGTTCCGCGACACGTGGTGTCGATAACGGATGGATCGACCATCGTCGTGCATCCTGACAGGGTTCCCTGAAACGACGGGAAGCCAAAGAGCCCGAGCCCGGAGACTCCAGCTTGATTCGTCACCGTGCCGTCGGATCGAATCAGTTGGCGGACCCTGAAGCCGCCTCCATCCGATTGATACCCCCGCGCGTCGCCGGTTCCGCATGGAAGGGGAAATGGACACGCGTACGCGGTCGGGATGAATCTGTCGATGCAGTATCGGATCCCAGGTCCGCCCGGATCCACGCAGAGCCCACTGGGATCCGTCAAGACTGACGGCCGACCGCCCGAGTACGTGAATCGATCGAGCGTCGCTGGTGATTCAACAGCACCACCAATCGGGTCCTTGCTCATGAACCTGCCCACCCCCGGGTCGTACCAGCGCGCCCGCAGGTAGATGAGGCCTGAAGGATCGCGCAGCTCCCCAGCGAAGCCCAGGAGCGTCGGTGGTCCGGCGAGCGCGGCGCGCAGCTCGCCGTAGGCGGTGTAGTCGAAGGCGTTGGTGAGCGTCCCACTGCCGGAGACTTCGGCCCGCACCGAGCCGAGCGCGTCGCGGACCAAGACGTCGTACGACCCGTCGACGTGGACGCGGTAGAGCGGGCCGAGGCCGTAGACCAGGCGCTCGCTGCCCGCCTGCAGGAGCTGGGCGACTCCGACGCTGGTGTCCCAGACGTACATGCTGGTCGAGCCCGAGGCGGTGCGCGAGCGCAGCAGACCGTCGCCGTCGTACGCGTACACGGCGGAGACGACGGTCGAGGCGGGCGGACCGGCGAGGTTGACCGTTGCGCTGGTCAGGCGCGAGAGCGCGTCGTAGCCGAAGGTGTCGGCGCCGCGGCCCGTCAGGCGGTCGGCGGCGTCGTAGGTGAAGGCGCGCGTGCCGTCGTTGGTGACGCGATTGGCGCCGTCGTAGCTGTACGACGCCGCGGGGCCGGTGCGGCTGGCGATGTTGGTCGCCCCATCGAGAGTGAAGGTCTCGGCGGACAGCGGGGTCCCGGTCTGGGTCAGCGTGCGCGTCAGGGAGGTCAGGCGCAGCAGCCCGTCGTACCCGTAGCTGGTCGAAGTCGCTGGGATGGTCCCGAGCGCGGTGTCATCCCGCCGGGTGCGGTTGCCCTCTGCGTCAACCGTGTACGTCTCGCGCCACAGCGACTGGCCACCGAAGCTCGTGTCGATCGACGTTAGCCGCTGGGCGTCGTCGTAGCTGTACGCCGACGTGCGGCCGTTGGGGAAGGTGAGCGAGCTGACCAAGCCGGAGGGCTTGTACGCGTATGTGGAAGTCCGCCCCGCCCAGTCCGTCAGCGACGACAGGCGCCCGCCCGGCGAGTAGGCGTAGCTCACCGCCTGACCGCCGGAGTAGGCCAAGCCGGTGCGGTTGCCGTCGAGGTCGTAGGCGTAGCCCAGCGTGCCGGCGGGCGCGGCGACCTGTGTGATGCGGCCGAGACGGTCGTACTGGTACGTCGTCGTGCCGGTGGCGTCGGTCATCGCGGTCCGGCGCGAGGCCTGGTCGTAGGTGTAGCCGATCGAGAGCGACGGGCCGCTCACCGCCGTCAACCGCGAGAGAGCGTCATACGCGTAACTCACGGTCGTACCCGCACCATCGGTGCGGCTGATGGGCTGGCCGTTGCCGTCGAGCGTGTACGTGGTGGCGAGATCGGTACCGGCGGAAGGGTGCGTCGTCACCGACACCAGGCGGTCGAGGGGGTCGAAGCTGTAGTCGGTGAGCACGCCGTTGGCCTGGGTGATGCGCGTGGCGTTGCCGTTGGGATCTCGCGTCACGCTCGTCGTGTACGTGGTCACCGGGTCGGGCTTCTGTTGGGTGCTCACCAGGCGGGTGTTGGCGTCGTACGCGTAGCTGGTGACGTTGCCGTTGCGGTCGGTCGAGCTCGTGCGGTTGCCCGCGCCGTCGTAGGCGAAGCGCAGGACGTTGTTCAAGGGATCGGTGCGGCTGGTCTCGCGGTCGTTCTCGTCGTACGAGACGCGCCACGTCTTGAGTTCGGGGTCGACGAAGCTCGCCAGGCGCCCCACACCGTCGTAGGCGAAGGTGGTGATCGCGCTATCGGGGTCCGCTCGGCGCACCAGATTGCCCTGGGCGTCGTAGCCCAGCGTCGTCGCCGAGCCCTTCGGCGAGGTGATCGTCGTCGGCAGGCCGGGGTTGGCGGGATCGGCGTAGGCGTAGGTGGTAACTGCGTTCGTCGTAGCGTCGATCTGGCGGCTGGCCGACAGCAGGACGTTGCTGGTCGGGCCATAGGTGAGTGCAGTGAGAGACCCGAGCGGGTCGGTGATCCCCGTGAGGTTGTTCTTGGCGTCATACGCGAACGTGGTGATGGGGCGGCTGCCGGCGACAGATGGGTCCGTCTTGGTGAGCAGGTTGCCTCGGGCGTCGTAGGTGAAGTCGGTGCGGTTGGCGTTGCGGTCGCTGACGCTGGCACGGTTGCCGGCGGCGTCGTAGGTGTACGAGATGGCATACGTGTTCGCGCCGACAACGTCGCTCTGGCTCAGCACCCGCATGCGCGTGTCGAAGGTGTAGGTGGCCGCATGCCCGCGCGGGTCGGTGATCACGGTCTGGCCCGCGCTGTAGGCCATCGTGGTGAGCGCCGCGAGCGCGTCGCGCTGCTGGGTGACGCGGCCCTGCGCGTCGTATGTACTGGTCGCGCGGACACGGCCATCGGGATCGGTGATCGTGCTGAGGTGCGTCGTCGCGCCGTCGTAGCCGTACTGCCACTGGTGGGCGGCCGCGGGACCCGCGCCGCTGCCGATCCTGTCGGTGACCGTCACCAGGCGGCCCGCGCCGTCGTAGGCGTAGGTCACCTTGCGGCCGATCGGATCCTGGAGCTGGATCAAACGGTGCGCGGTGTCGTACGTGAGGGTCACCTGGCGGCCGACGGTGTCGGTGATCGCGGTGAGGTCGCCGCCGGCGTAGGTGAAAGTCAGCTGGTTCCCGGCGGGCTCGCGGATGCGCAGCAGCGGGCCGGTCGTTGCGAGGTCGTACGTCACCTGCGAGCTCAGCGTGAGCGTGAAGCTGAAGTCCGCGTTCTTGGTCAGTACATCGAAGACGTTCGGCGGGGAGGCGTAGGTGCCGTCGGTGTTTCGCACGAAGTTATCGCGCCGACCGTCGCCCCGCCGGATCTCCACGCTCGCGCCGCGGTCGAAGAGCTGCCAGTTGTACGAGTGCGTCCATCCGGGGCCGAGCACGCCCGATCGCCCGTCGGCGGAGTTATAGGAGCGGCTGAAGGCCAACGGCAGGACGCGTCCGGGCAGGGTCAGGTCAGCGGCACGCGTGCTGAGCACGCCGGTCGCGAGGTTGACCGGGTCCTTGGAGTACGCATACAGACCGGGGTCGATGCCGAATGTCTGCGGCTGGGAGGCGCCGAAGTCGGGTTCGATGCGCAACTCCCACGAGCGCACGAACCAGGCATAGCCCTGGGTGACCGTGCCGCGGAGCTGGAAGGCGATCCAGTGGCCTGGTGCGCTGACGGCGCAGGCCGAGGCCACGGTCCCGGCCAGCGGCGCGATGAGCTCGTCGTCCGCGGTGCTCGCCCCGCGGTCATACAGCGTCGGCCACGAAAGCGCGCCCGACCAGTCGGGATGCGCGCCCGTCCCGGCATCCCCGCACCGCACGGTGCTCCTCGTGATATTGATCCCGTTGGTCGCGGATTCTTTCAGCCGCAGTGATGAGAGCTGCCACAGCGTGACGCGATCGTCGCCGGCGAAGAACGCCACGCCGATGTGACCCGTACAGGTCGGCGGCCCCGCGCCGCAGTCCCAATACGCCCCGTATGAGGTGCCATCGTTGGAGTCCCACGCGCCGTAGGGGCAGACCGCGCCGCCCCAACCGCAGAGCGGCGCGTCGTACTCCTTGGTCACGCCCGCCGGTGCCGCCGCCGTTGCCGCGACATCGGTGCCCGAGACGACCGGCTGGGTCACCGGCACGTCCGCGTCGCCGCGGATCTCCCAGGACCGGACGAACCAGGCGTTGCCCTGCCCGACCGTCCCGCGCAGCTGGAAGCCGATCCACCTTCGGCCGGCGGTGATCGCGCAGCTCGAGCCGACCGTCCCTGTGAGCGATGTCGTCAGCTCGGCCTCGCTGGCGCTCGGACCCTGGTCGAACAAAGTCGCCCACGACGACGTTCCGGACCAGTCGGGAGAATCGCCGGTGCCCGCGTCACCGCAGCGGACGACGGTACGCACCAGGTCGGCGCCGTTGGTCGCGGCCTCCTTCATCCGCAGCGAGGAGAGCTTCCAGCGCGCCACACGGTCGTCGTCGACGTAGAACGCCACGCCGATGGCGCCGGTGCACGTTGTCACGCCGGCGCCGCAGTCCCAGTACGCGCCGTACGAGGTGCTGTCGTTGGAGTCCCACGCCCCGTACGGACACACCGCGCCGCCCCACCCGCAGTTCGTCGAGTCGTAAGCCCTGGCGACGTCGGCCTGAACGTTCGAGATGGCCGCCAGGTCTGTCAGGCTGGCGGCGGCGGGCCTCGCCAGGGGCGAAGCCACCAGCGACGTGATGACAAGTGTCGCGGTGAGTAGGAACGTTGCTGGTCGGCGCCATCGTCGGTTGCGCCGAAGACAGGTCACTCGCCCTCCCCGAGATCCGACATGCCGTGGCTCTCCTGGCTGTTGGGCGATCGAGAAGGGCAGCAAGTTGTATGCCAGTTGACCGAATAGGCGCGGCGTTTGACCGAGGGTTGCCCCTAGAGCGAGAACTCTCCAGGCGCGATCCGTTCGCGGCCGTGAAGGTACGGCCGCAGGACATTCGGGATGGTCAGCGAGCCGTCGGCCTGCTGGTAGCTCTCGAGGATCGCGATCATCAGCCGCGGCAGGGCGAGCCCCGACGCGTTCAGCGTGTGCACGGGCTCGGCCTTGGCCTTGGGCTCGCGCTTGAAGCGGATGCTCGCGCGCTCCGCCTGGAACGGCCCGCAGTCGCTCGCCGATGAGACCTCGAGCCATTCGTTCGCGCCCGGTCCCCACGTGTCGATGTCGAATCCGCGCAGCGGGTTGAAGCCGAGGTCGGCGGTGCAGCGCTCGTGGAGGCGCACCGGCAGCTCGAGCTTCTCGAGCACGTCGACGGCGAGCTGCGTCATCCGCTCGAGCCATGCCGGCGAATCCTCCGGCGCGCAGAAGACGACCATCTCGACCTTGTCGAACTCATGGCCGCGCTTGATGCCGCGCACGTCGCGCCCGGCGCTCATGTGCTCGCGGCGGAAGCACGCCGTGTACGCGACGTAACGCAGCGGCAGCCGCTCCGCGGGGATGGTCTCGTCGCGGTGCAGCGCGACGAGCTGCGGCTCCGCCGTGGGGATAAGCCAGAGGTCGTCTCGGGCATCCCGGTACAGGTTGTCGTCGAAGTGCGGCAGCTGGCCCGTGGCGCGCAGCGTCTCGCCGCGCGTGACGAAGGGCGGATAGATCTCGGTGAAGCCGGCCTCGACCTTAAGGTCGATCATCCAGGTGATGAGCGCGCGCTGCAGCGCCGCGCCAGCGCCGCGCAGCACGTAGAACCGCGAGCCGGACAGCTTCGTGCCGCGCGCGATGTCGAGGATGCCGAGCGACTCCCCCACCTCCCAGTGCGGCCGCGCCGCGAAGCCGAGTGGCTTCGGCTGGTCTTTGCGGATCACCTTGTTGTCCTGGTCGCTCTTGCCCTCGGGGACGGCGGGATCGATGACGTTGGGTATCCAGAGCAGCTCCTCGTCGAGCTCGCTCTCGAGTGGCACGAGCTCGGCTTCGATGGCTTGCACGCGCTCACCGACCTCGCGCATGCGCTGCTTGATCTCGTCCGAGGGAGGACCGCCGCGGCTGGCCCTGTTGCGCTCGGCGCGAAGCGCCTCGGCCTCGGCCTTCAGGCGGCGGACGTGCTCGTCGAGCTCGAGGATGCGGTCCACGGAGGGCTTCTCGTATCCGCGCGCGCGCACCGCGCGCCTCACCTCGTCCGCGTCGGCGCGCACGCGATCGATCGGCCTCATGCTCGCGGATTATCGGGGCGCGTACGCTTCGACGCATGAGCGGAGACGAGCGTTGACCGGACAGCCGCTCTTCCTCACGATCGCCGGGCTCTCACTGAGCGTCGCTGGCTTCGCCGGGCTCATGACCGCGTTCCGGCGCGAAGGGTCGTGGACCGCGACGGACGTCTGGCGCCTCCGCGGCATCGTTCGGCTGTCGTTCATCGCGATGTTCCTGGCGCTGACGCCCGCGGCGATCTTCCTCGTCGTTCCGACCGATGCGTTCGCGCTCGGCGCGGGGAGCCTCCCGGTCGCGGCCGTCTACGCGCTCGAAGCGCTCGGCGTCCTGCGCGAGCGTGGCCGTGCGGGGCCTGCGCGCTGGATGGTGGGTTACCTCGCGATGGACGTCGTCCTGGGCGTCGCGATGCTCGCGAACGTCGTCCTCGCGAGCGCCGGGCTGCTGGCAATCGTCCTGCTCATCCGTCTGTCGCACCCGGTCGGGCTCTTCACGGAGACGATCCGCTCGTTCGAGCCGAGCGCAACGCGGACGGACGCACCTCGGCCCGGGGCCGAGGTGCAGACGCTGCTGACGACCGCGGCGGCGAGGGCTCCCGAGGCGGCCAGACGGGAGCAGGAGACCTCCGTCTAGCACCCGTCCCGGTACGCTGCGGCGCATGAGCGAGCGTCCCGACGTCGTGCTCGTGGCGTTCGAGGGACCGGACCGCTACTCGTTCGTGGGCGGCCTCGCCACGCGGATGAACGATCTGGCGGAGGCCCTCGTCGAGCGCGGCCACCGCGTGCGGCACGTCTTCGTCGGGGATCCGGCGCTCCCATCGACCGAGCTGCGGCTCGGCGGCCGCCTGCTGCTCGAGCGCTGGTGCCAGTGGATCAGCGCTTACCACCCGAAGGACGTCTACGACGGCGAGGATGGCAAACGCGCCGACTTCTCGCGGGCGGTCCCGCCGCATCTCGTGGACGTCGTGGCGGAGGGCGCGAGCGAAGGCCGGCGCACGGTGATCCTGTTCGAGGACTGGCAGACCGCCGACGCGGCCATCGCGACCGCGGCGCTGCTCGGTGCGCGCGGCCTGCGCGGCGCCGCCTCGCTCTTCTGGAACGCGAACAACACGTACGGATTCGCGGAGGTCGATTTCCCGGCGCTCGACCGCGCGGTCGCGATCACCACGATCTCGCGCTTCATGCGCGCGCAGATGACCGGCATCGGCATCGATCCGCAGATCCACCCGAACGGGATCGCCGAGCGCTACCTCCGCCCGCTGCCGCCGAGCGAGATCCGCGCCCTGCGCACGGCGTTCGGCGATCGTCCGACGTTCGTCAAGGTCGCGCGCTTCGACCCCGACAAGCGCTGGCTGTGGGCGATCGACGCGATCGCCGCCCTGCGCGACATCGGCACGCGGCCGCGGCTGGT
>Ga0070698_100006501_pt1 | contig 12679 bp, 11 predicted proteins | sample KBSK1502metaG_FD_65477 | JGI IMG/M metagenome (GOLD analysis project Ga0070698, IMG submission 65477) | Corn, switchgrass and miscanthus rhizosphere microbial communities from Kellogg Biological Station, Michigan, USA - KBS K1-50-2 metaG | ecosystem: Host-associated > Plants > Roots >... | reverse complement strand
CCCGGCAAGGTCAAGTTCTGGACGCACTCCGCGAGCGCCGGCTGCATGCTCTACCTCTACGGCGCGAGCGGCACGACCTACTACTACATCCACCTCAACAACGACCTCACGAAGCAGGACGACAACCGCGGGAAGTGCGTCGCCGGGACCGCCTACGCGAAGGGCCTCAAGAACGGCGCGAGGGTCAGCGCCGGGCAGGTCGTCGGCTACGTGGGGGACTCAGGCGACGCCGACGGGGTGCATCCGCACCTGCACTTCGAACTGCATCCGAACGGCGGCCGCGCCGTCGACCCGTACCCGTGGCTGCAGACCGGCCAGCACCTCCTCTTCGCCGCGCCTCGCGGGTCGCCGTTCACGCTAGAGCTCCGCGGCAAGGTCGTGGACGTGACCGACATCTCGATCCGGATCAAGGCCGCGGTCGCGAGCGCGTGGCCGATGCGACAACGCCAGACGAAGCTCAAGCGGAACCTCGTGGTCGAAGTCCCCGACGGCGCGCTCGTCCAGACGGTCGCGAAGATCGGCGGGCCCGGGACGGAGGCGACACTCGCCGACGCGAACGCGGGTCAGGCGGTGGACATCTGGACAGCGGTCGCGCCGGCAACGCTCAAGGCCGAGCGCGGCGACGACCTCGCGCTCAGCGCGTCGCTCGTTTCCCTCGTAGTCGCTAGCGGCCGGTAAAGCGCGCTTCGCGCTTCTCCACAAACGCCGTCATGCCTTCGTGCGCGTCCTCGCTTGCGAACAGCGTGCCGAACTCGTCGGCCTCGCGCTCGAGGTTCTCGACGTGGTCACCCTGGAGTGCGTGATTCACGGCGCGCTTCGCCGCGGCCAGCGCGAGCGGGCTCTTCGAGGCGAGCAGCCCCGCGACCTCGCGGGCCTTGTCGAGCACCGGGTCGTGAACGCCGCTCACGAGTCCGATGCGTAGCGCTTCGTCGGCGTCCACGATGCGACCGGTCAGGATCAGGTCATTCGCGACGCCGAGCCCGCACACCCGCGCCAGCCGCTGCGTCCCGCCCCAGCCCGGGATGATCCCGAGGTTGATCTCCGGCTGGCCGAGCTTGGCCGTGGACGACGCATAGCGCAGGTCGCACGCAAGCGCGAGCTCGCAGCCGCCGCCGAGGGCGAAGCCGTTGATCGCGGCGATCGTGGGCTTCGGCATCGTCTCGAGCAGCTGCCCGCACTGGTGACCCAGCCCACCCCACTCCTCGGCCTCGTCGACCCCCAGGCCGCTCATGTACTTGATGTCCGCGCCGGCGACGAAGGCCTTCTCGCCTGCGCCGGTCAGGACGACCACGCGCGCGTCGGCGTCGTCCCGGAGCCCGAGCAGGCGGTCGCGCAGCTCTTCGAGCGTCGGCCGGTCGAGCGCGTTCATCGCCTCCGGCCGGTCGACCGTGACGATCGCGATCGCGTCCTCGCGATCGACGCGAACGGTTATCCCCTCACCTCAGCTTTGTGCTGGGGCCGCGTACCCCGGAATCGGGATCCGGTCCAGGGTGAAACCGGACGCGTAGCGTTCAGGCCGGGACCTTCGCCTTCAGGAAGTCGACGATCTCCGAGGTCGGCGCCCCGGGAGTGAAGACCGCCGCCACGCCCTGGCGCTTGAGCTCCTCCGAGTCCTCCGCCGGAATCGTCCCGCCGAGAACGACGAGCACGTCCTCCGCGCCGTTCTCGCGGAGCCCTTCGAGGATCCGCGGAACGAGCGTCATGTGCGCGCCGGAGAGGATCGAGACCCCCACGGCGTCGGCGTCTTCCTGGATCGCCGTCTCGACAATCTGCTCCGGGGTCTGATGCAGCCCGGTGTAGATAACTTCCATTCCGGCGTCACGGAGCGCGCGTGCAATGATCTTTGCCCCCCGGTCGTGACCGTCAAGGCCGGGCTTCGCGATGACGACACGGATCTTGCTGGCCATCGACACGAGTATATGAGCGTCAAACTAACCGTCGTCGGGTGCTCCCCGGCTTGGCCGAACCCTGGTGGCGCACAGTCCGGATACCTCCTGGAAGGCCCGGGGCGACTGCTCCTGGACTGCGGTCCCGGGGTACTCGCGAAGCTTCGCGAGCACGAGGCCTGGCCCGCACTCGACGCGATCGCCGTCACGCACTGGCACCTCGACCACTGGGGCGACCTCGTCCCGTGGGTATGGGGCTCGACGCTCGGCCCCGGCCAGGACACCGAGAAAGCCGAGCTCTGGGTTCCGCCGGAGGGCCCCGAGATGCTGAGCGCGATCGGCGGACGCCTCGGACGGCCCGAGATGTTCGAGAACGCCTTCGACCTGCGCGAGTACGTCGACGGCGAGAGCTTCGAAGCAGCCGGCTTCGAGGTCACGCCGCACCGTGTGCTCCACTACGAGCTCCTCGCGTTCGGCTTTCGCGCGTCCGCCAACGGGACCGTCGTCGGCTACTCCGGCGACTCGGGGCCGAGCGCCAGCCTGGCCGAGATCGCGCGCGACGCCGACCTCTTCGTCTGCGAGGCGACCCTGCTCCGGCCGAACCCCGAGGGCGGCAAGCGCGGGCACCTCAGCGCCGAGGAAGCGAACGAGGCGTTCGAGGCCTCGCGCGCCAAGCGGCTGCTCATCACCCACCGCCCGTTCGAGCGGCCGCTCGAGGACGGCTACGAGCAGGCTCACGATGGAATGCAGATCGAAGTGGGCGGCTAACGCCGCAGCCGATTCCTAGTTGACGGGAACCGGCGGCGTCCAGCGCGGCATGAAGTAGTCGACGAGCCAGCGCTGGTGTACTCCCCTGCCGACCGGCACGAGGCCGAGCTGGAAGGTTGTGGGCCGCATCCCGTACCGCTTCGGGGCGAACAGGCCTACCTCGATCAGGATCTCCTGGTTGCTCGCGTAGTCGAGGTAGTACTGGACGTGGTTGATGTCGGTGACCGGATAGAAGATGACCGGCAGCGCGTTCGCGCTCTTCCAACTCTTGTACGTGTAGCCCTTCCGGACCGACGGCGCGACGGTCGTCCAGGCCTTGCCCTGATCCCTGCGCGCGACGCCGGTGACGAGGAACGTCCGGATCGTCGAGCGGACTGCCGGGTCGAGCTGCCAGAAGGTCTTGACCGTGACGCCCGCGGAGTTCTTCAGCGGGATCGCGTTCTTCGGCAGCGTCGGGTGGAAGCCCTTGTCGGGCTTGGAGCTCGTGGCGTCGCTGCCGCCCGCGAACTTGAACACGAGCGCGAACGCGCCCGCCACGAAGACGGCCACGCCCACCCAGAGCATGAGGCGGTTGAAGCGGGCCGATGAAAGAGCAGTCTGAACGGAGTTCATGCCAGTCAGAGTTGTACGACGCTCAGAGTAGCGCGGAAGTTAGGAGCTCGTCTCAAAAAACGGGGGTTTCTCTCCAGACCCCCCAGACCTCCCGCAGCGCGTCGCACATCTCGCCGAGCGTGGCGTAGGCGCGAGAGGCCTCCAGAAGCAAGGGCATCAGGTTCTCGTCCTCGCGGGCCGCGGCCTCCTTCAGCTTCGCCAGCGCGGCCTCGACCTCGGCCGAGTCGCGCCGGCCCCGCAGCTCCGCAACGCGCCGGATCTGCTTCTCCTCGAGCGCAGGATCGATCCGCAGGATCTCGACCTCGGGCTCGTCCTCGACCTGGTACCGGTTGACGCCGACGACGATCCGCTGGTTCGCCTCCACCTCGGCCTGGTACCTGAATGAGGCATCGGCGATCTCGCGCTGGAAGAAGTTGTCCTTGATCGCGGCGACGACGCCGCCGAGCTTCGTGATCCGGTCGAAGTACTCGTAGGCCTCGCGTTCGAGCCGGTTCGTCAGGTCCTCGAGGTAGTACGAGCCGCCGAGCGGGTCGATCGTGTTGACGACGCCGGTCTCGTGCGCGATCACCTGCTGGGTGCGCAGGGCCAGCCGCACCGCGTTCTCGGTCGGCAGGGCGAGCGCCTCGTCGAACGAGTTCGTGTGCAGCGACTGCGTCCCGCCGAGCACGGCCGCCAGCGCCTCGAGCGCCGTGCGGACGATGTTCACCTCCGGCTGCTGGGCGGTCAGCGAGACCCCGGCCGTCTGCGTGTGGAAGCGCATCAGCCACGAGCGCGGGTTCTTGGCGCCGTAGCGCTCGCGGAGCTCCTTGGCCCAGATCCGCCTCGCGGCCCGGTACTTGGCGATCTCCTCGAAGAAGTCGAGGTGCGCGTTGAAGAAGAAGCTCAGGCGAGGGGCGAAGTCGTCGACGTCGAGCCCGCGCTCGAGCGCCGCGTCGACGTAGGCAAAGCCGTTGGCGAGCGTGAAGGCGAGCTCCTGGGCCGCGTTCGACCCGGCCTCGCGGATGTGGTAGCCGGAGATCGAGATCGGGTGCCAGCGCGGCAGCTCGCGTGCGCAGAACTCGACCATGTCCGTGACGAGCCGCATCGACGGCTCGGGCGGGAAGATCCATTCCTTCTGCGCGATGTACTCCTTGAGGATGTCGGTCTGGATCGTCCCGCGGAGCTCGGCGCGCGGCACGCCCTGCTGCTCGGCGACGCAGACGTAGAAGGCCAGCAGCATCGCTGCAGGGCCGTTGATCGTCATCGAGGTCGAGACCTCGCCGAGCGGGATCCCCTGGAAGAGCGTCTCCATGTCGGCCAGCGAGTCGACGGCGACGCCCTCGCGCCCGACCTCTCCGAGCGAGCGCTGGTGGTCGGAGTCGTAGCCCATCAGCGTGGGCATGTCGAAGGCCGTCGAGAGCCCGGTCTGGCCGTGTTCCAGCAGGTAGCGGAAGCGCTCGTTCGTCTCCTCGGCGGTGCCGAAGCCCGCGAACTGCCGCATCGTCCAGAGGCGCCCGCGGTACATCGAGGGATAGACCCCGCGCGTGAACGGGAAGACGCCCGGGTAGCCCAGATCGCGGTCGTAGTCGACCTCGCCCGTGTCAGGCGTGTAGAGCGGCTCGTTCTCTAGCCCCGAGATCGTGCTGAAGAGCTCGCCCTGGCGTTCCGGCGCAGCCTCGTAGAGCTTCTCGCGCCACTCCTCGGTGCCGCCGCCGACCTCGCTCCGGTCCTCGGTCGCCGCCATGGACGGATTCTGCCTTCTGGAACGAGCCGCGGGGCGGGCGTCTAACCCATTTGGGGGATTTCCCGGATTGCTCTTTCCTGAGCGCCTGCTCATGCCGATCTACCAAGCGGCGAGCGATTGTGGACGGTGCGCGCGCATCGAGACCGGATGAGGCCCAGCCCAGGCTGCGGCTTCGCTTCGCGCTGTACACGGGGCTCGTCCTCCTCGGCGCCGGGCTGGCGATCACCTGGCTCGTCAACCGCGAGGTCGAGAACCGCGCCGCACGGACGGTCGAGAACCAGGCCCGCGCGGTCGCGGTCACGAACCTGCGCAGCCAGCTCCGCGCGTCCGATTTCGCCGCCCCCGTCTCCGCCGCGCGCCGCAAGGAGCTCGACCTGCTCTTCCGCCGCAGCATCGTGGTGCCGGGCGTCGTCGGCGGCGGCCTCGTCTCGCCCGAGGGGACGATCACCTACTCCGCGCGGCATGAGCGGATCGGTCAGGCGGTCAAGCACCCGAGGATCCTCGCGGCGGTCCTGCGCGGCGAGGTCACCCGCCGCGTCACCTACACGGACACCTGGCGCGGCCTGAAGCACCTCAAGGTCCTGCAGATCCTCGTGCCCGTGCGCGCGACCTTCACGGGCAAGCCGATCGGCGTGATCGGGCTCGACCAGGATTACGGGGCCGTCGCGGTGAGCACGGGCGACACCCACCTGCGGCTCGCGCTGATCCTCGCGGTCGCGCTGCTCGCGCTGTTCTTCTCGCTGCTGCCGATCATGAACCGGCTGACGCGGCAGCTCGAGGCGCGCAATCGGCGCCTGCACGAGCTGGCCGAGGAGCGCGGCGCCCTCCTCGACGCCGAGCGCGCCGCCCGAACCGAAGCCGAGGCCGTCCAGCAGCTGCTGTCCGCGCAGAACGATCGGCTGCGCGAGCTCGACCGCCTGAAGGACGAGTTCGTCTCCCTGGTCTCGCACGAGCTGCGCACGCCGCTGACCTCGATTCGCGGATACATCGAGCTCCTGCTGGACGATGCCGAGACACCGGACGCCGACCAGCGGCGGCGCTATCTCGAGATCGTCGACCGCAACTCGGAACGGCTGCTCGAGCTCGTCAGCGACCTGCTCTTCCTGGCACAGATCGAGGCCGGCAAGCTCGGCATCGAGCGGAGCCAGGTCGACCTGAACAAGATCGTCGAAGAGTGCATCGAGACGTCCTCGCCCGAAGCCGACTCGCGCGGCATCGAGCTCACCTCGAAGATCGAGCGCGTGGCGAGGCTCGAGGGCGACCGCGCGCGGCTGGCGCAGGTGCTCGACAACCTGGTCTCAAACGGCCTCAAGTTCACGCCGAGCGGCGGCCGCGTCGAGGTCCGGCTCAGCTCCCAGGATGGGGCGGCGCTCCTGGAGGTCGAGGACTCCGGGCTCGGGATTCCCGCCGACGAGCAGGAGCATCTCTTCGAGCGGTTCTTCCGGAGCTCGAACGCGAACGAGAACGCGATCCCCGGGACCGGTCTCGGCCTCACGATCACGAAGGCGATCGTCGAGCGCCACGGCGGCCGGATCGAGATCGAGAGCGCGGAGAACGCGGGCACCACGGTCCGCGTGCGCCTCCCGCTCGGAGCTCGCCGCGAAGCCGAAGTGCCCTCGCTGGCCGCTTAGGAAGCTCGGTACCGGTAGCCGAAGCCGCGGACGGTCTCGATTGGCGACTCGGCGCCCTCCCGCTCACCGAGCTTGCGGCGCAGGTAGCCGACGTAGAGCTTCACCTGGTCGCGCTCGGCGCTGCCGGCCCCGCCCCACGCCAGCTCGACGAGCTGGTCGTGCGAGAGCAGCTGGTTCGGGTGGCGGACGAACGCCGTCAGCAGCCTGAACTCGAGCGGCGTCAGCGAGACCTCCTCCCCGCCGGCACTCACCGCCCGTTGCGCGAAGTCGACCTCGACGAAGGCATCGGCATAGTGCTGCGGCGCCTGCCGCCGGTCTCGGCCGCGCCGGAGGTGCGCTTCGACCCGTGCCAGGAGCTCTTGCCGTCCGAACGGCTTCGTCACGTAGTCGTCGGCGCCCCCGCGCAGGCCGCGGACCTTGTCGAGCTCCTCCGCGCGCGCGGTCAGCATGATCACCGGGACGTCGCTCAGCTCGCGGATTCGCTCCAGGACGCCCCAGCCGTTCAGGCCTGGCATCTGAACGTCGAGGATGACCAGATCCGGCTGGTTGGCGTAGAAGCGCTTCAGCGCCTCGTTTCCGTCAGGCGCTTCGACCACGTCGTGGCCCGCCCGCTGGAGCAGCTCGTGCAGCAGGCCGCGGATGTCGGATTCGTCGTCGACGACGAGGACGCAGCTCATCCAGAGCCTCCTTGCCGGCCGATTCTCTCCCCCCGAAGGGGGATTTTTGCAGCGCTCATACGCGTCTCATACCGGAACCTTCCCCGATTCCGGCAATTGCCACCGATGGTGCGTCCGTGGCGAGCTTTAGACATCTGCGGCTTCTGCGGCCGCGAGCGCTCTTCCTGCTGGCGATTGCCCTAACGACGGCTGCCGGCGCGATCACGTTCGGCGACAAGATCTCCTCGGGGCACTCGCAGGATCGCCGGGCCGGCGCGCCGTTCTCGTCCGTCGTCCTCGACAAGCCGGCTCACGCGTCGCCGGGGAACGGCCGTTCGGGTAGCTCCGGCGGGACCGGCAGCGCCCAGGGCCCGTCTCCGTCTTCGCCCTCGTTCACTGCTTCGTTTTCCTCGTTGAGCCGGGATGCGGCCTCGACGTCGCACTTCGCCTCGAATCCGAGCAAGAGCGGCTTCTCGGGTGGCGGCCGGGGCCCGACCGGACCGGCAGGGCATGCAGGCCCACCCGGGCCGGCCGGGCCGATGGGCCTCATCGGCCTCCAGGGGGCCACCGGCCCGACCGGAGCCGACGGCGCGACCGGCCCGCAGGGGCCACAGGGGATTCCAGGCACGGCGGCTGCCATCGGCGCGACCGGCCCGACCGGCCCGCGCGGCGCGACGGGCGCGCAGGGGCCTGCCGGCCCGAAGGGGCCGACCGGCGCGCAGGGCCTCCGCGGCGCGACCGGCGCTCAGGGAGCGGCAGGCGCGAGGGGCGCCACCGGTGCCCAGGGCGCGGCAGGAGCACGCGGCGCAACAGGCGCGCAGGGTTCACGAGGCGTCACGGGCAGCACCGGCGCACGTGGCGCGACGGGTGCTCAGGGACCGGCAGGATCGCGCGGCCCGACAGGACCGCAGGGCGCCAAGGGCGTCACCGGCGCCACTGGAACGCAGGGCACCAAGGGCGCGACTGGTGCTCAGGGCGCCAAGGGTGTCACCGGCTCGACGGGTGCGACCGGCGCCGCCGGCGCACGCGGTGCGACGGGTGCTCAGGGACCGGCGGGCGCGATAGGCCCGACCGGCGCCAGGGGCGCGACCGGCGCACAGGGAGCAAAGGGTGTCACCGGTGCTCAGGGTGCTCAGGGCGCGCGCGGCGCGACCGGCGCCCAGGGCGCAAAGGGAATTACCGGCGCGCAGGGTGCTCAGGGCGTGACCGGTGCGCAAGGCGTGCAGGGCGCGAAGGGCGTAACAGGTGCGACCGGCGCTGCCGGCGCGCGCGGTGCGACGGGTGCTCAGGGACCGGCGGGCGCGATAGGCCCGACCGGCGCCAGGGGCGCGACCGGCGCACAGGGAGCAAAGGGCGTTACGGGTTCGAAGGGCGCCACGGGAGCTCAGGGAGCTCGGGGTGTCCAGGGTGCCGAGGGCGTCACCGGCTCCACCGGTGCGACCGGCGCTGCCGGCGCGCGTGGCGCGACGGGTGCTCAGGGGCCGGCAGGCGCAATGGGCCCAACCGGCGCGAAGGGGGCGACGGGTGCCCAGGGCGCCAAGGGTGTGACAGGCGCGACGGGCGGACAGGGCGCAACGGGCGTCACAGGCGCGCAGGGTGTCCAGGGCGTCAAGGGCGTCACCGGGGCGCAGGGCGCCAAGGGCATGACTGGAGCGCAGGGTGCCAAGGGCGTCACGGGCTCGAAGGGTGTCACCGGCTCGACCGGGGCCAAGGGCACCACCGGCGCCAAGGGCGCAACGGGCGCGCAGGGCGCCAAGGGCGTCACGGGCGTTCAGGGAATTCAGGGTGTCAAGGGCGTAACTGGCGCGACCGGTGCGCGGGGCGTCACCGGCCCGGCCGGCGCTATGGGCCCGACCGGCGCACGCGGCCCGACGGGCGCGGAGGGCGCCAAGGGCGTCACGGGAACTCAGGGCTCCAAGGGCACGACCGGCTCACAGGGCTCGAAGGGAACCACCGGATCTCAGGGCGCGAAGGGCGTCACGGGCTCAACCGGGCCGGCCGGAGCGAAAGGCCCGACCGGAGCGACCGGCGCCAAGGGCTCGACCGGTCCGACCGGCGCGCGGGGCCCCACCGGCCCGCAGGGGCCTGGCCCGACGACCGTTCGGAAGTCAACCGGTGACGACACGAACAACTCGACGACCCTTGCCAACGTGACCGGCATGAACCTCTCGCTCGCGGCCAACACGACCTACACGTTCGAGTATGTGATCCTCTTCCAGGACTCGGCCACGACTTCGGGCATCGGCCTCGCGCTCAACGGCCCGGCCGGCGCGACCGTGATCAGCTACACGGTCGATATCCCCACGGCGGCGGATGGTGCGAGCGGCTTGTTCTCCGGTTGGGGGACGACGTGGGACGACGCCGTCGTCTCCAGCGGGGCGCAGGCGACCGCCACGACGTACGCGGCCCACATCTACGGCATCGTGAAGACTGCCGGTACGGCGGGCACATTGACTCCTCGCTTCCGAAGAGGGGCGTCGGCCGCGACAGCCACGATCAAAGACGGCTCCTGGGGCGAGCTCTTCACGCCATGATCGAACCGCGAGCCACTTCCACTCGTAGAACGCAACTGGTGCTCCTGGTGCTCGGCCTTGCGGTCGCCGTTTCCGGGGTCTTCGTCATCTGGCTCCTCGCAAGGGGCGGCGGCTCGAACGGGCCGCCGGCGGCGAAGAGCAGTCCGACCATCGTCTCCCAGGCGCAACTCGAGCGCTTCGCGGGCACGTTGGACTACCCCGTCTACTGGGCCGGCCCCAAGCCGGGCTTCTCGTACGAGCTGACTGCTGCCAGCGGCCGCGTCTGGGTTCGCTACCTGCCGGCAGGCGTCGAGGCCGGCGATCCGCGTCCGAACTTCCTCGTGGTCGGCACTTACCAGCAGCCTCACGCGTACTCCGGTCTTCAAGCCGCGGCCAAGCAGGCCGACAGCCGCTCCAAGCGGATCGCCGACGGCGGCCTTCTCGTCTACAGCTCGCAGCGGCCGACAAGCGTCTATTTCGGGTACCCGGGCGTCAAGTACCAGGTCGAGGTGTACAACCCCTCGTCGGCGACGGCGCGCTCGCTGGTCGTCGCCGGCACGATCACGCCGGTCAAGTAGACCAGAGGTTAGCGTCGTGGCGCTTCCGGGGAAGGACCGTTTGTTGCCGCTAGTTGGCAGCGTCGTGTCATCCGTGAGAAGGGAGCCGCCTGTGAAGCTGACAACCGTTGCAATTGCCGCGGCAGCCGTGATGGCCCTCGCCTGGGCTTCGGCAGCTGGAAGCACGACAGCGCCGACCGCCAACGTCGAGAACATCGCGATCGTGATCATCGGCGGCGTCGCGACCGACTTCGAGTTCAACCTCTACGACTGCCCAGCCGGCGAGCCAATGGCGGTCGTCGAGTGGGAGGCGCAGCAACCGAACGGCAACACCGTCGCGTCCGGGACACAGCCGTTCGGCGTCTCGAGCGGCGCGAACGTCCAGCATCTGACACTGACCGCAGGAGGGAACTTCCTCGCCGGCGAGCGCTGGGAAGGGAGCGGCATCGTCTCGTGCGGAGCCGTGATGATCCAGGTAGCCGGCAGCGGCACGACGAAGAGCGTGAACGGGGTTTAGCCGCCCGGCTTCCAGAGCGGCTCGTCCCCGCCCGCATTCGCCGCGCGGGCGAGGATGAAGAGCAGGTCCGAGAGCCGGTTCAGGTAGACGAGCGCGGCCGGGTTGACCGGCCGCTCGTCTGCCGCCCAGAGCGCGACGCTCTCGGCGCGGCGGCAGACCGCCCGCGCGAGGTGCAACCGTGCGGCGGCTTCGCTGCCGCCTGGGAGCACGAAGCTCTTCAGTGGTTCGAGCCCCTCGTTCACCTCGTCACAGTCGTGCTCCAGGGCTTCGATCTGCGCCTGCGTCACGCGTAACCGCTCGTCGCCCTCCTCATACGGCACGGACAGATCCGCGCCGAGGTCGAACAGATCGTTCTGAACGCGTTCGAGCCGGGGGTCGCGGACCTCGACCTGCGCCCAGCCGACGACCGAGTTCAGCTCGTCGACGGCGCCGTACGCGCGTACCAGCGGATCCAGCTTGGAGACGCGCGAGCCGTCGCCGAGGCTGGTCTCCCCCGCGTCGCCTCCCCGCGTGTAGATCTTGGTCAGCCGAACCGGTTCGTCGCGCTTCCTGCTCATCCCTGCGCCAGCTCCCGGCTCCGGAGCCCCAGGATGGAGCGCGCAATCACCAGCCGCTGGATCTCGCTCGTGCCCTCGTAGATCTCCGTGACCTTCGCGTCGCGGTAGTAGCGCTCCACGGGAAACTCCTTCGTGTACCCGTAGCCGCCGAGCACCTGGATCGCCTCGGCCGTCTGCCGCCGCGCCATCTCGGATGCGAACAGCTTCGCCTTCGCCCCCTCCTCGGTGTGCGCCCGGCCCTCCTGCTTGAGCCACGCGGCCCGGTAGACGAGGAGCCGCGCCGCGTCGAGCTCGGTCGCCATGTCTGCGAGCTTCCACTGGATCGCCTGGAAGTCGGCGATCCGCTTGCCGAACTGGCGCCGTTCGAGGGCGTAGCCGCGCGCGACGTCGTAGGCCGCCTGCGCGATGCCGAGCGCCTGCGCCGCGATCCCGATCCGGCCGCCGTCGAGGGTCGCCATCGCGACGGTGAAGCCCTTGCCCTCCTCGTGGAGGAGCCGGTCGCGCCCGACCTCCGCGCCCTCGACCAGGAGGTCGACCGTGGAGGACGAGTTCAGCCCGAGCTTCTCCTCTTCGCGCGTGACGCTGACGTGATCGCCGTCCAGGATAAATGCCGAGACCCCTTTCGCGCCGGGGGTGTCCCGGTCGGTGCGTGCGAAGAGCAGGACCGTGCCTCCGAAGCTGCCGTTCGTGATCCACTGCTTCGCGCCGGAGATCCGCCAGCCGTCGCCGTTCGGCTCCGCGGCCGTTCGCAGGGAGCCCGCATCGGAACCGGCCTCCGGCTCGGTCAGCGCGAAGGCGCCGATCGCCTCGCCGCGGGCAAGCGGCGGCACGAAGCGGCTGCGCTGCTCGTCGGTGCCGAAGGTGAGGATCGGCAGCGTGACCGCGCTCGTGTGGACGGCGACGGTGACTCCCACACCCGCGTCGGCCCGCGAGACCTCCTCGAGCACGAGGATGTACGAGAGGAAGTCCGCGCCGGCCCCGCCGTACTCCTCGGGAATGCAGACCCCGAGCAGGCCGAGATCCGCCAGCTTCCCGATCAGCTCGCGCGGGAACCCGTGCTGCCGGTCCCACTCCCCCGCGTTCGGCGCGATCTCGCTCTCGGCGAACTCCCGCGCCAGCGCCTGGATCTCCCGCTGGTCGGCCGAGAGCTCGAAATGCATCCGGCCCACGATATAGGCGTCGCTTGCGATGCCGACATGGAGGCCGCGACGGCTTTGCCGGCGCGGCCGTCCAACGCACTGCCTGGGTGCAGCGCCAAC
>Ga0070698_100006500_pt1 | contig 12681 bp, 11 predicted proteins | sample KBSK1502metaG_FD_65477 | JGI IMG/M metagenome (GOLD analysis project Ga0070698, IMG submission 65477) | Corn, switchgrass and miscanthus rhizosphere microbial communities from Kellogg Biological Station, Michigan, USA - KBS K1-50-2 metaG | ecosystem: Host-associated > Plants > Roots >... | reverse complement strand
CGGATCGCGGCCAGGGCGTAGCCCATGCGCGAGCGCTCGATCAGGCGGGTGATCGCGAGCGCGGCGAGGGCCAGGCCCAGGATGACGTAGTAGTAGGGCAGCTTGTCCGCGAACAGGAACAGGCCGGGGGCCGAGCCGCGGTTCGGCACCACTAGGCCGAGCGAGGAGCCCACCGCCTTCCAGTTCACCGCGATCACCCGCAGCATCTCGGCGAAGGCGAGGGTCACGAGCGAGAAGTACGGCCCGCGCAGCCCGTAGCGGAACGAGAGGTACCCCGCGAAGAGCCCGAACGCGGCCGCGAACGCACCGCCGGCCAGCATGCCAATCCAGGGAGTGAGGCCGAGGTGCAGGAAGAGCAAGGTGGAGGTGTACGCCCCGATGCCGAAGAAGGCGGCGTGGCCGAACGAGAACTGGCCGCCGTAACCGCCGAGGATGTTCCAGCAGGACCCGAGGTAGCCGAAGAAGAGCACGCTGATCAGCACCTCGAGCGCGTACTTGGGCAGCCACGCCGGCACCACCGCGAGCACCGCCACCACCAGGACCAGGACGAGCCTACCGGCCACCGCGCGCTCCGAACAGGCCTTCCGGACGGAAGAGCAGCACGATCACGAAGAGGCCGAAGACCACCAGCTGCTTGAGCGAGCCAGGCAGGAACGCGGCGCCGAGCGACTCGGCGAGCCCCACGATGAAGCCGCCCACCAGCGCGCCGAGGAAATTGCCCATGCCGCCCAGCACCACCACCACGAAGGCCATGATGTTGAAGCTCTCGCCCACGTCGGGGGCCACGTAGAAGAACGGGGTGACCAGCGCGCCCGCCACCGCCACGCAGGCCGAGCCAATGCCGAACGCGACGCCGCGGATGCGCGCCACGTCGATGCCGACCAGGCGCGCGCCCTCCGGCTCCTCGGACAGCGCGCGGATCGCCTTGCCCGTGTCGGTGGTGCGCAGGAAGCCCCACAGCGCGAGCGCGATGAGGATCGCGCCGCCCGCCGCCACCAGGCGCGGCACCTCGACCAGCACGTCGGCCACCAGGAACGACGCCCCCGAGTACGACACCCGCACCGTCCGGAAGTCGCCGTGCCACAGCACGAGGGCGAGGTTCTCGAAGAAGAGCGCGACCCCGAGGGTGAGCAGCAGCTGGTTGTGCTCGGCGGCGGCGCGGTTCGGCTCGATGACGATTCGCTGGATCAGCATCCCGAGGGCGAAGAAGAGCGGGCCGGTGACGAGGATCGAGAGGTAGGGATCGAGGCCCAGGAGCACGAAGAGCCAGTAGGAGGCGTACATCCCCAGCATCATCACCGCCCCGTGAGCGAAGTTGATGATGCGGAGCACCCCGAAGATCAGCGAGAGGCCGCTCGCGACCAGCCCGTAGACGCCGCCCAGGAGGAGGCCGCTGACGACCGCTTGGAGGAAGAGCCAGGTCACCTCGGCCGGGTCACCTCGTGGAAGGGACTAGCCCTTCCACTTCGGCACCGGGAAGACCGGCTTGGCTTCCTGGAAGCGCGCGGGACCCACCACTACCGGCTTGCCGCCCTGCACCTGGAGCAGGGCCGGGGTCGCGTTGACGCCCTCGCCCGCCTCGTCGAAGTGGATCGCGTCCTGGGTGAGGATGTGGTCGGCGAGGTTGGTCTTGGCGATCGCGTCCCGCACCTTCTCCCGATCGGTGGAGGCGGCGCGCTCGAGCGCGTCCTTGAGCACGAACATCACCTGGTACCCCTGAACCCCGTGGTTCGACATGGTGGCGCCGAAGCGCTTCTGGTACGCGTCGAACACCGCGCGCGCCCGCGCGCTCTGCGGGTTGTGCCAGTAGTTGCCGTCGAAGAGCAGGTCGGTGAGGTCGCGGTTGTCCGCGATGAACTTCGGATTCGAGTAGGCCGCGTTGGCGAGGCCGACCAGGGCGTGGACCCCGATGCGCAGCTTGGCCGCGGTCTCCGCGATGATCTTGGAGTCGCCGTAGTAGCCGCTGATCACGAGGAGGTCTGGGCGGGCCGCCTTCACCTTCGACAGCTCGGCGGTGAAGTCGGGCGAGCGCAGGTTGTAGGGCACCCGCTGCACCAGCTCGTAGCCCATCTTCCCCGCGAAGGCCTCGACGTGGTTGCCCATGGTGGTGCCGAAGTTGCCGTCCTCGTGCATGATCGCCACGCGCTTGATCGGGGTGCCCGCGCTCTTGGCCATCTCGATCATGTTGCCCACCGTGAGGGTGGCCATCGCGCGCGCGTTGGGCTGCATGCGGAAGCAGTAGCGCAGCCCGCCCTCCAGCACGTTGTCGGCCACGGTGGCGAGCAGGAGGAACGGGGTCTTGTTCTTCTCGGTGACCTGGCGAACCGAGAAGGCGACCAGGCTCGAGAAGGGACCGATCAGCGTGGTGACGCCCTGGTCGATCAGACGCGCCGCCTCCGAGTTGCCGAGCTCGACCTTGTTCTGGGTGTCGCCGGGCAGCAGGGTGATCTTCGCGCCCCCGAGAGACTTGACCCCGCCCGCCCCGTTGATCTCGTCGACCGCGAGCAGCAGCCCGTTCAGCGCGAGCTGCGCCTCGAACGCGAGCGGCCCGGTGACCGGCAGGATGTAGCCCACCTTCACCTCGCGGGCCTGGGCCCGTCCTCGCGCCGGCGCGGCGAGAGCCACCGCGGAGGCGGCGCCCATCGTCGTGAGGAAGCGGCGGCGCCCGATCGGCGTCACCACGGGATCTCGCTGGTCGTTCGACATCGATCGTGTCCTCCGGAGCGGGAACCGAGTGAGTGGGACTGGCGTGATTCGAACGCGGCGAGCCTAGCATCCACCCCCTACCCTGTCAACGCGGCCGGGCCCGGCTGCGCGATCACGGGGTGTAAGATCGAGCGCGGCTTCTCACGAATGACCGCGCTCTGGACTTCATTCCTCGTCGTGGCGCTGGCCGAGATGGGCGACAAGACCCAGCTCGTGGCCTTGGCACTCGCCACGCGGTATCGGCGTCCGTGGACCGTGATGTTCGGGATCCTGCTCGCCACCGTCGCCAACCACGCGCTGGCCGCCACCGCCGGCGTCTGGGTCTCGCGGCTGTTGCCTCCCAGCGCGCTGGCGTGGGCGCTGGCGCTGAGCTTCATCGGGTTCGGAGTGTGGACACTCGTGCCGGACCGCGCGCCCACGACCGATGCGCCCCGCCGCTGGGGGCCGCTGCTCACCACCACCGTGGTCTTCTTCCTCGCCGAGATGGGCGACAAGACCCAGCTCGCCACCGTGGCCCTCGGCGCGCGCTTCGAGAGCGCGGAGCTGGTCACGGTGGGGACCACCCTCGGCATGCTGGTCGCCGACGGCCTGGTGGTCTTCGGCGGATCCCAGCTCACCCGCGTGGTTTCCCCCGCGACGCTTCGCCGCGCCGCCGCCGGGCTCTTCCTTGTACTCGGGGTGCTCGCGCTCGCCGGCGTGCTGTCCCGGCAATAGGTCGGCGAATTATCCACCGCTATCCACCGGATTTCCCGTATCCCCAGCCTACCCACATGTTGGGGATAACGGCACCGCCAACCCCTACTCGTAGGGGGTGACACCGAATGGGTCCAGGGCCGAAAAGGCACATGTTGACAGGGGTTTAAGCTTCGACTAGAGTGGGCGAGTTACCCCCTACAGCGACCAAGTCCCCACGGAGGCGGAACGGCCGATGATCACGGTTCCCGCGCACCGCGTGAAACAATTCGGGGTCGAATTCTTTCAGGCCTCGTTCTCTGCCAAGGACATCGACCGGCTGGTGAAGTTCGAGGTGCTCGGGTATGGAGGCGCCGAGACCCAGCCGCCCGGCAAGGGCAAGCAGCGCGCAAACCGCGCGCGCGTGAACTGGGAAGCGCTCGAGAAGCGGATCGGCGAGAGCGAGACCGCCTACCAGCGCCCGGTCATCCGCCGCAAGATCGACGAGCTCGTCAACTACTACCGCGACTGCAAGGACGCGGGCACGCTGCCCGCCATTCCCGGCGCGGTCATCATCACCTCCGAGAAGCGCTTCACCTTCACCCCGATGGCGAGCCAGCACGACCTGGGCCTGCTGCAGATCCCGGAGGAGCACGGCGTCCTGCGCGTGCTGGACGGCCAGCACCGGCTGCTTGCCCTGCACGCGCTGACCCAGGCGGGCGAGAACCTCGGCATCGAGGTGCCGGCGGTGCTCTTCGACCGGCTCGACGCGCGGCAGATCGTGGAGCTGTTCGTCACCATCAACGCCAAGCACACGCGGCTCAACCCGTCGCACATCGTGAGCCTGGCCGGGCGCAAGCTCTACCCGGATCCCAACCAGGCGATGGCCCACGACGTGATCCGCTCGCTCAACGAGGACGAGACCTCGCCGCTCGCGGGCGAGATCAAGATGCTCGGCACCGGCCGCGGGCGCGTCTCGCAGGCCCCGCTCGCCGAGGAGATCGTGGACTTCCTCGACACGGTGGAGAAGATCGGCGGCGGCGCCCGTATGAACGAGGTGCGCCAGCACGCCAAGCGCTTCTTCCTCAACTACATCAAGGCGGTGGCGGGGGTGTTCCCCACCGCGTGGGCGGGGCGCAAGTACTCGATCAAGACCGGGGCCGCGCTGCGCGCCTTCATCCGGGTGGCTCCCGACGTGATGGCGCGCGCCCGCGAGCTCAAGCGCGACGCGTTCGACTTCCACGCCATCCGCGAGGCGGTCAAGCCGTGGGGCGACCGCCTGAAGGACCGCCGCTTCGAGACCGAGGGCGAGTGGAAGAACAAGCTCGCGGGCGGCACCCGCGGCACCGTCGAGGCCCTCACGCGCGAGCTGCGCGAGGCCCTGCGGGGCTAGGCGCGCTTCACCTGGAAGTTCGCGGCGAGGATCTCGAAGCTCTTCTTGCCGCCGGGTAGCTGGGCGATCACGGTGTCGCCGACCTTCTTGCTGATCAGGGTGCGGGCCAGCGGGGACATGATCGAGATCAGGCCCTGCTTGGGGTCCGCCTCGTCCGAGCCCACGATCTGGTAGATCGTCTCCTTGCCGTCCTCGTCCGCGAGCTTCACGGTGGAGCCGAAGGTGACCCGGTCTCCCGACGTGGGCGGATCGATCACCTCGGCGGTGCCCACCTTGGACTCGAGATCGGTGATGCGCGCCTCGATGAACCCCTGCCGCTCGCGCGCCGCGTGGTACTCCGCGTTCTCGCTCAGGTCGCCGTGGGCCCGCGCCTCCGCGATGGCCCGCACGATGTTCGGGCGCTCCTTCTTGAGCCGATCCACCTCGTCGCGCAGCCGCTCGTAGCCGGCGCGCGTCATCGGGGTGCGCTGGACGCTCATGTCCCGATCACCTCGTCGCTGCGCTTCACCTCGGCGAGGAAGCCGTTGAGGCTCCCCAGGTGCGTGCGATGGACCTGGTCGTGGGGGATCACCACGCCGTCGGGACCCTTGACGTCCATCGCGGCGGTGGCGTCCGAGAGCAGCGTCACCTTGAAGCCGCGGTGGGCCGCCTCGCGGGCGGTGGTGTCGCAGCACATCTGGGTCATGAAGCCGGAGACGATGACTCGCTCGATGCCCCGGCGGCGGAGCTCGGCCTCGAGCGGGGTATCGGTGAACGCGCCGGGCAGGTGCTTGGTGATGATCGGCTCCTCCGCCCGCGGCGCGACCGCGTCGTGAATGGCGAGCGCGGCGCTGCCCGGCACGAAGGTGGTGGCCCCGGGCCGGCGGCTCTCGTGGACGATGTGGAAGACGGGCACCCGGCTCTCGCGCGCCCAGCGCATGGTCTCCGCGATGCGGCCCACCGCCTGCGGGCCGGCGGGGAGCACCACCTTGCCGATCGGGGCGAAGTACTCCTGCTGGGCGTCGATGATGAGGAGCGCGGTCTTGTCCATCGCGAGTCTCCCGCCGATCAGCGCGTCATGGAGGCGGGCTGGCCGCCGACTTCGACCTTGGCCGACGCGAGCCGGCCGCGAATCCACGTGTCCCACGCGAGCGCCCGCTTCTGCTCGAGCACCTGCTTGTCCAGCTCGTCCCGCTCCCGGTTGAAGCCGTCGGGGCTGGCCGGCTGCCGCTCGAGCGTCTTGACCACGTAGACGCCGCTCTCCGCCCGCACCGGCTCCGCGACCTGGCCGGCCGGCGTCTGCAGCGCGGCCAGCAGCACGCTGCCGGGGATGCTGCCGCGCTCCTTCGGCGGGTCGGCGCGCGAGAACAGCGGGATGCTCCCGGTCGTGAAGCCCTCCGCCTTGGCCGCCGCCCCGAAGTCGCCGCCCTTGGTGACCGCCGCCGCGAGGGTCTTGGCCTTGTCGGACAGCTGCTGCTCGGCCCGCTCGCGCTTGATGGCCTCGAGCACGCGGTCGCGGATCTCGGCCACCGGGGGCACCCCCGCCGGAATCTGCTGCGCCACCTTGACGACCGCGTAGCCCGCCGCGGTCTTGATCGGGACGGAGACGCCGCCGACCGCGAGTCCGAACACCGCCTCGTCGAGCTGCGGATCGCGGCCAGCCTCGCCGAGCGCGTCGCCGCGCCCGAAGGTGATCTCGCGCGACTCGAGGCCGGCGCGCTTGGCCGCCGCCGCGAAGTCGGGGGCGCCGAGCAGCGCGGTCTTCGCCTCGTCCGCGCGGGTCCGGGCGGCCTGCTCGCTCTTCTGGGCCGCGAGGGTCGCCTTGATCTTGGGCGCCACGTCCTTGAGCGGCGTCTTGCCCCCGTCGCGCACGTCGAGGACGCGGATCGCGTGGTAGCCGAACGGGGTGCGCACCGGATCCGAGATGTCGCCCTTCTTCAGCGCGAACGCGGCCTGCTCGAACGGAGCCACCAGCTCGCCGGGACCGACGAAGCCGAGATCGCCGCCCTGCACCGCGCTCGCCTTGTCCTCCGAGACCTCGCGCGCGAGCTTGCCGAAGTCCTCGCCGGCGCGCGCGCGCTTGATCACGTTCTCGACCTTCGCCTTTGCCGCGTTCTCCGCGTCGCTACCGCCCACCGGCGGCACCCGCACCAGCACGTGGGCGAGCCGGAGGCGCCGCGGCTCCTCGAACTCGGAGCCGTGCTCCTTGTAATAGGCCTCGACCTCCGCGTCCGAGACCGCGGCGGCCTGAGGGGTCGCGGTCACCAGCACGTACTGCAGCCGCCGGCGCTCCGGCTGGCTGAACTGAGGCTGGTGGCTCTTCACGTAGGGCTCGAGATCGGCGTCCGCCACCTGCACCGCGGCCATCGCGGGCTTGACGTCGGCGTAGGCCCACACCGCGCGCACCTGCTCGTGGCGCTGGCGGTAGGCCTCGCGCGCCTCCTCCTCGGAGACTTTCACGCCCTGCTTGATCAGGTTCTCCATCTTGCGGCGGACGAGGCCGCGGCGCACCTCGGTCTCGAACTCACCCGGCTCGAGCCGGATCTGGCGCAGCACCTTCAGATACTCGTCGCGCGAGAAGCGGCCGTTCTCCTGGAACTCGCGGATCTGCTGGATGGTGGCGCGCAGCTCGTCGTCGCTGACCCGCACCCCCTCGTGCGCCGCGCCCTGGATCACGATGGCCTCGGTCACCAGCTCGTTGATCACCTGCTGGGAGAGGCCGAGCCGCTCGGCCAGCTCCGGGGTCAGCCGCTGGCGCGCCATCCGCTCGTAGGCCGCCATCATGTTGGCCTGGGCGCGCCGGAATCGCTCGGGGGGAATCTCCTCGCCGTTGACCACCGCCACCGCGTGGCTCCCGCCGCTGCTGAAGGGCCCGGAGCCGAAGTAGAAGAGGACGCCCGAGGTGAGAATGAAGACCACGACGACGAACAGGAGCACGATCTTCAAGCTCCTGGCGTATTCGCGCATCACGCTGATCACGGCGACGGCCTCCTAGCGGGAGTGGGTCGGGGGCTTGGCGGTCAAGGCCTTAGCGTACCACACGGTGGGCGGAGCCCCGGACGGCCTAGGCGCCGAGCAGCCGCTGAACGAGCGGCAGCCCGAAGTAGATCACGAAGGCGACCGCGGCCGCGTACATCATGGCCGGCACGGTGGCGCCCTTGCCGCGGACCAGCTTGATGACGCAGTAGGCGATGAAGCCGGCGCCGATGCCGTTGGTGATCGAGTAGGTGAAGGGCATCACCGCGAGGGTGAGCAGCGCGGGGAAGCCCTCCTCGAAATCGTCGAACGGAATGTCGCGGACCACGCGGCTCATCAGGTAGCCGACCACGATCAGGGCCGGCGCGGTGGCCTGGGCCGGGACCACGCCGACCAGCGGGGCGAAGAAGAGCGCGAGCAGGAAGCACACCCCGGTCACCACCGACGCGAGCCCGCTCCGCGCCCCCGACGCCACCCCCGCCGCCGACTCGATGTAGGTCGTGGCCGACGAGGCCCCCGCCGCGCCACCCGCCACCGCGGCGAGCGAATCCACGAGGAGCACCCGATCGAGCCGCGGCAGCCGCCCGTCCCGGGTCAGCCAGCCCGCCTCGCCCCCGATGCCGATGACGGTGCCCATCGTGTCGAAGAAGTCGGAGAGCATGATCGAGAAGATCACCACCACCGCGGTGATCACGCCCACCCGGGCGAAGACGGTGAGATCGAAGCCGGCCCCGAGGCTCGAGAAGTCCGGCCACGCCACCAGGGCTGCGGGCCAGACCGCCTGCCCCGCGATCGGAAACGCGCGGCCCCCGGTCGCCATGTTCACCGCCGTCGCGACCACCGTGCTCGCGAGAATGCCGACCAGGAGCGCTCCGCTCGAGCCGCGGGCGCTGAGCCACACGGTGAGGAAGAGCCCGAAGAGGGCCACCGCCACCGGAGCCGACGAGAGGTCGCCCAGGGTCACCGGCACGCCGGGCGGCCCTGGCTTCACGATGCCCGCCGAGACCAGGCCGATGAAGAGGATGAAGAGGCCGATGCCGACCCCGATGGCGCGCTTCAACGCGGCCGGGATCGCGTTCATGATCGCTTCGCGGAAGCCGGTCAGCACCAGCACCGTGATCACGACGCCCTCGAGCAGCACCACGCCCATCGCGGCGGTCCACGGAAGCTTCATCCCGGCCACGAGCTGGAACGCGACCACCGCGTTCAGGCCCATGCCGGAGGCGAGGGCGAGCGGGTAGTTGGTGGCGAGCCCCATCGCGATCGTGAGCACGCCGGCCACCAGACAGGTGGCGGCCTGGGTGGCCGGGAACGACGGGCCCTGGCCCTGGAGCGCCGGCACGCCCGCGAAGGAGAGGATCGCCGGGTTCACGAAGATGATGTAGGCCATCACCATGAAGGTGGTGAGGCCGCCGCGGAGCTCGCCCCCCGGGGTCGTGCCGAGCCGGCCCAGCTCGAAGTAGCGCGCGAGCACCGGGTCAGTCGCTCTCGAGATCGGCGATGCGGGGAGCCGCCGCTGCGCCCTCTTCCGGCACCACCCGCCGGGCCACCGTGAGGAAGCCGGTGTGGGCCACCATCCGGTGGAACGGGCGCACCGAGGTGCCGTCGATGTTCCACGGGCGGAGCAGCGTCTCGAACGTCTCCACCAGGGCGTAGCCGCGATGCCGCCGCAGGGTCTCGGTGAGCTGGTGCGACTGGATGATGGTCGGCACGTAGGAGAGGAAGATGCCGCCGGGGCGCAGCACGCTCGCCACCGGATCGACCAGGCGCCACGGCTCGGGCAGATCGAAGACGGCGCGGTCCACCGGCTCCTCCTCGGAGAGCCCGTCCTCCACCGGCCGGATGCGTACGATCAGGTTGGTCACCTCGCCGAGGCGCATCTGGATGTTGGCGAGCGCGCGGCGGCAGAAGTCCTCGCGCTGCTCGTAGCTCACCACGCGCCCCTCGGGCCCGACCGCGCGCAGGAGCGCGAGCGTGAGCGCGCCCGAGCCCATCCCCGCCTCCAGCACGCGGGCCCCCGGGAAGATGTCGGCCCAGAACATCACCATCGCGAGGTCCTTGGGATAGATGACCTGGGCCCCGCGCGGCATGTCCAGGACGTACTCGGCGAGGGTCGGACGCAGAACGAGGTAGCGGGTGCCCTTGGAGGTGCGCACCCAGGAGCCGTCCGGATGCCCGATGATCGCGTCGTGGGTCACCCAGCCGCGGTCGGAGTGGAAGGTCTCGCCCTTCCGCAGCAGCAGCAGATGGCGGCGGCCGCGCTGATCGATCAGCAGCGCCTGCTCACCGTCCTCGAACTTATCCGACGTCACCGGTCTTGGGGTCCGGCAGGAACAGGGCGACCACGAAGCCGGCCAGCGGCATCGCGGCCGAGATACCGAGCGCGGTGGTGAGCCCCCAGTGATCGGCCACCCATCCGAGCCCGGTCGCGCCGATCCCGCCCGCGCCGATGGCGAAGCCCACGATGAGCCCGGAGGCCATGCCCGGGCTGCGGGGCAGGTACGCCTGGCCGAGCACCACCGACATCGTGAAGGTGGAGACGAGGACGAAGCCGAGGAGGGCGAGCAGGACGAACACGAGCGGCCCGCCCGAGACGAAGAGGAAGGCGGTCGCCAGCGGCGCGGCGAGGAGGAACACACCCACCACGCACCGCCGCACCCCGACGCGATCCGCGATCGGCCCCGCGACCAGGGTGCCGATGGCCCCGGAGCCCAGGAACACCGCAAGCAAGGTGCCGACCAGGCGGGGATCGCCGTGGAGCACGTCCTTCCAGTAGAACGGCATGAAGGTGGTGAAGCCGAGCTGGCTCCACGAGCGGATCGCCACCACCAGGATCAGCAGGCTCATCGCGCCCACCATGGTGCGGGCGCCGGTCGCGTTCGCGTAGGCGCGCGCGGCCGCGGGCGGCGGCGCGGAGAGCCGGGGCAGCACCGCGACGAGCAGGCCCGCCACCAAGAGCCCGGGCACCAGCATCCCGAGGCTGCCCGCCGGCCCGAAGCCGATGAGCAGCGCGGTCATCAGCGGTGGGCCCACCGCGATGCCGATGTTGCCCCCGGTGGAGAAGATGGAGACGCCGGTGGTCTTGCGCGCTCCCGCCACCGCGGTGGCGGTGCGATATCCCTCCGGATGGTAGGCGGCCACCCCGAACCCGGTGATCATCACCAGCGCGAGCACCGCCGCGTAGGAGGGCGCGAGCCCCATGAAGGCGAGCCCCACCGAGGAGAGCAGCACCGACAGTGGGAGCAGCCAGCGGCGGGCCGTCTTGTCGGCCAGATAGCCGAAGAGCGGCTGGATCATCGACGACGTGACGTTGGCGCTCAGCACGATCATCCCGGTCGCGGCGTAGGACAGGTTGAGCGCATCCTTGACGACCGGAAGGATCGCGGGCAACGAGCCCTGGTTGATGTCGATGACCATGTGCCCGAGGGCCAGGAGGCCGAGCAGGCGCATGTCGGGGCGGGCGCGCTCCGCGGGAAAGACACCGACGGACGGCAGGGCGACGCTGGGCGAGGACGAGTCCGGGCTCATGGGCTCCCTATGCTACACCAGCCGCCCGATCAGATGCCGAAGGCGTCCAGCCCCGTGATGTCCCGCCCGACGATCAGGGTGTGGATATCGTGCGTCCCCTCGTACGTGTTGACCGTTTCGAGGTTCATCATGTGCCGGATGATCGGGTGCTCGTCGACGATGCCGGCCGCGCCCAGGATGTCGCGGGCCATCCGCGCCCCGTCGAGGGCCATCTGCACGTTGTTCATCTTGGCCATCGAGATCTGCTGGGGCCGCGCCCGCCCCGCGTCCTTCAGCTGGCCGAGCCGCCAGCAGAGGAGCTGGGCCTTGGTGATCTCGGTGATCATCCACACCAGCTTCTGCTGCACGAGCTGGAAGGATCCGATCGGCTTGTTGAACTGGATACGTTGCTGGGAGTACTGGAGCGCCCAGTCGTAGCAGCCCATTGCGGCGCCGATCGCGCCCCACGCGATGCCGTAGCGGGCCTGGGACAGGCAGGAGAGCGGGCCCTTGAGCCCCTTCACCCCGGGCAGCTTGTTCTCGAGCGGAATGCGGCAATCCGCGAAGGCGAGCTCCGAGGTGATGGAGGCGCGCATGGAGAACTTGCCGTGGATGTCGAGCGTGCTGTAGCCGGGCGTCCCCTTCTCCACCAGGTAGCCGCCGATCTCGCCGTCGTCGCCCTTGGCCCACACCACCGCCACGTCGGCCACCGAGCCGTTGGTGATCCAGAGCTTGGTGCCGTTGAGCACGTACTCGTTGCCCTTCTTCACCGCGCGCGTCTTCATGGAGCCCGGATCGGAGCCGTGATCGGGCTCGGTGAGGCCGAAGCAGCCGAGGGCCTCGCCCGACTGCAAGCGGGGCAGCCAGCGGTCCTTCTGGGCGTCGGAGCCGTAGCTGTAGATCGGGTACATCACGAGCCCGCTCTGCACCGACGCGAACGAGCGCAGGCCGGAGTCGCCCCGCTCCAGCTCCTGCATGATGAGCCCGTAGGCCACGTTGTCGAGGCCCGCGCAGCCGTATCCCTTGAGGGTGGCCCCGAAGACCCCCATCTCGCCGAGGTCTCGGGCCAGCTCCATGGGAAACGTGCCGTCCCGGTGGTGCTGGCTCACGATGGGGAGGAACTTGGCCTCGACCCAGTCGCGCACCGCGTCCCGCATCATCCGCTGCTCTTCGGTCAGGAGCTCGTCGATCCCGTAGTAGTCCACGCCGCGAAACTTTTCCATGACGCCTGTCCTTCGCTTCGGTTAGAGGTTGGTGGGGTGGGCCGGCCGGTCTTCCAGCAGGGCCTGCTCGAGGGCGGCGGCGAGGCGCTGGTCGTGCTCGTGGCTCATCGCGAAGATGCGACACTGCGCGACCTTGCCGGGCAGGTACTTGAGCAGCTCCTTGAGCGGCTCCGCCGACACGGTGCGCGAGGCCGCGTCGTAGATGTAGATCTGGCGGTCCTGCAT
>Ga0070698_100006499_pt1 | contig 12682 bp, 11 predicted proteins | sample KBSK1502metaG_FD_65477 | JGI IMG/M metagenome (GOLD analysis project Ga0070698, IMG submission 65477) | Corn, switchgrass and miscanthus rhizosphere microbial communities from Kellogg Biological Station, Michigan, USA - KBS K1-50-2 metaG | ecosystem: Host-associated > Plants > Roots >... | reverse complement strand
CCCTTGAGGGACGGCCTCCGTGCCGTCCGATGAATCCGGCCGCTTTGCGGACTGGAACAATTCGTCGAACGGCACATAGCCCGTCCCTCCAGTTAAAAGAGCCTAACCGATCGTTCATAGTTACCCTCGCTTCGGATTAACGGTGGAATCGGCGAGTTCCTGAATTTTGTTGAGCAATTCCTTGTACTGCGGGGTCTCCTCTTTCGAATAGTTCAGATTCTTGAACAGGCCGGTAAGGTGTACAAAATAATCGCGAATCGCTGTTTTATCCGCGAATTGATAGGGCCGATTTACGAGATCAAACACCAGATCGAATGTCCGCTTCTGCCGCGGAAGAGCCGCACTGGCATCGACCTCATCGAAAGCGTCTTGCTGCAAATAAACCATATCAAGGAAGAGTGATTTTTGGTGGACCAGATGATCTTCCAGACTGACACCCTCTTCGCCGGTCACTTGCATCATCTGCGCAACGTCGTTGCCACGCCGGAGAAGTTCCTGCATGGCGAGTACGCGGTCGACCCAGTCCGGCGCGACGTTCTTGTCGAACCACGACCTTAATTGAGTCAGGTATCGCGACCAGGATAGAAGGGGATCGACGGCAGGGTAGAATCGCTTGTAAGCTCGATCGTAACTTAAACCCAGAAAGTCTTTGACCGTTGCCAGTGTCGATTGAGTGACGGGTTCCTCAAAGTTACCGCCCGCCGGTGAAACCGTTCCAATCATGGTTAACGATCCGGTGCTGCCATCGTTTGTGCGGATGACTCCGGCCCGCTCATATACACCTTTGATGGCGGAATCCAGATAAGCGGGATAGGCTTCTTCGCCCGGAATTTCTTCTAGTCTTCCAGAGGTCTCCCGCATCGCTTGTGCCCACCGAGAGGTGGAATCTGCGATCAGCAGAACGTCATACCCCATTTGCCGGTAGTATTCACCAAGGGTAATGCCGGTATAGATGGAAGCCTCCCGTGCTGCCACCGGCATCGACGAGGTGTTGCAGATGATGATGGTACGCTCCATCAGTGAGCCACCCGTCTTCGGATCCGTTAGTTTCGGAAATTCGGCAATGGTCTCGACTACTTCGCCGGCCCGTTCACCGCAGGCAACCACTACGACAACGTCCACTGCGGAATGCCGCGAAATCAAATTCTGCAGGACGGTTTTTCCGGCGCCAAACGGTCCAGGGATACATCCTGTCCCGCCCAGGGCGATTGGAAAGAAAGTGTCAATGATACGCTGGGTGGTAACCAAGGGTTTGTCGGGGTAGAGTCGTTCGGAGTGTCTCTGTTCGAGAAGCTTTTGCGGCAAAGCGCGACGCACCGGCCAAGTCTGCTGCATGGTCAGAGCCCTTTCGTCGCCCCGATGATCACGAACTCGCGCGATAGGCGAGTCGATGGTGAAATTACCCGCCTGGATCCAAGTGAGTTCTACCTCGCCGGCAATATCAAAAGGCACCATGATTTTGTGCGTGTAACGGCCCTCCGGCACCGTACCGATCGTGTCTCCGGCTTTGAGACGATCGGCCACCTGAGCCTTAGGGGTGAAAGACCATTTCTTCTTTAGATCTAAAGCCGGCGCAATCACCCCTCGTGGGAGGAAGTTGCCGTAAGTGGCCGACAGATCGGGAAGTGAATTCTGTAATCCATCGTAAATTCGACCCAGCAATCCAGGCCCCAGCGTTACTGACAGCAATTCTCCAGTCTGCTCCGCTTGATCACCGACGCCCACGCCGCGCGTGCTTTCGAAAACCTGGGCATCGGCTTCCCGCCCTCGGACCCTTAGCACCTCAGCCTTCAGCCGCTCCTGGTACTGAACGGTTTCTCGTTGCGGAACGATGCACACGACCTCATTCTTGGTAAGAGGACGGCGGGCAGCCTCGGCGACCTCGATAGTGACAAGATTCGCCTGAACAGAGATAACTCGAGCACCAGTGGATGCCACGGGTTCCGGCTGCTTCATACCAGTAGATGCCACCGGTTCAGGTTGTTTTATTTGAGAAGAGTTGGTCAAAGTTTGCGATTCCATCGTCAATTAGTGAGTTAAAGCGTTTTTGTGCATTTTCGCGGTCATAGTTCACCCGCCGGTTAATCAGACTCCAGCGCAACACGTAAAGAACCACCGCTGGAAAATCGAAGTAATGTCCGTTGCTCAGGCGACTGAATTGCTTCCAGGATTCAACCAAAATCAGCCGCTCGAGCTCAACTGAATCGTCGTCGTCCCAGAGCCGACGGGCCTCGGGGAGCCAGTGCACCGTCGAACCCAAACCGAAATCAGGCTCCGTCCAGTGGCGTTCAATGCGTTTGATCCAAGGGCTGAAACCCCAGTCGCTCTTCGGTGGCGAATTTTCCCCAAGTTTGCGCCGGCGCAGCGCGGCCACAATGGTTCGCAGGTTTATCACGAATTCGACAGCTTGTTTCAAGGTCCCGGATTTCAAGTGAGGAAGTAGAGCTTTGGTCGATTTTACAATGTCCCCATCGCTCCATTCCGCCGGCTGCTTCGACCGCCGTACCAGCTGCTCTATCTGTGAAAGTGTTTTGCTGTCCTGGTCGGTCAAAAACTTGAGTCGATGCCGGAGCTGGATCTCGGTGAGCGGCGTCTGTTGCTGGCCGAAAAGATCACCGAGTGGAGGAAGGCTGGACATCAGCATGATATATGGCGAAGAAACCGTCATGAGGACCTTAGCGGTTACACGATCCCTTCTAACAGCGCCCGGAATCGTGGTTGCAGATGCTGTAGCAAGAGGTCAGCGATCGCTTTGTCGCTCAGGTCGAGGTCAATGCCTTTGTCCGTGAGACGGACTTTGATGCCAGCTTTGACGTTAGGACTGCTAGTCAGAGCGACGCCCTGCCGGAGCATGTTCCTGGCTACAAGGCCAGCGAAGCGTCCAAGGGGGCTGGTTTGGAGATGAGCCGGATCCTTGGCTATATCGTCCATGCTGACCAGCTTCTCTGGTAGGAGGATCTCTATAGCGCCGGCACCGATAGTCTTTTCCCTCGCCTGACCGGCGACTTCCAATATGAGCTTCTCCAAAATTTCCTGTCGTTGTACCTCTTCGTTCACCAGGCGTTTCATCTCGCGCGCAGCCCGTTGCAAGAGACCATTCTTTAGATCAAGGACTGTATCTCGAGCTGCCACCTCCAATGCCTGGCGGCAGGCTTTTTCAAGGTTAGCGGCCTCGGTCCGCGCCCGGCTGACAATTTGGTCGGCTTCCTCCTTAGATTTGCTCAGAATCGTCTGAGCCTCCCCTTGGGCATCCTTGACGATCTTTTCGGCTTCGGATCGACCGCTGCCCACGCCTTCGTTTCGGAGTCGCTCAATTAAGGCTTCGACCCCAAAAGCGACCTTCGCACTTTCCGATTTCGTCTCCGCGTTTTTAGTTTGAGCCATTTCCGTACACCTCACTTCGGGAGACTACCTGCTAACACCAGCGCAAAAATGAACGCGAATACCGCGAACCCTTCGACGATAGCGGCAGGCGCAATGGAGAGCCCAAAGATCCCAGGCTTTTCCTTTGAAGCCGCGATCGCAGAAGCGCAACAATTGCCTTGATAAAGCCCTAGCAAAAGGAACGCGATACCGGTTGATAATCCGAGTCCGAACAAGCCCGCAGCAGTTTCCGCAGTGACGGGACGATTCAAGGTGAACATCACCACAATCCCATAGATCACCATGGAAGAAGGCAATGCCGCCACGCCGACGTAGCGTCCGTGCCCTCCTTCTGTCTCAAGCATCGCACCGATAGCCGCTTGCCCTGCCACCGTACACCCGATCGCGCTTCCAATAGCCCCCAGACAGACAGGAGCGTATAAACCAAACCATCCGATTATATTTAACATGTCATTCACATTCATACTCACTATTCAACCTCCATCTTTCGAAAGGCTTTGAATGGATAGCCTTCCTCAGAAAGTCCCCACTTAAAAAATTCGATATAGTTTAGGCGCAGCCCGTGCACGAAGCCGTTGATGATCCCGAGCATCAGGTTCAATGCGTGCCCCCCCAACAAGACGACAATCGCGAGTAAGAGTCCTATTCCGGGAATACCCTTAGTCATCTGGCTTGCAATCTGGTTAAATGTAATTGCTAGAGAGGCGCTGGCCAGGCCAAGTGCGAACAGCCGCAAATAGCTGAGCGCGTCGCCGAATAGCTTCGAAATATCGAACAGAGATCCGAGTCCGCTGAGCAGCCTCATTAGAGCAGAGCTGAACGATTTGACCGGGCGATTGCTGCCAAAAAGAACCACCAGCACGAGGCCGCCCGCTATAAAATCGAACCCGAGCTTCCACATTAGCGGTTCGGCCTTTGTACCGTGCGATAACAAGAGAAACAGACCGCCTAAAATGACGGCGATCCATCCGATCGGCTTTAATTTTCCGGCCAGACTATTTGCGTGTAAGGACGAAGCGGCGTTCGCCACCATGAGATCAGCGCATCCCACAACCAGCGAGAGTTGCATCATGGCCGCCGTGTCTTGCAGATGGAGAATATGCAACGTTCCTAAAAAACTGTGTTGGGGTGGCTCGATCCCAAAGTAAGTGCCAGCCAGCACGCCGAAGACGAAGGAGACAGCCAAGACTCCTGACATTAACAAACGGAAACGTCTTCCCCCTGCGCTGCGCCCAAGTTTATTGCGGGCCAGGAAAAGCATCGCCGCCAACACGAATGCATAGCCCGCATCGGAGAGGATCATGGCGAAAAAGATTGCGAATGAAAACGCGACGACCAAAGACGGGTCCCAGGAACGATAGCCGGGTGTCTCATAGAACGCGACCAGATCTTGGCCCCCTTGGAATGGAACGGGATTCTCCATCAGCGTTGGCGGCATTTCGTCCGGACCAGGATCTTCCTGGAGGAGCGCCATGCCCTTCGCCTCGGCGAGGCGTTGGAGTTCAGGTAGTCCGGTAGACAGGCTCCAGCCTTGAACTACAAACATATTATCTACTTCACGGGTTTGCCGGTCCGCTTTTTCGAGCGCTCGCTCGTCTTCGACCACAGCCAGATTCCTGGTCAGCAGGGAAATCCAGCGGCTCAAAGAGTTTTGTTCGGCCGCCAGATCTTCCATCTCTAGTTCGACCCGCAGCAAGGTGCGTTTCAGTTCGTCTAGAGCCACTTCTCCGGCATGGGTGCGCGGAACGGGAAGAAGTCCGGGCCGAGGTTCCTCCTTCGCAATGACAACGAGGTAAGCGAACCGGTGATCCTTAGCGACTACCTCCCATGGGTCGGTTAGTTGGCTCACCTTTTTGAGTTCACGCTGCGGAACGCGGTAAAACCACAAGCGATACCCGCCCATCTCGTTCAGGGGAGGTAGAACAAAATTTCCCCACGGGCTCAGCTGGTTGATCCGGCTGCGCAGTGAGATTCGATGATCGGCTATTTCTCTTTGCCGTTCCTTGTTCTTGAGGGCGGCTTTGACGATCTCCTCGATGTTGAAATTTTTCGGATCGATCTCCTGATGTCGCCGCTGGGATGCGCCGGCGAGATGGCGCAGCGCACCGGCAACCGATTCATTCCAGGCTGGAGCAGTCAGCGCGACGGGCTTTAATTCTTCGCGCAAAGAGATTAGATGAACGGAGCCAAGGTTCTGCAAGTCGCTCAGGGCAAGTTTCTGCTCTGTGCTTGTGCCCAGCAACGTGACCTTTGTCATGCGAGCGATACTCATGCCAACCCTTTCTCGCCTTTGGCAATCTTCGCCCGCACAATGCTAGCCCGCTCCGCGTCTGATAGATAAACTCGAATGCGTTGGACGTCGGCCTCTGTCTTTGGAATCAGCACTCTTTCAAATAGGTTAACTCGTTGAGAGATTACCTTTGCCGAGGACGCGAGTAGCTCCAGCCGGCGTTCCATGACCCGACGATTGATGCGAATTTCGATCGCTCCCTTAAGCAACTGGACGACACGATCAACCCAGTGAGGTTTCCCCAGAAACGGATACTCACTGACCTTAATCTCAAGGCGTCCTAACTTTGGGAGATGTATTCCCATAACATTTTCTTCGAGAATTTCCGTGTTAGTTACTCGAACGATTCCACGCACATCGACGTGGGTGTAGCCCAGCATCGGGATCTGCTTCTCGACCATTGGGCGAAGCGCTTCCTCGCGACGAGTCAGGTCCCGCAGCTCCAGCCGCGCCTTTTCCTGCTCCGCCAGCAGTTGTCTTCGCTTCAGGTCAAGTGATGGCAAAAAGTTTTGGTATGTCTTGAGCTGTTTAATCAACTCGCTGAGCGTAGATTTGCTGAGGGAGAGCCGGGCCATGGTCAGGGGGTCGGGTTCGTTGTTGGCTTGCTTCGCGGATAATACTTATCGACCAGCCCTTGCTTCATCAGCAGTTCCTGTGGCTCGAAACATTCGCCCAACGTTTGCCAGCAGAGATCGAGCGCCTGCTCCAGCGGTAGCGAGACGTTGATATCCATGAAGCGATCTCGGAATAGCTGTCCAAACTTCAGCAGCTTCTGATCGAATGCGGAGAGTTCGAATGCCATGGCCTGCTTCTGCTGCGCGTCCTTGGCTTGCGAGTAAAAACGAATCATGGTGTTCATGATCTGGTTGTGGTCTTCACGAGTAACCGTGCCGATCACGTGCTGCTTCAACCTCGAGAGGGATCCGAATGGGTCGATCACCCCATGATGCAAATAGAATTGGCCCTCGGTGATGTAGCCGGTGTTGTCCGGCACGGGGTGAGTCACGTCATCCCCGGGCATAGTAGTCACCGTCAGAATCGTGACTGATCCACCCTGCGCATAGTCGCAAGCCTTTTCGTACCTGCTTGCAAGCTGCGAGTAAAGGTCTCCTGGGTAACCGCGGTTCGCCGGCACCTGGTCCATCGCAATACTGACCTCTTTAAGAGCATCAGCGAAGGCTGTCATGTCGCTCAGAAGCACCAACACGCGTTTGCGTTCATCCACCGCGATATTCTCCGCGACCGCCAATGCCAGGTCCGGGATCAGAAGTCGTTCCACCACCGGGTCTGATGCCTGATTTACAAACATCACCGTGCGGGTGAACATGCCGGCCTCTTCGAATGCCTTTCGGAAAAAATAGTAATCGTCGAAGATCAGGCCCATACCTCCGAAGACAATGACATCAGCGTCGGCCTGGATTCCAATTCGCGCCAGCAGCTGATTAAAAGGCTCGCCTGACACGGAGAAGATCGGAATCTTCTGGCTTTCCACCAGGCAATTAAAGACGTCGATCATCGGCACGTTGGTGCGGATCATCTTGGAGGCAAGGACTCTTCGCATCGGGTTAACCGAAGGGCCGCCGATGGTTACTTTCGGATCGTTTGAAAGGTCCGGACCGCCATCAATCGGTTCTCCCGTGCCGCGGAACACCCGGCCCAAAATATTGCCGGAATAAATAGCCTGCATTGGGTGCCCGAGGAAGCGTACGGTGGAATCGGTCGAGATCCCTCTAGTGCCACCAAAGACCTGGAGAGCCACCACGTCGCGCTTGATGCCGATGACCTGCGCCAGTGACAGGCTGCCATCGACTGCTTCTACCACCGCCAGGTCTTCCAAACAGGGAGCCGCCCCGTTACCATTTTTTTCCTCGCTGACCTGGACTCGAACAATGTCTCCGACAATGCCGAGAATCACAGAGTAGCCCACCAATATCGGTGATATTCCTGTTTGCGTGCTAGCCATTTGGTAGATTCAGGGACGACCAGGTCCAGTTAATAACTCGCATATGCCCCGAATGATACGGAGGCTCTGCTCTCAGAAAAGTGAAACGAATTCAGTCCTGGTTGAGAGTTGTTCACTTGTTGTCTGGCCGTTACCTGTCTTGGCGTTCTGATATTCGAGATCACCATTTGCAGCCTCTGGAGCACGTCCCGCAGGGACTTGTCGGACTTTGCGCGAGGGTGAAAGATCAGCTATCGCGGCTTCGCCGCAGAATCACGAAAGAAGCGAGCCGCTCCAAGCGCGTTGATTCTCATTTGCGCACGCGCGCGGTGCGCTCGTTTTGGCCGTAGCCAGGAACTACGGAGTTTTTCCCAGTTGGCGCAACGGGCGACCCGCGCGCAGATCCCGTTCGATCCGCTCAAGGGGCACTCCCTTGGTTTCAGGAACGAAACGAAAGCAGAACCAGAGGCCGGCCAACGAAAGGACAGCGTACAACAGAAAGGTCGAAACACTGCCGAGTTTATTCAGTAAGCTCAGAAACGTGAGTGACACCAGAAAATTGCTGAGCCAGCCTACCGTGGCCGGACTCGGCGTGCTCGAGAATGTCGTTTACTTCCGCCGTGATTTCAGTGACTTCTTTGGTCGATCGGATACGAGACAGGACCTTGAGCGCCGCTTCTTTGTGCTGGTGCAGCAACAACCAACGCGGACTTTCCGGCAGCACCGCAATTCCGCACGCGAGCGCCAAGGCAGGCAATAAACCAAAGCCAAACATCCACCGCCAGTTCCCGCTGGGAGCAAACGTAGCATCGACTATGTAGGCAAGGAGGATGCCGACGGTAATGGCTAGTTGGTTCAAGGTGACGAGGCCGCCGCGCAGTTTGGGCGGCGCTATTTCACTGATGTAGAGTGGGGCGGTGTAGGATGCGACACCGATCGCGAGACCGACCGCGATCCGTCCCGCGATCAACACGCCGATGTTCGTAGCCACGGCACACAAAATCGATCCCACGGCAAAAAGGCATGCCGTGCCAAAGATCGTGCGCTTGCGTCCACGCAGGTCAGTGATTTTTCCGCTCAGAGCAGCGCCACAAACGGCCCCAGCAGAGCCGCACTCACCAGGAGTTCTTCGGTAAACGGCGTTAGTCCAAACTCGCCTTTGATAAAAAGAATTGCACCAGAGATAACTCCGGTATCGAAGCCGAACAGCAGTCCGGCCAGTGCCGCGGTCGCTGCCGTTAGGCAGACAAAGAAATTGACCCGTTTTTCCGACGGGCCATGAATCGCAGCTGTTTGTTGTATTGACATAAGTTCTCTTCTTTCTGCTTTCAACCAGTCCGACCTTGAACACCCTGGCGGAACTCCGACTCGACAGCTAACGTCGCCGGACCGATGATCCCGGCATCGTTGTGGAGTGTCGCCGGGACAATTTCGAGTTTCTTCCAAAACGTTTCTTCACAGCGGGTCCGGACCGTTTGCCGGATATATCCGTTGCGTGATTCTGTTTTGAAAAGTGAAACATATTCAGCGTATTAGTGAAATTGGGTCATGCCGTTAGCCAGAAGAGTGTTTTCTCGATTACCCGAGGAGCGAGAAAGCTTCGCCGCACGATCATGCGGCGATCCAGGGTTCTTCAGCCGAATCAATAAGCAACAGTCTTTAGCTAGCGGAAGCGCGGACTGCCGAAGAATCAGAGAGCGCTTGAATAAATCTAAAGTTGGATCATGGAGGGAAAGCATCAGGTGGCGCTAATTTGTTTCGAGCGGGACCATCTTCAGTGGAATGGATTACCACTAATTTATGCTCTTTCACTTCAGCTTTTACTCGAACGAACATCCTTCATTACCGGCGGCAGGGCACGAACCTGCAGTTGAACCCGGTCGGCACCACCTGTCCCGAGTCAAATTTCCAAAGTCCGCCGTTGCTCAATCGCCCTTGAGCGTGTCGGGGCTTGTCGTACGAAGCCTACGACTTGGGCTCGGTGCTACGCAAGCCAACCTGGTGCCAGCCCTTTGCGTGCAGGCAATAATGGTGGGATTGGTTTTTGCTTATTTTTATGCGCCGGTGGTGGGATTAAAGTTACGGAAACCGACCTCGGCGAACGCATCCAACAACTCGACGATGAGCCGCCCGCCCATCACCGGACCTAAGCCGCCCTATCAATGGCTATCCGAGAACGAACGGTACACGTGGACCAAAACGCCGCGGCCCTTCCGGCTCGGCTGATATCGGAGGTAAAACGGTTCATCCGGCACAGGGCGTCATGACTTTAACTGTAGTTATGTGGCCGGTAAGTCGTAAGGCTTAGTTCCGCAGACGCGCGCGTGTATTCGCACGCTGCGGATAAATCTGCCGCACTGGTTTTCGCCCTACCGTTATGGGTAGCGCAGGCTCATCGAGGGTTTTGCCCAGGACGATTTTCTATCTTACCCCGAAATTTTCAGACTAACTAACAATGGCGTCCTATGCCGCGCCAGGATGGGCTACAGCGATTCGCGCTAGTGCAACGATAGAACGCGGGTTCACCAGATAGGATGAGCCTCCTACCGGTGGGGCGTTTGAGAAAATGCAGATGTCGTCGGGCGGTTCAAGAAACGTGTCTAACCAGCGCCGCCACGGCCGTGATTCATCTTGGGGAACCGCCGGCAACTCGAATCTCAATGGTTCCCAGTACGCATTCAACATCAGATAGACGTCCAAATCAGCTGGGACCGCTGACAAACTTATTGCCAAGCTATGAGATTGATTGCTCCAGTCGGGTTGATGCAGTCTGACGCCGTGGCACTCGATACGAGCCCGCGCCAACAACTGGTTGAGAGTGAGGTTGGGCAAGATAGTCTCCGTCCGCCGATGCCGGATCTCGATCAGCATTTTGACAAACTGGTGAATGTCCCGGTGCTTTTCCAATAGGGACCAATCAAACCAACTGATCTCGTTATCCTGACAATACCCGTTGTTGTTTCCGCGTTGAGTGCGCCGAACTTCGTCACCCATCAGCAGCATCGGCGTACCTACTGAAAACAGCGTGACGGCGAGAAGATTTTTCACCATGCGGTTGCGCAACCCCTCGTTGGCCGGATCGTCGCTGGGACCTTCCACGCCGCAGTTCCAACTCAGATTAGCACCCGCACCGTCGCAATTATTCTCTCCATTGGCTTCATTGTGTTTCGCATTGTACGAGACCAGATCGTTCAGGGTGAAGCCATCATGGCAGGTTACGAAGTTGATGCTTTGCTCGGGCTCACGTTGGGCATACCCGTAGATGTCGGGGCTTCCGAACAGGCGATACGGTATACGCTTCACCGTATCGTTGTCCGCTTTCATGAAGCTACGCACATCATCGCGGAATCGGCCGTTCCATTCCTTCCACGAGTCGCCGATGAATGAGCCGACCTGGTAGAGTCCGGCAGCGTCCCATGCCTCCGCGATGAGCTTGGTGTCGGCCAGTCCTGGATCCGAATCGATGTCCCAGAGAATAGGCGGGTCCTTCAGCGGGCGCCCGGATTCGTCCCGCGAGAGGATCGATGCCAGATCGAAGCGAAAGCCGTCTACATGCATCACGTCGACCCAGTAATGCAGGCTGTCGCGAATGAGTCGCCGGACAAAGGGTTCGTTGGCGTTCAGAGTGTTCCCGGTGCCAGTGTAATTCGCGTACTTTCCCGTGTCCCGATCAAGCATGTAGTAGGACTCGTTGGCGAAGCCCTTAAAACAGAGTGTTGGCCCGTTCTCGTCGCCCTCGGCGGTATGATTGTAAACCACATCGAGAATGACCTCGATTCCAGCGCGGTGCAACGCTTTGACCATATCCCGGAACTCGTCAAGCACGGCCAGCGGATCGTGACGCGAACTATATCCGGAGTACGGAGCAAAGAAGGACACCGGAGAGTAGCCCCAGTAGTTGGCCAGACCGGCGGGAGCATCTTGCTCGTCGAACTGGAACACCGGCTGCAATTCTACCGCGGTCACGCCGAGATCCTGGAGATAAGGAATCTTAGCAACTAACCCTGTATAGGTGCCGCGCTTCGCTGGATCGACGCCGGAACTCGGATGTTTGGTGAAACCGGCGACATGCATTTCGTAAATCACTGTGCGCGAGAACGGCCGCCGCAACGGTTCGTCGCCTTCCCAATCGTACCGGCTTACGTCCGTTACAACGCTCTTCATGGCTGCGGCACAGTTATCGCCGGGCCTGCACGCAATGACACGGCTGTAATTCGCTGGGCGCGCAATCGCCCGGCCATACGGGTCGAGCAATACCTTTTGAGGGTCGAATCGCAGCCCCTGTTCCGGGGCGAAGGACCCATCGACTCGATAACCGTAAATCTGTCCAACTTCAATCCCGGGTACAAAGACATGCCAGTAGTGATGACTGCGATTCGTAACCGGATCGAGCGTGATTGTTCGCGACGGGTGAGCGTCGTCCGCCCGGTTGAACAGCAATAGATGCATGGCGGTACTGCCTTTCGAGAAGACGCTGAAATTCACGCCGCTCGGATACACTGTTGCACCGAGCGGAGAGCTTTTCCCGAGCGAACCTACGGTGTTCATTACTCCTCTACCTTTGCTCCGTTCTCGGAGAACAGCGCGAAGTTTGCCCCCATGCCATCCCAAGCGGCTCCCAGCGGATACGGTCGACCCGGCCAAACGCGCGTCGCTACTAGTCCGGCACTGCCGCTGTCAGCCACTCAGCCCGCCCTCCCCTGGGAACGCTCCAGGACCTCTTTCGCGACCGCCGCTACATGCGCAGGAGTAAAGCCAAAATGTTCAGCCACGATCTTCATCGGCGCCGACATACCGAAGGTGCGCATCCCCAGCACCACGCCATCGCGTCCAGCGTATCGCTCCCAGCCAATCGGTGAAGCCTCCTCCACCGTCACCCGTGCCCTTACCGATGGCGGCAGCACGCTGTCCTGGTACTGCTGATCTTGTTCGTCGAACAATTCCCATGCGGGCATGCTTACCACTCGTGTCTTTATACCTTCCGCAGTCAAGCGCTCGGACGCCTGCACGCACAGCGACACCTCGCTGCCACAGCCAATCAGTATCACATCCGGCTTGCCGTCGGG
>Ga0070698_100006498_pt1 | contig 12682 bp, 11 predicted proteins | sample KBSK1502metaG_FD_65477 | JGI IMG/M metagenome (GOLD analysis project Ga0070698, IMG submission 65477) | Corn, switchgrass and miscanthus rhizosphere microbial communities from Kellogg Biological Station, Michigan, USA - KBS K1-50-2 metaG | ecosystem: Host-associated > Plants > Roots >... | reverse complement strand
GGAACACGAGCAACCAATACATCTGTTGCTTGCCGACATTACCTGGCCCGGAATGGACGACCGCAAGGTGGCTGAGGCACTTGTCCAGTTATGTCCTGAGATGAAGGTGTTGTTCATGTCCGGATACACCGAGGCTGTGATTGGTCATTACGGCGTCCTGGAAGGCAACATACCCTTTATCCAAAAGCCCTTCGCGCCCGAGGTTTTGGCGAGCAAGGTAAGGGAAGTGCTTGGCGGCCCAGTCCCACCGCCGGCACAAATCAAGTAACCGCCGTGAATTCAATCCGCATCCTGCTGGCCGATGATCACGTGTTGGTTCGTGCGGGTATTCGATCACTGCTTGAAGAGCTCACTGACGTAAAAGTTATTGCTGAAGCGAGTGACGGCCGAGAGGCGATCCGCCTGGTCGAGAAGCACAATCCAGACGTTCTGTTGACTGATATTGCGATGCCGGGCCTGAATGGTTTGGAAGTCACCCGGCATATAACAAAAACTTTTCCGAAGGTTCGCGTCATAATTCTGTCGATGTATGCGGATGAAGGATACGTCTATCAGGCTCTGCGCGCGGGGGCATCTGGTTATCTGCTAAAGCGCTCGGCCAGAGAGGAACTGGAATTGGCCATTCGAGCAGTAGTTCGGAGCCAGAGATATCTTAGTCCGCCGGCCTCAGAACCAAAGATACTGGAAGACCGCGGGACTGCCAGTTCACTCCAGAGGCTGACACCTCGACAGGCCCAGGTCTTGGAACTAATCACTGCAAGTAAGACGACGAAGCAGGTTGCCCTGGAATTGAACATCAGCGTAAAGACAGTTGAGGTGCACCGCTTGCAATTAATGGAGCGGCTGGATATTCACGACATCGCCGGGCTGGTACGTTATGCAATCAGGGCAGGACTCACCAGTCTTGAGGATTAGCAGAACTGCCGCGTGCTGATATTAAGTTGGAGCGGAGGTCAAACCAGCAATTCGATCTTGAGTCGATCCAGAACTTCACTAATCGGGTTTGCCACACCGTAGCTTTCGATTCTCATTGGCTTGCCGGTGGCCGGATCAGTCTCCGCGGCAGTCTGAGGTCCGATTGACTGCGGCAGCTCCGACATACCGGCGAAGATCAAACCGATGGCATGTTGTTCTGCGTCAACCAGCAACGAACCGCTGTCGCCACCAGACACAAACTTTGTGAATTGCGGCAGCGCTGGATCAATCAGAAACTGATCCCGGAAAAATGCCTTCTGTCCCGTACGATCGTAACGAATCCAGATGTCCAGGCAGATTGAGAAGAGTTGGCCTTCCGTGTAACCCGTGGTTCGCCCGAACTTGCGCACGGCTTCGCCGATCTCGACATCCTTGGTTTCGACATAACCCTTAACCGAGCCAATCAGAGGGATCAAGGGTTGGTGCTGTTGCGGCGCCCACAACTTCGCAATCGCCGCATCGATGTGGTTCGGCGAGTTAATGTCGTCGTCGAATCTCAGCGGAGAAAAGTCTACCAGCGATCCGATCGGGCGGTTGCTCGCCGGCTCGCCCGGGCTCGGCTGCATGATCAGATCGGTATCGTCAACTTTTGTCTTTCGCAAATCTGCAAAGACGTGCGAATTGCTTAACATGTGAATTTCTTTCCGCCGCGGGAGTTTGCTCTTGCGCGTGCAAAAATAACCGATGGTCCCGCTTTCATCCGTGAGGTTTGTATTTGCCCCGCTGATTCCACCGACTATTACTTCCTGAGCATCACGGATGCCCTGCGGATAATTATTCGAGATCTCAGCCGAGAGAAAAGCTGCCACGGGCATCTCGATCGGTAGGACGGGAACGCCACGGTAGCTGTTTGGCAGTGCGGCGACTCCTGCCCCCGGCCACAACTCCTGATTTGCATCGCTGATAAAAACCTGGATGCAGTAGTCGCCACCCAGCATCCCTATGCCGACGGCGTGGATATTTCCTGAGAAGGCCGGCCGCAGGTATTGTGAGCTCAACTCACGTTTGCTCCGGGCGACTCGCTTGAGCAAACGGTGATTGACTCGCCGCGGCCGGCGTCTTAGGGATCGAGCGCGCCAGTACCTGCTAACGAAAAACCATGTCAGCCAAGCGAGGATCAATGAGGCAGTGATCCAGGCCATTGAATCTTCGTAGTACCAGTCTCCTTCGGCAGTTCTCCAAAGGAAGCCTCCCAGGATGATAATGAACATGCCCGTCTCTCCGGTTTAGCCGATCGGCGGATCGTCCACGACAATCGGATGACAGAAGTCCATTTGATTGATGGCTCCCCCACGGCCGGTCTGGCCGCCCTCAGCTTCAACGACTGGGGTGAGTTCAAACTGTTTGCCGGTTGGGCTGGCCACATAGCGGTAGTAGTCCGGCATGTCGCTGTAAATGGCATTGGCGTTGTAGTCCATGTTCTTGATTTGGATCCTGAACGGGAGACCCTCAACCCGCTTGAGTGATTGGGTCTCTTCCTTTCCGCCGATGCGAATAGTAAAGCGGACCTCTTCGCCTTCGATCCTGACGCCGATGGTTTCGGCTACGTTTCCAAAGAGCTCGCGTTTGGTTGGATTCCCGCCGGCATCTTTCTCCACCTTTTCAAAAAAGAGGTTCGTATCCAACTTGTGGGCATAGAAGAGGCCGTTCGCAATATAGATTTTCGTTAGCGGGTGACGTTCTTTGGCGTTCGGTACCAGGGCCTGGTCACCGTGCAGAGTGTTCATGTTTACGACCCAGCGAAAATCATTAGGGTCGGCTGAATTAAGCCTGTCAAAGTTCCCGGCCTGATAAATCTCGTATCCTTCGATCGCGGGTTTGCCCAGCGCCCGGATTTCGATCTCCACGTCTTTCTTCGGGAGCTTTTCGTAGATGGCGATGTCCTTGTAGACGATCGCGTCACTCCCGCCTCCCTCTTGATAAGCAGGCTGCTGAATCCTGATGGACAGCTCGTGCTTGTTATCGCGAATGACGGAGACTTCGCCTCTTTGCCGTTCTTTGTTGAAGCCGACAATCCCGAGACCGGTGAACCTGACAAGTGCGGTAGCTGAACTTTCTTTTATGGACATAACATTCTCCTAAAACGGTTGTTGACGGAAAAAGCTTTCTGAATAAGTGTGCTCCAGTCTGCTAAAACGTAACGCCTCTCATCAATTATTAGATTCGCATGCAGATCCACTTACGTTCCTTCTTTTTGCAGGTGAACCGCGTCGACGTTTTCGGACCCAGCGTCTTGGTCGTGCCATTGCTTTTGATCTCGCATGAATACCAGACCGTCACGGATGCTGTGCACTCATCGAACTTAACATCAATCGAAACCGGCACTGGCTTGGCCCTTTGCAGGCCGATTGGAGTATCGACAGATCTTTTAGCGCACTCGGTTTCAAAATCCTGCCACCAGTTGCGGAGAAGGCTGTTAATAATTTCGGTCTTACCGGCGCGGCAATCCGGTGGCGGTGAAGGCGACGGCGAAGGTGACGGCGACGGCGACGGCGACGGCGAAGGTGAAGGCGACGGCGAAGGTGAAGGTGAAGGTGAAGGTGACGGCGAAGGTGAAGGCGAAGGCGAAGGCGAAGGTGAAGGCGAAGGCGAAGGTGAAGGTGAAGGCGAAGGCGAAGGTGAAGGCGAAGGTGAAGGTGAAGGCGAAGGTGAAGGCGAACAGGCAGGCTCCGGCGAACAGGATGGCGTCGGTGAGGGTGTTGGCGAGCAGGAAGGCAGAGGCGCGCACGGTGAAGGTGGTACCAGGTAAATGAACCTCCTGGCGGCGAGGCTGTACGCGATAATCGTTACTATCAACATGGTCAAAAGCGCGATGCGCCGCCACATCCGGATGCGTTTCTGTTTTCTCAGCGCCTCCTCCTTTTGTTGAATGATCCGGGCCCCCGCTTGCCCGCTCTCACTGCCGGCGTCCACGCTCACCAGTGGAGTGCCATCGGCCAGGCAAAAACCCAATGAAGGATCCGCGTAATAGTCACCACATTTTGGGCAGAGGAGCATCATGTTGGATTAATTGGCCGAGACGGCTTCAGTAATTAGCGTAACCGCCGAACAATGAGAACGCGGCCCAATAAAACGGAGCCTGTGTAGGTTGGTTGCGCAAAACCTCGAGCTGCGCCCGGCGCAAACTCTCGGCGGAACTCAAACCGTTGCTTTTGCGGTTGTGATGAAAAGCGATCATCAAGTCTTTCGTCGGCTCTGAGTCAACCTTCCATTGACTCGCTACCACGAGCGGCGCTCCCAGCGCCAGGAAAGTTCGGGCGATGCCGATGGCGCCCTCACTCTTGTCGTAGCGCTCGACGCCCGTTTCGCAGGCCGACAGCACCACCAGCTTTGCCTTTGGCAGTTTGTACGTGCCGAGTTCTGAAGAACGCAGTTCGCCGCCCGCAAAGAGCAGTTTTGAATTACGGGCAGAGTTAGGGTTAGCCAGGAAGTGACCGGCGAAATGAATCACAGCTACCTCGGTGAAGTTAACCAGAAACTTATCCTTGCTGGCAGCAGCGCCCGACAGTTCAATGGGCTTTTCATAATCTTCGGCAATGATCTTTGCTTCTGTCTCGGCGCTGTCCAGGTCTGGCAGATTTGGATTCTCGTCGCGGTCAAATTCCGGATTGCCGATACTCAGTAGACTCTCTTTCGTAGCCCGATCCTTTCGTTGCGCGTTCTCACTAGCCAGCACCAGGACCGAGGCACTGGGCGCATAGAAGAGCGCATGATCTTCCAACAAATATTTGCCGCCGGCCGACACCAGCGAAGCAAATGCTAGTTGGTGTAGAGACTTATCCGGAACCAGGCAAATCTGTTCTTCGCCGGCGAGATCGCGCGGAATCAAAAGCTCATAAAGTTCTCTTGCGGGTTGATTGAGGTCAATCGCCGGCGCTTTTCCGATCACCGAAGCCTGGTAATCATTTATTTTCTTTTCCAGTTGATCGGCTGTAATCGGCTTCTCGATCAAATCAAAACGCGTTTTCGAGACGACCCAGATAGCTAGTTTTTCCGGCAACACCGCGTATTGCACGAGCTGCACGTGCTCAGGCATGCGGGCCTGGATTTCCGTCAACGATAACGAATGACTAACTGAAGCAAAGCTCTTTTCGACTTCGGCAATCGATTTATCGGAAGATACAAAATCCAGTAAGGACCGTGCTTTCGACTCTTCGACTGAGTCGAATGCGCCTTCGCTGTTGCCCTCTTTTATGGCGTTCGCTGTCGCCGCATCAAATACCTCCTGCTCGTTTGCAAAGAATGCCTGGCGTGAATCGTCTTCGCGAATGGTGGCGCGGTAAGCTTCGGACAATTTCAAAACAATGGCTAGCTCCCGGGAAAAGTCCTCCCGTCGATCCAATTGTTGGAAACAAAAAAGTTTGCCTTTATGAATCGGGTACAAGCTGACCGTGAATTCCGGCAGGCGGTGATAAAGCTGAAGTGCCTGGTCATAGTCAGCCAGGGCTTCATTGTAATCCTTCATCTGCCTTTTTACGTCGGCCAAAGACAGATAGATCTCAGCGGTTATTTGCGCATTCTCGACGCTGTCGCCGCGGCTGAGCGCGATTTGTTTTGACTCATTGGCATACTCCAATGCCGCAATGAGGTCTCCCTTTGCCGCTTTGGACATTCTGCGTAAGAACGAAATCGCGAACGAAATCGCGCGCCGGTCAGTTGGCGAGATCTCCTGAACAATACTCAGGGCTTCTTTGGAAAGGCTCAACGACGTCGAAAAAAACTTCAGCTTGAGCGATAAATCCGCCAGCGTCCCAAGGTTGCGCAGCGACTGGTTGGTGTTTTCGTAATAGAGCCCTTTGGCAGAAAGCATTTGACCCGCATGCTCCAGAGCCGGGTCCATCTCACCGAGTGCGGAATAATGGAATGCGAGCGCTTCCTGCGCGTGTTGGATCTCGAAAGTATTGTCGCCTGATTCCGCCAGGAGCAGCGCGTCCTTCAGATTCTTGTTACTTTCCGAAAAGTGGTTCTGACGAAAATCGCCAATCGCGAGCCAATAATATGCGGCCGTAACTATGACGTTGAATTTCCTGCCTTGCGCATCCGCGATTGTCGAAGTAAGCAGCGCCTGGCTCTCGGCGATCTTTCCAACATCCGGGAGATATTGGCTTGCAGATATCTCCGCGATGGCGGCCTCGCAAACGTCGCCGAGTTGCTCAAAGAGTTTCCGGCTGTTGTCAAATTCTAAAATGGACTTCGCGTCGTCGCCCGGTTGCTGCCCCGCCGCGAAGGCATCCTTCGCCTGCAACAACCGCTCAATCTTGTCCGGGCTGACGTTGGCGTAGAAGCCGGCTAGTTCAGAAAAAAAAACTCGGAATGTTGTGCTTGCTCGAAACTGCCGATGAAAATCATGGCGTCGAGGCTCTGTTTAGCCTCGGCCTGGTTGCCGTGTTGCCTGGCAATCAGGTATCGCCGCGAGAGTTGCAAAGCTACGGCAGGTTCCTTTAGCAGACCCTTGGTTTCGTTGTGAATGGTTTGCGCGCGAGCGTCGTCGTGATTGCGATAGGCAGTCAGAAAATCCGACAGTACCTGTTCATCATTTTTGCGAAGAGCTTGACGGTTTTCAAGGCGGGTCAGGTTTTTGCGCGCCTCGTCCGCCCATGGCGAAGACGAGTCCTTCTGCAAATAAAGCGTCCACGATTCCTTCGCCTCGCGCGGCGTTGTTCCCATTTCCTGCAAAGCCAGCGACTTGTTAAAGAGGGCTTCCAACAAGTTACCGTCGAGTTTGGTCGCCTTCGTGAACTCTTCGAGGCTCTGCGCCAGGTCTTCGAGCCGTTTGTCTTCAGGTTTAGTTTTTGCCCGTTCGAAGTAAGCACTACCGAGGTCGTTATGAATCTTCGCGGCGTCGCCAAATTTTAGGGCGGCTTCGAATTCCTTGATCGCATCGGCATACTTTTGCTGGGTGAGATCAAAAACGCCCAGTGCGTGGTGGGTCTGCGCATTCGGTGTTTTCTCGGCGGCCTCACTTAAATTATTTTCAAGCCGGCGCAGGCGATTCTTGTCGCCGGCCTCAGGCGCACCGCGCAATTGGGACAAGGGCGCGTAGCTAAATTCAGAAATGCGCGTTTCGGTCGGCCGGGCCTGCTGGTAAATGGATCGCAATTCAGCCAGTTCGTCCCCGCTGCCGCTCCTGGTTAGGTAGACTGCCAATGCCACGACGGCGATCAGCAGGACTGCCAACGCGCCGGCATACATTGGCTGGCGAAAAAACAGGTTGAGCGAACCAAAGAACGATGGCTTGGCTTCCGTGGTCTTGAGATCCCTGGCCAGTGCTCTTTCTCTCAAGGCCTGGGCCATCTCGAGCTTAAAACGTCTTTCGGCGTCGGCCGGGAGCGTCGCGCGAAAACTCTCTGCATCGGCGTGGTTGAGCCGCCCGCGGACGTAATCATTGATGATTTCGTCTTCGGCGAGCGCGACTTGCGAACAAAACTCTTCATTGGTAAACAACAGTTCCTCGATCCCTTCGAGCGTGGTTTCGTCTGAAACCCGGCCTAAAAGATATTCGCGGACGGTCTCGGCAGTCTTTAATGGGTTTACCATTTGCTTGCCTGTCTAAATAAGAGTGTGATTCTCAGGCGTTACGTAACGGTTTCATTCAGCCCATACATTCCTGAACGCAAATCTTCAATTTCAGCTTGGTCCGCATTACTCGCATGCGCAACGCTGTCTGACTCGTTTTCAGGCTTTCCGAAATGCTCCGGTGCAGCTTGATCTTTGCCAGCTTGGCTTCCGAAAAATAATCAAGCAGGAGGTTGCGGCTGTCGGGCGGAAGCTTCTCGAGGCATTTGTCCAAACACTCGCGGGAAAAACTCGGTTCGTCCGGAGCTTTCGTGGCAAGGTTTAACTCGTCAATGTCCACTTGAGGGCGCTGTTTCCGTAATGATTCACGAAAGACATTTTTGGCTACGCCATAACAATATGCGACCTTGTTTTCTATTCTCTCTTCAGAGCTTTTCAGGATCACCCGGTTGATGGTTTCATCCGCGAGTTCATCAGCAAAGCTGCACCGGCGCTGCGAAAAAAAAGTGCATAAGCGAAACCGCAGGCGCTCGTACTCCTCGCCCGCGCGGTCGCGATCGGGACTAAGCCATTCGAGAAAACCGACAAACTTTTCTTGCGTCAGTTCTTTTTTGGCCATTGCATCCGGCAATCGTTGAGGCCCCCGGATTCAGAGTGGTCGGGATTTCGACGATAGCATAGCGCAATTGCGAGAAGTTAGATAGTTAGAATGGGTTGCCGGATAATTGCCTTGAAGCGGGGGCTTCGTTTGCCGCACTAACGCCGGGCTTCAGCCCCGCTTTTCGCGAGGTCGAGCCCGGCGTTGTGATCGAACCAACTGAATCGGCTTGACTCCATTGCGAGTCCCCTGAAGCTAAGGGATTTCGACAACTATGTAATTCAGAGAAACGCTGGTATCAAGTTTCACGGGCGCGCCGTCGTCGCATCTCTTGTGTTGCACCTCGAAACCGTCAGCTCTCTTGTGGAGCGGGTTGAAGTACGTGCAGACGGAAGTCGTCGAGTATCCGGCTGTGTTGGTGGCCTGGACGACCACGGCGTACTTGGTGCTCGGCATCGGGGTTGAGAAGGTAATGTTGATGCCATCGTTGCCAGGTAGAAAGCTTGCAATTCCCGTCCTGGAATCGAGTTGCGGGGGCGCGGTTGTGTTTCTCCCGAACGTGAAACCCGCCAGAGTCGCCAGGGCCGCGAGAGCCAAAGCCAGGGTTAGTATTTTCTTCATTGTGTTGTCTCCTTTTTGTTGAGGTCGGTGAGAGTTACTCGTCACGGCCGCAGAACATTGCCGGCGAACGTATTCCCTTTGAGTAACAGGGGTCTCCCTGGGAAACAGGTGCACAAATCCTTGCTTCGATTTCGTGCTTACACCTATGAGTGGCTTTCCCCCGGAGAAACGTAACGCTCTCCGCGGACGATCTTCTCCAACCCTGCCTTGAGGGTTGCGGTTTCCTCCGCCCGAATGGTTCAACTTCGACTGTGAGGGAAGTGAAATCATTGCTGAAGAGGTAAGGAGGTGAGGGGATTCAATTCTGATCTGTTAGTGTGCGCGCGAGGAGCCCGGGCCGGTGAAGGCCAGGACTCCTCGCGTGTGGGTGAGGTAAGGGTCGTTAATGTTCGGCCTTTGATCGAAATGTCTAGACCCGGCGACTCTTAGTCTACTCAGCGTTGTTGCTGCTTGAATTCATTTATGGGAATGCTCTTAATCACTTTTTTCCCATCGCTGAACTCAAGAACAGGCCCGCTATTTGGCACGGCACTCCTGGCATTCATCACCTGAATTCTGACGTAAATCTCGTTGTTCGCACACGTGTCAGGGAAGAATTTTGGTCCCTTGTCGGGATACATTCCTGTGTGAATCAGATACCACGTCCCTACTTGCATAGGGAATGCGGTTGGCAAATTGAACAAATTGGATTGACCGGCAATACTTGGATTACCGCTGCCGCCATTGATCCACGTCGTATACGCGGTCGGGCCAATTTGTGGACCGTAAGGAGGGTTGGGAAGCGTGTTCTGCCCCTGGTCGTGTAATCTCCAGTCGATAGTTATTGAAGGGGTCCCATTAACTAAATAAAGAAGATTGATGTAAGCCTGCATCTGGGCCTTCAAAGAGGCGTCCGGCACGAAATGTAACGTGTAAGGTGCCGAGATTGATCCTTGGCCCTCGTAGAACATCGAGTCTTTCAATCGATCTTTATTCCACGGCGGGCAACATGGATCCACTACTCGTACCGGTTGATTGACGAAGGTACAGGTGACGTTTGGCTCGTTCAGGTCGATCGTGACAGTGTTGTCGCCCGGCTGGAAGGCTGGATTAGCGTCCGCGCCGATGATCTTAACCGGGCTCGTCGTGGAGGCGCAGCTTATGTTCGTCAGGATCCATCCCGAAGGCACGTTCTCGGTAAACTTGTTGTAATGGTCCTGGTTGGTCATGTTCTTGATGGTGCATCCACCATCGTTCAGGGTAAAGGGGGCCAGGGGACCAAAACCGTTGGCCCAAGTGAACGGGAATCCCGCGCCGCCCGAGGGGATCGTCTTCTTACAAATTGTGATGGTTTGGGCGGTCACTGGTTGGGTGGAACTCCCGACGTTATTCTCGAACGCACGCTGATAAAGATCACTCTTCAACGAAGTGAGATTGGTCGAAGCCCACGAAACTGTTCCGAGGGCGACGATGGCGAGTGCGACTGCGAAAGTTTGTAATTTCCTCATGGTGATTGCTCCTCTTTTTTGGTTGGTTAGTGCCACACGGTCTTTGTTCGATTTCGTGCTTGCATCGATGAGTGACTTTCCCCTGAAGAAACGTAACGTTGCCGCTGACAGAGTCTTTCCAGCGTTTGTGTCTTGACCGTGATGGGTTTCCCGGATGTTTCAAGTTCGAGCAAAAAGGGAAGAGCAGCAGATGTAGGAGAGGACACAAATACTGATCGATCACTGTGCAGGTGAGAGCCCGAGCCAATCAAGGCTCGGGCTCGTGTGTGGGGGTGAGGGAATGCTTGTGGTATCGGTCGAAGCGATGGTCGTTGGCGTTTGACCTCTGATCGGGGTTTCGTGAGTTGAGTCGTCCGAAATCGATTTTTCACTCGCTGCTTAGTTCGGGTAGCTCTGATCGGTCATTGCTCACTGGCTAGTTGACAAGCAGCAACCGGAGATTTGCAGTGTCGCTGACTGAACCATCGTGTCGTCCTGAACGTAGATACTGAGTCGATGGGTAGCGTTAAGGTTAGCCAAAGCCGCCCCGGTTAAGGTCCATGTCTTGGTCGCCGTCTGTCCCGCATTAAACGACCAACTGCTATAGACGGGTTGACTAAAGGGCAGCACAACAGCCCCGTTGTACATGATGGAAATGCCATCGTTGCCCGCATCAGGGCTTGTCTTTGATTGGCCACTTTGATTTGCCTTCATCCTAACGGTCAGGATTGCGGACGTCACTTCGCAACACTTTTCGTCTTTCGCATATTGAAAGGTGTACAAGAAGTTCTTGTTGATTGCCGGATCGTTGAGCCATGCTCGCGGCGCGGCGAGTTGAAGTGCGCTGAAGTCCGAATTCACCACGTTTGGTGTAGTCGCGGTCAGCATCAATGAAATCGGGCGGGGGCAAGCAGCCTTTGCGACAAGTTGTCCCTCACTCACCTGGAGCGCTGCTCGGTCCTGTGCCTTAGCTAAAGCACCGGACAGTGTGAAGGTGAAGAGAAGGAGTGAATAAGCCAGGGATTTTTTCGCTGTGAGACGTTGCATCTTGGTTCTCCTGTTGGTTAAGTTCCACGCGTGGAACTGGTGTTTAGTTTCCGTAAAGCCCGAGCATTGGTTTCCAAAGCTTGGCTTCGCAATTTTCGTGTTCCACCTGTGAGTGATTTCTTACCGGCGAAACGTAACGCTGTCGGCGCAGATAATGTCTTCACGCATTCACCCTGGATTTGACGGTCCCCTCGATCCGCCGGTGTTCTGCTTGCCCGCGGACTCGTCACTCTGGAATTACCTGGTCGGCGTCGGCCCGGCGGAAAACTATTGCTGAGTTCTTGACTGAGAGATGAGAATTAAAAGAAGAGAAGAAAGCGGCTAATTGGAATAGTCGTATTCAGTCAACCGGGACTCTCCATGACGAGGATGATCCATCGATTGAGATTTCCTCGAAGTAATGAAACACGAGCCTTCCTGTGAGTTGCGTGTTTCCGGGAATGCACCTTCGCACGAACAGTCGTCTTTGTTTTCTGACTCCATTAAAAAGTACATGGCGATGCTGCACGACTGTGGGCCAAAGGACTCGGCATAAAAGACATGCTGCGTGCAGGCCGGTTCGTTGTCTCGGGCGCTGTGCCTCGACCGGCGGGGTTTTGATCGAATTGACTTTGTACTGCATGTTCATCCTTCCCCCTCGACGATAGATTTACTCAATGTCTCGCGTCGATTTTCGTGGTTGCATCTACGTGTGACTCTTGCCGGGAGGACGTAACGCTGCCAATGTCCGGCCTTCTTGATTTTGTGTGGGGCTGGGCCCTGGGTAAGAATCCGCTTAGCAAAATTCAGTAATTCGATTTGGAAGCCGAGTGAGTTCACGCCGGAATAAGGATGAACTCGGCCAGGAGTTGGGAGGAATGTCCTACTAAGAGCAGAAAGATAAGAGTAGAAGTATCAGCCCAATTTGGGTCGTCGCTTGAAAGCAATCCGCAACTAAGTGATACACGGGTGAAGCACACGAAAAAACAGAGTCTGGGTGGTACTTGCAAACTATCGAAGGGGTTGAGGTGATTGGAGGCGGCGATCGGAATCGAACCGATGAATAAAGGTTTGCAGTCTTGCCGGAGCCTTTCGCGCAAGTCCAGCCGTGTTCCCTTGTGTCCATTTTTATTAGGGTTTTCGGCATTTCGAGTTTGCGTGTGATCGCCCAAATTCGGGTCTATCTCGACTGGTAGTGATACAAGAGTGACACAAGAAAACGAGCCGCGCGATTCTCTAGTCTGATGATCATTATCCATCGTAACTACTCTCCAATTCCACGTCACTGCTTTAGTAGATATGACCGAAGCTGGCGCTCATCAGCAATTCATGCATTTCTGCAGATGGAATATCTTCAACCGGCCTTGCCCGAAAAGTCCGAAGTCTGAACCATCATCCGCAGATTACGCAGATTCCACAGATTTTGTAAAAGCAATTTTATTTATCCTCGCATTACAGCCTCAAAACAAAAACATCTGTG
>Ga0070698_100006497_pt1 | contig 12682 bp, 12 predicted proteins | sample KBSK1502metaG_FD_65477 | JGI IMG/M metagenome (GOLD analysis project Ga0070698, IMG submission 65477) | Corn, switchgrass and miscanthus rhizosphere microbial communities from Kellogg Biological Station, Michigan, USA - KBS K1-50-2 metaG | ecosystem: Host-associated > Plants > Roots >... | reverse complement strand
GGCCCGGCGGCGAGCTGACGGAGGCTACGATGCCAGCGGACATGAACGAGCTCGCCGACGACGTCGCGGCCGAGACCGTGGTGCTGCGCGAGCTCGTCGCCGGCCTGGACGAGGCGGGCTGGCGGCAGCCGACCCCGGCGCCGGGCTGGAGCATCGCCGACCAGGTCAGCCACCTGGCGCACTTCGACGAGGCCGCCGTCCAGTCGGCCGCGGCGCCGCGCGAGTTCGACGCCGAGCTCGCGCGCGCCCAGGCCGAAGGCGGCGTCGACCCGGACGTGATCGCCGACCGGTACCGGGCGATGCCGCCGGCCGACCTGCTGGCTTGGTTCGACGAGGCCCGGGCCGAGCTGCTGCGCGTGTTCCGGCCGCTGCACCCCTCCGTGCGCCTGCCGTGGTTCGGGATGCACATGAGCGCCGCCTCGTCGCTGACCGCGCGGCTGATGGAGACGTGGGCGCACGGCCAGGACGTCGCCGACGCGCTCGGCGTCCGCCGCGAGCCGACCGCCCGGCTGCGGCACGTCGCGCACCTCGGCGTCGCGGCGCGGCCGTTCAGCTTCACCGCCTGGGGCCGCCCGCTCCCGGATCAGCCGGTGCGGGTCGAGCTGCTGTCGCCCGGCCGGGACATGTGGCTGTGGGGGCCGCCCGAGGCCGCCGACCGGGTGACCGGCAGCGCGCTGGACTTCTGCCTGGTGGTGACCCAGCGGCGCCATCTCGATGACACCTCGCTGCAGGTCGCCGGCCCGGTTGCCGCCGAATGGATGTCGATCGCCCAGGCGTTCGCAGGTCCGCCGGGCGCGGGCCGCGAGCCCGGCCAGTTCCGCCGCAGCGCCAGGGAGTGACGCACGTGCCAGCACCCCGCCCTGTCCGCATCGCCAACTGCTCCGGCTTCTACGGCGACCGGCTCGCCGCGGCGCGGGAGATGCTGGCCGGCCCCATCGACGTACTCACCGGCGACTACCTCGCCGAGCTCACGATGCTGATCCTGTGGAAGGCGCGGCTGGGCGACCCGCAGCTGGGCTACGCGCGGACGTTCCTGCGGCAGATGGAGGACGTGCTGGGCACGTGCCTGGACCGCGGCGTGAAGATCGTGGCCAACGCCGGCGGGCTCAACCCGGCCGGCCTGGCGGCGAAGCTGCACGAGCTGGCCGGGCGGCTGGGGCTGATGGCGCGGATCGCGTACATCACGGGCGACGACCTGGTCGACCGGCTGCCCGGGCTGCAGGAGCGCGGCACCCACCTGGCCAACCTCGACACCGGCCTGCCGCTGGCTAAGGCCGGGCTGCCGGTGGTGACCGCCAACGCCTACCTGGGCGGCTGGGGGATCGCCGCGGCGCTGGCGGCCGGTGCCGACGTCGTCGTGTGCCCGCGGGTGACCGACGCGAGCCTGGCGTCGGGCCCGGCCGCGTGGTGGCACGGCTGGGGCCGCGACGACTGGGACGCGCTCGCCGGGGCGGTGCTGGCCGGCCACGTGATCGAGTGCGGGCCGCAGGCGACCGGCGGCAACTACAGCTTCCTGGAGGAGATCACCGACCGCAGGTACCCGGGGTTCCCGATCGCGGAGATAGCCGCGGGCGGCAGCTCGGTGATCACCAAGCACGACGGCACCGGGGGACTGGTATCGGTCGGCACGGTCACCGCGCAGCTGCTCTACGAGATCGCCGAGCCGGCCTACCTGGGTCCAGACGTGGTCACCCACTTCGACACGGTCCGGATCGAGCAGGCCGGCCCGGACCGGGTCGCGCTGACCGGCACCAGGGGCTCGCCTCCGCCGGACACGCTCAAGGTCGCGCTCAACATGCTCGGCGGCTACCGCAACACGATGACCCTGGTGATCACCGGCCTGGACGTCGAGGAGAAGGCCGAGCACGCCCGCCGGCTGCTGTTTGACCGGCTCGGCGGTCCGGACGCCTTCGACGAGACCGACGTCCGGCTGCTGCGGTTCGACCGGCCGGACGCGCCGTCCAACGAGCAGGCGACCGCGCACCTGCGGATCACTGTGAAGAGCCAGGACGAGCGCGCCGTCGGCCGCGCCTTCTCCGACGCGACCCTCGAGCTCGCCCTGGGCGGGTACGCCGGGTTCCACCTGACCACGCCGCCGACCAGCGCCAGCGCGTTCGGGATCTACTGGCCGGCCCTCGTGCCCGCCGCGGAAGTCACCCAGGTCGTGCACCTCCCGGACGGCACCACGGCGGAGATCTCGCACGCGCCTGCCCCGGAGATCCGGCACGCCCCTGCCCCGGAGATCCCGTACCCGCCTGCCCCGACCCTTCCAACCCCTCCAGCCCTTTCAGCCACTCTCGCCCCTTCCGCCACCCCGGTTCCAGCCGCAGGCGGGGGCAGTGAACAGGTCCGCGTGCCGCTCGGCCGGCTCTGCGGCGCTCGCTCCGGCGACAAGGGCGGCAACGCCAACGTCGGGTTCTGGGCGCGGGACGACCGCACGTACGCCTGGCTGCGCGGCGAGCTGACGACCGGCCGGCTGCGCGAGCTGCTGACCGAGGCGGCCGGCCTCGAGATACACCGCTACGAACTGCCCAACCTACGCGCGCTGAACTTCGTGATCGTCGGCCTGATCGCGCCAGGGGTCGCCGCGACCACCCGGCCGGACGCGCAGGCCAAGGGACTGGGCGAGTACCTGCGCTCCCGCTACGTGCTGGCCCCCCGCGAGCTGGTGGCGCGGTGACGCGCGCGGCTACGACGGGGGCAGGGTCCCCGCGAGGTAGATCACCCGGCGGGCGATGTTGACGGCGTGGTCGCCGAGCCGCTCGTAGAAGCGTGCCACCAGCGTCATCTCCATCGTCACGGGCAGCGACATGCGCCCGGACGCCAGCTCGGCGATCAGGCTGGCGTACAGCTCGTCCATGTCGTCGTCGCGGCGTTCGGCCAGCCTGGCCGCTGCGGACCTGTCGCGCTGGTACCAGGAGTCCACCGCCTCCCGCCACATGTCGGCCGCGAGCGCTCCCATCCGCTCGACCAGGCCCCGGGTGCGCGGCGAGAGGTCATCGCCCAGGATGTGGGTCGCCCGGCTGGCGATCTGCACGACGAGGTCGTGCGAGCGCTCGAGCTCCGGCACGATCCGCAGCACGGACAGCAGGAAGCGCAGGTCGGAAGCGACGGGTGCCTGCAGCAGGATCTCCCGGTTGGCCATGCCCTCGACCTGCGGGTACAGGGCGTCGATGATCTGCTCGCGTTCGGTCAGGGTCTTGATCACCTCGTCGTCGCCGTTCAGCAGCGCTCGGGTCGCCTCCGGCAGGTCCTCGGCGACCATGGCGAACAACTCGATGACCTTGGCTTCGATGGCCTCAAGATCGCGCTCGAACTGCTGTCGCTGCTCAGCCACGCCGCCAGCCTACTTCGCCGCGAATCCGGCGCGGCGACGGGCCAGCAGGCCGCCCCGGATTGCGCGAGTCCCCGTGACCAAACAGATACAACTGCCACCGTTCATGGGCGTTACCATTACGTGACCGGGCGGATCGAGCCTTTCCGGCGAAGGTCCCAGGTCAGCGGCGCTGGCCTGGCGCACTCTGGGGTTACCTGCCTTGCCCGCCGGCGTAGCGACGCCCGTTCTTTACTTCCTGTTCTTGTATCTTTCACTTTCCATGTCCCGCCAATTAAGCCGTGGGTCCCGGCGGCACGGGAGACTCGCGGCGACACGGTTTACCGGCTGGCTGATGGGTACCGTGCTCCGGTTCTCCGTGGCAGCCAATGATGGGAGTTACCAACCATGCAACGTCTGCGTGTCCAGCAGGTCACCACGGCAGCGCTGGCCATCGTGGTAAGCGGCTTTTCCCTTGCCGCCTGCAGTTCGTCCGGGAGCGGCGGGTCGGGCGGCAGTTCCGGGCCCTCCGGCACCCTGAACGCGAGCGGGTCGTCGTTCCAGCTCCTCTTCCAGCAGGCGGCCATCCAGCAGTTCAGGACGATCCAGCCCAACGTCACGGTCAACTACGGTGGCGGTGGCTCGGGCAAGGGCCGATCCGACCTGGCCGCCGGGACCGTCAACTTCGCGGGCTCAGACTCGCCGATCCCGTCCACCGAGACGGCGAACTTCGCGGGCAAGACGGTGCTGTACTTCCCGGTCGTGATCGGCCCGATCACGATGTCGTACAACCTGCCGGGGGTCACCAGCCTGAAGCTGACGCCGACGGTCATCGCGGACATCTTCCAGGCCAAGATCAAGACCTGGAACGACCCGGCGATCAAGGCGATCAACCCCGGCGTCACGCTGCCCAGCACCCACATCACCCTGGCCGTCCGCGCCGACTCCTCCGGCACGACGCAGAACTTCTCGCTGTTCCTCATGACCGCGGCGCCCAGCGTCTGGAAGCTCGGCAGCAGCTCGACGATCAGCTGGCCCTCCGGCGCGCAGGCCGGCAGCGGCAACGGCGGCGTGGCGCAGATCGTTCACGCCACCCCCGGGGCCATCGGGTACGTGGACTACGCGGACGCCAAGGCCGCCGGGCTGACCTTCGCCTCGGTCCAGAACAAGGCGGGCCAGTACATCGTGCCCTCGACGACGGCGGCGTCGGCGGCCGCGGCGGGGGTCACCGTCGCGCCCGACCTCACGTTCGCCGCCGTCTGGGCCCCGGGCGCGACCGCGTACCCGATCACCTACCAGTCCTGGGACCTGGTGTACCAGAAGCAGTCGAGCGCCAGCACCGCGAAGGCGCTCAAGGCGTACCTCGGGTACCTGCTCGGCGCCGGCCAGAAGCTGCTGCCCGCGCTGAACTACGCGCCCCTGCCGGCCAGCATCGACGCCAAGGCCAAGGCGCAGCTCAGCAAGATCGGTTAGCGGTGAGCGTAGTCATACCGGCGGATCAGGCCGCCCCGGGCAGCGTCCCGGCCAGCGGCCTGACCGCGCGCGCGGGCCTGGGCGACCGCGGCTTCCGGTGGCTGACGCTGGCGGCCGGCCTGCTGGTTCTGGTGATCCTCGTCCTGATCGCCGTCTCGACCAGCCAGCAGGCCTCGCAGTGGTTCAGCACCGAGGGCCTGAAGATCTTCGGGACCAAATGGGACCCGGCGACCAACAAGTTCGGCGCGACGCCCTTCATCTACGGCACGGCCATCACCGGCGTGATCGCGCTCGTGATGGCCGTCCCGGTCAGCGTGGGCATCGCCCTGCTGCTGACCGAGGTGGTGCCGTACCGCTTCGCGCGCCCGATCGTGTATGTGGTCGACCTGCTGGCCGTGGTCCCGTCGGTGGTCTGGGGGCTGTGGGGCATCCTGGTCTTCGCCCCGTGGATCCAGCACACCTACGCTTCGATCGGCTCGGGCGTCAACGGCGTCCCCGTGCTGGGCAACCTGTTCGGGCCGCCGACGAGCGGGCCGTCGTTCTTCACCGCCGGCATCATCCTGGCCTTCATGATCACGCCGATCGTGACCTCGCTGTCGCGCGAGGTCATCGCCACCGTGCCGACGATCGACCGGGAGGGCGCGTACGCGCTGGGCGCCACCCGGTGGGAGATGATCCGCGGTGTCGTCTGGCCGCACAGCCAGGGCGGCGTGGTCGGGTCGGTACTGCTCGGGCTGGGCCGGGCGGTGGGCGAGACGATCGCGGCGGCGCTGGTGATCGGGTCGTCGCCGGAGATCACCTCGCACCTGTTCGCCACCGGCTACAGCATGCCCGCGGTCATCGCGAACCAGTTCGGTGAGGCCAGCGGCGTGTTCAAGTCCGCGCTGCTGGGGCTCGGCGTGCTGCTGTTCGCCTTTACGATCATCATCAACGTCATCGCGCGCGGGGCCGTCGAGCGTTCCACGCGGCGGATGCGGGGCGCCTGATGGCCGTCGCACCGCAGCAGCAGCGGGCCGACCTGCGGGAGCCGGCGGGCTGGCGGCGCACCAAGAACCGCATCGCCACCGTGCTGATGGTGCTCTCGTTCGTGGTCGTGATCATCCCGCTGGGGTTCGTCCTGTACACGACCATCGCCAAGGGCGCGTCGGCCATCACCGGGTCGTTCCTGACCAGCCCGATCCCGTCGGTGGTGGAGCCCGTGAACGTGGGCGGGATCTGGCCGGCGATACTGGGCACGCTCGAGATCACGGCCCTCGCGACGGTCATCGCCGTGCCGCTCGGCGTGCTCGGCGCCGTCTACCTGAACGAGTACGGCGGCAACAACTGGCTGTCCCGGTTCATCGGGTTCATGGCCGACGTGATGACCGGTGTCCCGTCGATCATCATGGGCCTGTTCATCTACTCGATCTGGGTGCTGCACTTTGGCTACTCGGGCCTCGCCGGCGCGCTTGCCCTGGGTGCCCTGATGCTGCCGATCGTGATCCGGTCCAGCTACGAGATGCTCAGGCTCGTGCCGGACTCGCTGCGCCAGGGCAGCTACGCCCTCGGTGCCAGCAAGTCCCGCGTGACGCTGACCGTGGTGCTGCCGGCCGCGGTCGGCGGGATCGTCAGCGGCGCCCTGCTCGCCGTCGCCCGGGCGGCGGGCGAGACGGCGCCGCTGCTGTTCGTCATACTTGGGGGGCTGACCACGGGGAACGCGAACGTGTTCCACGGCGCCAACATCGCGCTGCCCATGCTGATCTTCCAGAACGCGTCATCACCGTATCCTGGTGCCCAGGCCCGCGGCTGGGGCGCGGCGCTCACGCTGATCGCGATCGCGTTCATCCTCATGATCGCTGCCCGCGTCGTCACCGCCCGATTCGCCCGATACGCCCGGTAGGAACGTGATGGACGAGCCACTGCCGAACGTCGCCGCCAAGACCGAACTGCCCAAGCTCGCGGTCGCGCGGTCAGCAGCGCCGCGCGATGACTCCGGCGCGGCCGGCAACCTCATTTTCGACGTGCGGGACGTCTCGATCTACTACGGGTCGTTTAAGGCCGTCACGGGCGTCACGATGCCGATCCACGAGAACGAGATCACGGCGTTCATCGGCTCGTCCGGGAGCGGCAAGTCGACCATGCTGCGGTCGTTCAACCGCATGAACGATCTCGTGCCGGGTTCCCGCCTGGAAGGTGACGTGTCCTACCGCGGGGAGTCGCTGTACGGCAGGGACGTCTCGGCGACAGCGGTGCGTCGGCGCATCGGCATGGTGTTCCAGAAGCCGAACCCGTTCCCCAAGTCGATCTACGACAACGTCGCCTACGGGCCCCGCATCAACGGCATCCGCAACAAGGCCAAGCTGGACGAGATCGTCGAGAACTCGCTGCGCAAGGCGGCGCTCTGGGAGGAGGTCAGGAGCCGTCTGAACACGTCGGGCCTGAGCCTGTCCGGCGGGCAGGCGCAGCGGCTGTGCATCGCGCGCACGATCGCCGTCGAGCCTGATGTCGTGCTCATGGACGAGCCCGCCTCGGCGCTCGACCCGATAGCGACCGGCGCCATCGAAGCGCTGATGCATGAGCTCAAGCAGCAGTACACGATCATCGTCGTCACGCACAACATGCAGCAGGCCACCCGGGTCAGCGACCGCACCGCGTTCTTCTACGTGCTCACCGACAGCAAGAGCGACACCCGCACCGGCGTTCTCGTCGAGTACGGCACGACCGAGCAGATCTTCCAGGACCCGAGGGACGACCGCACCAAGGCCTACGTCACCGGGCGGGTGGGCTGAGCCCAGACACCGGCTGGGTCACCGACGCCAGGCCGGCGGCCTGCGCTCGAGGAACGCGTGGATGCCCTCCTGCGCCTCGTCGCTGGCGAACAGCCGCGCCGACAGCGCCACCATCTCCGCCGCATCCGAGGCCAGCCGCCGCCGGCGGCCGCTGGCGAGCAGCCGCTTGGTCTCCGCGGCTCCCTGCGGCGAGGTCTGCCGGATCTGCTCGGTGAGCTCGGCGACCACGTCGTCGATGCTGCCGGAGCTGACGGCCATGGTGATCAGCCCGGCGTCGGCCGCCGCCGCCGAATCGAACGTCGCGCCGGTGAGGTAGTAGCGCGCCGCGGCGCGCGGATGCATCAGGTCCAGCGTGGTTAGCGAGATGATCGCGGGCGCCAGGCCGATCCGGACCTCGGTGAAAGCGAACGACGCGGTCTCGGCGGCGACCGCGAGATCGCAGGCGCCCACGATGCCCATCCCGCCGGCCCGTACGTGCCCGGTGATCCTGGCGATTACCGGCTTGTCCATCTCGATGATCGTGGTCAGCAGCTCCTTCACCGACGCGGTGCCCTCCGCCATCGATCCGCCGCCCGCCTCGGACAGGTCCGCCCCGGAGCAGAAGACGCCGCCTGTGTGCGAGAGCACGACCGCCCGCACGGCCGGATCCTGCCCGGCGGCGGTCAGGCCGCCGGTGAGCTCGCCGAGCAGCGTCTGGGACAGCGCGTTCCGGTTCTTCGGCGAATCGAGCGTGATCGTCGCGACCTGCTCGCTGACGTCGGTATGCACAAGGGAGGCCACCGGGCGAGCCTAACCTGCCGGTAGCCGCGAGTCTGCCCAGGATGGGACACTGATCGCGGTGCAAACGACGCTGACCCGCGAGATCCCTCTCATGTCACGGCAGACGGAGATGGACTGGATACTCGCGGGGTTGAAGGGGCCGGGCCCCACGGCGTTCGTGCTCGCCAGGCCGGCCGGCGTCGGCAAGACGCGGCTCGCCTCGGAGGCGGCCAGCGCGGCGGCCGGGCTGGGGTTCGCCACCGCGCAGGCGGTCGCCTCTCGCGCGGTCGCCGCGATCCCGTTCGGCCCGTTCGCGCCCTTCCTGACCACGCGCCCGGCGGTCAGCCGTGACCAGGAAACTTGAGTAACGGCTACTCAGGTGCCCCGCCGGCGACCGGGGCTACAAAGGTGCATGACCGGGCCCGCCCTGCGGCCCGCCGCACAGAAAGCGGGACACCATGTTCGCTCGAAGCCATGCAGGCAAGCACCGGGCCCCGTCCCGGTCCCGTGCCAACGGCCGCTCCCGGGTGCTGCTGCGCAGACTCCGCCGGATCTCCGCCAGCGGCCCAAGCGCCGCGGCGGTCACGTCCTCGCTGCGGCCGGCCGGGGACCGGTGAGCTGGCCGGGGTGGCCAGCCCGGATCCGGGTGTGCCCGGTCGAGCCCAGCGACCCGTTCCTCCGGCGGCTCCGCTGACCAGCCCGGCTCGGCTGACCGGCGCGGCTCCGCCGACCCGCGCGGCTACCAGGCGGAGATCACAGGGATGATGTGCTCGCCGTACGCGGCGACGAGCTCCGGCCCGTCTGGACCCCGCAGCGAGCCGGTGGCCAGCGTGATGCCCAGTTCGTGCATCTCGCGGAGCCTGGCGAGCATCTTGTCGGCTCCCGAGCCGTCCTTGCCGAGCTCGAACGGGGTGATCGCGGTCTTCTCGATCGTGTCGTAGTCCCGGCCGAGGCGCGCGCAGTGCTCGCGGAGCCGTCCAGCTTGCGCCGCAGGTCGTCGCCGCCGAACAGGTTGCACGCATCCGCGTACCCCGATCTGCCAGAAGTGGTCCATGACGCTGAGCCGGGCGAAGCCGGCGTCCTCGGCGTCGCGGGCCACGCGCGCCAGCGTCGGCGCGGCCCGGCCGCGCGCGGCCGCCGGGCGCCCCTTGTCCAAGCGGACGGAACGTCCGGCAGCCGCAGCGCCGATCGCTACCTGGCCTGCTGCCGCACCACGACGACGGGGCAGGCCGAGTGGTGCATGACCTGGCTGCTGACCGAGCCCACGAGCAGCCGCGCGAACCCGCCACCGCCGCGGGACCCGACCACGACCAGATCGGAGTCGGCAGACGCGTTGACGAGCTCCTGCGCCGGAATGCCGCTGACCGCCCGCACGGTGACCGACGCGGGTTGGGACCCGCCAAGCTGGCTGGCGGCCTTCGCCACCGCCTCCTCGGCGGCCTGCCGGGCCTTGTCATCCGCGGCCTCGTCCCCGGGGGAGATGATCGGGCTGCGCGTCCAGGCGTTGGCCGCGACCTCGTGGACCGTGAGGACTGTGAGCGCGGCTTTCCGCAGCGCCGCCTCCCTCATCGCCCAGTCCAGGGCGAGCAGCGAGTCGTCCGATCCGTCAACGCCTACCGTGATTCCAGGCATATGCCTGCTCCTCGTGACTGGCGGTCACCGTTGGTTCGTGACCGGCGAACATGAATGCCTAATGATCTCGCTCGGCACCCTCCTTGCCCAGAACCTCGCAGGTATCCGTTCAGCATCTTCTGCCCGGATGGGTACATCCTGGGGAGGCGTGGCGACGGCCGCACGCGAGCAGGCGGCCAGCCACCAGGACAGAGCGCGAGGTGTCACGATGGCGCGGCAGGACGGCACGCAGAAAGACCAGGCCAAGGACGGCAAGGCCCGGGCCAAGGCCGACGGCAAGCAGGCGAAGGCGAGCCCCAAGTCCCGCCCGCCAGACCAGCCAGACCAGCCAGACCAGCCAGACCAGCCAGACCAGCCGCCACAGCCGCCCCGGCTGTCCCGTGCGGCCTACGAGAAGGAGCTGTTCCGGCTGCAGGGCGAGCTGGTGAAGCTGCAGGAATGGGTGCGCGTGGAGGGCGCGCGGATGGTCGTGGTGTTCGAGGGCAGGGACGCGGCCGGCAAGGGCGGGACGATCAAGCGGGTCACCCAGTACCTCAACCCGCGGGTGGCCCGCATCGCCGCGCTGCCGGCGCCGACCGAGCGCGAGCAGTCGCAGTGGTACTTCCAGCGCTACATCGCGCAGCTGCCCGCCGCGGGCGAGATCGTCCTGTTCGACCGGAGCTGGTACAACCGGGCCGGGGTGGAGCACGTGATGGGGTTCTGCACCAAGGAGGAGTACCACCGGTTCCTGCACCAGTGCCCGATCTTCGAGCGGCTGCTCGTGGAGGACGGCATCCTGCTGCGCAAGTACTGGTTCTCAGTCAGCGACGAGGAGCAGCAGCACAGGTTCCAGGGCAGGCTGAACGACCCGATGCGGCGCTGGAAGCTGTCCCCGATGGACCTGGAGTCGATCACCCGGTGGGAGGACTACTCCCGGGCGAAAGACGAGATGTTCGTGCATACCGACATCCCCGAAGCTCCCTGGTACGTGGTAGAGAGCGCGGACAAGCGCCGCGCCCGGATCAACATGATCTCCCACCTGCTGAGCACGGTCACCTACCACGACGTGCAGCAGCGGCCACTGACGCTGCCGCCGCGGCCGAAGTCCCAGGGCTACGTGCGCGCGCCCCGCGACATGCAGACCTACGTTCCCGACCACGCCGCCGAGCTGGTCACCTAACGAACCGCGAACCGCGAACCGCCAACCGCCAACCGCCAACCGCGAACCGCGAACCGCCAACCGCGAACCGCCAAGCGCGAACCGCCAAGCGCGAACCGCCAACCGCCAACCGCCAACCGGAGACCGCCATGAGCTTCAGCGTCCAGTCAGAGGTGGGCCAGCTCCGCCAGGTCATCCTGCACCGGCCCGGCCTGGAGCTGTCCAGGCTCACCCCTCAGAACGTCGACGACCTGCTGTTCGACGAAGTGATGTGGACCCGGCGGGCGCAGGAGGAGCACGACGCGTTCGCCCAGGCGCTGCGCGACCGCGGCGTGCGGGTGCACTACTTCGGCCAGCTGCTCGGCGAGACGCTCGCGCTGCCCGAAGGCCGCGCCTTCGTCCTCGACCGCGTCTGCACCCCGGAGATCCTCGGCCCCAACCTCGTCGATCACGTCCGCGCGCTGTTCGACGACCTGGACGGGCCCGCGCTGGCCGAGTTCCTGGTCGGCGGCGTGCTCAAGGCGGATCTGCGGCCCGCCCAGGCCCGCAGCCTGTCCTGGGAGATGCTGCACGCCGACGACTTCGTGCTGCCGCCGCTGCCCAACCACCTGTACCAGCGGGACAACTCCTGCTGGATCTACCAGGGCGTCTCCGTCAACACGATGGCCAAGCCGGCCCGGCAGCGCGAGACGCTGCACAGCCGGGCGATCTACCGGTACCACCCGATGTTCGCCGGCGGCGGCTTCGCCCGGTACGACGCGGACGACGACGGTTACCACGTGCCGGCCACCGCCGAAGGCGGCGACGTGCACGTCCTCGGCAACGGCGCCGTGATGATCGGGATGGGCGAGCGCACCACCCCGATGGCGGTCGAGCTGCTGTCCGCGCAGCTGTTCCGCGGCGGCCAGGTGCGCACGGTGATCGCCATCGAGCTGCCGTTCAACCGCGCGATGATGCACCTGGACACGGTGATGACCATGATCGACCGCGGCACGTTCGTGCTGTACCCCTACCTGGACCCGCGGCTGCGCTCGTGGACGGTCACCGACGGCGGCGGTGACGTGGCGGTGACGCTCAACGACAACCTGTGGGACAAGATCGCCGAGGTGCTCGACATCGACAAGGCGGTCGTGCTGACCACCGACGAGGACCTCAGGGCCGCCGAGCGCGAGCAGTGGGACGACGGCAACAACTACCTGGCCGTCGCCCCGGGGGTCATCGTCGGCTACGAGCGCAACGAGGCGACCAACACGATGCTGCGCGAGCACGGCATCGACGTGATCGCCGTGGCCGGCGGCGAGCTCGGCCGCGGCCGCGGCGGCCCGCGGTGCATGACCTGCCCGATCGAGCGAGATCCCGCCTGAACCCCGCGGGTTCTCTCCCGGACCCGCTGCACCGCCGATACCCCGTTTTTTCCCCGAACGGCTCCGCCCCGGACCGGCCCGCCCACCCGCGCTCGTCGCGAGCGGATGTCACAACCGCAAGCTCCGTCCCGAATAGCCGCCCCCGCACGTCACGCTCAGTCACCCGCCCCGCGCCCCGTGCTCAGTCACCCGCCCCGCGCCCCGCGTTCAGTCACCCGCCCCGCGCCCCGTGCTC
>Ga0070698_100006496_pt1 | contig 12682 bp, 12 predicted proteins | sample KBSK1502metaG_FD_65477 | JGI IMG/M metagenome (GOLD analysis project Ga0070698, IMG submission 65477) | Corn, switchgrass and miscanthus rhizosphere microbial communities from Kellogg Biological Station, Michigan, USA - KBS K1-50-2 metaG | ecosystem: Host-associated > Plants > Roots >... | reverse complement strand
ACTAGCACTGACGGCACTCACCGGGCCCCTCCTGACAACACTGCGCACCGACGAAGCAGCGGCCCTTCCCATCACCGGCGGTTGTGTTGTCCGCCCGGCTCAGCCGGTACTACGGCCGCCTCCGACGCCCTCCCGGCTAGTCATCCACTTCCCGGGGTCACCGGTTATAGGACGCCGCGCTCCGGTGACACACTCCGCAGGTCACCGGGCCGGGGAGGGCCTCCCCAGTTCCCGCCGCCACCCTCGATACGTTCCGCGCCCCATACGCCGGGGAGTTCCTCACGGCTGCAATCCAGGATCTGCACCGCTTCCATGGCCTTCGCCCCGATCTCGAGAGGCTCGGCACTCCCTTGCCCGCCCAAGGGCGGATGAGTAACGACGCCGCAGGCTTCGCGTCATGCTACGGACCGCATCGTCGCTCCCCCATAAGGGCTTTCGACGCTGGGCTTCGACCCGGCCCGTTTCCAGACCGAGCCGCCAGCCTGCTACCGGGCCTCCTGGCAGCTACCCGGACCGGACTTCCACCGGCAGGCGACGACGAGCTTACGAACACGAAGAAACACCATGCGCTACGTCACGGTGCCACCTCCTCCTGTTCTGCTGGGCGCACGAGAAAACCTCATTACCAGAGATAATGGCCTATTATCCGGTACATCAGCCGTGCATGACAGCGGTCGGCCTGGCGGTCTGCTTTCATGGTCACCGCGCGACTCGCGCATGTTATCCGGTACATCACCCCCGGCATCGAGGAGCAGCATGGCACGGCGGCGGACGAGCAAGATCGTTTCCGGCGAAGAGCATGGCGGCCAGTGCCCGTGGCGATGACCGGGCGTAAGAGCAAGCCCCCATCGGGGGAAGTGACCGCGATCCGCGGCGGCGCCGTCACTCTGGCTGAGGCGGCTGATGCGTTCTTGTCCTCGCCGCGGGCGGCCAGCCCCAACACGCGCCGCGCCTACGCCGGCGTGATCGACCGCCTGGCCGCCGAGCTCGGCCCGCACCGGCAGCTCGCCGCCGTGCCGGGCGACGAGATCGCCGCCGCGCTGCGCCGCCTCTGGGGCAACCGCGCCCCGTCGACATGGAACCGCAACCGGGCGGCTGTTGTGTCCTGGCTGACCTGGTGCGCCGACAGGAAACGCTGGCAGGCCCCGCAGCTGCCCGGCGACGCCGAGCGGCGCAAGGAGCACAGCGACCACACCAGGGCGCTGCCCCGCGCCAGCATCGAGCGGCTGCTGTCCCGCCGCGACATCCCGCTGCGGGAAAAGACGCTATGGCGGATGCTGTACGAGACCGCCGCCCGCGCCAGCGAGATCCTCGCCCTCAACGTCGAAGACCTCGACCTCGAGCAGCGCCGGGCACCCATCCGCTCCAAGGGCGGCGACACCGAGTTCGTCTACTGGGACACCGGGACCGCGCACCTGCTGCCCCGGCTGCTGCGCCTGCCCGACGGCACCTCACGCACCAGCGGGCCGCTGTTCCTGGCCAGCCGCGGGCCCGTCCCGGCGCGCCGCCCCGCGCCACGCGACATCTGCCCGCACACCGGCCGGGCGCGCCTCGGTTATGACCGGGCACGGGTCCTGTTCAAGAAGCACACCGCCACCGCCACCAGCGGCGGCCTGGAATTGCACCAGCTCCGCCACTCCGCGGCGACCCACCTCGGCGACCAGAAGGTCCCGCTCCAGCTGATCATGGCCAAAACCCGGCACAAGTCCCCGCGCACCGCCATGCGGTACGTTCAACCCGGCGACGTGGCCGTCGCCGAGGTCACCAGCCTGCTCGGCCCGCCTAGGCGCAGCCACTGAGCCCGGCCGCGCTACTTTGCGGCTTGCCGTAGCTGTAGGAGCTCCGGGCCCACGCCGCCGCGGATGGACCGCGGCACGCCCCCGGACAACCTGGTGGCCGCCCTGATGTTCGGCGAGCTGATGGCCGCGGGCAGGCGCGCCGCCATCACCGCGCCCGCCGGCCTGGCCGCCGCGGCCGCCGCGGTGCAGAAGGCGGTCACCCCGCTGTGGCCCCAGGTGGTGCCCGAAGCAGCCCGGGACGTGCTGGTGGCCTGCGCGCAGCTGGCCGTCACCCGCGGGATCACCGCACTGCCCGCCGCCATCGAGGACGAGACGGCCGCCAGCATGCTCGCGCTGACCGCCGCGCAGCCCGCCAGCGGCAGCCCCGGGACGGCCGGCGGGTTCGCCCCGCCCGTGGCCTGCGCCAGCTCGGCCGCGTTCGACCGCGACGAGGACGCCGCGACGCTAGCCGCCATCGCGCTGCTGATGGCCCTCGCCCACCCTGCCGCCGGCGTGGTCCCGCCTGAAGACCGGCCAGCGGACAGCGAAGACTGGCCGGCCAGCTGCCCGGAGTGCGGCGGCGACGACCCGCAAGGCACCTACGGGTGCTCGTGCTGGAACCCGGCCGCGTGCTCAGAGTGCGGCGACCGTAACGGCGACTGCGACTGCTGGATATGACTGGCATGCCGGGTTACCAGGACGTGGTCACCTTGGCCGGCCGGGGCCTGACCGTGTTCCCGCTGCCGGCCGGGAGCAAGGCAGCCGGGCCGGGCTGGCAGCGCCGCTGCACCAGCGACCCTGCCGTGCTGGCCCGCACCTGGCCGGACGGGGCGAACATCGGCGTCGGCTGCCGCGCCTCGGGCATCGTCGGCCTCGACCTGGACCGGCACGACGGCGGCCCGGACGGCATCGCCACCTTCGCCGCGCTGTGCGCCGTGTACGGGCAGCCGTGGCTGGACACGCTCACCGTCGCCACCCCGCACGACGGGCGGCACCTGTACTTCCGCGTCCCGCCCGGCCTCGCGGCCGCAAGCGCGATCGGCCGGTGGCCCGGCATCGACATCCGCGCGCCCGGCTACCGGACCGGCGGCTACCTCGCCGGCCCCGGCTCGGTCGTCGGCGGCGCGGCATACGTCATCGACCGCGACGTCCCCGCCGCTCCCCTCCCCCGCTGGCTGGCCGGACTGCTCACTCGCCGCGAGCACGCCCGCGTCCCCCCGGTTTCGTGACGTCGGTGCCGACGTCGAGGCCGCCGCCGCGGTGGTCACGAAACCAGCGGCGGAGGGCCCTCGGAAACGCGCGGAGAGCGCCTGCCGGGTCCCCGCCCGGGTTGACCGGCACGGGGCCGTCGGCCGTGCGCTCGAGTCCAGTGGCTAATGGGGACACGCCGGTCTGCCTGCCCCGAGCTAGACGACGGTAGCTTCAGTCACTCCCATCGTCCCAGCTCAGAGGGCACCTTTCACGTTGACACGCCCGAAAGATCCCTAATTGACCGGTGGATCGAGGCTCAGTTGTCGGTCTCCGCCAGCAAGATGTGGTAGGCCGACGTAAAGTCTCCGATGTTCTGAATTGCCGCGTTCCTCTGGAAAGAGTGAGAGCCGTCGGCACCTACCCAGACGGTTGCCCACGTCCTGGTGAGTTCCAGATTCATCTGGCTCGGCTCAAACTCGACGACTCCGATGTCACCAAGCGGCAGCCATGGATCGGGCTCGACGGTGAAGAACCGTGCCTTGACCCTGACTTGGTTGTACTCGTTTTCGCCGCTGGTCCAGTAATAGAACTCCAGCGGCGGCACACCGGGGTCGATAGTTCCGTGAGCGATTTCGGTGATGTTGACTTCGTTGGACACGAACCTGCTCCTTTTCAATCAGGGCTGTGACGCTCAGCTACCTGTGCGTTTGCCGTCCCGCGTGCGGACAATCTTTGGCTCGCCGAGGATGTCGACGCGATGGTTGGCGTGAAGATCGGCCAGATAACGGGATAGATCCACCTCGTCGATTTCGGCCCCTGGGATCGTGTGCACCCTGAGCTGCTGCGGGGTACCTATGGCCACGTTATCGAGCCGGGTAGCGGCGGTTCCCCTGATCCGACCTTGATTATCGAAGATCACGAACACCTTCATTCCGGGTCCTCCATTCCGTTGTGCGCCGACATCGGATGCCGTGCCGAGGTAATCCCAAGGTAATCCCGGCCCCGCAGTCGGTCTCTCCTACAGGTAAGAGGACCGGTACCGAGGAACTGATACAGGTCAGGGTCCAGCGAGGGCACATTGGGGCACGTCGCCCCACGATCTGCCCGGAATCGATGAGAAGTGCCGAAACCTCAGCCGCAGGTCAAACCCCATATAGGGTATGTTCCCCATGGTCGGGAACACCCCTGCACCAGACCCGGCCTACAGACCGACTACAGTAGCTTGCCCTCCAGGCCCTCACGGACCACGCCTTCATCACCATCTTGATGATTAAGTTAAGCGTCGCATCTTGTAAGTACTCGGAAATCCTGTGACGGAGTCGTCGGCGTCCACGGGCGTCCACGGACCGGCGGGCTATGACACGCTGGCGCGTGGTGCGTGATTTGCCGTGGCTGATCGTGTTTGCTGTGCTGCGTGGCGGTTGCGGCTGGCGTGGTCCTGAATGCGGAGGGTGCTGAGGCGCCGTCTGCGGAGCGCATGCTGGCTGAGGCCCTGGAGGCGAACCGGCAGCTGTCGGAGCTGGCTGACGGGCTGATCGAGGACAACGCGCTGCTGCGGGAGCAGGTGGCGCGGCTGGCTGAGCGTGATGCGGAGCGGGACGCCGGGCTGGAGAGGCTCCGGGCTGACTTCGCTGTGCTGCAGCGGATGCTGTTCGGGCGGTCGTCGGAGAAGTCGCGGCCGGGGCCACCGACCGGCCGGGGATTACCGCCGAGTCACTTTGCCCCTGGGGACAGCGATAGGAAGGGCCCCCACCTGGGAAACGGTCAATCGGCAACCGTTACCGCAGTCACGGCCCTGTGCTCCCGAAGCTACGACGAACCGTCTGATAGCTCTGTGTAATCGCCAGTAGGGCTGCGGCCCTGTCCCACTGGCCGTCCCGCCGACCGCGCATCCATCACTCGGGCGGCGTCTTGGAGGATGTGCCCGATGCGTTCGAGCGCGACCGCCGTAGCACGGATCCCGGCTTCGTCGCCCTGCTCGACCGGCCGCACGATCAGGTCCCGCAGGGGGTCCCAGAGCGGGTCGACGAACGGGTTGAAGCGCACATCATGGATGATCTTGCATAGTTTTTCGAGCCACTCAGCGAGCAAGGGGCCCAAGCCAACCCATTGTGCCGATGAAGAGACGGTGTAACCCGCAGCGATCGCCTTGACCGTGACCACGACGGGTTGTCCGGAGCCGTCCGGCACTACGGTCACATACGGCTGGTTTGGTGCCCCTTTGATCGTCCCCCCCGTTGCGGACCAGGCGTATTGCACCGGGATGCCGGTGGGGATATTTGTCGTTATAGCGCTGAATGATCCGTTGGCGAGGCCGCATTCATCTGTGCCAACTTTAATGCTGACGGTGGGCGGTATCTGGATCCGCGCGCAGAAGATCTCCTGGACACAGGTGCGGGTGTCGGTCCAGAAGGGGAAGTAGCCATCGGGGCTCGCAGCCAGGCCGAAGTAGTCCCCGATGAAGGTGGTTGTGGCGCGCCCGCGGGAGAGCGGTGCGTCCACCGCCGGGTCCCAGGGGCGGTCGGTGACCGTGACCCGGTAGCCGAAACTCTGCGCCAGGTCCGCGGAGGCCGCGGCCACCACGTTGACCAGGTTCTGGGTCGGGGTCGGCCCGAACTCGTAGAACGAGCAGAGCACGATGCCGACCTCATTCACCGCGAGCTGCGGATGGAAGTCGTGGAGCTTCGGTGCCGAGCCGGTCATCAGCTGCCCCGACGCCGGGCCGTCCCAGGTCGCGCCGCCGTCCGCCGAGCGCCGGAAGTAGATCCGGGATACGCCCGCGCGGTAGTCGGCCCAGGCCACCGTCACCACGTTTTCAGGGCCCGCGCAGATTGTGGGAATCGTATCGACGCGGAAGGTGCCGCCGGGCAGCTCGGGAAATCCGTCGGGTGCCTGCAGACCGGGTGGGCCGAGCGGCGTGATCTGCGTGGCGACCGGCGCCGGCGCGGAGAAGGAGACGCCGCCGTCCGTCGACTTCACGAAGTACAGCGCGGTCCCGGCCGGGGTCCCGAGCCAGACGACGTAGACAGTGCCGTCCGGAGCGACCGCGATCTCCGGGGAGAACGAGTGCTGTGCCAGCCCGGTACCGACCGGCTGCCCGCCCACGCCGCTCCACGTCTGGCCGTGGTCGACGGACCGTGCGAAGGCGAGGTTCGGGTCGTCGTCCCAGGCCGCGTACACGGTGCCGTAGTACGGGCTGGCCGAATCGCCGTCTGCGGCGACGGCCTGCTTGTCGTCGTTCTTGCTGGCGTGGATCAGGTTGGGTCCGCCCCAGTTGAGGCCGTCCGCGGAGCGGTAGACCGCGATCCCGACAATGTCTCCGGCCGTGTCGGTACCGGCTCCCGGGAGGAACGGAAGGGCGACGAGGTATGCCGCCCCCTGGTCGTCGATCGCCACGTCCGGGTCCGAGATGCCACCCCAGGTCGGGTCCAGTTCTAGCGCGGCGGCTTCGGACCACGTGCTGCCCGCGTCGGTGGTCAGGTAGGCGGCCAGTGTGAACGCGTAGCGGGCCGGGTCGGTGAACTTCTTCGAAGCACCGACCATGCGGGCGGGGTTGTTCGGATCGGCGGTCAGCGAGGACTCACTGCGGTCGTTGGCCGGATTGCCGTCGAAAGTGACCTGGACGTTGGGTCCGACCGAGATATTCAGCGTCATGTCAGTGCTCCCCTCAGCTAGTGCTGTCCCGGCGGCGATGACACCTTCGCATACGCCGACCCCTGATCACCCGGAAACTTCATCGCAATGGACTTAGTCCCACGGACTTGGACCCACACAGATCAGAGGAGAGTTGGCCCCTGCTGATACAGAGTCATACGGGCCTTTCCTTCTCACCCGATCGGGCTGCTGGGTCCCCCGCCCGGCCAGCCAGCCGAGCCAGGCCACCTCGCCGATGTCGGCCACGCCGGCGCCGGCCCGGCGGGCGGCGTCCTCCGCCCGGCTGGCGTGAAGCGCGACACGGGGGGGGTCAAATTCTCACACATCGAAAGCGCGAGGCCGGGGCTAGACGCGGCCAAGCTGCTTAAGGAGCAGAGCAGGAAGGCGGGGAGCTGACGAAACGGGAGCCGACAGCTCCAAAAGCCGAACGCCCCGGGGCCCGCGATGGTTTCCCGGGGCGTTCGCCCGTCTGCCGCGGCCCTTGTCTGAAGGGCCAGGCGGCTCAGCACCCGACATGACCCGGATGGTAGCGCCGGGTACCGGCATTGACCGGGTGATACAGCGGGTTATCACCCGGTTCGCCGTGAGTTCAGCCTGACTGAAGGTGCCGCGCGGGGAACTCGCGGTCGTCTGGGACTTCGCGGCCGCGATCAACGTGGGTTGGTGGCGGGCACACGGTGCTGGAACTTGGGCGGGCGTTGGCGGACACGGCTCCTCCGGTTAATTCACTTCTGCGAAGGCGTGCTTTGGCGGGCCGCTGCTGTACTGGTCTGGCCGGGTTGCCAGCTGTGGCCGGCGGCGGCCCGTACGTCACTATCCGTGCCCGACTGGAAACAGCCCGGCAGGGAATACCCGCTGCGATGGGCCGGCTCGTCCCTGAGGTCCGGCCCGGATCGCCGGGCGGCCTGCTAACGCTGGGCGAGTGCCGCTGACTGACACCCGGCCCGGTACGATTGATATATTTAGCAGGCGCTTGCTATATGAACCAGCGCTGCCGGCGCTGACCCGGGGCGCCGTTGACCTGGTCCGAAGCTTCAGCAATGTCAAGGAGATGCCGACGTGTCCACGGTCCCGCGGAGCAGCTCAGAATGGTGGTCTCAGCTGCCCTTCTCCAACTTCTTGCGCTTTTGGGATTACCGCCCGAATACGCAATGGCTCGACCACTTCATTACCGTCAACTGGAACGCGGGAGATGCCGGGGTTGAACGGCACGTGCTGGGCGAGGTCGGCAGCTACGGCTACCAACTCAGCCGGATCCTGGATGCCGTCAACCTGCTGGTTGACCGCTTGAGCCTCACCGAGCTCTCCCCGGAACAGCAGAAAGTGGTCGTCCGGCTCCAAGATCTCGCAGAGCAGGCGAACCGGGCCGTCAAGGAGTACCGATCCGACGTAACCGCAGCACCTGCCTGACCCGTGCGCGACAGCATGGCCGAAGTCAACGCGATCACGGCGCAGTTCCCCCGGTTGCGCGCCCGCCCCGGAACAGCCTCCGCCCACGACGGTGCGGGCACCTGAGGGCAGCGTCGAGTCCGGCCTCCCAGGCCATTCTCGATTGCCTGGAGGCCAACTCACCGCCGCCGCACGCCAGCCGGCCAGATCGTGCGCAAGCCGCCCCCGCCATGACCCCTGCCCGGCCTCCGGGCCAGCGCGAATACCAGCTCCTCAAACGGTTCATCACCGCACACATACACCATCCAGGCCGCATGCGGGAGTTCAGACCCCGCGTTGCTGACCGCCTGACGGCTTGACCATACGGGCCGGGACAGACACTGCGCGCCGACATAGGCATCGCGGTCGACGGCGGCGGAACCTGCTGGATCGCTGCTGCCGCCACCATTACGGTTGCCGTCACCGGTGGCCTTCTCGGCAGCGGTTCCCCAGCACTAGTCCTGACGTACGCAACCTACGCGACTTATCAGAGATAATGGGCCATTACGTCTGATAACTAAGTCCCCGGATCGCCCAGGCATCACGCCCGGGCGGCGTGAGCTGGCCGGGTACTCGGCTGGCTAAGCCTTCACGCGCGCCCGCTCGGCTTAGAGGCCGAAAGAGATGGCCGACACCCCGTACGCCATGCAGGTCGCTCAGAGGTCCGGCCGGACGTGCAGCGGAGAGCTGTTTCAGGTCAAAGGTTGCAGGACGCTGGCCCGTCACCCTGGGCCGCCGTCGTGCTCGTGCGGGGGACGTTGGCGCAGGCTGCGGTTGCGGCGCGGGCATCCGGCCGGTGCCCGGTCAGGCGGCTGTGGCCCCGGGCTCGGTCTGGGCCGGTACCCACTGGAAGTGCAGCCGTGCCCACACTCTTGTACCCCAGGCCCCGCCGTCGATTCCGATCTGCTGGGCGACGTCGACGGCGGCGGGGAGACCGCGGCCGCCCGCGCCGAGCGGGCGGGGCCCGGCGAACACCGCCAGGCCGGCTCCCGCGTCGCTGACCTCGACCGTGAGGACGCTGTCTTGCAGCAGCAGCGTGACCATCACGGGCGGGCTGCCGTGCGTCCAGGCGTTGGAGCTGAACTCGGCGACGATCAGACTGACGTCGCCGGCGAGACCGCCGAGGCCCCAGGTGTCCATCGTCGCCTTGGCCCAGGCCGCGGTACGCGCGACGGCGACGTCGGGCGCGGGAGCGGCCTCGATCGTGCAGCTCCACTTGGCCAGGTAGGGGGATCCCGGTGTGCCGTCGGTGCACATGCCCGGCTCCTTTCTGGGCTGAGGCTGGTACCGCTGGAGCGCCCGGCCACGCCCTGGCCGCCGGGCCTTACCGGCCTGGTGCCGGCGGCTGGCGTGCGGGCTGCCTGGGGAGCCGGGCGCTCAGCTCCGCAGGTCGTGTCGTGTCGTGATGGCGAGGTTCAGCTCGGCCTGGATGTTGTCCAGCTGGAGCTGGATGTGCTGGATTTTCGGGCCGATGTTGGCGGCGACCTCCTGGCGGAGGTAGCGGACGCATAGCGCGCCGCCCATGAGTGCGCCCAGGAGCGCACCCAGGAGAAAGACCAGCATGTGGATCTCACCTCCCCTGCCGCTAGGCCGCTTTGACCTGCGGGCTGACATCTACTTGGTGCTGGCTGCCGGCGATGCTGTGACATCAGGGTCCGATGCGGAACGCCCTCATGATCGCTGGCCTATTGCGGATGAAAATTCCCGGCCGGGATGTCACAGATAGAGGAGCTGCCGGCACTACCTGATGTAAGCCATCGCGCGATGGGGGGACACGCGCCCGGACCTTACGGCCTGAGGGAGGGATGGACAATGACGCAGACCGCACGTATCGCCGCGTCAGCCGGGCCGGCCACCACGGGCGGGAGCCTTGGTGGACAACACTGACGCCACGGTCCCGGTCCCGGATATCCCGGCTGCGGCCACGCGGGACAGCGCAATTGATGACCAGCAGCGTGGCCCCGTCGTATGTGTGCCGCAACAGTGCTGGGAGGACCTGTACAAGGCTGAAATGCCGCGATTGGTCCGGTATCTCATGAAATGCTTCGGCGATTCTGGCATGCGCGACGCAGCGGACGCCGCCCATAACGCTTTCGTCGAGCTGTTCACGAACTGGGATACCGTCCGCAGCCCCCGGGCATGGCTGCGGACGGTGGCGTTCCGCCAGATGCTCCGCCAGAACGCCAGCGCGGAATACCCGCTGGACGTGCTGGGCCAGGAACCCGGCACAGTCCCGGCCTCGGCACGGCTGGAGCTGCGCGAGGAAACACGGGCGGTACTGCGCGGGTTGTGCCAGCTTCCGCTGGCACAGCGGCAAGTGCTCGCCCTGATATACGACGAGTTTTCCTACGACGAGATCGCGCAGATCATGGGCATCAGCCAGGCCGCAGTACGGAAGAACGCCGAAAGGGCCAGACGCAGGATGAGGGAACTACTGGGACCACAAATACAGACCGGTGCCCTGGCAGCGATCTGGGATCGCGGCAGTAACCCGCCGGGTAAGCCCGCACGCAGCCGGGCCGATGCTGGAACATCGGCCTGGCCCGGATACCAGCCCAGCTCAGGACCGAGCTAGAAGAGGCTCGCGATGCTAGATGAGAATCAGATGATTCATCCCGGCAGGCCCGGGGATAACGGCGACGCGGCGCTGGACGCTGCGCTCGCCGCGGCTGACGACGACATGCTCTCTGCCGTCAGCAACGGTCTTGACCTTGACATAGGGCTGGCCCGGATACTCGGCGACCTGAGTGGATCACCGGCGGCTCGCCCGGGCTCCCAGGCACCGGCGTATCCCGGACAAGACCGGAGAATAACGGACGCCGTCATTTCCCGGAATCGGTCTTCCCGCATTCACGCCCAGGATGCTGATGCCGCCTCCCCGGTCCGCGTAGCGGTCCTGATCCGTGACGTCAACGCCTCCGACGAGGCGGTGCAGGACCAGTTCCTGCGCGCCCGCCAGGCCGCCGGCATCGCCGCCCGCAGCCAGCGCACAGCAGAGCAGGCAGCAGCCCAGGCCCGCACAGCGGAGGTCGCTCACCAGGCGGTCCAGGCCGCACACCCGCGCCGGCGCGCACCATTGCCGCGGCAGCTGACCCTCGCATCCGGCACCGTGGTCCTGAACGGCCTGGCGTGCTATCTCGCCGCCCAGGCCCTCGGCGGCAGCCTGGATGCCACGCTGGCATGGACGGGCTTGTCCGTGGCCGCCCTGGCCGGCGGAGAAGCCGCGCTGGGCTACTACCAGGATCGCGGCGAACGCGCCTGGCGCGTCCTGGTCATGCTCACCGGATTCTTTGTCATCCTGCTCGGCGCCCTGCGCTTGTGGTTCCTGGCCGCTACCGGTACCGGCCTGGTGCCAGCGATCGCCGGAGCCTGCCTGCTCACAGCGGCAACGGCCGGATTCCTTACCGCCGGCTACCACGCGCTGCGGGCCGCAGAGACGCCGACGGCCTGGCGTGCCCGACGCCAGGCAGGCAAGGCGCGCCAGGCAGCGCGGCTCGCCCGAACCGAGGCCGACCGGAACGCGGCCGAACGTGACCGTCTCATCGACGCCTACCTCGGGCACGTCAGGCCGCTGGCGCTGACGACCTGCCCGCCCGGGCGGCAGCTGGCCGTGGAATCAGCTGTCCGGCAGCACCTGCTGGGGGAACTCCCATCGGGAGAGAAAGATGAACCAGCCGCCGCTGCCGATCCTGACGCCCTAGCCTGTTCCCGGGCCGGCTCGTCTGCCCCAGGGGGGCAAGCGGCCGCCATCATCGCGATGCGCGCCCGCGCCCGCGACCTCGCCGGCGCCCTCGCCCAGGCTCACGCCCGCGCCTGCGCCCTCCGGCTCGCCGTCCGCGGCCTCAGCCGCCCCGTCCCCGTCCTCGGCCGCGCCCGTGTTATCGACCGTGCCCTGGCCTGCGACCTCACCCGCGCCCTGCTCCAGGCCCGCGACGTTATCCGCGACCTGATGCGCGCGCGCGACCTCGCCCGCGGTCTCACCCACGCCGGCGCCAGCGGCCGCACCCTCGAGGCCGGCCACGCGATCGACCTTGACCAGACTGCCGACCTCGCCGGCGCCCTGGCCAGCGACCTCGCCCTCGCTCGTGGTCTCAGCCTCACCCGCGATCTCGCCGACGCCCGGGATCTCGCCCGCGGTCGTGCTCGGGACCGCGCCACCGATCTTGCCCGCGGCCTGCAAGAAGCCGTTGGCTGGGCCGAAGAGCTAGTCGGCCGATCTCATGAAGGCGAGGTCGACGCTTCCGGAGCTGACCTGTCTGCCCTGGACCTGACGGACATATCGGTGCTGGCGGGCGTCGTGTGGACCGAGGAGACGGCCTGGCCGCCAGGTATCGCCGATCAGGTCCGCGCGCGGTCGCGAGAGATCCGGCCCCGGGTATACCGGGTCTGTGGTGGCAGTGAGCGGAACCCGTCCGAGCTGGTCCGCCCCTGACGATGCACGCTGATACGGCCGATAGTGCCGATAGCAGGGAATCGCTCCGGTGCAAAGCGGCCGCGCCCTGCCGGCTCGCTCGCGGTACCCGGCGTGTCCGTCGCAATCGCTCGGCTGAACATCTCTGACGTCTCAGCCTTCGCGATGAAGCGATGATCTTGATCAGGTCGCTGGTCATCCTGGTGTCGGGGAAACGACC
>Ga0070698_100006495_pt1 | contig 12683 bp, 14 predicted proteins | sample KBSK1502metaG_FD_65477 | JGI IMG/M metagenome (GOLD analysis project Ga0070698, IMG submission 65477) | Corn, switchgrass and miscanthus rhizosphere microbial communities from Kellogg Biological Station, Michigan, USA - KBS K1-50-2 metaG | ecosystem: Host-associated > Plants > Roots >... | reverse complement strand
CAGCGAGGTGTTCCATGAGCATGATCGGGAAACTGCGGCAGGTTTCGGAATTCGATCTCGCGAAATACAAGAAAAATCCAGGCGAATTGGTGCGCGCTCTTGCCGCCACGCCTCTTCGGGAAGATCCACAGATTTACGCGCCGCTGCGCGAAATGCTGGAGCAGTCGCCGGCCGTGCAAAGAATGAGAGAGCTCGGTAAACAAGGGCAATTGCCGGCACGCGAGGTGCAGGCAGAGCTGCAAAAGGAAATGATGAACCTTCTGAAAAACGCGCAAGAAATGCGGAAGAGCGCGCTGTCAAAACGATCCGACAGCAGAACGGACCCGTCTCGGAATAGCGCCGCTCAAGATGCGGCTGATCTGGACCTGCACAAATCCTGGCATTGCCTGCATTTTCTGCTTTGCGGAAGAGTTGACGGATCGGACGGGACCGCGCTGGGCGACGCCGTACTGGGAGGCACGGAAATCGGGGGCGAGCAAGCCGATACCGGTTACGGGCCGCCGAGAGCGCTTTCGCCCGCCCAGGTACGGAACATTTCAAGCGCCCTCGGGGAATTTCCAATCGCGCAGAAGGCCAAGGAATTTGACAGTGCGGTCGCGGAAAAGGCGGGCATCTACGTCGCGAATCATGAACCGCAAGAACTCGAGGAATATTTCGGGCAACTTCGCGAATTCTACAAGGACGCCGCGAGCAAAGGGATGCCGTCCTGATTTGGATTGAGTAACGCTGATCGCAGGACACGCAATCGATAAAACGTATAGAATCGTATTGAATTAGCGCTTCTATAAGAATAAGGTATCCACCTGGAGCTTCATCGTGCAGAGACTGCTGGCGCCGCGTGAGGCGGCAAACATTCTGGGAATCAGCTATCCCACACTCAAGCAGTGGATTTATCGCGGAAAACTTAAAACCGCCAAGACTCCAGGCGGACATCACCGCGTGCCGGAAAGCGAAATCGACCGCCTGATCCCGAAAAAGCTGGAGCGTGGCGAAATCGGGTTGCGAAGAGGGCAGTTTCGCAAGATCAGCGGCCGCAATCAGCTGATCGGTCGAGTGATCGCGATTAAGTACAGCGGGCTTCTTGCGCAGGTCACTTTGGCGATCGGCGAGCAGCACATCACGTCCATCATCACGGCGGACGCGGCAAAGGAGATGCGTTTAAAGCCGGGCGAACGCGCCGCGGCGTTAATCAAGTCCACCGAAGTGATGATCCTTCGCGTGTGAGGCGCGGAGCTCCGCCCGCCGGAATCCAATGTCAGTCAAGAATATTTTCTTAAGAATTCTGCCGGCGATACTTGCCGTTTGCTGGCTCGCGGCGCCAGCTTCCGCTCAGAACAAGCAGATTCGCGTGGCCGCCGCAGCCGATTTGCAGACCGTGATGCCGGAGATCGCCAGGGTTTTCGAAGCGCACTCGGGAACCAGGGTGGAAGTTCTTTTTGGCTCGAGCGGAAATTTTTATGCCCAGATTCGGAATGGAGCGCCGGTTGACGTCTTTTTCTCGGCGGACAGCGAGTATCCGCGGAAGCTTGAGGAATCAGGATTTGCAGAGGCCGGTTCTTCCTTCATCTATGGTTTGGGACGTATTGTGCTGTGGATGCCCGCGAACGCCGGCTGCGATCTGGAGCGCGTCGAATGGAAGTGTCTGGAGAGCCCGGGAGTAAAAAAAATCGCGATCGCGAATCCAGAGCATGCGCCCTATGGACGCGCCGCCATGGCCGCCTTGCAAAAGGCGGGAATTTACAGCGGGATCCGGACGAAGCTCGTCTTCGGCGAAAGCATTTCGCAGGCGGCGCAATTTGTGGAATCAGGAAACGCGCAGGCGGCCATCCTGGCCTACTCGCTGCTTTCATCGCCGGCGCTGCAGAGCGGCAAGAAGTGGGAAATCCCGAACGGAATGTATCCGCCTATTGAGCAGACGGCCATCATCCTAAAATCGGCGAAGGACAAGTCTTCTGCACAGGATTTTGTGAAGTTCGTGACGGAAGGACCGGGGCGCGAGCTGTTGGCGAAGTTCGGATTTCGTCCGCCCGGCGATCGCCACCGGGCGCCATAGGCCACGATAGAGAAGATGGAGGGAATCGGAAAGATGGAAGCATTGTGGTTGTCTGTGCGATTGGCGGGGTGCGTCGCGGCCATACTGCTGGTGGTCGGAATGCCGCTGGCGTACTGGCTGGCGCAAACAAAATGGCGGGGGAAGTTCTTGGTGGAAAGCGTTGTCGCGCTGCCCCTGGTGCTGCCGCCGACAGTGCTTGGATTTTATTTGCTTGTGGCAATGGGAGCAAACGGTCCGCTCGGAAGATTGTGGACGGCATGGTTTCACCATACGCTGGCTTTTACGTTTCTCGGATTGGTGGCGGCTTCCGTGCTGTACAGTCTGCCGTTCGCGGTGCAACCGCTTGCTGCGGCCTTCGAAGGCGTGGACGCGAGGCTCCTCCATGCCGCAGCGGTATTGGGCGCGGGACGCTGGCGCACTTTCCGCGAAATTATCCTGCCGCTCTCCATTCGCGGCGTAGTCACGGCAGTGGTCTTGAGTTTCGCGCACACCCTTGGCGAATTCGGCGTCGTGCTGATGGTTGGCGGAAATATTCCCGGCGTCACACGCACTGTTTCGATTGATATTTACGATCACGTGCAATCGCTCGACTACGGCGCCGCAAATCGCATGGCCGTCGCGCTGCTGCTGATTTCGTTTGCCGTATTGTCAACGATTTATGCGCTGAATCGCCGCGTATGGTCGCTGTGGCTGGCGAAATGACGGCTTCGTCGCTCGAAGCGCGCGTGCGGTTTGCGCGGCGTGCCAACGGCCATCTAGCGTTCGAATTAAACCTGGAGATTCGGATTGGCCCGGGCATTACGATTTTGTTTGGGCCGTCGGGCGCCGGGAAGTCGACACTTCTCGACTGTATCGCCGGCCTGCTGAAAGCACGCGACGCGCGCATCACGCTCGGGCAGAGCGTTCTGCAGGATTCAGCTGCGGGAATCTTTCTTCCTCCGCAAGCGCGACACATCGCCTATCTATTCCAGTCCCCGGCGCTGTTTCCGCACCTGACGGTCGAAGAAAATACCGGCTTTGGTTTGCGGCACCTGGCTGAAGTCGAGCGGAAGGCGGCCGTCTTTTACCTGCTGGAGGTGTTCCGCGTAGCGCATCTGGGGCCAAGGAAGCCGGGAGAAATCTCGGGGGGCGAAGCCCAACGGGTGGCGCTCGCGCGGGCCTTAGCACCGTCGCCGCGGGCGGTGTTGCTCGACGAACCGTTGAAAGGTCTGGACGCGGAATTGAGGTCGTCGATTGTGGACGATTTGCGGGCCTGGAACCGGGCGAACCAGCTGCCCATTTTGTACGTCGCGCACCAGCGCGACGAAGTGGACGCTCTTGGTGCGCGGGTGATTGCGATCGATCGCGGACGTGTGGTTTCCGAAGGAATTCCGCACGCCGTGCTGGATGCGCCTCGCACAAAGCGCCTGGCGCATGCCGCGGGTTTTGAAAATCATTTGACCGCAGCGGTCCTGGAGCTGCGCGAGACGGACGGTGTGATGCGCGCGCGCTTGGCGGGTTCGGAGACGGAACTCGAATTGCCGTTGGGGTATGCGGCAGTAGGAGATCGCGTGCGGGTGGCGATACGAGCAGGCGATATTCTGTTAGCGACGCAGAAACCGGTCGCTCTGAGCGCACGGAATGTTTTGGAAGGCACGATTGACTCGCTCGAAATTCGCGGCGCCACTGTGGTGTGCCGAGTCAGTGCAGGAGCCATGTTTGTCGTTCATGTGACGCCCGGTGCGCTGCGCTCGCTTGAAATCGCAACGGGGAAGCGCGTGTGGATGGTGATCAAGACGCACTCCTGCCAGCTTGTGGAGGAGTAGCGCGAGCGACAAGACGGAACACCACTCCCGTATCAGGTTAGCGGCCCGATTTCGCCCCCGCCGAGGCTGGAGCGTACTGCACTTCGTCGGCGATCAAGTCCGCGCCCTTTGGGGTGGCGTGAATCACGACACGCTGGCCGACGGCGACGTCAGCAAATTTTGCGGGCTTGCGATCTTTTGTGACGTACGCGGTCGTGGCAGCGAGTTTCACTTCCACGGATTTGCCGTCCTCCGTCTTGACGGTGACGGATTCCGCACTGATTTTTTCGATGGTTCCGATGACGTGCTTTTTGTCGCCATGCGCGAAAGCAGGCAACGCCGCGAGAACCGCGAGCAAGAATACAATCCAACGGAGTTTCATGGTCCTAGTCTCCTATAGAACATTTATCTCACAGCGCGGACAGGGCAGCCAGTGGCGAAGGCTCTTCGTGTGACATTGGAGAATCTCAGCCTTGCCATGCGCGCGAATGGATGCCGGAGGCCTTCAGGCGAACCGTCGGTTCGCTTCAGATGACGAAATGCCTCTAGTGGTGAGCATGTTTTTGCGATTCGGGAGATGGTTTCGCCGGTGCGCCGTTCAGAAAGTCCTTTTCCCTCTGCTCTTCTTCGCGGTCTGCGGGACCCTTTGGATTGTACTTTTCCATTTCGAGGCGCTCTTCCGCGGTGAGCGCAGGCAAGTGCCGGATAAAACGTACGAGTTTCCAACTGGAATCTGCGTCGACATGTTCTGAGGCGGCGTCGCCGCCGAATGCGGGCATACCCGTGAGCCGCACTCCGTTTTCGATGATCCAGAAAATATCGCCGTCAGAAAGTTTTTGCGTTTCGTCAGCTCGGAGATCGGGCGACTTGGGATAGAGGCCGCGGCCAATCGGGGTGTCACCGCTGCCGTCGTTGCCATGGCAAATCGCGCAGTGATCGGCGAAATGGAGTCGCGCTTCGCGCTGAACCTGCGGCGAATCCGCAATGGGATTTGTTGTTCTGTGTGCGCGGGAAGGAGTGGCCATCTTTCTGGCGTTCCGGGCGATTGCGGCTTCGAGCGCGCTTGGTTGCGCCCGGGCGCTCAGACCGTCATGCAAAATGCTGACCGCCGCTGAGGCGATCAGGCCCACCGCGACGACAAAAACCAGGAGCAGCAAAGTTCCGCGCTTCATCTTGTAAAAGCTTACTCCTTGCCGGCGTACCATTCTATTCGCATGGCCATTGCAGGGGCTACAAGCGGGCGGCGACGCGAGCGGCGATCTTGTGGTCTTCCGTTTCGATGACGACAACGAGGTCGTTGGTCAGAGGCACTCCGTCGCTCGCTACGGTAAAAGCGTAATTCCACTCGAAGCGCGGAGCGAGTTCGCCGGCTGCTTCGGCGGCGTAGGGCGCGAGGCGCTTTAGGCTGGCGGCCTTGCGTTTGCTGGCCTCGACCGGACGCATGGCGATGCCGTCCTTCCAGAAAAAATTCAGACGGAGAGTGCTCATGATTTCACGCGTAAGCGGCGGGCGTACCACGGTTTCTTTGAGATCGAGGGTACAGGGGAAATCGAGCAGATGCAGCGTGAGAAGAAGCTCAGGCGGGTACACGGTGACGACCTTTTCATGAAGAACATAGGTGGTGCCTTCGGCGGCGTCCACGCGGCGGAGGCCGTCGAAAAAATCGGGAGCGGTCAATTGACCGGAGAGACGGAAGCATGAGCCATTGGGGAGGTGACCGTCGGTCGAGAAGAAAACACCGCCATCGAGATTCCAGACAGTGCGCTTTTGGCCTTTAACCGGCTTTTCTGTTTTTTCGTCCTTGTGCGTTTTGTCTTCGATGCGGGACTGCGGAATGCCAGCGTGCGGAGCCGAGAGAAAGAGAAGTGCGGAGCAGAGAAGAGGCTTGGCGAGACGAGCAAACATCAGTTGGTCCCGGAAGGAGATTTTAGCGCAGGGAGCGGGTGACGGAGGCGAAAAGAGATTTCGCCGACCTGGTAGACGGCTTGATTGCCGCTGACGGATTGAGGTTGGACTTTTCCGTCGAGAACGCCGTGAATCGCGACTTCAAGCTCCGGCAGGACGGATGGCTTTGCGACAGGAACATTGTGCGCACCGAGAACCAGCCTGGTTTCGGGCGCCAGGGCGGAGAGTTTCTTCACCGACGCGAGATAGGCGCGGAAATCAGTTTCGGGGCGGTAGAGCCAGATTTCGCCCGGGTAGTAGGTGTCTCCGGTGAAGAGGAGGCCGTTGGCGCGGTCGATCAGAGAAATGGAATCCGGGGTGTGGCCGGGAGTGGAGATGATTTCGACGGTGCGGCCGCCGAGATTGATTTTGAAGCCGTCAGGTACGAACAGTGAAACCTGCCACGGCCTGGTCGCGTATTTTGTGGGATAGAAATTTTTCGGCAGCGCGCCGCAAAGCATGTCCTTGCCGATTTCGGCTTGCGCGTCTTCGCCTGAGCCTTTGGCGCTGGCGCGAGTGAAGGCGGTGTCCATGCCGTAGATGAAAGGGAATTGCCAGTTGCCGCCGACGTGATCATTGTGAGTGTGGGAGTTGAGCACGACGATAGGACGCGAAGTGAGGCGCGCGACGATGGCACGGAGGTTGCCGATGCCCATGCCGGTGTCGAACAGAAGCGCCTGCTTCGTGCCTACCACCAGATAGGAGATGACTTCTTCGGCCTGATGCGGCTCGTAGATCGCGAACACTCCCGGCGCGACTTTGTAAACCTCGAACCAAGCATCATTGAGGGGAACTTGCGCGAGCGATTTGTATTCTGGACGGGGGAGACTGCGGCACCACGCTGGCTTTTCGGCTTGCGCTGAAGCCGGAACAGAGAGATTTGACGCCGATGGTGCAGAAGCCGGAGCAGAGAGCGCGCAGAGAAGCAGCGACCGTTTTGCGAGATGGAATGCGAGCACAGAACCGCGGCGGGGTTTCATTTCTGTGTCAGGTCTTCGGGAGGGAACGGCCCTTTTTCGGTTCGATCGCCACTTCCCGGCCAGGAGCCGATGTGTCCGACTTGTCCTTCTTCCAATTGTTCGAAGTGCTTCATTAGGGATCCTAGAAAGCGCTCCCAGGTTCTCATGGATGAGTCATGTCTTCCGGTTTGACCAGCGCGTCGAATTCTTCGCCGGTGAGGAAGCCGAGTTTCAGGGCTGCCTGGCGGAGGCTCGTGTGTTCATGGTGGGCGGTGTGCGCGACTTTAGCGGCGTTGTCGTAGCCGATCTTGGGGGCGAGGGCGGTGACCAGCATGAGCGAGTCCTTGACGTAATGGTCAATGATGTCGCGATTGACTTCAATGCCCCGGACGCAGTGATCAACGAAGGAGTTGCAGGAGTCGGCGAGCAGTTCAACGGAGTGGAGATAGTTGAAGATCATGACCGGCTTGAAAACATTGAGCTCGAAATTGCCTTGCGAGCCGGCGAAGCCGATGGCGGCATCGTTTCCCATGACTTGCACCGCGACCATGGTGATGGCTTCGCACTGCGTAGGGTTTACCTTGCCAGGCATGATGGACGAGCCGGGCTCGTTCTCCGGGAGAGTGAGTTCGCCGAGGCCGCAGCGCGGCCCGGAAGCGAGCCAGCGAATGTCGTTAGCGATCTTCATGAGCGACGCGGCGAGAGTTTTGAGCGCGCCGGAAGCGAAGACAATTTCGTCGTGCGCGGAGAGGCTGGCGAATTTGTTGGGATGCGAACGGAAAGGCAGGCCACTAAGCTCGCTGATTTTGCGAGCGGCGCGTTCAGCGAATTCGGGATGCGCGTTGAGGCCGGTCCCCACGGCTGTGCCGCCGATGGCGAGATCGTAGAGTCCGTCGAGCGCTTGCGAAATGCGGGAAAGATCGCGATCGAGGAGACTGACCCAGCCGGAAAATTCCTGGCCGACGGTGAGAGGGGTAGCGTCCTGCAGATGCGTGCGGCCGATTTTGACGATTGGTGCGAATTCTTTGGCCTTGGCGTCGAGTGCGTCGCGGAGTTTTTTGACGGCGGGCAGGAGTCGGCGCGAGGTTTCGGTTGCCGCGGCGATGTGCATGGCGGTGGGGAAGGTGTCATTCGAGGATTGCGACATGTTGACGTCATCGTTGGGATGAACGGGCTTCTTGCTGCCGAGGACGCCGCCAGCGAGTTCGATGGCTCGATTCGAAATGACTTCGTTGACGTTCATGTTGGTTTGCGTGCCGCTGCCGGTCTGCCAGATGTGCAGAGGGAAATGATCGTGGAGTTTGCCAGCGATGACTTCGTCTGCAGCTTCTGTGATGAGCCGGGCCTTTTCGGCGGGTAGTTTGCCTAGATCCTGGTTCACCATGGCGGCGGCTTTTTTGAGAATGCCGAAAGCGCGAATCAGCTCGGGCGGCATGGTGTCCTTGCCGATGGCGAAATGGATCAGGGAGCGGGCAGTTTGAGCGCCGTAGTAGCGGTCTCGGGGTACCTCCATTTGGCCCATGGAGTCGGATTCCGTTCGTGTTGGCGGGCCCACAGGCTTGGAGATAGGCTTGACTGCTTCAGACATGAGCGGCTCCTAGAATGATGAACACGTTGAGTTTAGCAGCGTAACTGCGCGGAAGGTAGGAGGTAGGAAGGAAAGAAAGAAGCGAGCGGGACTAGGGTGAAACACCACCCTGCTCCTCTGACGTGTTCGGCCCAGAAGCGCATTCTTGGGAATAAGATTCACCTGCGCCGCTTGTACCAGGTGTAGCCGACACTGAAGAAGACGCTGGCGTTGTAGCCGGGATTGTGGTCGCCGAGGCTGGCATTGGAGTGGTGGACCAGGTCGAGGCCAAAATCGACGGAGCGTTCGGGCCGCACGAACCAATGAACGCCCCCTCCAAGTTGCGGGGTGAAGTTGATGCTGGAGGTGTTGGGAGGGGGCACATCAGAGGTGGTGAACACGACCCCACCAGCAAAGTGAAAGTAGGGAATGAAGCGGCGATTGGCCGTGAAATTCCAGCGGAGGATGATGGGCTTGATACTAGCGCCGTAAACCGCGCCGCCCGGAGTGAATACGGCGTAGACGGGCATTACCTCGACGGCGTATTCAAAGTTTCCCCGCAAGAACGTGCTGCGCGCGAGATCGGGAGTCAGGACGCGACCGCCGCGTCCACCGGCGAAGAGGAACTGCGTGTTTGAGGACTTGCCAGCACCAGTGCCGCCCCCGAGAAATACTCCCAATTCCCAGTTGCCGCGGCCATCGGCCAGGGAATTGGTTGGCTGCTCGGTGGCTCCAGGTTGCTGGGCGCGGATGGGTGCAGCGAACGACAGGCCGAGAGCGAAATAGAGCGCCATGAGTTGCAAAGGTTTGACAGGCGACGATAGGGGCACGGTTGCTCTCCTCTACGCAGCGTGGAACGCGGGCAAAATGTGTTGAGACTTTGGGCAAGATGGAACCATGACCTTTGCGAAAAAAGAGAGAGTAAGCGGCCTGAGGTATAATTGGTAGCGTTATTTCAGGGGACTGCGTGGGTATTCAAAAGGTAAAAGCCAGCGGGAAAGTGAATTTTCAGCGGCGTTTGCGGTTTCTGCGGACGCGTGCGCGCGAACTGCGCATGATCGGCAAGGCACTGCTTTCGACGGAGCATCCTGTACTGGTGCACATCATCCCGATACGGCGATGCAACCTGGACTGCGGGTATTGCAACGAGTACGACCAGGTGTCGAAGCCGGTGCCGCTCGAGGAAATGAAGCGGCGGCTCGATTATCTGGCGGCGATGGGGACGTCGATTATCACCATCAGCGGCGGCGAGCCATTGATGCATCCGGAGCTGGAGGAAGTGATCCGGCACATCCGCAAGCACGGGATGATTGCGGGAATGATCACCAACGGATTCCTGCTGAGTGTTGAGCGGATCAAGAGTTTGAACGCCGCGGGGCTGGAGCACCTGCAGATCAGCATTGACAATGTGACCCCGGACGAAGTGTCGAAGAAAAGTTTGAAGACTTTGGACAGCCGGCTGGAGTGGCTTTCGCAATATGCGATTTTCCAGGTAAACATCAACTCGGTCCTGGGCAGCGGGGTGAAGAATCCCGAGGATGCGCTGAGGATCGCGCATCGAGCGGTGGAACTGGGATTCACGAGTACGGTCGGGATTATTCACGATCACAACGGACAGCTGAAGCCGCTCGATACGAGGCAGATCGAGATTTTTGAAGAGATCATGACGCTGGGGAAGAGGTCATTTTCGCGCTTCAACGATTTTCAGCATAACGTGGCGCGCGGGAAAGAGCACGACTGGCGCTGCCGATCGGGTGCGCGGTATTTGTACATTTGCGAGGATGGACTGGTGCACTGGTGTTCGCAGCAGCGTGGGTATCCGGGAATTCCGCTGGCCAAGTACACCCGGGAGATGCGGCAGCGGGAATATCTAACGGACAAGTTCTGCGGGCCAAGATGCACCGTATCGTGCGTGCAGCAGATAGCCATTCTGGATAACTGGCGAGATCCGCAGAACCTGAAGCCCATGCCGATGTCGCCGCCGGCGGACCTGGTGCAGATTGGAAAGTAAAACCAAGAACCGACGGGCAGTCAAATTACAGTCGAGGGATGTGAGGGCGCGCAAGAGGCGCCCTTTTTAGTTTGTGTTTACAATTTTTGCACAAAGCAAGGTCCGTCGGATTGACGCGCGCCCGGCCATTTCAAAAAATAGAGACATGACGGCACCAGCCATCGAAACGCAAAACCTGACAAAGGAATATCCGCACGGCTTCCTCCATCTGAAGAGGAAGACTTCGCTCGAGGATCTGACAATGCAAGTGCAGGACGGCGAGGTGTTCGGATTCTTGGGGCCGAACGGCGCTGGGAAGAGCACCACGATCAAGTTATTGATGGGGATTATCTTCCCGACTGCGGGAAGCGCGCGGATTCTGGGCCGACCGGTGAACGACGTGACGATGCACCGCGACATCGGCTACCTGCCCGAGCAGCCGTACTTTTACGACTATCTGACGGCAGCAGAAGTGCTTGACTACTTCGCGCGGTTTCATGGCTTCAGCGCAACGGAGCGCAAGGAACGCGTACATAAAATGTTGAAGAAGGTGGGACTCGAGACGGCGGGCAAGATTCAGCTGAGAAAATACTCGAAGGGAATGCTGCAGCGCGTAGGGCTGGCCCAGGCAATTCTGCACGATCCGAAGCTGGTGATCCTGGATGAGCCGATGTCCGGCCTCGACCCGGTTGGGCGCAGGGAAGTACGTGACATCATCCTGGAATTGAAGAACGCGGGTAAGACGATTCTGTTTTCGACGCACATCTTGTCCGATGCGGAGATGTTGTGCGACCGAGTGGGGGTGATCGCCGGCGGAAAGCTGCGAGGAGTGGGCGCGCCGGGATCGATTGTCGGAGTGAAATCGCTGGCAATGGAAATCGTATTTGAGTTAGCCGGCGGCGGTCCTCTAGCGGAAAGGATTTGCGCGAAGGCGGCGAGGTCGGGCGCGAGTTTCCGGATGAGCGTTGACGAGGCGGAACTCTACGCCACGATGGAGGAATTGCGGGGAGCCGCCGCGAAGGTCATTTCCGTAACGCAAATCAAACCGACACTGGAAGATTTTTTTCTGGAGCTTGTGGGGACCGACCGCGCACAGGCGGCTGCGATCGAGGTGAGCGGAAAATGAGCCGCATCCTGATCGTGGCGAGAAACACATTCCGGGAGGCGGTGCGCGACCGCGTGCTGTACAACCTGGTGTTCTTCGCGCTGTTGATGATCGCGTCGGCGGTAATCGTCGGACAGATTTCAATGGATATCGAGACCGTGGTGATGGTGAGTCTCGGATTGAGCGCGATTTCGCTGATCGGGCTGCTCATTGCGGTGTTCACAGGAGTCGGGCTGGTTTCGAAGGAGATCGACAAGCGCACGCTGCATGCGGTGCTGGCAAAGCCGTTGCACAGATGGGAATTTCTGCTCGGGAAGTTCTCGGGGCTGGTGCTGACGCTGACCGTGAACACGGCGGCGATGGCTGCCGGGCTGTTCCTGGCAATGCTGTTTGTTACACATTCGATTGCACGTGGCGACCTGGCGGTCCTGGTGGCGGTGTATTTCATTCTGTTGAAGCTGGCGCTTGTGGTTGCGCTCGCGATGCTGTTTTCCTGCTTTACGTCGCCGCTGCTTGCGATTCTTTTCACTGGCGGACTCTATGTCGCGGGATTATTTGTTGCGCAACTGCGAAGCCTGGAGACGACTCAGCTAAACGCACCGACACAAAGGTTTCTCTCGGTACTCTCCTACCTGTTGCCCAATTTTGGAAATTACGACGTGATGGGCGCGGCGGCTCATGGACGGGCGGTGCCCGCCAGCCTGGTGCTACACAACACTCTTTACACGTTCTTGTACTGCGCAATCGTGCTGAGCGCGGCAGCGGTGATTTTCTCGCGCAAGGATCTCAAGTGACGGGTGGACGGTCGACGGCGTGGCTGATCCTGCCGGTTCTCGCAGTGGGATTTGCCGGCGTCTGGCAACTACAGCGGAGGGTGAACTACGAACGGGACGCAATGCGCCAGGAGCAAGATGAGGTGCTGGTGCGTTCGCCGAAGTTGATGAAGATGGCAACGCTCGAATACGCGACGCTCGCCGCCGACATCTACTGGACGCGCGCGGTGCAATACTACGGCAGCAAGCGGCTGGGCCAGGACACCAATCTCGACAGCCTCTGGCCGTTGCTCGATGTCGCTACGACGCTTGATCCAAATCTAATTCCTGCGTATCGATTTGGAGCAACATTTCTCGCAGAGCCGGAACCGCGCGGAGCAGGACGTCCGGACCTCGCGGTGCAATTGCTCGAACGCGGCCTAAAGGCCAATCCAGAATACTGGCGGCTGTATCAGTATCTGGGGAATATTTATTATCTCGAGTTGAAGGATTACGCCAAGGCCGGGCA
>Ga0070698_100006494_pt1 | contig 12684 bp, 10 predicted proteins | sample KBSK1502metaG_FD_65477 | JGI IMG/M metagenome (GOLD analysis project Ga0070698, IMG submission 65477) | Corn, switchgrass and miscanthus rhizosphere microbial communities from Kellogg Biological Station, Michigan, USA - KBS K1-50-2 metaG | ecosystem: Host-associated > Plants > Roots >... | reverse complement strand
ATCGTCGCGCACGAGGATCAGATGACCGCCGGCTTCGGCGGTCACATCGCCGCGCGGATCGGCCAGGAACTGTTCGACGAGCTCGACGCGCCGGTGACGCGCGTCGCCTCGCTCGATTGCCCCGTCGCGTATGCGCCGGTGCTGGAGGAAGCGATCCTTCCGGGATCGGCGGATGTGCTGAAAGCCATTCGATCAGTTGCCTCGTATTAAGCTCGCGCTGCTCTCCTTGTTGCTCATCGTCGTGGGTGCCGACCTGCAGGTCGGCCCCTACGAAGCGGACGCCGCCGTTCACGTCGACGTGCTGCGCCCGGTCGGCGCGCTGCCGCCCCACATCAGCGGCCTGTTCGAAGAGCCGGTCGCATTCCAGCAGGTCGCCAACGGCTACTACTTCGTCTTCGATCGGCGCGCCCACGCCATCTACATGATCGATCCCGAGCGGACCGCCGCCCGCAAAGTCGTGGAGATCGGGCAGGAAGAAGGACGCATCATCCAGCCGGGCGGATTCGATACGACGCAGGAGGGATCCTTTGTCGTCGCCGACGTGCCGCGCGGCCAGGAGCGGCTGCAGATCTTCGGGCCCGGCGCGCTGCGCAGCGGCGGGTTCTTCCTCGCCGGCCGCTCGATGCCGCAGGTGATTCTCGGCAACTACGCGGTGACCGGCATCTCGTCGCTGCAGTTCTCCGGCGGATCGATCTTCATCAGCGAGCCGGAGCGCGGCTCGCTCATCACCGAGTATTCGGTATCAGGCGTCCCCCAGCGCACGATCGGGCGGCTGCGCGACACGGGCTACGAGGAGCGCGACCTCAACCTCGCCTTCAACGCCGGGGTACCGCTCGTCGATCCGACCGGCGGCTTCTTCTACGTCTTCCTGACCGGGCAGCCGATGTTCCGCAAGTACGACGCCGCGGGCCGGCTGGTCTTCGAGCGCCACATCGAGGGGCGCGAGATCGACGACCTGGTCGCGTCGCAGCCGACGAAGTGGCCGACGCGGCGCGTCGAGGATCGGGAGGTCCCGTACGTCCAGCCAATCGTCAAGACCGCGGGCGTGGACGCGCAGGGACAGCTGTGGATATCGATGGCGGTGCCCTTCACCTACGTCTACGACGCGCATGGCGACAAGGCGCGCACCGTGCAGTTCAGCACGACCGGGATCATCAGCCCGACGAGCCTCTTCTTCACGCGCGCCGGCCATATCCTCGTGACCCCCGGCTGTTTCGAATTCGATCCGAGCCGCCGGTAGCACGCGGACAAGAGCACGATCTCTCTTTGTGGCCGTCCCGCCCGCGTTGGTCGCCTCGCACCTCACCCGCCGCTTCGACACCCGCGTCGCGGTGGACGATGTCTCGCTGGAGCTGGCGCCGGGCGAAATCTTCGCGCTGCTCGGCCCCAACGGCGCGGGCAAGACGACGACGCTCCGGATGCTGGCGGGCCTGATCAAGCCGTCTGCCGGCAGCGTGGCCGTCCACGGCCGCATCGGCTTCCTGACGGAGGCGCCCGGACTCTGGGATCGCCTGACGGTCGAACGCAACCTGATGGTGCACGCCCGGCTGCACGGGCTCGACAATCCCGCGCGCGCAGTGGACGAAGCGCTCGATCTCTTCGACATCGGCGCCCGCAAGCGGGACCGCGCGGCGCAGCTGTCCAAGGGGCTGAAGCAGCGCGTCGCGCTGGCGCGCTCGCTGCTGCACCGTCCCGACATCGTGCTGCTCGACGAGCCGACGTCGGGCCTCGATCCGGAAAGTGCGCGCGACGTTCGCGAGCTGATCCTGCGGCTGCGCAGCGAGCGGCGCGCGGTCCTCATCTCCACGCACAACCTCGACGAGGTCGAGCGCGTCGCCGATCGCGTCGCCGTGCTGCGCGCCAGGCTGGTCGCGCTCGACACGCCGGCGGCGCTGCGCGCGCGGCTGTTCGGCTCGCGCGTGCTGGTCAGGCTCGCCAGCCCCGCCGCGCCGTTTGCCGACGTTCTGAAGCCCGCGTGCACCGATGTCCGGGCCGACGATCGGACGTTGTCGATTGCGGTCAACGACGTCGAAGGCGCGGCCCCCGGCATCGTGCGCGCGCTGGTCCAGGCGGGCGCCGAGGTGGTCTCGGTCGTCGCGGACCAGGCGCCGCTCGAAGAGGTGTACCTGCGGCTCCTCGACGAGGAGAAGCCGTGAGCCGCATCGCCGCGCTCCTCGGCAAGGAGCTCGCCGACCTGCGCAGCAACCCGGCGGTGTTCATTCCGGCGATCATCACCGGCGTGATCTCGATCGTGATGCCGTTTGCCATCGCCATCGCGGTCCCGTACTTTTCGGGCGAGCGGCTCGCGGACTCGAGCGACTTCAAGATCGCGCTGGAGATCTACCGCGATCAGCCGGCGACGCGAAGCCTCGACCCCGAGGGCGCCATCCAGGCGATGATCTTCCAGCAGTTCCTCATCATGCTCGTGCTCACGCCCGTCGCGGGCGCGATGTCGGTCGCGGCGTACGCGGTTGTCGGCGAGAAGCAGGCGAGGACGCTCGAGCCGCTGCTTGCGACGCCGATCACCACGTTCGAGCTGCTCGCCGCCAAGGTCCTCGGCGCGCTCCTGCCCGGCATCGCCCTCGCGACCGCGTGCTTTGCCCTCTACGTGGGAGGGGTGATGCTGTTCGCGCACCCCGGCGTCTATCGCACGCTCTTCTTCCCGCGCGCGCTGCTGACGATCTTCCTGCTCGGTCCGCTCGCCTCGCTGGCGGCGCTGCAGATGGCGGTCTGCGTGTCGTCGCGCGTGAACGACGCGCGCAGCGCCCAGCAGATCGGGGCGCTGATCATCCTGCCGATCAGCGTGCTGCTCGTCGCAGAGTTCACCAACAACCTGCAGCTCACCAGCCGCCTCGTCCTGCTCATTTCGTCGGGCCTGGCGGCGCTGAACGTCGCGCTCATGGCCGTCGGCATCCGCCTGTTCGACCGTGAATCGATCCTGACGCGGTGGAAATAGGATCGTTCGATGCCGACGCCGACGCCGTTTGCCACGCCCATCGACGATCGATTCTTCGAGGACTACGTCGTCGGAGACATCCACGAATTCGGTTCGATAGCCGTCAGCGGGGATGAGATCGTCGAGTTCGCCACCCGCTACGACCCCCAGCCGTTTCACGCGGATCGCGAGGCGGCTCGGCACACGCAGTTCGGCGGGCTGATCGCAAGCGGATGGCAGACGGCAGGATGGATGATGCGGCTGGTCGTCGAGCACTACCTGTCGCACGTCGCGAGCCTCGCATCGCCGGGGATTGACGAGTTGAGATGGACGCAGCCGGTGCGGCCGGGTGACACGCTGTCGGTCCGCGCGACAGTCATCGAAGCCAGGCCGTCGGCATCGAAGCCCGATCGCGGCCTCGTGCGGACGTTGTTCGAGGTCCTCAATCAGCGCGGAGAGGTCGTCATGTCGGTGAAGGCCATGAACATGCTGAAGCGGCGTGGCCGGTAGCGCGCTCGCCGAAACGGGCCGTCTCGAGCGCGTGGCCGTCAAGCGCCCGCGCGAGGCGTTTGTCAGCGACGAGGTGTCCGCCGCCCAGTGGCAGTCGCTCAACTTCAGCGCCGCCCCGGTGCTCGGAGGTGCGACCGCGGAGCACGACGCGTTTGTCCGGATTCTCGAGAGCGCGGGGGCGACCATCGATTTCCTTCCGGCGGACGAGCGCACCAACCTGGATTCGATCTACGTGCGCGACGCGTCCATTGTCTGTTCGCGCGGCGTCATCCTCGGCAGGATGGGCAAACGCCTGCGCGCGGGCGAGCCGGCGGCGCAGAAGGCGGCGTTCCGCAGGATGAGCGTGCCGATCGTCGGCGAAATCACCGAGCCCGGCTGCCTCGAGGGCGGCGACGTCGTCTGGCTCGACGACCGCACCATCGCGGTCGGCCATGGCTACCGCACCAACGAGAGCGGCATCCTCCAGCTTCGGTCGATCCTCGCGGACTCGATCGACGACCTGATCGTCGTTCCGCTGCCGCACTGGCGCGGCCCCGGCGACGTCCTTCACCTGATGTCGCTCGTCAGCCCCGTCGACAGCGACCTCGCCGTCGTGTATTCACCGCTGCTTCCGGTTCCGTTCCGCCAGCAGCTGCTCGACCTCGGCTACGCCCTCGTCGAAGTACCGGCGGAGGAGTTCGACACGATGGGGACCAACGTGCTCGCGCTCGGCCCGCGCGAGAGCGTCGTGCTCGCGGGCAATCCGCGGACGCGCGCGGCGCTCGAGCGTGCGGGCGCCCGCGTCACGGAGTACGTCGGCAACGAGATCAGCGTGAAAGGCGCCGGCGGACCGACCTGCCTCACTCGGCCGCTGGCTCGAGCTCCGGGACGACGGGGCTGACCTGTTCGCGATGCTCGTGATGTGACGGCGCCGGCTCCACGCGCGGCAGCCAGAACGCGAGCACGCCGATGGCCGGCAGGTACGAACAGAGGCGATAGACGTAGTAGATGTCGGTGCGGTCCGCGAGCGCTCCCAGCGCCGCGGCGCCGATGCCGCTGATGCCGAACGCCACGCCGAAGAACAGCCCCGCGATCATGCCGACTCGTCCCGGCATCAGCTCCTGGGCGTAGACGACGATCACCGAGAACGCGGAGGCGAGAACCACGCCGATGATGACCGTGAGGATGCGCGTCCAGAACAGGTTCGCGTACGGCAGCGCCAGCGTGAACGGCAGCACGCCCAGGATTGACGCGAGGATCACCTGCCGCCGCCCGATGCGATCGCCGACCGGCCCGCCGATAATCGTGCCGGCTGCCACCGCGCCGAGGAACACGAACAGGTGAATCTGCGCGCTTTGCACCGTCAGGCCGAAGCGGCTGATCAGGTAGAAGGTGTAGTAGCTCCCGAGGCTCGCCAGGTACACGAATTTCGAGAAGAGCAGCGCCAGCAGGATCAGGACCGCCGTCACGACCTGGCGCGACGACACCGTGTCGTGGCGGGCCGAAGCCGCGCGCCGCGCGGCATGCATCGCCCCGCTTCCCTTGTACCAGCTGCCGACGCGCACGAGAAACATCATGGCCACCAGCGCGGCGATTGAGAACCAGGCGATGCTCGACTGCCCGTTCCGCAGCACGATGAACGCCGCGAGGAGCGGACCGAGCGCCGAGCCGAAGTTGCCGCCGACCTGGAAGAACGACTGCGCGAAACCGTGGCGGCCGCCCGACGCCGCACGCGCCATCCGTGACGACTCCGGGTGGAAGATCGACGAGCCGAGACCGACGAGCGACGTGGCCGCGAGCACCATCGTGAAGCTGCCGGCCTTCGAGAGCAGGAGCATGCCGAGCAGCGTGAAGCCCATGCCCGCCGCGAGCGCGTACGGCTTGGGATGCCGATCCGAGTAGTGGCCGACGACCGGCTGGAGCAGCGCGCCGGTCAGCTGCAGGACGAACGTGATGAGGCCGACCTGCGTGAAATCGAGCTGGAAGTTCTGCTTGAGGATTGGATAGATGGCCGGGATCAGCGACTGCATCATGTCGTTGAGCAGATGACAGAAGCTGAGCGCCGTGAGTATCTCGAAGGCGGTGTCCACTACCCAGTACAATCGCACGGATGGCCGTTCGATCGGTAGCCGTGCTGGGTGCAGGCACGATGGGCGCGCAGATCGCCGCGCACTTCGCGAATGCCGGCGTGCCGGCGCTCCTGCTCGATGTGACCGCCGACGCCGCGCGCGAGGGGCTGAAGCGCGCGCGCGCGTTGAAGCCGGATCCGTTCTTCACGCCCGACGCGTGGAAGCTGATTTCGACCGGCAGCTTCGACGAGCTCGCGCGCGTCAAGGAGAGCGACTGGATCATGGAGGCGGTCGTCGAGCAGCTCGACATCAAGCGCTCGCTGCTCGAGAAGGTCGACGCGGCGCGCCGCCCGGGATCGATCGTCAGCTCGAACACGTCGGGCATCCCGATTGCCGCGCTGGCCGAAGGGCGAAGCGACGACTTCCGCCGCCACTGGCTCGGCACGCACTTCTTCAACCCGCCGCGCTACCTGCACCTGCTCGAGCTGATTCCAACGCCCGACACCTCGAAGGACGTCGTCGACGCGGTTGTGTCGTTTGCCGACCATCACCTCGGCAAGGGCGTCGTCATCGCGAAGGACTCGCCGAATTTCATCGGCAATCACATCGCGCTCTACGGCGTGGTGCAGATCCTGAAGCAGGTGGAAGCGGGCGCGTACACGATCGAGGAGGTCGACGCGATCACGGGCCCCGCGCTCGGGCGTCCGAAGAGCGCCACGTTCAGAACGCTGGACCTGGCGGGCATCGACATCCTCGCGCACGTCGTGCACAACCTGTACGAGCGGCTTCCCGATGAAGCGGCCCGACGCGAGTTCGTGCTGCCGGCGTTTGTCGAGAAGATGATCGAGCGGAAGATGGTCGGCGAGAAGACCGGCCAGGGGTTCTACAAGCGCGTCAAATCGCCCACCGGCGATTCGGACATCCTGACGCTCGATCCCGCAACGCTCGAGTATCGGCCGCGCAAGTCGCCGCGCCTCGGCTCGCTCGAGGCCGCGGCGGCCATCACCGACCTGCGCGAGCGCCTCCGCACGCTTTTCAACGGCAAGGACAAGGTCGGAGAGTTCCTGCGGCAGACGCTGATGCCGACGCTCGAGTACACCGAAAAGGTGACGCCGCAGATCGCCTACTCGCCGGACGATGTCGATCGGGTGATGCGGTGGGGTTTCGGATGGGACCTCGGCCCGTTCGAGTTGCTGGACGCCATTCGCGGCCCCAAGGGAGCCGCGCCGCGCGAGGTGCCGCCCGCCGCGCCCGACCTGCAGCTGCTCAAGTCGGCCAGGGATCGCAATCGCCTCGTCAAGAAGAACGCCGGCGCCAGCCTCGTCGATCTCGGCGACGGCGTGCTCTGCGTCGAGTTCCACTCGAAGATGAACGCCATCGGCGGCGACACCATCCAGATGCTGCACGCGGGCCTGAAGGAAGCGTCGGCGAACTTCGCCGCGCTGGTCGTCGGCAACGAGGGCGAGCACTTCTCGGCCGGCGCGAACATCATGCTGCTGCTCCTCGAGGCGCAGGAGGAGAACTGGGACGAAGTGGACCTGATGGTGCGCACGTTCCAGAACGCGACGATGGCGCTGCGCTACGCGGACGTGCCGGTGATCGTCGCGCCGGCAGGTCTCGCGATCGGCGGCGGCTGCGAGATCGTGCTGCACGCGGACCGCGTGCAGGCGGCGGCCGAAAGCTACATCGGGCTCGTCGAGGCCGGCGTCGGCCTCATCCCGGCCGGCGGTGGCACGAAGGAGATGGTCGTGCGCGCCGCCGAGCAGATGCCCGCGGGCTCGACGGATTTTCTCCCGCCCATCCAGCGCGCGTTCGAGGCGATCGGGTTCGCGAAGGTGTCCGCAAGCGCGCCCGATGCCCAGCGCCTCGGACATCTGCGCCCGTTCGATGCGGTGACGATGAACCGCGAGCGGCTCATCGCCGATGCCAAGGCGAGGGCGCTTCAACGCGTCGCGGACGGGTATCAGCCGCCGGCGCCCCGCACCGCGATTCCTGTCGGCGGCGACGCGGTGCTCGCACCGCTGAAGCTCGGCATCCATCTCGCCTGGCGCGCCGGACGCATCAGCGATCACGACGCGCTCATCGGGCGCAAGCTGGCGGCGATCATGGCGGGCGGCTCGCTGCCGCATCCGTCCACGGTGACCGAGCAGCTGCTGCTCGACCTCGAGCGCGAGGCGTTCCTGAGCCTGGTCGCCGAACGCAAGACGCAGGAGCGGATTCAGCACACGCTGAAGACCGGAAAGCCGTTGCGGAACTAGCTGGCAGCTGGCAGCGGGCAGCAGGCAGTGGGTTCATGAACATCGTCGATGTCGGGTCGGGCGTTCCGGTCGTCGTCGTTCCCGGCGTGCAGGGGCGCTGGGAGTGGATGAAGCCGGGCATCGACGCGCTCGCGCAGGGCGGGCGGGTCGTCACGTTCTCACTCGCCGACGAGCCTTCCTCCGGGGCACGGTTCGACGAAGCGCTCGGCTTCTGGAACTACGTCGATCAGGCACGCGACGCGCTGGAGGCGCGCGGCCTCGACCGTGCGGCCATCTGCGGCGTGTCGTTCGGCGGGCTGATTGCGGCGGCGTTCGCCGCGCGGTATCCGGCTCGCGTGTCGTCGCTGATTCTCGTGTCGGCGCTACCGCCGTCGTGGCGGCCGGATGCGCGCGCGTCGTTCTACCTGCGCCATCCGTGGCTCCTGACGCCGCTCTTCTGCGCCGGCGCATTCGGCTTCTACGGCGAGATTGCGGCTGCAAATGACACCTGGTGGAGCGGAATTGCGGCAGCGTGCCGCGCCGGAATCAACGTTCTCCGCCACATGTTTCACCCCGGCCGTATGGCGCGACGTGTGCATCTCCTCACGTCGGTCCGGATCGACACCGAGCTCACCCGCGTCAAAGTACCTGTGCTGGTGGTCACGGGCGAGGAGTCGCTGGAACGCGTGGTTCCGCCGCGCCTGACGCGGGAATACGCGGCAATCTGGCCGCACGCGCGCGTCGAGACGCTGCGGCGGACGGGACACCTGGGGATGATCACGCGGCCGCACGATTTTGCCGCGATCGTCTCGCGCTTCGTTGCCGAGTCGGAAAAGAAAATTGCCTGATCCTATTAGAGAGATTCCGGGCCCTGCCGGGCCGCTCGAAGTGCTGCTGGAGCAGCCGACCGGCGACGTGCGCGCGGCCGTTGTCTTCGCGCATCCGCTGCCGACGCACGGCGGCACGATGCACACGAAGGTCGTGTTCCAGGGCGCGAAGGCGCTCGCAAGAATCGGCTGCGCCGTGCTGCGGTTCAACTTCCGCGGCGTCGGCCGCAGCGCCGGCACGTGGGACGAGGGTCGGGGCGAGTGCGACGATTTCGGGGCGGCGGTCGATTTCATGGCCGCGCAGTACCCCGGAAACGAGCTGTGGGCCGCGGGCTTCTCGTTCGGCGCCTACGTGGCGCTGACGACCGGCGCGCAGGACGATCGGATCTGCACGTTGATCGGTATCGCACCGCCGGTCAACCGGTATGACTTCACGGTGATGAAGAGGTCGGTCAAGCCGAAGTTCATTGTCCACGGCGAGGCCGACGAGTTGATTCCACTGAAGCAGGTGCGCGAGTTCTACGCGCAGCTTGTGGACCCGAAGGAGCTGGTCGAGATCGATCGCGCCAACCACCTGTTCGACGGCCAGGTCGCCGAAGTGGCGGACGCGCTCGAGGATCTGCTGGCGGATTTCTCATGCAGGACGCAGTAATCGTTTCAGCGACACGCACGGCGGTCGGACGCGCGCCGAACGGCGCGCTCAAGACCGTCAGACCCGACGAGATGGCGGCGGCCGTCATCGAAGAAGCGCTGCGCCGCGCCCCCGGCATGCAGCCGTCCGAGGTCGAGGACGTCATCCTCGGCTGCGCGATGCCAGAGGCCGAGCAGGGCCTCAACGTCGCCCGCATCGCGAGCCTGCGCGCGGGTGTGCCGGTGAGCGCATCGGCGGTCACGATCAACCGGTTCTGTTCGTCCGGCCTCCAGGCGATCGCGTACGCCGGCGAGCGCATCATGTGCGGCTTCGCGAACGCCGTCGTCGCCGGCGGCACCGAGTCGATGAGCATGGTGCCGATGGGCGGCAACAAGGTTTCACCCAACCCGGCGCTCGTCGACAGCTACCCCGACGTGTACCTGAGCACGGGGCTCGTCGCGGAGAATCACGCCCGCGAAAACAGCATCTCGCGCGAGGAGCAGGACGCCTTCGCGCTGCGCAGCCATCAGCGCGCGGTGGCCGCCATCGACAGCGGACGATTCGCCGACGAGATCACGCCGCTGACGTACAAGGTCGCGCTGCCTCCCAACGGCAACGGCAAGCACCAGCTCCGCGAGCTGACGTTCAACGTGGACGAAGGCCCCCGGCGCGACACCTCGGCGCAGGCGCTCGCCTCGCTGCGCCCCGCGTTTCACGCGATGGGCACCGTGACCGCGGGCAACTCGTCGCAGACGAGCGACGGCGCCTCCGCGGTGCTCGTGACGTCTGCGGCGTTCGCCAAGGAGCGCGGCCTGCAGCCGCTCGCGCGCTTCGTCACCTTTGCCACGGCCGGCGTGGAGCCCGAGCGCTTCGGCATCGGCCCGGTGCCGGCCATCCGCAAGGCGCTGAAGATGGCGGGCCTCACGCTCGATCAGATCGACCTCGTCGAGCTGAACGAAGCCTTCGCGGCACAGGTGCTCGCATGCCTGCGGGAGCTACCGATCGACCCGGAGCGTCTGAACGTCAACGGCGGCGCGATCGCGCTGGGCCATCCGCTCGGCTGCACCGGCGCCAAGCTGACGACGAGCCTGCTGCACGAGATGCGCAGGCGGAAGTCCCGATACGGAATGGTGACGATGTGCGTCGGCGGCGGCATGGGCGCCGCCGGAATCTTCGAACGAATGTAGGGCGGGTTCCGCGCGGCTCGATCGACCGCGGCGCGGACCCGCCGGGAGCAATCATGGCTGTCGCAACGAATGCACGGAAGGGCGCGTCCTGGCTTCTCGAGGAGACCGACGCGTCCTCGATCTTCACGCCGGAGAAGCTGTCGGAAGAACACCGCCTGATGGCCCAGACCGTCGACGAGTTCGTCGAGAACGAGGTAATGCCGAACCTCGACCAGCTCGAGACGAAAGACTGGAAGCTGGCGCGTACGCTGATCCGCCGCGCCGGCGAGCTCGGGCTGCTCGGCATCAGCGCTCCCGAGCAGTACGGCGGCCTCGACCTGGACAAGGCGTCGGCGCTCGTCGTATCCGAGCGGATGGCGCGCTCCGCGTCGCTGGGCGCCGCCTACGGCGCGCAGGCCAACCTCACGATCATTCCGCTCGTGCTGTTCGGCACCGACGCCCAGAAGGCGAAGTACCTGCCCGACCTCATCTCCGGCGAAACCATCGGCGCGTATTGCCTCAGCGAGTCGGGCTCGGGCTCCGACGCGCTCGCGGCCAGGACGCGCGCGTCCAGGCAGGCGGACGGCAGCTGGATCCTCAACGGCGAGAAGATGTGGATCACCAACGGCGGCTTCGCCGACGTCTTCATCGTCTTCGCGCAGGCCGACGGCGACCTCTTCACCGCCTTCATCGTGGAGCGCGCTTTTGGCGTGAAGTCGGGCAAGGAAGAGCACAAGATGGGCCTTCACGGCTCGTCGACGACCCCGGTCCTGCTGCAGGACGTCAAGGTGCCGGCCGACAACGTGCTCGGCGAAATCGGCAAGGGCCACAAGGTCGCGCTGAACACGCTGAACTTCGGACGCTTCAAGCTGGGCGCGATGTGCAGCGGCGGCTGCCGCGAGGGCATCGGCTCGGCGGCGAAGTACGCGAAGCAGCGGAAGCAGTTCGGTCATCCCATCTCCGACTTCGGCGCTATCAAGTACAAGCTCGGCGAGATGACGGCACGGACCTACGCGCTCGAAAGCCTCATGTATCGAACGGCGGGGCTCATCGACGCGGCGGTGGCGGAGAGCGGCGGCCACGGCGGTGCGGCGATTGCCTCCGCGCTCGAGGAGCTTGCGGTCGAAGCGTCCATCGCGAAGGTGATGGGCAGCGAGGTGCTCGACTACGTGCTCGACGAGAACGTGCAGATTCACGGCGGCAACGGGTTCGTGAAGGACTACCCGGCCGAGCGGTTCTATCGCGACGCGCGCGTCAATCGCATCTTCGAGGGGACCAACGAGATCAACAGGCTGCTGATTCCCGGCATGCTGATTCGCCGCGCCACCAAGGGAGAGATCGGTCTGATCCCCGCGGCCAAGCGGCTGCAGGACGAACTGCTCTCGCCGTCGGGCGCGTCGCTGTCGGCCGAGGAGGGGCTCGACGCGGACCTGAAAACCGTCGCGGCGCTCAAGAAGGTCGCGCTGATGGTGCTCGGGACCGCCATGCAGACCTACGGTCAGAAGCTGACAGACGAGCAGGAAGTCCTGAGCGCGGCGGCCGACATCCTGATCGACATCTTCGCCGCCGAAAGCGCCGTGCTGCGGGCGCGCGAAGCCGTGGCCAGCGGCCGGTCGGACGGGGCGCTGCACGAGGCGGCCGCGCGCACGTTCGTCAACGATGCGACGCAGCGCGTCCAGACGGCCGCGACCAACGCGCTGGCCGCGATGGCCGAGGGCGACACGCTCCGCACCCTGCTCGCCGCGCTGCGCCGCGTGTTGAAGGCGGCGCCGATCAACACGGTTGCACTCCGCCGGACGCTGGCGGATGCCACCGTGTCGCGCGGTAGTTATATTGTTAGTTAAGTGGAATCAGGACAATCTGCCGGGTCCAGAAGGACCCGGCCTACACGTCACATAGCTGGCGGGCCTCACAAGACCCGCCCTGCACTGCGACTTGCGCTCGTCATAGCCGCGCTCCTCGGCGCGTGCACGTCGGGCCCGTCCGCGCCCGATGACGACTCCGCCAGCTACGTCAAGGACGTCCAGGACGCGCGCGTGGAAAAGGATCGGACGCTGGCCGCCGACCCGGAAAGTGTCCCCGTCGCCAAGCGCGCGCTGCTGCTGCCGCTGAAGTACTACGCCGTCGATCCGGCCTTCAAGGTGCCGGCTTCGCTCAAGCTGTCGAGCGACCGGCCGGTGTTCGACATGCCGACCTCCACGGGCACGAACCGGAAGATGCAGCGCGTCGGCGTCCTCGAGTTCACCCTCCAGGGCACGCAGATGTCGCTCGAATCGTTCGTCGAGGCGGGAACGCAGCAGATCACGTCGCTCTTCGTTCCGTTCGCCGAC
>Ga0070698_100006493_pt1 | contig 12686 bp, 13 predicted proteins | sample KBSK1502metaG_FD_65477 | JGI IMG/M metagenome (GOLD analysis project Ga0070698, IMG submission 65477) | Corn, switchgrass and miscanthus rhizosphere microbial communities from Kellogg Biological Station, Michigan, USA - KBS K1-50-2 metaG | ecosystem: Host-associated > Plants > Roots >... | reverse complement strand
ACCTTATACTCGATCCGTGACGTGTGTTCCCCCGTGGTCGTTCCGGGCGCGCTGGGCGGCCCGGCTCGCGCTGATCGGCTACGTCGGCCTCCTGGCGACCTCGGTACTCGCGCCCGCAGGCCGCGCGGGCGTCGCCGGGGCCGGCTTCTTCGACCTCCGGACCGGCTCCCGCGTCCGCGCGGTGGTCTTGGCCTTGGCCGTGTACGTGGTGCTGGAGGCGGTGCGCTTCCTGCCGGTGGGCGCTCTCGCCGTGCTTTCCCTGCCCGGGACGCATGGCAATCGGTTCAGGATGCTCCCCGTGGCCGCAACGGCTGGCGCGGGAAGCTTCCTCATCGCCGCCTTCGTCCTCGTGCTCGAGATCGGTTCGCCGTGGCAGTGGCCTGGACCGTCGGACCTGTTTCTCCCCGCGGTCGGTGGTGTACTCGGCATCGGCGCGACGCTCGCATGGTTGGCCGGCCGCGGGGCGCGCCGCCGGCTGGTGCTCGGCCTGGGCGCGGCCCTGCTGACCGCGCCGATCGTGCTCGGCCTCGTTCTGCTCGGTGCGGCCGCGCACGAGCCGCTCGTCCGGGACAGCCCGGCCGTGACGTCCGAGGAGAAGCGTCGGTTGTATAAGACGCTCGCGGTCGGAACCACGCGCTCCCTCAGCCTCGACAGCCGCGACATCGACCTGCTTCTGGCCTGGGGGCTTCCCCTCGTGCTCGGCGAGGGGCGGGCAACGGCCCGAGTCGACCTCATGGCGTCACGGACAGTGCGGGTGTCGGTGACCCTTCCCTTTGCCACCTCCACGGGCCGTGCTCGCTACCTGAATATCGTCACCGGGGCACGCGTGCAGATCGACCAGGGACGGCTGAGCGTAGCCGACCCGACCCTGCGTCTCGGGCGGCTGGCCCTGCCGGACCGACCGTTGCGGTGGCTGGCGCCGATCATCAGTGTCCTCATCCAGGCCGAACGGCGCGTCCGCCCGGTTCTGGCCGGCGTGGAGAGCCTCGAGATCGGCCCCGGGCGCGCGACGCTCGTCTACCGCCGCATGGACCTCCCGCCGGGCTTGCTCGCCAGCTTCATCTGGGGGACCGGCTCGAACGAGGAGATGCGCCTCGCCGTCCGATCGCACGGCGAGCGCTTACTGGAGGCGGCTTCGGGCCTGCCCCGGGGCGAGCCTCGCCTCGGGGCCGCGGTGGAGGTGGCCTTTGCCCGCGCTCGGGAGCGGTCCGCGACGAGCCCGCCTGTACTCGAGAACCGGGCCGCCCTCCTCGCCCTGGGCATCCTGCTCGGGCATCGGCGCCTCGAGGACTTCGTGGGCCCGATCCTGAACGAGCGGGACTGGCGGCGGGCCACGCCCTTGGCCCGAACCACGCTCCGGGGCCGCGAGGACTGGACGAAGCACTTCTTCGTGAGCGCAGCGCTCACCGTGCTGTCGGCCCAGGCGCCGAGCGACGCCATCGGCGTGTTCAAGGAGGAGCTGGACGCCGGAGGCGGCAGCGGGTTCTCGTTCGGCGATCTTCTGGCCGACCGGGCCGGCACCACGTTCGCTCTCCTGGCCACCCGCGACGACATTGCAGCGCGGGCGCTCCAAGCGCGCCTCGCCGCGGGCTTTCGTGTCGACGACTTTTTCCCCGAGGCCGCTGATCTTCCCGAGGACATCCAGGCCGCTGAGCTCGAGGCGCGCTACGGCGGCGTGGGGGGCCGCCTGTTCCGGCAGTACGCGGCGGAGGTCGAACGGCGCCTCTGGAGTTGCCCAGCCTACCGGGCCTTGGCGCCCACCGCGGAGCGCTAGCCGCCGGGCGCCTTGGGCGCAGTGGCCTCGGAGGCGGGAAGTCCGCTGTGTCGTCAACGTCTCCAAAGCGGGAAGAAGCGTCCGGCTCGGGCGGTCGCCATGAGCCCGACGAAAGTGGACTCTTTTCGGAGGGCCTCAGGCACCGCGGTTCGCTCGGGAGCGGCGCGCGGCCTTGGTTTCCAGCCACGCGGCAGCGAATGGCCACGCAGACCGGACAATCATGGTGGCCGCAGTCGTCGTCCCTGCGCATGGCATGTCGCGTTCTTGCGGAATCCGACTCCGCGTGCAGCCAGCACCGTCGGTGCGATCCTCACAAGAGTGGACGCGACAAGACTGGGCGCGCAAGGCGGGCCGCCCCGCACACAACAAGGAGGGCTCGAGATGCTTCGTATGCGAGAAACGATTCGACGGACGACACTGATTGTGCCTCTCGTCGCGCTGAGCCTCAGCGTGACCGGCTGTGCCGCTATTCGCGCGCATCAGACTGCCGAGACCGAGCAGGTGCTGGCGGCCGCGGGCTTTCAGGTAGAGCCGGCCGACACGCCCGAGAAGCTCGCGCATCTGCAGACGCTGACACCACGGAAGGTCGTACAGGACATGCGCGACGGCCAGCCGCAGTACGTCTACGCCGATCCCGAGACGTGCAAGTGCTTGTACGTCGGCGACCAACAGGGTTACCAGAAGTACCAGGCGCTCAGCCTGCAGAAGAAGATCGCCGATGAGCAGCTGTCGGCGGCACAGAGCAACTGGGACGCATCGATGAACTGGGGGGCCTGGGGCTGGTGGGGTTGGTGATCGAGAAAAGACATTCGAGCCCGGAAGCTCTCTGCCGTGGTCCACGCCGCCCCCCCACCTGCGGGTCCGGCCGGCACACTAGAGTAGTGAGAAAAATAGTGTGCGCCCCAGTGACGCCCGACAAGTTTTCCATTCTTCTGTCGATTCGCCGCGCGGCCGCGGACGCCGGCCCCGGAGCGGGTCCGTCCTCATCGCTCTCACGCGGGTCGGCGACTCGTGGAGGCGGTAGGACGAGGCCCTGCCTGATTCGGGTCCCCGAGGTCCTCGAGTATTTGGACTAAGTCCGCGGTTGGGCCGCCGCCCTCGGGCGCGTCGTCAGGCTCTATGCCCGGCGTACCGTACGCGACTTCCCACAGATGCACCTCGATCCGGGGCGCCTCGCCCCGGATGAGGCGCTTCCGGAGGCTCCGCTGGTACTCCGCATCGTCGAGGAGGCGGCGCGCCGCTTCGCGGGTCTCGCGGCTGCCTTTATTCGGCGTCCCGGCCTTCCGGCCGCCCTGCTGTTGGTGACCTGATTCAAAGGGCCTGCGGGCCTCCTACTCACTCTCTATCGAGTCGTGGGTCATTCCGTCCGAGGACTCGCTCTGGCCAGGCCAGGGTCGGATTCAACCGTTCTGGGAACGCCAGCGACGCCGGGCCGACGACCTTATGAAGTCCGGCCGCCCTCCTTTCTGTAGGAGCTGCACGGGCGGCCCTCGCCATCGGCCGCGGCGAGGAAGAACATCGGACGCCTCGCGCCGCGATACCCTTTGCGCGGGCGGCGAGCATGCACTTACAACCTAGATCGTGGCGCATCCAGCAGTTGAGTCCCGGAACTACGGTCGATTGTCGCCTGCACCGGCACCGCCCGCGTCCCCGCTGCCGGCATATGTGGCCTTCATCCGCGCCACCCGGCCGAGGTCAGCTGGTCCACGACCACGTGGCCGTCAGTTCGGGGATCGTCGTCCGATGGTGTACCGCGGCGTCGTAGCGGACCCACGGCAAATCGGCGGCTTCCCTGTACGCGCGTGTCGCTCACTTGTCGGTCCCTCGGATGATCCTCCCACGTGAACCGGGCCTGGCCCGAGCGGCGTGATCACTAGCCGAGAAAACGCAGCAACGGAACACGGGATAGAACTATCGCGCCGGCACATGTACCGAAACGGCGACGAGCCCCTCCAATGCCCCAATCTGGGGGATTCCCCCTCGAGTGACCTCGATGAGGCGCCCGGCGCCTAGCGGGTGATGAGCCGGGTGATCCCGCGAGGCCTACTACATCTGGCCCGGATGTCAGCCGACAGCCCCTACCCCTTGTATTTTCCGCTTGACGTGCTGCGGAGACTAGCGTAGCAATTTCCCCGACAAGGCCAGAGGAGGGCGTGAAACCGGATCGATCACGAGGAGGACCAAGGCATGTGGCCGATTGCCCTAGGTCTCGGGCTCTTGCTGCTCGGTTTCCTTGTCGCAGTGATCGTATGCTCGCGCATGAACGATCCCGTACCGCTCACCGGGGGCGACCGGCACTAAGAGATCGCTCATCCGGCTCGACGTCGAGCGCGAAGGTTTCCTGCGTCCGCCGGCGCCTCGCAATGCGGAATGCGAGTGGCCTAGGATGACTCCTCCTATTTGCGGGGCCGATATCGAGGTGGGCTTCACGCCGAACGAGTCGGAAGGGCCACGAAGGCCCTGCCCATCACGGCTAGCGTCGATCCGTTAACCTGTGGCGTCCGGGTGGTGGCCTGTACTTCTCGACTTGCGCGACCTACAGAGGGGATTCCCACGCAGGTCGCGCAAGCCGACGCTGAGATCCCTAGAACGGGCTGGGTTACCGTACTTCCGAGCGCGGGGGTGCCCCGCGGGCGCGGGCCCGTCGAGTCACCACGGCGGTCTGATTCCGTTGCCCTAGCCCGACCTTCTGTAGCCTCATGGCGTCCCGAATCATCCGGACGACGACGATTGCGCGTGCGCGGTAGGACTGCCGTATGCCATCGAGGGTGGCAAGGGCTCGGCCCTGACTATTGGTGTCCACCATTGTCGAGGCGAGCGGCAGCCATTCGTCCGCGAGGCGCGCCTCGTCGGCGAGGAGGTGCACCTGCCAGCGAATCGCACTGAGCGCTTGCAACTCCACGTCTCTGAAGCCGGAGGTGGGATTGGCAAGCAGGACGTCCAAGACCGGTACCTCCACCTTAAGGGGGCGCGCTCGCTGCGCTGGCCAGAGCGTTCGTAGGATCTCCGCTGCGCCTTGATCAGATGCGCCGTGCAGATGCCTTAAGGCCTCGAGCTGGTCCGTGGTCAAATCAAGGACCCCTGTACGGAGAATTCGATCGGTCCCGATCTCCAGGAGGACCTTGAGCTCTCGGACTGCGTCTGCGACCGCGTCGGTCCCGATCGAGAGGTTTACGATGATGGAGCTCAGAACTAGTTCCGTATGCTGGAGTTCAACCACGACGGCCCGACGCGTGATGGCTTGAGTCCTCTTCCGGCGTCGGTGTTCCGTTAGCTGCAGGACGCCCCAGGCGGCCAAGAATCCGATGACGGCACCGATGATCGGAGACCACCAATCATGCACAATGGTGGGAGTCTAGCAGACGGGTTCTCGCCCCATGACGGCTTCCTCAGGGACCTCGTCCTGGCCCAGGCCTTTGTGCTCGATGGCGGTCGAGCTCGGCCTCCTTAATCTTGTAGAGCAGCGCCCGGTAACTGACGCCGAGGAGCTTAGCGGCTTGAATCCGGTTCCATTGGGTCTGATCGAGGACCTGACGAATCGCCTCGCGCTCCGCCACCTGCGCCGCGCTCCGGGAGATGTCCTTGAGCGACATGGGGGCCGCCCAGGCGGGGCCGGCGATCTTGTCGTGCGCCGCGCGACTCGTCGTTGCCGGCAGGGTGCACTTCCTGAGGTCCGGATCGCCCAGCACGACAATGCGCTTAATCACGTTCTCGAGCTCCCGGACATTACCCGGAAACCGGTGTCGCAGGAGCCGTTGCTCCGTCTCGGCGGGGAGGGTGACCCTGTTCCGCCCGAAGAGCGTCGAATATCGCTGCAGGAAGTAATCGGCCAGCAGGGGAATCTCTTCGGGACGCTCGCGGAGCGGCGGCACCGCGATCTGGATCACATTGAGCCGGTAGAAGAGGTCCTCGCGGAACTGCCCCGTGGCGACGGCGCCCTCGAGGTCTTGATTCGTTGCCGCGAGGACGCGGACATCGACCTTGATGGTCGAGCGTCCACCCACCCGCGAGAACTGCCCATCCTGGAGGACATGCATGAGCTTCCCCTGTAGGGCGGGGTGGAGGTCCCCGATCTCATCCAGGAAGATGAATCCACGATCGGCAGACTCAAACTTGCCAAACTTGAGTTGGTGGGCGCCCGTGAAGGCGCCACGCTCATGTCCGAACAGCTCGCTTTCCAATAGTTCGCGGGGCAGGGCGGCACAGTTCACCTTGACGAACGGGCCCCGGTGACGGGCCGACGCCTCGTGGATCGCCCGGGCCACAAGGTCCTTGCCGGTCCCGGTTTCGCCCGTAATCAGGACGGTGACATTTGCCCCCGCGGCTTGCTCGATGATGTCGCGCACTTCGCGCATCTTGGGGCTGCGCCAGAGCGCGAGCTCCTGCTGGAGCCTCGTGCTGGGATCGTCCACTGACCGCCGCGACGACAACCCGAGGGCGTTGTTGAGCGCCTCCTCGAGGTCTTCGACGGTAAAGGGCTTCCGAACGACATGGTCCGCGGCGAGCGAGAGCGTCCCCAGAATTTCCGCGATCCTGCTCCCCCTTGCGAGGACAATGATCGAGCCCGCGGTCCCGCCCTCGGCCTTCAGATGCTGCAAGAACGCGAGCCCGTCGGTACCATCGAGATCGACCACGCTGAACAGAAAGTGATTGTGGATCACGGCGGCCACGGCTTCCTCGAACGTGCTGGCACGGACGAGCGTATATCCGCGGGTTCTGAGGAAGTCGGCCAGGCAACGATCGATCCCCGGGTCTGTCCGGACAACGAGGGCGAGCGTATTCTTCGTGACGTCAGCTTTCATCGGGTGTCGGGTTCAGATCGTCCGCAAGGGCGCGAAGGACCTCGGCAACGCCCGCCCGCTCGGTACGAAGCTCCTCGACCTCCCGGCGGAGATGCTCGTTGTCCCGCTCCAGCGCGGCCACCAGGGCCTTGAGCTGCTCCTGTTGTTGGGCCGCCTCCGCGAACCGCTCTACGAGCCGCTGGGTATTCTCGAACCAGCGAGCGATTTCTGCGCTGAGGTTTGAGGCCAAGGGCAGAGTGCTCGCCCGTTGGGCTCACGGCCCTGGTCGGGCCGCGGAAGTGTCGTCTCGCTTCGGCGACCGGGGCGTTCCAGTGTTGAACCACCCAGGCCAAGGGGCAGTCAAGACGCTGAAGATGACACCCGCGCAAACGATCCCGCCCCCTTCATCTCCCTCACTCTTCCATCTCTCAGGCCCCTGATAACATGCGCGCTGCCGATACTCGGCAAGAAAAAGTGAACCCGGCCGCGTGATCTCGGACCGCCACACCCCTGGTGAAGAACTAGACCTGCCCCGCCTACTGCCGACGGACCGTGCCTTCGTCCGAGCCTCGATCGCAAATGACAACCCCGCACCGTCACGCGGGGATGCCGAACCATGAGTTGACGCGCCGCAATGAACTTAACGCCCGCCCCATGTTGGGAGTGGGTTACGCGCGGATGGCCCGCTTGTCAGTCCCTCGGGTGACCTCGCGGGTGATCGCGCCTGGTACGTGCGCACTCACCAGGCCGACCTGGTCCTGGTGACGGCTCGCCACGGGACCCGATTGGTCATTGCCAAACCCAATCTCGCCCAGGATGAGAGCCTAACGGTCCGGCGAACACGAGTCCTTGTCCTTCCCGCGGACAACGCCTGACGTTGCGTCACACTCCGAGAGCGACGTCAGGGTGGTTCGTCTATGGGCTGCTATCTATCCGCGCAGCGGCACCTCTGGCCCACCTTCAAGCCGCTGCTCGTGTGGCTGGCCCAGACGGAGTCGTAAACCCAATGCCTCGATCCTCTCGAAGTGTTGGCGATGGGGCCGCGCGCCGACGATCCCCGGTTGTTGGGGTCCGGCCACACCGAATCGCATCGACTCCAGAGGTTCGACGGCATCGCATTGACCGGCCCTGCCCGGAGCCGGGTGACCACCAGCCGGCCGAGCACGTAGGGGGCGTCCGTCTGCGTATGGCACGGTGGGCAGAGCGCCACCAGGCGCTCGAGCTCGAAGTCCGAACTCCCATGGGCGCCATCATGCCCGCGTTCTGCGCGCGGCAAAGGCGGTCGAGGCGGCCTGGGCGGCTCAGCGACCGAAGCGCCGGTGCCGGCGCTGATAGCTCCGGATTGCTCGCAGGAAATCGATCTTGCGGAACGCGGGCCACTGGACATCGCAGAAATAGAACTCACTATAGGCACTCTGCCACAGCATGAAGCCGGAGAGTCGCACCTCCCCGGAGGTCCGGATAATCAGGTCGGGGTCGGGGCAGTCGTACGTGTAGAGGTACTTATCCACCGTCCCAGGGGTGAGGGACTCGAGAATCTCGTCGGGGCGATCGCCCCGACTCCAGCAGTCGCGGAGATGCCCTTTCACCGCGTCCACGATCTCCTGCCGTCCTCCGTAGCCTACCGCGACATTCAAGAGCCGCCTATCGTGATGGCGCGTCGCGGCTTCTGCGGTTCGGAGCGCCCCGAGGGCTGAGGGTGGGAGTAGCTCTAAGAGACCAATCGGGCGGATCCGCATGCCCAGCCGTTGGGCCAGGCCGCTCTGGATCCACTCGGTCATCTTCGCTTCGATTACTTCCAGGATGTCCGCGACGTCGGCCACGGGCCGGGCAAGATTGTCGGTCGAGAGCGCCCACAGTGTCACGGTAGGAATGTCCAGATCCGCACACCACGTAAGGACCTCTTCGGTCTTCTCTGCCCCGATCCGATAGCCGTCGGACAATGTTGCGAGCCCCACATCCCGGGAGTACCGTCGATGGCCGTCCTGGATCAGTCCTATGTGCCGGGGCAGGGGCTCGCCGCGGATCTCGGTCAGGAGCTGGCGTTCGTACAGCCGGTACAGGAGGCGTTTCAACACGCGTCGGGCCACGGCCGAGCAGGCTTCGGAATGTTCCCCATGGAGGCGATCTTAGCGTGGCGGAAATTCTTTCCGAACCCCAATTTCCCGCGGAAGGTGTCGCTCGAATTTCGACTCGGGGGACTCAGCCCGTCTCATCCCCTTACAGCGAGCTGATGGCTACGCGCGGATCTCTCACTGTCAACCCCATAGCCAGTGCAATCACCAACCAGCGTTCCACGTACCCGCCGTCCGATACCTTCAAGGGCAGCATTGGTTGACAGGTCACACTGGTTCCGGTAGCCTTCGTTTCCCTTTCATGACCACCGAGGAACTGCTGGTTGAGCTCCGATCGTTGCCAACTGACTTGGCTCGGGTCGTCGAGGCGGTGTCGAGCAGTGGGCGTCCGTACGTGCTGGTTCCCATGGCTGCCCTGAAGGGATGGCAAGAGCGGGATCCCGACGCCTGGCGGAAGGTGGAGGCCTGGCTGATCGCCCGCGGAACGAATGTGGTGGAAGTGTAGCCGGCCTCGCACGGCCGCAGGGGAAGTGAACCAGTCTGGCTAACCCGGTACTCTGCGGCTGGTCGTCCGCACGTGTGGCCGAAGTTCCCGCACATGTTCCCAAGTGGCTGCGCGTGCCGCCGTCATCGTCCATCGGCGAGAGGCGTCGCCACCTCCACCGCACGACGCGTATTCGAGATTTCAAGGAGCATAGATGTCCGTCGCCTGTAGATACGAGCCACGGCAATCTTACCGTTTCGGCCTCAGACGCGACCCAAGACGAACCGATTCAAATGGAGAGTGGGCGCTTCCGTACCCTCGTGCACAAGGCCCTGAGCCAGGACGGCCACCGCGTAAGCGAAGCTTCCACCAGGCACTCGCGTTGATCGACGCGCAGGTACCGGATCTTCTCGTGCTGGACCTGTTCATGCCGAAGCAAGGCGGCTTGGAGGTGCTCAAGGTGCTTCGTTCCAGCTCAGCGACGGCGGCATTGCCAGTCCTCGTGTTGACGGCCCTGGATGACGAGGTCAACACTCGTGCCGGGTTCGAGCTCGGAGCAACCGACTACCTGACCAAGCCCTTCTCGATCCTGCAGCTCGCGGCGCGCGTGCGTGCCTGTCTCTCGCGCCGCGGATGACGACGTTTCTGATTCCATCGGATTTGGTGTACTCGCTGACGTGGTACCGCGAGGAGATTCAATTTTGCCCTGTTCGCCCCACAGAGGATGCTGGCCGATGAAGCGCGCCGGCCGCACTGATCGCGAGATACTTCCGCCTTCCACCCACGACGAAGGTGCGATCGGGGTCACCGGCCAGGACCGGGCCGCTGGTGCTCAAGTATGAGAAGGAGTCAAGCCCGGGGCAAGCGGTGCCGCTCGTCTCGCTCGGTATCGTGGAAATCGACCGGGACACGCTTGCCATCTGGCCGAGCAAACCGTTCAATGGGCCGGGCTATGAGGGAGAGCCAGGACAGAATACCTGCGGCCTTCCGGCGACGAGTCGGACATGATGCCCAACCTACGTGGTCCTCTTGACGCCAACTCGCTGAAACATCGACCCTCGCGCGTGTTGCCCGCGCTGGCATTGAATAAGCACACACGCCGCACCGGGGCTGGCGCTTTGCACGAAGTTCGCGAGATCATGATCGAATTGCTCAGAGAGCCCGACGAGACCATGTGCGTCGAGTGCGTCGCGACGGCACTCGGCCAGCAGATAGGCGTCGTCATGATGGCCATGCTGGGGCTTCCGGACCGGGTCGCCTCATTCCAAGGCGTGTGCTCCACCTGTCATCGGTACGCTCGCGTTATCCGGCGTGCAGCCCCTGAGCCCACTTGAATTCCGCTCGGCGCTCACCCGGCAGCCTCGGCGGCGACCGCCTGCGCCCTGCGCTCGATGCGGTCGATTTTGACCAGGGGGACCAGGATCCAGGCTGCCGCGGTGAAGACCGCCGAGATCAGCACTAGGGCTGTGTAGCCCCAGCCAGCCAGTCGTAGAGGTGACCGCCCACCACCTGTGCGCTCTGGGGCCCGCCGTCGAAGACCGCCATGGGCAGGGCGAAGAAGGTTGCCTCCACGCGGCGCGGACATGGCGGCCAGATCGAGGAAGGCGAGCTGGGTGACCATGCCCCCGGCGCCGAAGACCGTGTCGTGACGATGGCCGACCAGGCCTCCCGATAGAGCAGGTAGGCGATGGTGCCCGCCACGCCCACGCCGATAAGGCGCGCCCACGGCGGCGACCGAGCCCAGCGGGGCGGCCGCCCGCGCGTCCAGCCCATGGCGACCTCCGTCGCGCGGAGTGGGAGCTTCTGGGGCATCGCGGGGTGCAGAGCTTGGCGCGTGGGCTCCGGAGATAACTCGTTCATCGTCGCCTCGTGAGACCCCGCCCCACTCTGGGGTGGCAGGTCGGCGGGTTGATCGTTACGTGCGATCGCCCACTTATCAGCCCCTCGGGTGACCTCGACGGTGAAGCGTCCGGCGCCCAATGCGGTGATGACCAGCCGGCCGCGCACGTAGAATCCCCGTATTTCCATGCTTGGGCGATGTGGCACTCGCGATGCTATCCCTTCGGGGTCGAGACCACCACCTGGGCGAGGGCCGATCAGGACACGGACCTGGACAAGGAGGGCCCGGAGATGAAAGCAACGTGGATTCCGGTAGGCAGCGCGGTGGCAATCATTCTCCTGAGCCTGGGCGTCTTTGAAGTCATGAGTGCAGGGGTTCGAGTCGACGAGCCTGGCGCCGCGGCTAGGTGGTTCTCGGACGCCCCCATGCACTCCGAACTGACGCCGGACGATCTCCTGACCCTCGACCTCGGCCCGGAGACCGGCGAGACGATGCACTCCGCCGATGGAGACGATCGTTGAAATTCTGAACGCTGGTTAACGTGGGCAGCCGGTCACGGTCGAAGCAGACGGACCCGACCGGGACCTCGCGCCGGTCGAATTCGTTCATCCTCGTCTCGTGAGGGCCGCCACATTGTGGGGTGGCGGGCCGGCGATCTGGGACTACGCGGACAGAGAAGTGAGGCTTACTCGCTCACGCGGATGGTGACGTGAACCGCGTCGGGCAGTGAGAAGCCAGTGACCTCCAGCTTCCAGAAGCCGATGTGGGTGAGGCCGTGGGTGAACTCCCGGTAGCGGCCGTGGGGCACGATCACCTGGACCGCCGTGAACCTGGGGCGGTGCATCCGGGCGAGCTCGGTTCCGTCCACCTCGCCGAGCAACGCGGACAGCTCGCGCTCGGCCGCGCTCCGATCCTTCACCGAGAGCCGCCCGACGACATGGCCCGCCGCCGCCGGGGAGAGGACCGGCTCGGGAGGCGGGGAAGCTCTACCGGGCACCTGGGCGCCGTGTGCCCGCTGTGACGGGCGCGCGAAGCCTCTGGGCTGGTCCGGGGGGGCTGGCTGGAGCCCCGTCGGCTCGGATTTCGGGGCCGGTGGACGATCGTGCGGCCCGGGTCCAATGGACCGCCAGGCCGCGGCGCGCCCGAGGAGCTCGAGGGCGACCGCGGGCAATGCGCGGAGCCGACGCTTCAGGCTGGCCCAGTAGCCGATGCCGAGGCTGGCCGCCTCCACCAGGCCGGCGATGACGCGCGGAGAGGCCTCGGTGGCAACAGCCGTCAGAAGCGAGCGGCCTCGCGCAGCGGCGGCGCCGCTCAGACCGCTCCGGGTGACTTCCATCGTCTTGCGGATGCAGTCCCGCGCGCCGCGCGACGATGTGACCGGATGAGCATCTGCGCGCTGCTGTTGCAGGCGCGCGTCTTCCTCCCGGCATCTCGCGCATTGCCTCAGGTGCACCTCGACCAGGGCCCACTCCGTCAGAGCGATCTGACCGGCGCGGCGGGCAGAGAGCCAGGGACGGGCGTCCTCGCAATTCATGACAGAGCGCTGCAAGTCCTTCACGAGTGGCGAGAGACTAGGCCAGTGTCGCGAGGCCGTCAAGCACCTACCGATGCAGTGTTGGGGATACGTGATTTGGCCGCTCGGGAGTGAACCGTGACATGACCGCTTCAGCCGCGTGGGGTGGCAGGAATGGCTACCGAGGAGGTGGCCATGCTCTATCCGCCCGGCGTTGTG
>Ga0070698_100006492_pt1 | contig 12688 bp, 8 predicted proteins | sample KBSK1502metaG_FD_65477 | JGI IMG/M metagenome (GOLD analysis project Ga0070698, IMG submission 65477) | Corn, switchgrass and miscanthus rhizosphere microbial communities from Kellogg Biological Station, Michigan, USA - KBS K1-50-2 metaG | ecosystem: Host-associated > Plants > Roots >... | reverse complement strand
CCGAAGTCCGATCCGTAGAGCGCGTCATCCTTCCCCTGTCTCGAAACGGCGGCACGGTGTACCGAACCGCGTACGACGTCGCGTTCACGACTCGCAAACCTTTAGGATCGTGGGAAGCCTACGTTGACGCGCGGACCGGGGAACTCCTCTGGCGGCGAAGCCTCCTGGAGTCGATCGATGTCACCGGTTCGGTGAGCGCGGGCGTCGAGCCGGTGACTCAAGGCGACGTCCTCTCTGTTCCACCGCTGCCGCATGTCGCGGTCTCACTAGCCGACTCGGGTGCCGTGGACGACACGGTCACGAGTGCCGATGGGAGCTTTCTGCTCTCGGCCCCGTCGGGAGGACCTCACACTCTGAGCGCCGGGCTCTCGGGTCCCTTCGGCTTCGTGAACAATCTCTCCTTCGGTACTCCACCCCTTCACATCGGTTTCGACCCGGATTCCAATTCGGTTTTTCCCATCATGTTCGATGACGCAAACAGCCGCATCGAAGACCGCGACGCGTTCTACTCGGCCATGAAAGCGCATGACTTCATTCGGACGGTGGATCCGGCGTTTTCCGCCCTCGACTACCCCATGTATTTCTTGACCGACTATCCGGACGAGCAATGCAACGCGTTCTGGGATGGCTACGGGTTGGTGTTCCTTTCCGAAGGCAGCATCTGCGCCAACATGGCCCGACTCGCTTCGGTGGTCATTCACGAATACGGCCACGGAATCACAGACTTTCAGTATCGACCCTTCTCCCCATCGGCAGCCATGCATGAAGGCTTTTCCGATTACACCGCCGCAACGCTGCTCAACGACCCCCGCATTGGACTTGGATTCTTCGGGCCAGGCTCGGTGCTTCGGAACGTCGACAATAATCGCCGGTATCCCGAGGATGCTACCCAGGATCCACATGTGACCGGGTTGATCGTAGCCGGCGCGCTCTGGGACGTGCGGAAGGTGCTGGGGGCGGAAACGGCGGACTACCTGTGGCACTTTGCTCGCAACGGCTTTTCTTCGAATTTCGACGATTACTTCTTCGATTACCTAGTCACGGAGGATGACGACGGGAACGTTTACAATGGAACGCCCCATTTCGATACGATCGTCGCCGCGTTTCGCCACCACGGGATCGGAGATTACGGAATCCACGTAGTCCACGATCCGCTTCGCGATACCGAGGACGCGAGCCAATCGTTCCCGATCACGGCCAGCTTTCTCAGCATCTTTGCCATCGACGATGCCTCGGTCCAGGTCCACCTCGCCATCGATCACGGGAGCGGCCTGGTCGAGGAAGTCCGCCCCCTTCTCCCCACCGGGGGCGTGCGCGAATACTCCACGCTTCTCGAAGCCCAGCCGACGGAAACGATCGTCACCTACTGGTTCACCGCTCAGGACACGGCCGGGACGCACGTGATGTATCCGCCCGCCGGTAGCCCCTTCCATTTCCGGATCGGGACCGACACCACCCCTCCCCAAATCATTCATGAGCCCTTGCGCGACCAACCGTTGGATGAGGCGCGAATGGCCGTGTTCGCTCGCGTGACCGACAACCTCGATAAGGGAATCGACTCGGTGCGTGTGTTTCACACGCGCGAGAACGACCCGGAAGACACCACGATCCTCGCCCCCGCGGGCAATGACCTCTACAAAGGCAGTGTGTCCATCCCCGGGCTCCTGCTCGGGAACCTCGTCCGTTACCGGATTCAGGTCGCCGATTCGGCCGCGATTCCCAATGTCGCCTCGTCTCCCGACACGGGGTGGAACAGCTTCCATATCGTGCGCGGGTTCGGACGCGACTTCGAGGACAACGATGGCGGGCTCACCGCCGACAACCTTTGGGAATGGGGAAGTCCGGAACCCTTGCTGCACGCGTTTTCGGGGGTGAACGTTTGGGGAACCAATCTCAGTGGGGTCTATCCCGAGAACGCCCTCGCGTCTCTCATCATCGGGCCCGTGGACCTCTCCAACTTCACCACGGCGGGGCTATATTTCCGGAACTTCTATGACACGGAGACTTACTTCGACTCCGGCGCAGTGTACGCATCCGCGGATTCCGGACAGACGTGGCAGCTTCTCGTCCCCGATGGCGAATATCCCCTTCCGGAAGTGTACGCGACCGGAGAGGCCGGTTATTCGGGCCAATCCGGAGATTGGGTCAAAGCCGAGTTCGCGCTCAATGCGTATGTCGGCGTGCCGCATCTGCTCATCAAGCTGGAATTCCAGTCCGATGAAGCCGTCGGTGGTTTGGGATGGTACGTGGATGATCTGGAAGTGGTGGAGCGACAGGTTCTCTCGCGTCCGCGCGCATTGACGGCGGTGAGCGGAAACGATGGCCAGGTTCCACTTTCGTGGAACGTACCGGCAGGCATCGATCCGCTCGCTCCGGGAAATCCTGTTCTGGGGTATGACGTGTATCGAGGGTTCCCGGGCGCCGAGCTGTCCCGCATTACCGCCTCCCCCGTTCCGGAAACGCATTATGTGGATACGACGCCGGTGAACGGCGTCTTGTATGACTATGCGGTACGCGCCGTATACGAAGATGGCGGAAGCGCGCCCACTCCTCTCGTGGAGGCGATGTCCTACGTGGCAGCATTTTCCGGAACGCCGGATAGCTTGAACGTCTCGGCTCCTCCGAGTCAGCCGGTCGATGCCACACTGCACGTTGCAAACGCCGGAACCGGATTTCTAAAAATGAACCTGTGGCCCACTGAGCCCGGGGAGACATTACAGAACGCACGTATCCGTTACACGATCGCCGCCGGCTCCGGATTGTCGCAGGCGCGGACCGACTGGGGAGCCAAGAAAGCCCGGGCCATTCTTCCGCCCGGAACGTGGCAGTTGCTGTATCAGGATCCGCAAGATCACGAAAATATCAATGTTCCAGACATCGCCTCGCTAGAAGCCCAGGTCGGATTCGACAGCATTTACCTTCGTATCACCGGACATCGGGCCTGGGGGGATCCGAACACGGCCTGGACTCTTCTTGCTTCCTTCGATACGGATTTGGACCCCGGCACAAACCCCTTTGGGGACTATGCGATTCTGGCCGGGGCCGCTGCTCATTCCCGGCTCGGTGAGCCCGCAGTGCTCATCGACCACAACGGGCAAATCGCTGGTCCCGTCCATCACGTCGCCTTCCCCGCCCCGAATGTCATGGAGTTCGGCGTGTTCCTGCAGTCCATTGGATCTCCCAATGAGGTGTTCTTGACCGTGCGGACCACCGATGCCCTCGGAGATACGCTGTTCGACGTCGCACCGAACGCGCGGTCGCTTCCCTGGCTGAGCGTAGATGAGCGCCGACTTGTGTTGTCGCAAGGGGCTCTGCAGGACGTGCCGTTCCATTTCTTCACCCTCACTCCCGGTCAATATTTCGGCCAGGTCCTCATCGAGACCAACGACCCGAATCAACCGGTTGTCGTGCTGCCGGTGAGTTACAACGCGAACAACATCGTCCCCGTCGACCTGCTTTCGTTCAACGGTGAAGCCGACGATCTGGGTATCCGCTTGAACTGGAACACCGGCAAGGAATCGGATCTTCTCGGATTTCGGGTATTGCGTAGCGAGGGGCCGGGCGGCACCGAGACCACGCTCACGCCCACCCCTTTGATCGGAGATCACGGGGTGTACGCATTCGAAGACCGTCAGGTGATCGATGGCCGTGACTACTGGTATCGCCTGGCGGCCTTGAGCCGAAACGGAGACATCCAATTCCACGGGCCGGTGCAGGTGCGCTACGCGGGGGTCTCCGATTTCAGCCGCGTAGTTCTCCGGCCCAGCATGCCCAATCCTACGCGAACCACCGCCTCCATCCGCTTCGGATTACCCGCGGATGCGAACGTGACCCTGCGCATTTTCTCGGTGGACGGACGTCTCGTTCGCGTACTCGCCGACGGGGTGCATTACCCGCGGGGATTCCACGAGCTAGCGTGGGACGGACGCGATGTGGACGGGCGTGCGGTCAGCGCGGGAGTGTTCCCGTATCGTCTGGACGCATCGGGAAACGTTCGCCAGGGGAAGATCACCGTGCTGCGCTAAGGGAGTCGCGGGTTCACCCGGCTTCCGTCCGGGCTTTGTCCATACGGATTCGCGTACTCTCGTTCGACGACCGGCGATTTCGGGTCATCTCCTGCCTCACGCACCGCCGGCAGTACATAGCGGGGAATAGCCTCCCGCAACTTTCCTTGGGTTCTGCTGCCGTAGTTTCCGGCATAGATCGCGACCACCAGATCGAGGTCCGGAATCCCCTCGATCAGCTGTCCGCCCGCGCCCAAGGCCATGAAGGCCCGCACGGTTTTGTTCTTGTACGGCACGTCCTCGACCCACCAGAGATATCCGTAGGTGATCTTTCGCAGGTGATACTGCGGCGAGACGGCGTTCCGGGCGAAGTCGCGGCTCAGGATTCTATGGCCGTTCCAGCGACCCTCCCCGAGCATCAACTGTCCGAATTTGATGAAGTCGCGGGGCAGGAACTGGACCCCGCCGCCCCCGAAGGGGTTACCGGCCGGATCCAAGGGCCAAGCGTATGGCCCTATCCGCATGGGTTTCGCGATCAAACGATCGAACGCATCGAGCGGAAATGCGTTCACGGCCCCGCCCACCATGCCCAGCGCCAGGTTGGCCACCGCGCTGCAATATACGGATTTCTCTCCTGGAGTCGTGGCCAGGGGAACGTTCAGGATGTACCGGTAGTAGTCGGGTTCTTGCGTTTGCTCGGACATCTTCTCTTCATTACCGGGGGCATCGTCGTTGGTGTCGTCACAGAAGTGGCCCGAGGACATGGTCAAGAGATGCTCGAGGGTCATGGTGCGCTTTGGGGGATCGAGGTCCGCCGGAAACGCTCCGCCATTCATGACCTCGTAGACCGGGGAGGTGAGCCGCAAGTTTGCCCCGTCCTCCATCACCGCTCCGGCCAGGATCGCGGTCATGCTCTTTCCCGCCGAACGCGTGTCATGCAATTTCTCGCGGTGCATGCCGTGGAAGTATTCTTCCATCACCAGTTTTCCATGCCGGGCCATCAGAAAGGCATGGATCTGCGGCGCGTCCTCGGAATCTTGGGGAGTTTCGACAACCCGCTGGATGTAGCGTTCCATGGCCGGGCGATCGATGTTCACGTCTTCTAATGTAGCGGTCGGCCAGCCATCCCCGAGCGAAGGGGGGGCTCGATACACGTAGGTCGCGGGGTGCCGGCCGCGGGGGTAGAAGTCGCTGGCCTCGCCGGCCCGGGTGAAATCGTAACTACCGCCGCGAGAATCAAACACGAGGGTAATAGCCTCTCGTTCGGAATCGTAGGCGCCCGTGGCGATGGCCGCTTCTTTCCCGGCGATCATCCCCATCAATCGGAGTGTGTTGCCCTCCCGAACGAGCCGCGTCACGCGAAACTGCCCGCCGAGATCACGATTCGGGTTTCGTAGCACCGCCTTCCATGCACTTGCCCCGTCCGCTTCGAGCAACAGAGAGAAGGTGAATTCGTCTTGCAACGTAGTGACAACGCCTGACCATCGATGCGACGCGTCTCGCTGGAGGGAGACCGGGGACGCATACTGGGCGATGTTCGGAGCATTTCCTGGCCGGAACCAGTGGCCAGTGATCTTCCTGTCTTCCCACTTCCCTCGGAAGAAACCTTGATCGTTGGGGAGAGCAAATCTGAGCTCGCCGCCATGGTGTTCCACCGGCACCGAATAACCCCGCATATCGGCCGTGTAGCCCTGCTGGTCTTGGATCACGAGGATCCGTGCCGTTTCGAACGGCCCAAATGTTCGCCCCGCGCTCCAGAGTCCGCTCAGGTCATCGGCGGGAGCGCCGGACCGCGGGGTGGTGAAAAGAGTGGCCGAAGCAAGGATCGCGGTGAGGACCGTGTAATGAATTCTCATGCTTCGAGCATGCCCCCTTCGTTACGACCGGTCTTGTACGTATTTTGCAAAGGGGGCTATGCGCGGAGGGGCTAGGTTTCCAACGATGCGGCGCGAGCCTTTCTGCCTCGCTTCACTTCCCAACCCATTCGAAGCGGTAGGCCAGTTCCGGTCCCTTGTCTCCCTCGTAAGCCAGCTCGGCAATGAGAAGCGCAAATGGCTCCGTGTAACGGGCCATCCGCAAGGGTCCCGCATCCACCGGCTCGAAGCCCACGTCCCGGATCAGTCGAGCCGCAGTCTCCTTGCTCCGCCCCTCATCCCCACAGAAGAGGAGACTGGGGCGGGGCAGATCTTGTTTGGACTCGAACACAACAAATAGAACCTCGCTGGGCACGGTGTTGAACGCTGAGACAACCCGGGCCTTGGGTATGCGTTTCGCGAGTTCCTCGGCTCCGGACGATGTATGCGCGACGGCGAGCTCGGTATCCTCGAGGTTCATGGGGAGCGAGCAGGTCACGATCACTTTTCCCGACAGGTCGCCGGCTTGGCCAAGCACATCCTCGGTTCGGGACCAATGGACGGCCAGAAGGAGAACCTCCGCATTCCGGACCGCCTGTTGGGGGGTTCCCGCCCGCGCGCCATTTCCTGCGTCCTGCGCCAGCCGCTCGAGCTTACCCGCGGATCGCGAGTAGCTGAATGTCACCTCGTGACCCGCGCGCGCGAAGATCGTTCCGAGCTTACCGCCCATCAATCCGGAACCCAGGATACCGATTCGCATGTTTGCGCCTCCGGCGGACTACCGAGTACCTATCGCGAGTTTCCCTCGCCAACGATCCCCCGGCGCCTTGACGTAGTTCGTCAGTACGTAGCGCCAAGGCAGAGCCAGCGGGACCAACACCACGCCCATGAGACACGCCTTCAACGTCTCCCGCGTGTCCGGATCCAAAGCATGCGCCGCCCAGAGTGGAAACCCGAACGACACGATCCAGATCGTTTTCCATATGAGCTCGAACAAAAGTAGCGGCAACATTTTGAGTGGATAACGAATTCCCAGGACCGCCAAGAGCGAAACCGTCCCTAGTATGCTGCGGACGACGCCCCGAAGATGTTCCAAGTCTCTAGGATGGTGCAGAATGCCCGGCCATATTTCGATGGCAAGCCCTACCGCCATGATGAGGTACAAGGCTCTCAACACGTAAAGCCGAAATGTCGAGACATCGGACATCCTGCCCCCTCCCTTTTTGTCCGGACGGATATGGACGGCGTCAGGTACGTATCAAGCCGGTGAGGGGCGGACGAGTGGTTTCACTGCGTGTTCCAACGACTTCAGACGAAATGCGGCGATGAGCAGGATGAGGCCGCTCACCACGGCAAATCCCGCGATCAGGCCCATGATGGCGGCAAGGGTGGCCAGTGGCGAGAACCAGACGGTGACCGACGCGAAGATACTGAGGATCCCCCACAGAAAACTCCACGCCCAGGGCAAATCAAAACGCTTCTGTTGCAGGGCGAGGCTAATGCCCAGGATCCCGGTGAGTCCGAACCATAGGCTCACCCACGTGATCGCGAAGGTGAGGGAGAGAACCGGGTAGAAATACATCGCGGCAATACCGAACACGGTGCTGACGAACCCGCTAAGGAGCAGCATCCACCAGGACCGAAAGAACGGCTTCACCGCGAACGCATGTGCAATCTCCGTGATACCGGCGACGAGCGCCCAAATCGCGATCACGAGCGCCAACGCCGCAATTGAATCGAGCGGCTTGATCAGTATCAACAATCCGAGTACGAGCGCGAGGGTTCCGCGAATGACGAGGGACCACCAAATCCGACGAAAGTCGTGCCTAAACGTGAACGTATCGGTAGCCATATTGAGCCTCCTTGGGAAAAGAAAGCACCAGGCATGGATTCGTGAGAATAATCCCGAGGGCCTTGACCGGCCATAAGATTTCTACGATGTTCTGGGGGGTAGGTAAAACCCCTAAGATGTCTCATTCGCGGAGCACGCGGTGAACGAAGGCGACCGCCATCGCACCCTCCCCCACCGCGGCCGCGACGCGCTTCAGGTTCCCGCTCCGGACATCACCGACTGCGAACACCCCCGGAAGACTCGTCTCCAGGAGATAGGGCGAGCGCGCGAGTGGCCAGCGGGCAGCATCAAGCTCCTCGCGCGTCAGGTCTGATCCGGTTTTGATGAACCCCTTGTCGTCCAACGCAAGGCACCCGTCGAGCCACTTGGTGTTCGGCAAGGCCCCGGCCATCACGAAGATGTGTCGGATGGCGCGAGTCTCGACCTCCCCCGTCGACGCATTGCGCCAAGTCACCTGTTCTAGGTGGCCGTCTCCTTCCCATGCCACGATCTCGGTGCGGACGCGTAGATCAATGGCATCGTGTTGTTCGATCCGCCGGATCAGATAACGCGACATGCTATCCGCGAGTCCTTCGGAGCGAACGAGCATGTGGACCCGCCGCGCCGTCTGGGCCAGGAAGACGGCCGCCTGACCGGCGGCGTTTCCACCGCCGACCACAACCACCTCCTCATCCATACACATTGTCGCTTCCATGGGAGTTGCGCTGTAGTAGACCCCGACGCCATCGAATCGTCCCGGGTTCTCGATGGATAATCTTCGATACTCCGCGCCCGTGGCGATGATGATGGCTCGACTTCGTATCTCCGAGCTCGTGTCGAGCGCGATTCCGAAGGGCTTGCGCTGGCAGTCGAGGTGGAAGGCCGACCGGGCAACGATGATTTGGGCGCCGAACTTCCGAACCTGGGCCTGGGCGCGCGACGCCAAATCATGACCCGAAATGCCGGCCGGAAACCCGAGATAGTTCTCGATCTTGGAACTTGAACCGGCCTGGCCGCCCGGTGCGCTCGACTCGATGAGGAGGACACTAAGACCTTCGGAAGCTCCGTACACACCGGCGGCGAGCCCGGCTGGGCCCGCCCCGACGATGGCCAGGTCTCGCACGTCTTGCATTTGCACCGACGCGTTGAATCCCAGGCACTCAGCGATCTCCCGATTCGTCGGGTTCCGCAGCACCTGTTGGTCGCGGCAGACGAGGATGGGAGTGGCATCCACGCTGACTCCGAAGTGATCCAGTGCCGTCTGTGCGTCGCGATCACGGTCGACATCGAGGACGGAATACGGGTGATCATTACGGGTCAAGAACTCACGGATGCGATGCATGTCCGGGTTGTGGTGCGATCCGACGAGGATGGCGTCACCCAAACGATTCGCCACCAATTCCAAACGTCGCTGCAGGAAGGCCCGCATGAAGACGTCGCTCAGCTCGGAGTCGGTCTGAACGATCTTGAGAAGCTGATCCCGTCCGATATCGATCACCTCGCTGGGGACCGAGACGCGGATGGACACCATCGCCGGTTGGCCGGCCAGCGTGCCGACCTCGCCCGTGAATTGGCCAGGCGCCAATCGAGCGATGATTTGCTCCGTCTCGGACGCGGGCCGCAAGATCTCCACCCGCCCGCTTATGACAACAAAAATGCTCAACACCTTTGCGCCCGGATCGAGGAGCACGTCTCCAGGATCACATGACCGCAGAGACCCGTACCGGGACACGCGGGCAAGCTGCGAGGGCGTCAGAAGAGGGAACAGGCGAAGATCGCCCTCCCATTTCCCCTGAGGTGAGGAGGCAATAAGTGATGTCATTGAAGTCCCATTATTTTATCCCAGCGTTTGTGGCGACCATTGCCTTCGCGGCCGCGTCCATGATGACATCTGCAACGGCCTGCGGCTGCGACAGCATCGCTACGTGACTCGCTTTCAGCTCCGTGGTCGTCGCCTTCATGCGCTTCGCGAAGAAGCGCTCTTCATCGGGGGCGATCGCCTGGTCGAGCGTCGATACGATGTACCAGGACGGCTTGGCCTTCCACGCGACGCCAGATACTTGGGCACCGAAGGCCGAGGCAGCAATTGGACCCTGCGTGGCCGCGGCGACCAATGCATCCTTCTTCGGAAGGTCGGATCCGAACTTCGTGAACGCGTCAGGGGAGAGCGTAAGGAAGCCCTCCGCATCTACGATCGGTGAGGCGAGAGCGGGTGGAGCCGGATACGACTTCCCCAGTTCGCCGACCGTTTCGCCTTGATCCGGAGCGAAGGCCGCCACGTAGACGAGGCCGGCGACTTTGGGATCCATCCCCGCTTCCGTGATCACGACGCCCGCCCAGGAATGACCGACCAAAATCACCGGACCTTCCTGCCGTGCCATCGCGCGCTTCGTCGCCGCAACATCGTCGGCGAGCGACGTCAAGGGATTCTGTACCGCGGTGACATTGTAACCCTTGGCTTGCAGGATCGGGATCACCTTGGCCCAACTCGAGCCATCCGCAAAGGCTCCATGCACCAGAATGATGTTCTTGACCGGCGTGGAGGGTGCAGCGCCGGCGGATGAGGCGCGCGCCATGAGCACGATCGAAATGACGGCAAAGTGCCAAAGAAAACGCTGCATGCTTCCCACGATCTTCATTGGTCTACTCCCTTCTTGATCGAACTTCCTGATCTGGTAGCACGACGACTAGGAGTCATCAGGCGACGTCATGCCCCAGCCACTTCGAGAACAGCGTCGGCGAATGCCTTTGGCGCCTCCTGCGGCAAATTGTGTCCGATGCCGCCGGAAACGAGCCGGTGCGCGTATCGCCCCGAGAACTTCTTGGCATAGGAACTGGGATCTGGATGGGGTGCGCCGTTGGCGTCGCCTTCCAGGGTGATGGTGGGCACTGTAATGACAGGAGCGGTGGCAAGCCGCTTCTCGAGCTCCGCGTACGTGGCCTCGCCTTCGGCCAGTCCGAGCCGCCAGCGATAATTGTGGATCACGATGCTGACATGGTCCGGGTTGTCGAACGAGGCCGCGCTCCGCGCAAAGGTCGCATCGTCGAAATTCCACTTCGGCGAAGCGGTCTGCCAGATGAGCTTCGCGAATTCGTCGCGATACTTCTCGTAACCAGCCCGGCCTCGCTCGGTAGCGAAGTAAAACTGGTACCACCATTGGAGCTCCGCCGGGGGCGGCAAGGGCACCTTCCCCGCTTCCTGGTTGCCGATCAGATATCCGCTCACCGAAACGAGCGCCTTGCAGCGCTCCGGCCAGAGCGCGGCGACAATATCGCCCGAGCGCGCGCCCCAGTCGAAACCGGCGAGGACGGCTTGACGGATCTGCAGGGCATCCATGAGGGCAATGACGTCGGTGGCCAAGGCAGCCGGCTGGCCGTTCTGAAACGTGTCGCGGGAAAGAAAACGGGTCGTACCGTAGCCCCGAAGGTGCGGCACGATCACCCGATATCCGGCCGAGGCCAAAAGCGGCACGACATCGACGAAACTGTGAATATCGTAGGGCCAGCCATGCAGAAGAATCACCACGGATCCGTCCGGTGGGCCCGCTTCTACGTATCCTACCCGCAGCACTCCCGCATCAACTTGTTTCAGTGGACCAAAGGAGCGGTCGCCCTTCTGCTGAGGCAACGGCTGCTCACCCGCGGCCAGCGACCCGTCCCCCACGGCCTTACCCACCACACCGAGCTGGGATGCCGCGACCGCCGTGACCATCCCGGCCAGGAAGTGGCGCCGATCGAGCGTCTTCTCGTAGTTCATGCCCATCTCCCCAATCTTTATCATGCCGGTCCCAAGGGCGAATTGATTCCCCGCACTCGAGGAGGCAGCTGCGGCGCGAAGGCGAAGTAGGCCTGGACGATGAATATGAAGGCGATGCTCCAATAGGGATGGATTACGCAGAGGGCGGCGCCGAATGCATACAGCGCCTGTCCGATCACGAGCCGACGTTTCAGGGCCGCGGAAGCTTTCTCGCCGATCCCCCCCTCCACGAGGCCCGCCCGCTCCGCGTAGAGAACCGCGGCGAGGCTGATCAGCCCCGCCACGAAGATGTTCAGCCAGTAGAGGATCAGCGCCGTGCGATAGGTCAGGTAGTTGGCCAACAAGCCGGTCGAAATGGGCATCAGGGCAATCACGGCCAGATTGGCGAGCACGAGCCAGGTGAGATGACGATTGGAACGCCGGACGTGGCTGAGGAAGGTTTGGTTTCCAACCCAAAAGATCCCCAACGTCATGAAGCTGAGCAGATAGGTGAGCACTCGAGGCCCAAGCTGAAACACCGCCGCTCTCAACTCGCCCTCGGTCATGGTCATCTGGCGTGAGGGAACGCGTACCTCCAGCACGGTGAGCGTCAAGGCGATGGCGTACAAGGCATCGCTGAGCGCCTCGATGCGCCGGACATTGGTTCCCGAAAGCCGGTTGTAGGTCGTCATCCCCCGGCTCCGATGTGCGAAAGCGGCCCAGAGACCAACGTGCCATCGACTAGTGATGCGTTGCCGTCGTGGCCGGCGCGCCGACGCGCAACGGTCGGAATGCAGATCTCATCTCTTCCGAGAAGAGTTGCGGTTGCTCCCATGCGGCGAAATGTCCTCCCTTGTCGACCTCGTGGAAGTAAATCAGGTTCTTGTAGGCACGGCGGGCCCACGTCTCCGGTGGGCGGTAAACATCTTCGGGAAATACCGTGATGGCCACGGGCAATGAGATCTCGGTCGTCTTCCACACCGCCGAACCGGTCGGATTGCGTCCGACGTTCTCCCAATACAGCCGCGCCGACGATGTCGCGCTGTTCGTCACCCAATATAGCGTGATGTCGTCCAGCACCTCGTCCTTCGTCGGCGTCTGTTGGGGATCGTCGCCATACGCCCACTTTGCGAAGCCCGGATGCACGAGCATCCAGGCCGCGAGGCCGGCTGGGGAGTCCGTTAAGCCATATCCGACGGCTTGCGGCCGAGCCGTCATCATCACGAAGTAACCCGAATTCCCTCCCATCCCGTACGCGCGGAGC
>Ga0070698_100006491_pt1 | contig 12688 bp, 13 predicted proteins | sample KBSK1502metaG_FD_65477 | JGI IMG/M metagenome (GOLD analysis project Ga0070698, IMG submission 65477) | Corn, switchgrass and miscanthus rhizosphere microbial communities from Kellogg Biological Station, Michigan, USA - KBS K1-50-2 metaG | ecosystem: Host-associated > Plants > Roots >... | reverse complement strand
CGGCCCGCCCGGCCGGTCGAACACTGCCCCGCCGACGGCCTTCTCCAGGGCCGCGATCTGCTGGCTGATCGTCGACTGGCTGTAGCCCAGCCGGGCGGCGGCCCGGCCGAACGAGCCCTCATCGGCGACGGCAGCCATGGCGGCGAGATGCCGCAGCTCGGCATCGGACACGGCTCCCAGCCTAGCAGTTGGCATCGTTAATTACGATCGAACTGATCGAAATCTATCGCTTTTCATAATGCTTCTCCCGGCTTAGCGTGGATGTCATGACCGATCACCTGCCAGCCGATCTCCGGCATGCCGCCGCCTGCCCGCGGGCACGAGGGGCCGGAACCGCCGCCGGATGTGCCCGGGCCGGTTCTGACCCGGCGCACCGGCCGCAACCGGCCACCACCCGGCTGCGGTCGGCGCTGTGGGTGCCGCCCTTCGGCGATCTCGCTGACCCTGTGGTGGTCGCCCGGCTGGCCGCCGAGGCCGAGGAGGCCGGCTGGCACGGGGTCTTTCTCTGGGATCACCTGGCCTGGCGGGCGCCGGTGCGGCAGCTGGCCGACCCGTGGATCACCCTGGCGGCAGCCGCCACCGCCACGGAGCGCGTGCGGCTGGGCCCCATGGTCACGCCGCTGGCCCGCCGGCGGCCGGCCAAAGTCGCCCGGGAGACCGTGACGCTGGACTGGCTCAGCGGCGGCCGCCTCACCCTCGGCGTCGGCCTGGGCAGCGACCGTTTCGGCGGCGAGCTGTCCGCGACCGGCGAGCAGCTCGATGACCGGCGGCGCGGCCAGATGCTCGATGAATCGCTAGAGATCCTCACCGCTGCCTGGTCTGGCCACAGCGTGCACCACCACGGCGAGCACTACATCGTCGACGGGGTCCAGTTCCTTCCCCGGCCAGTGCGGCAGCGGGTGCCTGTCTGGGTCGCGGGGTTCCCCGGCAACATCAGGCCACTGCGCCGGGCCGCCCGGTACGACGGCTTCTTTCCGGTCAACCTCGAGCACCCGGACCAGCTCGCCGAGAGCACCGCCACCATCACCGGCCTGCGCAAGCACACGACCGCGCCCTACGACATCGCAATCGCGCTGCCGCCCGGCACCGACCCAGCGCCCTATGCCAAGGCGGGCGCCACCTGGTGGCTGACTGAATTCGACCCTGAAGCAGTGTCGCTGGACCAGGTACGCGGCGTGCTCCGCGACGGCCCGGCACTCCCCTGAGCCGCCACATCCCAAGAACAGGGAGGAAGCCGACATGGACAGGACACGGTGATCACGATGACAGTCAGCCAGCACACCTCACGCACGCCCCCGGCCACGATCGGCGCCACCTCGTGGCGGGCCGTGCATCGCGCCACGGCGGCACGGCGCGTCCACCCCCGGGCAGACCTCATGCGGGAGCCGTGATGGCAGTCCAACCGGGTAACCGCGCCGGGCACCGGCCAGGTGCACCACAGACACAACACAGACGAGGGAGAAACCAATGAGCGACCTTCAGGCCATCGCCGACCGCGTCGAGATCGAGGCGCTACGCGGCGAGTACACCGACGCGCTGATGATGCGCGACTGGGACCGCCTCGCGTCGCTGTTCACCTACGACGGCGCAGTGCGGATGCCGCACGTCCCCGCCGAGGCCGTCGGCCGGGAGGAGATCCGCGCCGGGATCGAGCGGCTGCAGGGTCTCCTGGACTACTTCGTGCAAACCACGCACCCGGGCACCATCCGGCTTGACGGCGACACCGCGTCCGGCCGCGCCTACATCTCAGAGCTCATACGGTTCCGCGACGGCAAATCGCACCTGAACTACGCCATCTACCACGACCGCTACCAGCGCACCGGCGACGGCTGGAAGTTCACCGAGCGCGTCTACGAGATCCGATACCTCGACACCACCGCGCTGGCCGGCTCGGCACCCCGCGCAGCCGGAGGCACCCGCTAACCCGCCGGCCGGCCGGGAACACGCCGTCGGTGACGGGAAGACCGTGAGCAGGCGCGTGCTCACGCCACGCGCGGGGCCAGAACCAGCTGATATGCGTGCGCTCATCGCTAGCGCTAATTGGCCCGCCGATCGCGCCGATTCGGCAGGGAGAGTGCATCCAGATACGAGCCGCCAGACTGGGCTGACAACTGGTGCGATCGTTAGTGGCATACAAGGCAGCGCAAAAATATGAGAAGGCTCAACGCCCTCATTTCGGCAATGTCGGGCGCTTCCCACGGTTCAAGCCGCGGGAGACGCGGGCTTGGTCAGGTGCCGGAGGCCATGTAGGCGGCGAGGATGTAGTTGGGGTGGCGGTCCAGGTTCTGGCGGGCTCTGTCGTAGCGCATGGTGGTGCGCGGGTCGGCGTGGCGGGCGGCGATCTGGACGTCTCGCAGGTCGACGCCAGCGTCGAGCATGGTCGTGACGAAGGTATGACGGAGCATATGGGGATGTACCCTGGTGGCCTGGATGCCAGCGGCCTGGGCGAGCTGGCGCAGGCGGCGGGTAGCGGCGTGCCGGTCCATCCGGGTGCCGCGGCGGTTGAGCAGGACTGGCCCGCGCGCGCGCGATCCGGTTGCCCGGTCAATGGCCCTGCCGACAGCGAGCGGCAGCGGGACCAGGACCACCTTGGTCCCCTTGCCGCACACCCGCAGGACCCGGTGGCCGTGCTCTTCGCCGAGATCGGCGATGTCCGCGGCGGTGGCCTCGAAGATCCGCAAGCCGAGCAGGCCGAGCATGGCCACCAGCGCGAAGTCGCACGGGTTCGGTGATTCCCGGGCGGCGGTAAGGAGGGCCTCGAACTGCAGGTGGGTGAACCCGAGGGTCGGCGATTCGGCGGGGACCGCAGGACGGCGGACGTGCTCGGCAGGTGAGTGCTCCAGGACGCCATCGAGAACGCAGGTCCGGTAGAACCCGGCTGCGACAGAGAACCGCCGGGAGACGGTGGAGGGCTTGAACCGGCGTATCTCCTGCATCGACCGGATGTACAGCTCCAGGTGCGGCCGCCGGGCGGCTAGCGGGTCCAGGCCGCGCTTGGCGCACCAGGACAGGTAGCTGCGGAGGTCCGATTCGGTGTGCTCGCGGGAGGAGCCCTTGAAGCGGGCGAGGTAGGCAGCCACTGCCAGCCGCAGCCGGTCGGTGAATGGCTCGGGAGGATCGCAGGACGTGAGGGTCAGCTGGGTAAAGGTCGTCATGCCATGACGCTGCAGCGACTCGCGGTCACCGCGAAACTGACCCACACACACCCGGCGGCATCTGCGGCTATCGGCCGCCTGGCTGAGCATGGCCTGGCTTAGCCCGCATAAGGCCAGCAGCTCCAGTTCACGGGCGCGCCGCAGGTCCTTCGGCCTGCCCGCGGCGCGCCGCATGCGGATCAGGTCCGCGCGATCCAGGTAGCGGATCACCAGCCCGCCCCCGGCCGCCGCGACCTGGCACCGGGGCAGGAACGCGGCGACCGGCAGATCACCCCACGGCAGGGCCGGGGTGCAGCAGTCCCCGCAGGCCAGGGCCGAGCGGAACAAGACCTTGGGACCGCTGAACGCCTCCGGCCCGCACGGCAGCGGCCTGCCCTGGTCATCGGCCAGGCTGGCCCCGGCTGCCGCGAACGCCACGGCCAGGGCCGGCGCCTGCCCGCGGCCGCCATCCCACAGCAGGTCAAGGTCCCCGGTCAGCTCCCGGGACCCGTGCATGATGCCGGCCACCTGACCGATGACCGCGACGACCGCGCCGTGCTCATCCAGGGCCCGCAGCAGCGGCAGCGGATCGAACCCGATCGCGTCATCGGTCGCCGCGGTCCCGGCGACACCGTCAGCGTCCTGATGACCGAGCCCGCGCCGCGGCCGCCCGGCGGTCGCCTCGCCCAGCCGGCGTACGGCCTCTTCCAGCCGCCCGATGGGGCATCGGCGATGTCGCCTCCATCCACCTGTCCATGGTGCCGCGCAATCACCCACACCGCTAATCGGCAACGCAGGGCATCTCCGCAGGCCGATCCGGGAGCGCCCGGTCGGCGGCAGATGCGCGCGTTCTCAGTCCAAGGCTGTGATGCATAAATATGCAGCCTCGCCGACCGCATGTGGAACCGTTCGAGGGTTGGCGTAGTGCCCGACTACGCGAAGATCCCCTTTGATAACCGCGCGCCGACCCGTGTCGCAACCCGCGGATAGGTACTACTCCCTGCTTGGTCGCCGGGGCTGCTGGCACCGTACCGAAGATCGTTATGAGCGGCAGGCAAATCGGGAACGCGGGCTCGTAAGAGGTGTCGAGTCGACCGATCAGGCATGATGAGCCGGTGTTGCAAGGGCTGGTGCGGAAGGCGCATTGTTTCAGGTGTCACCGGATGGCCAGTGGCCTCGGTCGCATGTTGGCTCTCATTGAAATTAAATCGGGCATTCGCTTCCGAAGACAATCTACGAAACGCTGAGTCAATGGGCAGTGCCCGCCTCAGGCGTGGCTAAGAGCTTTGGGCGGGCGAAGCCGCCCAAAGCTCTTAGCTGAGCCAGTGAGCTGCCAGATGCCGTTTAAATTGCGCGGGCCCACTCTGCGGCGAGGCGGTGGGCACGCACGACGTAGGCGGTTGCCCCCTTCCGTTTGTAGTGCTCTATGGCTTGGCCGATCATCTCGTTTGCTTGGGTGTGGTCGCCTGCCAGGTATCTGATTTCCGCGTGATTGAGCGCGGCATCGCCTGGATCCCTTGGATCGTCTGAGCTTCTGGCCAGGCGGTCCACTTGTCCGGCCAATGCGAGCGCTGCGCTGATGTCGCCCTTGCGGGCGAGCAGCCTCGATCGCACGCTGAGACCGAGCAACTGCGTCGCGACGTCGTCACTGCCGCCCAGTTCCAGGCCGTGAAGGGCCCACTGATCAGATTCCTCGTAGCGGCCAAGGGCGTAGAGTGCGTCGGCGAGCTGGCATGACTGCGTGGATAGCCAGGAGTGTTCACCGAGGCGGTCTAGCTGCTCGCAGCCACGCCTGGCCACGCGTTCTGCTGCGGCATCGTCGCCGGCGAGCATCTCGATGCGCCACGCCGTTTGCATGGCGGAGCCTGCGAGCAGAGCCAGTCCGCGCTCGGTCATCTGGGCGATAGTCTCGGCCAGCAGCGACCGTGCCTCGTCGAAGCGCTCGAGCTCTGCTAGCAGGGCCGCCTTCATCATGTCGAGCCGGGGCTGAAGGCCGGCGCTTTGCGTTTTCGCGTCGTCCAGCCAGGGCAGTGCCTCGCTGACAGGGGTAGGCCCAAGGTATATGCATGAGGCCGCCATCGCACGCATGCTGGTCTCGAACCATAGGTCGCCCGCTTGCCGGGCGTGCTGCATACCGCGTGTAAACGCCGCAAGCGCTGCGGCTTGCCGGCAGCGGATGTAGTCCACATAGCCGGCCGCATGCTCTACGGCAGCCCGGGCAGCGGCATCGCCGTCCTGCTCGATCGCTGGGCGTGCCTCCTCCACGAGAGCGTCCAGTTCGGCAACCCAGCGTTCCGGGTCGGCGCTTGCCTGCCACCTGATTTGTTCCAGCTTTGCCCGCAACTCGCCTACGTGGTCACCGGCGGCGGAACACTGACCGGCGATCCGCGACGCGCGCGAGATCGCATCGTCGATCCTGCCGGATTCAGCCAGGCTCCGGGTAAGGCTCAACTGCACGGCGAGATCCATCTCCCGTGGTGGCAGGAGCGCCTCTGCCCGTTCGAGCAGGTTTACCGCGGCTCCGGCGTCGCCGCGGTCCATGGCCCGGCGGCCGGCCACCTCGAGGTGAGCTGCCGCGTCATCGGCCAGCCGCCGGGCGTTGTCGTCGGCCGGCCCCAGCTCGCATCGGTAGCGGAACGCTTGTTGCAGGTGGTAGCCGGCGATCTCGTCCAGTTCCACCAGGCCGGTGCCACGCACTTCCAGCCACCTGGCGAACCGCTCATGAAGCTGCGCTCTGTCGGCCTTCGATAGCGCCTCGTAGGCGGCGTCGCGGATCAGCAGGTGGCGGAACCTGAACGCATCGTCGCCTGGGAGGACGGCACGATCCGGGCGCAGAAGATCCTGCCGGACCAGCGTCATCAGCCGCCCGGAAACGTCCCGTTCCTGTGGTGCCATGACCTGCACGGTGCCGCGGTGGAAGGATTGCCCTTCGACCGATCCGCACTCCAGCACGGTGCGCTCCTCGATCCGGAGCTGATCAAGCCGGGCGGCGAGCAGCGCCTGGATGGTCGGCGGCACCGCTAGGTCGCGCCCGGCCGACTCGCCGATCAAAGCGAGGATCTCCTCGACGAACAGCGGATTGCCCGCCGCTGCCGCCTGCACGCGTTCTTGCAGCGGCGCGTCCATGCCGATGCCGGCTGGCAGGAGGTGGGCGATGAGCGCGGCGGTGGCGGCGGGCTCGAGTGGCTCCAGCAACATGGTGGCGGTGTTCGGCTTGCCCGTGGACCATTGCGGGTTGTGATCGAGCAGTTCGGGCCGGGCCAGGCAGGCAATCAGGATGGGCGCGCGGCGGTTGAAATCGACGATGTGCTCGATCAGGTCCAGCAGGGTAGGCTCCGCCCACTGCAGATCGTCGAAGACGAGGACAAGCGGCGCGCGATCGGCGGAGCTCTCGAAGAGTTTGCGCACGGCCCACGCAATCTCCGTCGGCGAGGTTACCGCTACCTGCTCGCCCAGCAGCGCATTGACCGCGGCAGCCACCTTGGCGTCGCGGCGCATCACACTGCCGGCGCCGCCGCATCCGTGCTCGGAGTCCAGCAGCAGCCTGACCATCGATACGACCGGCCAATAGGTGATGCCCTGCCCGTAAGACAGGCAGCGGCCGGTCACTACCCTGGCTTCGACGCCGCGCAAGAACTCCGCTGTCAGCCGGGATTTCCCGACCCCGGCCGTGCCCGCAATCAAGAGCATGCGGGACGACCGCTCTGTTACGGCCTGAGCGAACGCCTGGTGGAGCATCCGTAGCTCGCGCTGGCGGCCCACCAGGGGTGCGCCGCTGCGGCGCGTGCCCGCGCCCGCGTCGTCGCGGACCCTCAGCAGCCGGTACGCGGCGACCGGCTGGCTCTTGCCCTTCAGCTGGAGCGGCCCAAGCGGCTCCGCACTCACCATGTCGCGCACTAGGCGCCACGTCTGCGGGCCGATGATGATCTCGCCTGGGGCGGCTGCCTGTTCCAGGCGCGCCGCCAGGTTGACCGCGTCGCCGGTCGCCAGCCGCTCATCCGTCCCGGCCACAACTTCCCCGGTGTTCACGCCGGTCCGGACGCTCACGGTAGTGCCGAAGTCGGCCGCAAGCTCCCGATTGAGGCCAGCGATCGCCTCGCGCAGCCCCGTGGCGGCGCGTACCGCCCGCAGCGCGTCGTCCTCATGGGCTACCGGGATCCCGAAGACCGACATCACCGCGTCTCCGATGAATTTCTCCACTATGCCGCCATGATGCTCGATCATCTGCCGGGCAGCGCCGAAATACCGCCGCATGACCTGCTGGAAGCTCTCCGGGTCCAGCCGTTCCCCCAGCGCCGTTGACCCGGTCACATCGCAGAACAGCACCGTCACCGTCTTGCGCCGCACGCGAGGCGCGGACGCATGCGGCAAGGCCGTGCCGCACCCGTTACAGAACCGGGCATCGGGCGGATTCTCGCGCCCGCACGCGCCGCAATCCTCCACACGGCAAGGCTAAGCCAGGAGCCCCGGCCGGTGGTGAGTGAGGAGACCACACTGCGGGGGGTTGTGACCGGGAGTGCCGACCCCGAGGATTCAGCTATGACCGCTGACGTGGCCGGAGTCTTGCGCAACACCGGCCTGCTCCGCTCGGTACCGGCGCCAGACCTGGAGCGGGTTCTCGCGGTGTCCCGGTTGCGGACCTTCCGCCGCGGGCAGGTGGTGTTCACCAGGGGCGACCCGGGCGACACCTTGATTGTTGTGGTCTCCGGCCGGGTCAAGATGGTGGTCCGCTCCGCGGACGGCGGCGAGCTGACCCTGACGATCATTCCTGCTGGCGGAGTGTTCGGCGAGCTCAGCATCGCCGATGGCGGCCCTCGATCCGCCGACGCCGAAACGCTTGAGGAATCCCAGCTGCTGCTTATCCCGCGCGAGATGATCCAGGAGATTTGCGCGCGGGTGCCGGCCGCGGCGCAGGCGGTGGCCGATTCGATCGCGGCTGCCCTCCGGCGGCTGACGGAGGCCGCGTCGGACCTGGTGTTCCTGGATCTTCCGCGCCGCGTCGCGAAGGTGCTGGCCAGCCAGGCGCCGGATGATGACGGGGTCATCCGGCTCAAGCTGCGCCAAGAAGAACTCGCGCATCAGGTCGGGGCGACGCGGCAAAGCGTCAACGCCGCGGTCCGCGGCTTTCATAGGCGCGGCTGGCTCCAGATTCACGACGGGGCCGTGATCGTGACGCAGGTGTCAGCGCTGAGCCGATTCGCTGGCAGCAAATAGCTGTCGGCAAGCCGACAGCCGCGGTGTCGGCCAGGTGACTGACGGCCACCTCGCCGTTGACCAAGCTGACGGTAGCTGGTCTTCCGCAGACCGGGGTTCGCAAGGAAGGATCTCGAGGAGGTCGCCATGAACCGCATCCACCGGCCCCGTGCATCCACCACTCAACAGGCATCCTGGCTCGGCTGGCCGACGCCCGCTGGCGTCCGCTACCGCGGAGCAGGCCAGGCGGTGGATGACCCGTTCTCTCATGCGCCTTCCTCCGGTGCTTCCCTCATGAACGACACTGCGGCCGCCAGCGTCCATCCCGTGAAAGGGGGCCGGTCATGGCGTCCCTGATCGCGCTCGCAGAAATCGGCCTGTTCGCCGCTGGCGTGATCACCGGAATCGTCGGCGTGGTGAGCGTGGCCATCCACCGGGAGGAGAAGAATCTCACCCTGACCAGTGAGGCAACCGACCCGGTGACCCAGGCGGGACGCCGGATGAACGGCGTATACGTTCGCGCTCCGCGCCGCTCCGGCACCGGCCGGCCGGTCCGTCGTCGGCGCCACCTCCTGCAGCGGCGGCTCCCCTGCACGGCACTAGCGCTGCAGGTGCCGTCGCCAGGCCGCCTATGCATGTGCCCGGCAGGACGCGATTCCGATGCGCAATGACCTGGTGGTCACCGACCTGGTGACCCGCGCCAGAAACGGTGACAAGCAGGCCTGGGACGCGCTCGTCGAGCGCTATGCCCCGCTGATCTGGTCCATCTGCCGCAGGCACCGCCTAGCCGACGCAGACGCCGAGGACGTCGGCCAGGGCGTCTGGCTGCAGCTAGTGGACCAGCTGGACAAGATCCGGGATCCGGCCGCGCTACCCGGGTGGCTGGCCACTGCGACCCGGCGGGAATGCGCACGGGTCCTGCGCGCGGTGCGCGGACCACACGCTGCCAGGTATGCGCTGGATGCCGAGACCATCCCGGATGATCAGGCTCAGATGGCTGAGCAGCAGGCGCTCGTAGCGGAGCGCCACGCGGCGCTGCGCGAGGCATTCGCCCACCTGCCCCCCTGCGACCAGCAGCTGATCGCCCTGCTCATCCAGGACCCTCCCGTGCCGTACGCCGAGATCAGCGCCAGGCTGGGCATCCCGGTCGGCAGCATCGGGCCCACTCGCGGCCGCTGCCTGGACAAGCTGCGCCGCCATCCGGCCATCGCCGCGCTGATCGACACCGACGTCAACTCGGCCGATGAGATGCACAGCCAGGCATGGGCTCAGTGTGACGATCAGCAGACGGTTGTTCCTGCTGGGCTGCTGTAGGGGTGGGATGGTCGGCTGGCGGTGCCCGTGTCATCAGATCGCGTCGGGGCGTGGTGTCGCGGCCTGTGCGATAGGGCTGTACGGCGTCCGCAGCCTGCGGTTAGGTACGGGCGTGGGGGTGCCGTCCGCTCGCACCTGGACCGGATCCGGGACAAGACCGGCTGCCGCCGCCGCGCCGACCTGACCCACCTGGCCCTCAGTGCCGGACTAGTCTGACCGGCCGGCCGGGCCGGCCTCCGGTGCTGGCTGTGGGTAGTCCTACCCCGGGCAGCGCGGCCGCGTGAAAGGGTAACCCGGCCTCTGACCCGGCGCGGCCCAGCTGGGCGAACCTGCCGGTGAGGCCCGCGCTAGCCGGCCCGATTCTGAACAGGAGGCCATCATGTCCGCACACTTTCCCGCCGGGAAACCCATCCGCGCCGCGGCCAGCCACGTTGCCGGGCGGCTGGGCCGGCTCGCCGCAGCCTTGGCCGCGGCCATCTGCACCCTGCTGGCCTCGGCGGCCGTCACGCCGACCGCCTGGGCGGTGAACGTGATCCCAGTGACGGCGGCCCGGCGCAGGCACCGGTCGGCGTGGTCACCGCAGGCGGCATGCCGGGCTGGCAGATCACCGTGATCGCCCCTTGGCGCCGCCCTGGTCGCGGCCACCGCGGCCGTCCGGCTGGACCGGGCGCGGGCCGCCCGCCGGGCAGCCTCCGCGACCACCACGTGAGGCGACCCGCGGCAACAGAGGCCGCGCCAGGTCCTGACCAGGTCCAGGCGCGGCACCCGCCGATGCGCCTGCACCACCGAGACGTCGGCACCCGGCCGCACCCGATAACCAGTTCGATAGGCGTCCGCAGCAGATAGACATCGCAGACGTCGAATCAGGCGGTTCTACGTGCGGACTCTGTCAGGGGTTGGCCACGCTGCGTCACCGTTGCCGATCGCGAGCACGCCCCAGGGTAAAAGTCGTCCTGGGCCGACCGACGTCGGCGACGGTAATGCGGGGTTAGTCCGGGATCTCCGCGGCCGGCTACCGGGATGCGAGGTCGAGCGCTTCGGGATGGGCCCGGCGGTAGTGCCCGGTCAGGACCTCACGGAGGTTGCCGGGCCGGTAGGCGACGGTGCGGTGGCAGATCCGGCAGCGGGTGACCGGAAGCTGGGTAACGGTCACAAGGAAGCGGCGGGAAGGTGACTTACTCATTTGACTCTATGATGCCAGGGCCGCCGGAGTGATCTTGCACGGTGCTCACGCCGTACCCACGCCATGCGGCAATTGAGGACGTTCACCCAAGCGCGGCGATGTATAGATATGCGGCTGGGACGGCGCGTCCCGGCCGCCGGGGAAGTAATAGGTGAGCAGGCTGGTGCAGGCCACCTGCAGGTACTTCTTGCGGGTCTTCGGGCCCGGGCCCGCCCGCAGCGGGGTCTCGTCGCCGCAGACGACCCGGGCAAGGATGATCAGCGCCCGGATCGCCTTATTCGCCGCGGCGACCGCCCGGGCGGCGCGATCCAGGAGGGTGTGCACCCACCCGCCGGAGGGGCGGGTGCCGGACATCGACTCGAGGATGTCCGCGCAGCGTTCCACCGGGACGTGGTGCATCACCAGCAGGAACACGCACCAGGCCTGGAAGTTCAGCCCGTAGGTCACCGTGCCCGGCTGGTCATCAGCGCTCGGCGGCATCGACGAGTTACCGCTGTTGCGGGAGATCAGCCGCTCCAGCCGAGCCACCCGCTCCTCCAGCTCCGCGTTCCGTGCCCGCAGGTCCGCGATCACCGCGTCCTTGTCCCCGCCCAGCATCCGCAGCCGTTCATTCGCCTCCCGCAGCTGCGCGTTCTCCGCGCGCAGCACGGTGGCATCGCCGGGGATACCAGGCGTATCGGGTACATCGGTACCCCACCAGAGCCGGCTCTCCGTAAGCAACACGACACGCCGAGCGGCCGGACGGCCACAACATCGCCACGGTTCCTCAGCGGGCCCGCGTTTCGCCAAGTGGTCTGGCCCCGGCTGCCGTCGCGGATACTGGCCCCGCTACCCGGGCGGTGGTTCGTCAGCTCGCGGGTGTGAAGTCGCCGGGACGTTGTTGCAGGAGAGCTTCGAACTGGTCACCGATCACTTGATCCCGTGGGATGAGCGCGCTGTAGCGGGCGTCGAACTCCTCAAGGAAGTCGTCGCCGGGCGCGCCTCGTGCTTGTTCGACGAGTTCGGCGACGTCGCTCAATTGCAGGTAGCGGAAGCCGCCCGCGGCTGAGGCGAAGTCCTCGGGAGTCAGGACGCCGAGGGCATGGTCCAGGCCGCCGCTCATGATCATGCTGTGAAGGCGTAGCACTGCTGAAAGGGCGGTGTCACCCGGTCCGGGCGCGGGACCTCCGCCGGCCGTTGCCGCCCTGTTCCAAATGCTCGTCTGGGTGTCAGCGTCCATGACCGGCATGGTGCCAGGCCGGTGCGGGTCAGGCCATCCGCTTGCGCCGGGTGGTGGTCTTGCTGGTACGGAGCCGGTATGACCCGGGCCCGGTGATTACAACCGAAAGCAGCATCAGGATATGTTCACCGCTGGCCAGCAAGCCGCAATCGCAAACGCCTTCTCGCAGGCCAGGTACCACGGCCCGCTCATGATCGCCCCAGTGACAAGCGACGGCGAGAGGATCTTCGTGCTCCCCCCGGACGCCTTCGGCGCGCTGCCAGACCGTCCCGCGCTGGAGCAGGTCCTGCAGGAACTCTTGCAACGGAAGGTCTAGATCGTGCAACAATCCGCGTCCTGGCCCACCGCGGAACCCTTCTGCTGACCAGCCGACTCCGGGCTGGCCTCAAGGACCGTCAAGCATCACCTCAAGCCAATACACAAGGCACAGACGGGCCAACACAATCACGATCAGCAGGGACCTGAATGTTTACTTCGTGAGGTCCGACGGGCTGGCTCCCGATCCGCCTGCCGACCGTGCCCGGTACTGGCCCGGTCTGGCTTTATAACGAGGTGCCAGCCTGCCGGGTCTTGCCGTGGCGTGGCTCAAAAGAGGTGCGAGCGCTAGCAGATCCGGAATCAGGCATGCCCGCCACGTTCCCCATC
>Ga0070698_100006490_pt1 | contig 12690 bp, 9 predicted proteins | sample KBSK1502metaG_FD_65477 | JGI IMG/M metagenome (GOLD analysis project Ga0070698, IMG submission 65477) | Corn, switchgrass and miscanthus rhizosphere microbial communities from Kellogg Biological Station, Michigan, USA - KBS K1-50-2 metaG | ecosystem: Host-associated > Plants > Roots >... | reverse complement strand
AGAAAAGAGAATGCCCGAGATGAATGACGACTTCGCCAAGCTCGTGGCCGACGGCGAGACGGCCGAAACCTTGCGGGAGAAAGTGCGAGCGGGCCTGCGTCGAGAAAAGGAGGCGGAGCGGCGCCGGCAGTTCCGCCGTGTCCTTTTCGACGCCCTGCTCGCCCGGGTCTCCGTGCCCGCGCCGGATGTCCTCGTCGAATCGGAAACGGGAGGCGCCCTGCGCGATTACGCGCGCTACCTGGCCTCCCAGGGTGTCGATCCCAAGGAGGCGGACTGGGAGAAGATCGAGGGGGATGCGCGCCCCGGCGCCGAAAGACGGGTGCGCGAGTACCTGCTTCTGGACGAGATCGCGCGCCGGGAAGGAATCTCGATCACCGACACCGAGGTCGAAGCCGAGTTCAAGCGCATGGCGGCGCGCCAGGGCGTCGAGCCGGCCGCGCTGCGAGAGCAGTTGGCCAAGCATGACGGCCTGGAGGCCCTACGCGACGAAATGCGGCTCGGCAAGGCGCTCGACCTCTTGATCGGCTCGGCGAAGGTGCTACCCTCGATGGAGCCGGTAGAGGTGAAATGAGTCGACAGCTGACAGTCAACAGTCCACAGTTTTCGGGTCCGGCTTCCGAGGGCTTCGGGTCGGGACTGTCGACTGTCGACTGTTGACTGTCGACTGGCCGGTTCTTCCGAGGGCGCGGGAATTGGCGGCCAGGAGGGTCCGTTCGAGAGAGCGAAAGTGATCATGGAAGAAGAAGAACACGAGGGAGGCGGCATGGTTCTGGTACCGATGGTCATCGAGCAGACGAGCCGGGGGGAGCGGGCGTACGACATCTACTCCCGTCTGCTCAAGGACAATGTCATCTTCCTCGGACAACCGATCGATGACACGATCGCCAATCTGATCATCGCCCAGATGCTCTTCCTGGAATCCGAGAACCCGGAAAAGGACATTTCCTTCTACATCAACTCGGGGGGCGGCATCATCTCCGCAGGCATGGCGATCTACGACACCATGCAGTACGTCAAACCGGACGTCTCGACGATCTGTATCGGCATGGCTGCCTCGATGGCGGCGGTGCTCATGGCGGCTGGCGCGCCGGGAAAGCGGTTTGCGCTTCCCAACTCCCGTTTCCTGATCCATCAGCCGCTCGGCTACGGCCTGCAGGGCCAGGCGGCGGACATCGAGATCCACGCCAAGGACCTGTTGAAGACCAGGGAACGGATCAATCAGATCCTGTCCAAGCACACGAATCAGTCCATCGAGAAGATCGCCAAGGATACGGACCGGGACTACATCCTCGAGGCGGAAGACGCCCGCAAGTACGGCCTGATCGACTCCATCTACTACCACCGGGACGACGTGGCCCTCAAAGCGGCCGGCTAGCCCCGCCGCCGGGACACGGAACTCGGGACTCGGGACTCGGAAGAGACGAAAAATTGCCTGCCGGCTCCCCCAGTCCCGAGTCCCCAGTCCCGAGTCCCGCCCGTCGGGAAGTTGGCATCGGAACCGCACGTTACCCTTGATGCGTATGTGCTATTGTGAGAGTGGGTTGGGGAAAGGAACGTTGACGGCCTCGGTCGGCGGCTCTAGAATTCCCCCATCCCCCTCCGGAGGCTGAATGTCGAAGAAGACCGGAAACGGTGATGTGCTGCGCTGCTCCTTCTGTAACAAGAGCCAGAGGGACGTCAAAAAGCTGATCGCGGGCCCGACCGTATACATCTGCGATGAGTGCGTCGATATCTGCCTCGACATCATCGCGGAAGACCGGGTCCTGGAAACACAGACCCCCGAGACGAAGCTTCCCAAACCCAAGGAAATCAAGGAGTTTCTGGACGGCTACGTGATCGGCCAGGACCAGGCCAAGAAGAAGCTCGCCGTCGCCGTCTACAACCACTACAAGCGGATCGACTACCTCGACAAGAACCGTAAGCTGGACGTCGAGCTGCAGAAGTCCAACATCCTTCTGGTGGGGCCGACGGGCACGGGCAAGACGCTGCTCGCCCAGACGTTGGCGAAGCTTCTCTCGGTCCCGTTCACGATCGTGGACGCGACGACCCTGACCGAGGCCGGCTACGTGGGCGAGGACGTCGAGAACATCATCCTGAAGCTTTACCAGGCGGCCGGCAACGACAAGGAGAAGACCGAGCGGGGCATCGTCTACATCGACGAGGTGGACAAGATCGCCCGCAAGGGCGAAAACCCCTCGATCACGCGCGATGTCTCGGGCGAAGGGGTCCAGCAGGCGCTTTTGAAGATCCTGGAAGGGACGGTCGCCAACGTGCCTCCCCAGGGGGGCCGCAAGCATCCGCACCAGGAGTTCATCCAGATCGACACGACCAACATCCTGTTCCTTTGCGGCGGCGCGTTCGTGGGGCTGGAAGACATCATCAGCCGCCGCATGACCGACAAATCGCTCGGGTTCGGCGCGAAGATCACTTCCAAGAAAGAGAAGCGCTCGAGCGTGCTGCTCGAGAAGGCGCATCCGGAGGATCTGATCAAGTTCGGCATGATCCCCGAGTTCGTCGGCCGGCTGCCGGTCGTGGCCACTCTGGCCGAGCTGGATCAGTCCGCGCTGGTGGAGATCTTGAAGGAGCCGAAGAACTCGCTCGTCAAGCAATACCAGACGATGTTGGAATTCGAGAACGTGAGTCTGCGCTTCACCGACGACGCCATCGAGGCGATCGCCGAGGAGGCGCTGGCCCGCAACGTCGGAGCCCGGGGTCTGAAGATCATCATCGAAGACCTGATGCTCGACGTCATGTACCAGATTCCTTCCGACGACGACATCGAGGAATGCGTCATCACCCGGGACGTGGTCAAGAACCACACCAACCCGATTACGATTCTCCGCAAGGCGGGATGACCGCGTCCGCCCGGGACCCCGTCCGGACGGCCGCGACCCGCTGATCTTCCCCCAGAGCGGGGCGGGACATTGAAAAGCCCATGAAACCTTCCGAAAACTCGACCCGACAAATCGAATCTCTCCCGCTCGTTCCACTGCGGGACATGGTGGTTTTTCCACACATGATGGCGCCGTTCGTCGTCGGGCGCGAGTCCTCGATCCGTGCGCTCGAGGCGGCTCTGGCGACTCCTTCCAAGCGCCTGTTTCTCGCGGCGCAGAAGAACCCCCAGCTCGACGAGCCCCGGCCGCAGGACATTTACTCGGTCGGTGTGGTCGCGACCGTGGCCCAGTCGTTGAAGCTGCCCAACGGGCACATCAAAGTGATGGTCGAGGGGGTCGGGCGCGGGCGGATCCTCGGGTTCGAAGAAAGGCCCGAGTTTCTCGCCGTCTCGATCGAGGCGACGCCCGAACGTCCGTACGATCCCAACGAGCTGAAGGAGTACATGGGCAAGGTGCTCGGCCTGTTCGAGCAGTACGCGAAGCTCTCGCACCACCTCGCCTTCGAAGGGATCGCGGCCTCGCTCAAGATCGACGACCCGGAGCGTTTCGCCGACACCCTCTCCGCGCACCTGGCTGTTTCGACAACCGAGAAACAAACGCTGCTCGAGGCGGACACCGTCCATGAGCGGCTCCAGAAGCTCCAGGACATCCTCGAGATCGAGATCGAGAAGGTCAACATCGATCGCCGCATCAACAACAAAGTCAAGAAGCAGATGGAGAAGGCCCAGAAGGAGTACTACCTCAACGAGAAGATCAAGGCCATCCATCAGGAGCTCGGCCGCAAGGACGACCGCTCCGACGAGGTCGAGGACCTGAAGAAGAAGATCGCGACCTCCGGGATGCCCAAGGAGGTTCGGGAGAAAGCGGATCAGGAGCTGCGCCGGTTGGAAGCCATGCCGCCCGTCTCGGCAGAGGCGACCGTTTCGCGCAACTACATCGAGTGGCTGGTCGGGGTCCCCTGGAAGAAGGCGTCGCGCGAATCCAAGGACCTCACACGGGCCGAGCGGATCCTGAACGAAGACCACTACGGTCTGGAGAAGATCAAGGAGCGAATCCTCGAGTTTCTCGCGGTGCGGCAGCTCGTTCAGAAGACGAAGGGGTCGATCATCTGCTTCGTCGGCCCGCCAGGCGTCGGAAAGACCTCGCTTGCCAAGTCGATCGCGCGCTCGTTGAATCGCAAGTTCGTGCGGCTGTCACTCGGCGGCGTCCGCGACGAGGCGGAAGTCCGCGGCCACCGCCGGACTTACATCGGAGCTTTCCCCGGACAGATCGTCCAGATGATGAAAAAGGCGGGGACCGTCAACCCGGTCTTCCTCTTAGACGAGGTCGACAAGATGTCGTCGGACTTCCGTGGGGATCCGGCCTCGGCCCTGCTCGAGGTACTCGATCCGGAGCAGAACCACACGTTCGTCGATCACTACCTCGACGTCGAATACGACCTGTCCAAGGTCATGTTCATCGCCACCGCGAACATCGCGGATCCGATTCCGCCTGCTCTCAAAGACCGTATGGAGCTCATTCCGTTGTCGGGTTACACCCCCAACGAGAAAATCGCCATCGCACGCCAGTTTCTCGTACCGAAACAGCGCGAGGCCAATGGCTTGAAACCCGGGCAGATCGAGTTCTCCGACGACGCGATCCTCGCCCTCATCACCAGTTACACGCGCGAAGCGGGCGTGCGCAATCTGGAGCGGGAGATCGGGAGCGTCTGCCGGAAGGTCGCGCGAAAGATCGTGCAGAAGAAGGCGGAAGTCCCCATTCCGGTGACGCCCGAGAACCTGAAGGACTTCCTCGGCAAGCCCCGGTTCCGCAACCGTCGCAAGGGGGAGTCTTCGGAAGTGGGCGTTGCCACCGGTCTCGCCTGGACGGAGGCCGGAGGGGAGATCCTCGCCGTCGAGACGAGCCTCCTGAAGGGAAAGGGAAACTTGACGCTGACCGGGTCGCTCGGCGACGTGATGCAGGAGTCGGCGCGGGCGGGCGTCTCCTATGTGCGCAGCCGGGCCGAGATGTACGACGCCGATCCGAACTTCCACGAAAAGTACGACATTCACATCCATGTGCCAGAAGGGGCGATTCCCAAGGACGGCCCCTCTGCCGGCATCACGATGGCGGTGTCGCTCTTCTCCGCGGTCACGAAATTCCCGGTCTTGAAGGATGTCGCGATGACCGGGGAGATCACCCTGCGAGGCAAGGTCCTGCCCGTCGGAGGAATCAAGGACAAGGCGCTCGCCGCTTACCGCGCCGGAATCCGCACGATCATCCTCTCGGCGGAGAACGACAAAGACCTCGACGAGCTGCCCGAGGAAATCCGTAAGGAAATGGAATTCCATCTCGTCTCCAACATGGACGAGGTGATCAAGGTCGCGATGGAGAGCGCCCCCCCAACCGCCGCGACGATTGGGCCGGAACCGACGGTCACCGAAGGGGGCACGATCGCGCATTAAGGCGGGGAACCTCGGGGTTCCCCGAACCCCTCCGCGCGCTTCGCGCTTCGCTTTTGAGAAAAAGCGGGTCGCAACTGGTAATGCAATAGCGGGGCGTAGGCAACTGTTGAAAAAGGAACCGACCCGCGGCGCGTTGATTGCCGCGGTTCACCGGCCGCAGGACCTGCCCGAAGGGCGGCGACCGGCTGTGGCTTTCGTAGGACGATCGAACGTCGGTAAGTCGAGTCTCCTCAATCGTCTATTGGGAACCCGAGCAGCAAGAGCCAGCAAGAAACCGGGGAAGACCCGGGGCATATACTTCTATGAGACAAAAGAAGGACATCTCGTCGCGGACCTTCCCGGCACCGGCTTCGCCCGAGTCTCTCGCGAGGAGCGCGGCGGGTGGGCGGAACTCGGGGAACAATTCTTTCGAGAGGGAGGAGCCGTTCTGGCCGTGCACTTGATCGATCCGAGAGTTCCGGACTCGCCGGTGGACAGGGAAACCCGGGACGGGCTCGCGGGTCTCGGCGTCCCGACGGTGGTCGTCGCGACGAAGTGGGACCGGCTTTCGGCGGCGCAACGCGCGGAGGCGCAACGTCGACTTTCCGTGATTCATGGCGAGGTCATTCCAGTTTCGGCAAAGACGGGACAGGGGATCGAGACTCTCCGGCGGGAGATTCGCCGGCGTCTGGTGGGGGAGGGGAATTCTGCGGACCCCAAGAATTCTGATCGGAGCGGGGGTCCATTGGGTCCCCCAACGCGTCCTGCGAAAGGGTGGAGAACACGCTGATGGCTAAGAGAAAAGGGAACGGGACCGACGTGGAGACTCTCGAGGCGCCCCCCGAAGGGCTCCCGGACGTCGCCGGCGAGGAGCAGTCCGTCGAGGTGGAAGCCGGGGATACGCTCGACATCCGCGCGCTGCACGAGCTGAAGATCCCGCAGCTCTTGAAGATCGCCAAGGACCTCGAAGTCGAGAACGCGACGGGGATGCGCAAGCAGGATCTGATTTTCAAGATCCTGCAGGCGCAGACGGAGAAGAAGGGCCTGATCTTTTCCGAGGGCGTGCTCGAGTGCCTGCCCGACGGGTTCGGTTTTCTACGCGCTCCGGAGTACAACTACCTGCCCGGTCCCGACGATATTTACGTCTCGCCTTCGCAGATCCGGAAGTTCGACCTCCGGACCGGGGACACTGTTTCCGGCCAGATCCGGCCTCCCAAGGAAGGGGAGCGCTACTTTGCCCTCATCAAGGTCGAAGCGGTCAACTTCGAGCACCCGGACGTCGCGCGGGAGAAGATCTTCTTCGACAACCTGACTCCGCTCTACCCGCAGGACCGGATCCGGCTCGAAGTGCCCACCAACATGACGTCACGCGTGCTCGACCTGGTCGCTCCGGTCGGCAAGGGGCAGCGCGGCTTGATCGTTGCGGCGCCGCGCACGGGCAAGACGATGGTGCTGCAGTCGCTCGCCAACTCGATCTCGACCAACCACCCCGAGATCACGCTCATCGTGCTCCTGATCGACGAGCGGCCCGAAGAGGTCACGGACATGCAGCGGTCCGTGAAGGGAGAGGTCATCTCCTCCACCTTCGACGAGCCCGCCGCGCGCCACGTGCAGGTGGCCGAGATGGTCATCGAGAAGGCGAAGCGTCTGGTGGAGCACAAACGGGACGTCGTGATCCTGCTCGACTCGATCACGCGCCTGGCCCGCGCCTACAACGCCATCGTGCCTCCCTCGGGGAAAGTCCTCTCCGGCGGCGTGGACTCGAACGCTCTGCAGCGGCCCAAGCGCTTCTTCGGCGCGGCCCGCAACGTCGAAGAGGGAGGGTCGCTGACGATCATGGCGACGGCCCTGATCGATACCGGCTCCCGGATGGACGACGTCATCTTCGAGGAGTTCAAGGGAACCGGCAACATGGAAGTTCACCTGGACCGCAAACTGGTGGACAAGCGCGTCTTCCCCGCCATCGACATCAACAAGTCGGGGACTCGCAAGGAAGAGCTGCTGATGGACAAGCAGGAGCTCAACCGCGTCTGGGTCCTTCGAAAGGTCTTGAATCCCCTCTCGACCGTCGAAGCGGTGGAGCTGCTGACCGAGAAGCTCGAGAAGACGAAGACCAACGGAGAGTTTCTGTCGATGATGAGCCAAGGGTAATTTCGAATTTCGAAATTCGAATTTCGAAATTGCTCCGCATTTCCCTCGTCGACTTCCTGAACGCCCGGCCCCTCACGTGGGGTCTCTTACACGAGCCTCCTGCCGGCGTCTCGGTCTCGCGCGACATTCCTTCGGTCTGCGCCGAGAAGCTGGCCGACGGCTCCGCCGACGTCGGGCTGATCCCCTCGATCGAGTACCAGAGAATCCCCAACCTGCGCGCCGTACCCGGTCTGGGCATCGCGGCGGCGTCGGAGGTACGCTCGGTCCTTCTCGTCTCGGACGTTTCGCGCGAGAAAATCCGTTCGGTCTGGCTGGATCCCGCCTCGAGAACCTCCGCGGCCCTGGTCCGGATTCTCCTGAAGAGGGTCTATGGGCTCACGCCGGAGTATCGGGAGGCGGAAGGCGGGAGGCTGGAGGCGATGGCGGACTCTCCGAGTCCCGAGTCCCGAGTCCCGAGTCCCGGGCACGCGGACGCGCGGCTGATCATCGGCGACCCCGCCCTGAAGACTCGCTTGAACGGCAAGGTCGTCCTGGACCTCGCAGCCGAGTGGCGCGCCTTCTCCGGGCACTCCTTCGTTTTCGCGTTCTGGGCCGTGCGGGCAGAGGCAGCCGCGGCGGAGGTTGCGCCGCTCCTTCGACGTTCCTACGAAGCCGGTCAGAGGAACTTTGCTCGTCTGATCGGGGAAGAGTCAGCGCAGACGGGCTTGTCCGAAGCGGTCGTCGAGGATTATCTGCGCCACAGTCTCCACTACGAGTTGAACGGCGGCGATCTGGCCGGGCTCGACTTGTTCTATCGGATGGCGGAGGAAGAGGGGCTGATCGCGTCGGCGCGGCCGCTCGACTTCGTCGGCTGATTCCCGCTAGGCCGTGCGCCCCCACGCCACGTGCCAGACGAGATAAAACACCACACGCAGCCAGATCGCGCTCAAGAACCCGGCCTTCCGAAAGAGCCATGCCTGGCTCAGATTCAGGGCGTAGTCCTGAAGAAACACGGCCGCGACGACACCGAGGCCCAGAGGGCGGAGGCCGAGATCGCCGATCGGCTCGACCAGCGAGAGGAGAAACGCGAGAACCCAGAAGGCGATCTCCTGCCGTCCCTTTCTTCGGAGGGCCGGCCCGAGGAGGAAGAGCAGGAACGGAATGGGAAAGAGGCGATAAAGGATCTCGACGATCACGGCCCCGCCGGGATAGATCAGAAGCGAGGCAGGGAAGGAGATGTGAATCGAGGGAAGTCCCATCCGAGCCGCGACGAAACTCGTCCAGCCGGTCCATTTGTCGGTGACGATCGCACAGAGGCCGAGCGCGAGCCCCAGGCCGGTGCCGATCCAAAACGCGCGTTTGCCCCCCATGGTGCCTTCCCCCGGCGCGGGAAAGCCTGTCCTGGAGGAGAGCCAGACCCCCGCCAGTCCAAGGACAGTCCAGAGCAGGAGAAGGGGCCATCGAAAAACGGCCGCCTGAGCGGGAGAGCGAAAGGCGTCGGGCATCAGAGTCAAGAGCACCTTGACGCCGACGCAGTACGCCATCAGCGCGAGAAAGATGCTCGCCGACCGGGAGAGGGACCTCCTCTGCATGGCCTCTCTCAACGCAGTCACCCGCGAGATGTTCCGCAGTCAGACGCGAATTCGCTGCCAGGCGCAGGCGTCCGCGGGCGGGCTAAAATGACCACATGGGAGAGACGACGCAACGGATCCTCGAAAGAACTCTCGCGGGAGAGCGTCTCTCCGAGGCCGACGCGGTGACGCTGCTCGAGGAGGGAAATCTCCTCGCGCTCGGCGCCGCGGCCAACGAGATCCGCAACCGACAGAACGACCCGAAGGTCGCGACCTACATCGTCGATCGCAACATCAACTACACCAACGTCTGCGTCTACCGGTGCCAGTTCTGCGCCTTCTACCGTCCTTCCTCGAAGGATCCCGAGGCCTACGTCCTGTCCTTCGATCAGATCGGCGAGAAAATCCAGGAGACGATCGATCTGGGAGGGACCGGAATTCTTCTCCAGGGCGGCGTTCACGCGGAGCTCCCCTTTTCCTTCTACGAAGAGATGTTCCGCTTCATCCGAAAGACGTTCCCGACGATCCACCTCCACGCGCTGTCGGCGCCGGAAGTCTACTTCCTGGAAAAGATCACAAAGTGGCCGATGCGAGACGTCATCGCGAGGCTGCGCGACGCCGGGCTCCAGTCGATCCCCGGAGGCGGCGCAGAGGTTCTCGAAGACTCGGTGCGCAAGCGCATCTGGTCCCTGACGAAAGCTCCGACGGAGAAGTGGGTCGACGTCCACGAGACCGCGCACGGGCTCGGCATGCGCACGACCGCGACCATGATGTTCGGAGTCGGCGAGACCTACGCCCAGAGAGTCGAGCACTTCCGGGTCGTGCGGGACCTGCAGGATCGCACCGGAGGTTTCACCGCCTGGATACCCTGGACGTTTCAGAAGGAGAACACGGTCCTGGATGGAAAAGTCGAGGAGGCCGGGGGATTCGAATATCTCAAGACGCTCGCGATCTCGCGCCTCTACCTCGACAACATCCGGCACGTGCAGGGCTCCTGGGTCACGCAGGGCCCCAAGATCGGGCAGGTCTCGCTCTCCTTCGGCGGGGACGATCTGGGGTCCATCATGATCGAAGAGAACGTGGTCTACGCTGCGGGAGCGCGCAATCGCATGACGCAGGAAGAGATGCGGCGCCTCATCGCCGACGCCGGTTACCAGCCCGTCCAACGCCGAACGCTTTACGACGCCTGTCTGGACTCCTGCTGCACCAGCCCGATCCCCGAGCCAAAGGCCGGCAGGGTCAGCCTGCCGACGGCCGGCGCCGGTCTCGATTCTTCCGTCGCCTCGGCCTGACGGCGCGAGCGCCCGTCCGAAACAGGCCATCCTGGGATTACAATTTATATATTGTCTTGCGGCGGACCGTTATCGGCCGAGAGCCGAAGCCGTCGAGCGGGTCAGATGGCGCCCGCGCTCCCAGCAGGCGCCCACGTAGATTCCCAGGAGCAAAAGCACGACTCCGGCGGCCGCACGCAGCATCGTGCGCGTGCGTCGCTGCTGCCATGGCGGAACGCTCCGAAACTTGACTCGGCCCGCCGATTCCCGGATCTCTTCGGCCTGAAAGGCGCGCAAGTCGAGCAAGAGGTCGCGCGCCGACTGGTACCGGTCGGCCGGGTCCTTCTGAAGACAGCGGAAGACGAAGGGCCGCAGCCCGGCCGGAATCTTTTCCGTCTCGGGGTATTTCTCCGGATGGTCGGAAAGGACGGCCGAGAGAGTGTCGATGTCCGTCGAACGAGCGAACGCGCGTCTTCCCGTCAGCATTTCGTAGAACACCGCGCCCAGGGCGAAGATGTCGCTGCGGGAGTCGGCACGGCTGCCCCGCACCTGCTCGGGCGAGACGTATCCCGCCGTCCCGATGAGGATCGACGCGCTCGAGGAGCCGCGAGCCCGGATGTTCGCCAGGGCGCCGGTCCGGACGGCCGGGTTCTCCATTCGCGCGATTCCGAAGTCCAGGATCTTCGCCCGCCCATCGCGGGTCAGGAAGACGTTCTCCGGTTTGACGTCGCGGTGGATCACGCCTTTGGCATGCGCCGCCGCGAGCGCGTCGGCAATTTGAGAGGCGATCTCCGCCGCGCGCTTGGGCGCCAGCGGTCCCGTCCGCAGCCGCTCGGCGAGCGTCTCTCCCTCGAGCAGCTCCGTGACCGCGTAGGGCGATCCGCGATGTTCGCCGCTGTCGTACATGGCGACGATGTTGGGATGATTGAGCGCCGCGACGACGTGCGTTTCACGATGGAATCGGTCGAGGCTGTCCTCATCGTTGGCCGCGGTGTCGGGAAGCAGCTTCACGGCGACCTCGCGGCGCAATCGGGTATCCCGAGCCCGGTAAACCTCGCCCATCCCGCCGCGCCCGAGGGGCGCGATGATTTCGTAGGGTCCGAGCTGCTCGCCGGGCGACAGGGGCATGGCGGCAGGAGAATATATGACGGGGGGACGGGGAGACGGGGTGATGGGGGGACTCGAGTCGGCCTTCTCCCCGTCCCCCAGTCTCCCCGTCTCCCCGTCCTTTTCTCGACAACGAATGGCGATCTCCGCAGCGAGGATAAACTGACCGCCACGATGGAACTGTGGCTCCTGCGTCACGCGGCCGCCGAGGATCGGGCGGCGTCCGGCCGCGACGCGGATCGGGAGCTCACGGCTGACGGGGCCAAGCGAGCCAAGGCGGTCGCGCGGGGTCTGGCGGTGCTCGATCCGGGGATCGATCTGGTGATCACCTCTCCCTACCGCCGGGCGCGCCAGACGGCCGAACCCGTTGTCGAGGCCCTGGGGCTCGAGAAGAGCTTCCGCGAGTCGGCGGCCCTCGAGCCGGACCACGATCCGGAGGAGATCCTCGCGGAAGTGGCAGCGCAAGAGAAGCGCGACGGGATCCTGCTGGTCGGGCATCAACCTCATCTGGGCATCTTGCTCGGCCACCTTCTCGCGGGCGGCCGAGGTCTCGAAATCCCATTGAAGAAGGCCTCCATCGCCCGGGTCGAGCTTGCGGGTCGCGGCCGCGGCCAGCTGCGCGCCCTGTTGCCGGCGCCCCTCCTGGAGCTGATTGCCCGCAGCCGCGGTTGATCCTGCTCCCTTCGAAGTAGAATCCCCGCCTCGGACGGACGGAGAAAGAGGAGGAAAAACGGATGGGTAAGATCGGCTTGGGGTGTCTCGCTCTCGTCGTTGTCTTGGTTCTCATCGTCGGGATCTCGATGGCGGGAACGTACAACTCGCTCGTCACGCTCGGCCAGGAAACGGACAAGCAGTGGTCGCAGGTGGAAAATCAGTATCAGCGGCGCGCTGACCTCGTGCCGAATCTCGTCGCCACGGTGCAGGGGGCGGCACAGTTCGAAAAGTCGACGCTCGAGGCCGTGACCAACGCGCGGGCTTCGGTGGGCCGAGCGACGGTCACACCGGGGAAGGCCCCGACGGATCCGCAGGCGCTGGCGCAGTTCGAGGCGGCGCAGAACCAGCTCGGCGCTGCCCTCCAGAGGCTGCTCGTCGTCGCCGAGAAGTATCCCGAGTTGAAGGCCAACCAGAACTTCCGCGACCTGCAGGCTCAGCTCGAGGGAACCGAGAATCGGATCGCGGTCGCGAGAATGGATTACAACAAGGCGGCGCAGGACTACAACACGAGGCGCCTCCGTTTTCCGACGAACCTGATGGCGAACCTGTTCGGGTTCAAAGAGAAGGCGTACTTCAAGGC
>Ga0070698_100006489_pt1 | contig 12691 bp, 15 predicted proteins | sample KBSK1502metaG_FD_65477 | JGI IMG/M metagenome (GOLD analysis project Ga0070698, IMG submission 65477) | Corn, switchgrass and miscanthus rhizosphere microbial communities from Kellogg Biological Station, Michigan, USA - KBS K1-50-2 metaG | ecosystem: Host-associated > Plants > Roots >... | reverse complement strand
TGTCGTGCAGGATCGTCCTCTCCGTGCGTGAGGCGACGATGGGGTCAGGGACACCTTCGATCCAGACGCGGGTGCGGCGACCATGACCGCGGTCGCCCTCCCCGAGCGGCTCCAGCGCGTAGATCTTGTCGGCGCGCGCGTACTTGCCGAAGCCGAGGAACACCATGCGATTGGCCATGCCGAGATTATGTCGCCGCGGCACCTATGCGCGCGCCGGGCTCGCTACTCGAAGAACGTGTCCCCGTGCGAGTACGGCGGTGCACAACAGCAGAGAAACCGCAGAGTCTGCCTGGCTCGGATCTCGTGCCATGTGCCAGGCGGAATCAGAACCGCGGCCCCCGGTCCGAGGGTTCGACGTTCGCCCGCGAGCTCCATCTCGCCTTCGCCTTCGAGCACGAAGTAGATCTCCTCGCTACGACGGTGGTAGTGGCGACGCGTCGACTGCCCGGTCTCGAGCGTCGCCTGGGCGAGGCTCTGGAGGTCTGTGTGGTGCAGCTCGTAGATGGTCGAGCCATCCTTCGTCGTGAACGCCTCGACAGTCGCTGGAGACGTGACCTTCATTGCCGGCACAGATCAGGCGACGGCGTTCCGTAGCACTTCGACAACGCGCTCCTGGTCCGACGGCTCGATCTGCGTGAAGAACGGCAGCGCCATCGTGCGGGCTGCCGCCTCCTCAGCCACGGGGCAGAGGCCGTGGGCGAAGCCGTACCGCTCGCGCATGTACGGCTGCAGATGGATGCACGGCACGTACTCGGCGGTTGCGACCCCTTCGCGCCGGAGCGACTCCATTACCGCGGCTCGATCCAGATCTGCGGCCAGCTTCACCACGTAGACGAACCACGAGCGGCGATGCTCTGCATCGTCCGGGGCAGGCGCCTCGACACCTTCTACCTCGGTCAACAGCTCGCCGTAACGGTGTGCGGCAGCCGCGCGGAGCGCGAGGATGCGGTCGAGCTTCTCCAGCTGCGCGAGACCGATGGCGGCTTGGACGTCGGTCCAGCGGTAGTTCAGTCCGAGCTGGACATGATGGAACCAGCCACCACCGCCGTCGTACGAGCGGCCCTGGTTGCGCAGGCTCCGCAGCAGCTGCCATTCCTCCTCGGAGTGCGTGGTGACCACGCCGCCCTCGCCGGTGGCCATCTGCTTGTTCGGATAGAAGGCGAAGGCGGCCGACGGTCCATGACCGCCTAGAGCGGTGCCGCGATACTCGGCGCCTAGCGACTCGCACGCGTCTTCGATCACCGCGAGCCCATGACGACCGGCGATCGTCCGCAGCTCGTCCAGCTCGCAGGGATAGCCGAACATGTCGACGGCGACGATCGCGCGTGTCCGCTCGGTGACGGCCGCCTCCACTGCGGCCGGATCCATGTTCAGCGTCACCGGATCGACGTCCGCGAACACGGGTGTCGCCCCCTCGAGGATGAAGCAGTTGGCCGACGCCACAAACGAGAGCGGCGAGGTGATCACCTCGTCACCGCCGCCCAGCCCCGCGATCCGGCACAGGAGGTGCAGGCCCGCCGTACCGCTGGACAGCGCCGCGGCGTAGGGAGCGCCGACCCGCTGGGCGATCTGCTCCTCGAAGCGATCGATCCACGGGCCGAGCGAGAGCCGCCCGGACCGCAGCACCTCGAGAACGAGCTCTTCCTCCCGTTCGTCCAGCCACGGTCGGGAGAGTGGGATCTCCCGGCCGGCCGTCCCAGCCGGGCTTTCGCTCACACGCGGCGGGGCCGCGCTCTGCGACCGCCTGACGCCACCTGGGATTTCGTCACGCGTTCGCTTTTGCGGGCTCGGTCGTGGCGTATTCGAGCCAGTGCGACCAGCGCTCGCTCTTGCCGCGCACGGTGTCGAGGTATGCCTTCTGGATCGCGAGCGTGACCGGGCCAGGCGGTCCGATCGGTTGGTCGTCCACCTCACGCAACGGCGTCACTTCGGCAGCGGTGCCCGTCATGAACACCTCATCCGCGAGGTAGAGGTCGGTGCGGATGAGCTGCTTCTCCACCACCGAGAAGCCGAGGTCCTGGGCGACCTGGATGATCGTGTCGCGCGTGATCCCCGGCAGGATGGAAGCCGATAGGTCCGGCGTGTAGATGATGCCGTCCTTGACGAGGAAGACGTTCTCGCCCGAGCCGTCCGCGATGAAGCCGTCGTCGGTGAGGAGGATCGCCTCGTCGTAGCCGGCGCGGTTCGCCTCCATCACGGCGAGCATCGAGTTGAGGTAGATGCCGGTCGCCTTCGCAACGTGAGGGATCACATTCGGGCCGACGCGAGTCCAGGACGAGATCTTCGCGCGGATCCCCTTCTCGAGCCCGTCCGTACCGAGATACGTGCCCCACGGCCAGCTCATGATCGCGACGTCGACGGGATTCCCCGTCGCGGCCACGCCCAACTCGCCGTAGCCGAAGAAGGCAATCGGACGCAGATAGCACTCTGCGACGCCGTTTGCCCTGATCAACTCCATCGAAGCCGCGTGCAGATCGGCAACCGTGAAGGGAAGGACCATGTTGAGGAGCTGCGCCGAGTTCTGCAGGCGCTGCAGGTGCTCGGTCAAGCGGAAGACGGCGCTGCCCTTCGGCGTCTCGTAAGCGCGGATTCCCTCGAACACGCCGGAGCCGTAGTGGAGCCCGTGGGAGGCGACATGGATCTTGGCGTCGGCCCAGTCGATGAGCTCGCCGTTCATCCAGATCTTCTCGAGTTCCTGCATGGACGCTTCTCCTTTTGGAGGACCGCTCGGCGGAAATCAGATTCTAGCCGGGAGCCCTGTCGTCTACCTCCCCCGGAGGGACGGCGTCGCTTGCGATGCCGTCTTCAGGACGTCGGGCTTTTGCCCGGCGTCCGTCTGAACCGACCGGTCGATGCGCTCGAGCATACGCGGAACCGCTTCTAAGCATCCACTGTCAAGTCTGCCGACTTCGCGCGTGTCAGCCGGGCCAGATCTTGCGGCGCAATTCCGACGACGTGTCGCCCCGATCCTGCTTCGAGCCACACGACACGGCCGGCGAAGACTGCCCGATCGACGAAGACGCTGGCACCCTCGAACGGGAAGGCGGGCGCTGGTGCAGGACGAAGGGCCGGCGACTCTGCCGCGGCCGCCAGCTTGGTCCGATCCACCTCTCGAGCGGACGGGATGAGCGCGACGATTCTCTTGCGATCGGCTTCGAACCCCGCCCCATACACGGCGGTTCCAGGGTAGGAGCCGGTTCCAGCCGGGAGCTCTTCGATCCTGCCCTCGACCTGGGCGTCGCGGAGGAAGGCGGCGATCCGCTCGACCGGCTCGGGCCACATGCCTACAGAAGCCATGGCAGAAAGCGTCGTGGCGTTCGCAGCCGGTACGCCTCGTAGTCGGGGAAGCGCGCGGCGAGCGCACTTTCCTCGACCGCGGACTTCGCGCGCCAGAGAGCCGCGAGTGCTCCAGTGAGGAGGAGCGACGGGATGCTGAAGACGAGCGACAGCCCGACGAAGACGACGATGCCTCCGCCGTACATCGGATGCCGAACGTAGCGATACGGCCCCGACTCGACCCGCGGAGCATCCCGAGCCGGATGCGTGTACGGCGTGAACGCGTGACCGAGGACGCGGTGCGCCCATAGCACAAGCCCCAGGCCGGCGAGCGCGACCGCAACTCCGACGACACGGAATGACATGCGGACAGGCTCGGGCCACTCCGGCGGTACGAGCCATGCCGCGGCGATCGCGATCATGACGGCGAATTGGGCGATGACCCACACGCCGCCACGGGCGCGGAACTCACTCCAGCGAGATGAAGCGGGCGTCGTCGAACTCTGCATGGATTCTCTCCACGAGCTCCGGTGGTGAGGGAGTGTCGATCGAGAGCACCATCAGCGCCTGGCCGCCCTGTCTGGTGCGCGAGACCGTCATGTTGGCGATGTTGACGCCGGCGTTCCCGAAGAGCGTCCCGACCTTGCCGATGACGCCCGGCACGTCGTCGTACCGCAAGACGACGAGCCGCGGAGCGAGCTCCATGTCGAGCTCGAAGCCGAGAGCGCTGACGAGCCACGGCCTGTTGTCGTTCCCCATGGTCGTTCCCGCAACGCGGAGCTCCGCTCCCTCGGACACCGCCTCGACTCGGAGGAGGTTCGTGTAGTCGCGTGAAGAGCGCCTCCGCTCCTCCCGCACCTCGACCCCCCTCTCCGCGGCGATCACGGGCGCGTTGACGTAGTTCACAGGCTGGTCGGAGCGACCTTGAAAGGCGCCGTTCAGAGCCGCGACGGTGAGAAGCCGCGTGTCGTACTGCGCGAGGGCTCCGAAGTAGGTGAGCCGGAGCTCGTCCACACGCCCCTCCGCGAGCTCCATCGCCAGGCGGCCGAGCTTCGCGGCGAGGGGGATGTACGCGCCGAGCACCTCGAGGTCTTCGGCCCCGATCACCGGGATGTTGACTGCGTTGGTGACGAGACCGCCCTCGAGCGCCGCGGCGACCTGCTCGGCGATGATCACGCCCGCGCGGTCCTGAGCCTCCTCGGTCGAGGCAGCGAGATGGGGAGTCGCGACGACGTTGTCCAGTTCGAGCAGGGGACCGGAATATGGCTCGGTCGAGAAAACGTCGAGCGCCGCGCCGCCTACCTTGCCCGAGCGGAGCGCCTCGAGCAGTGCGTCCTCGTCGATAAGCTCGCCGCGAGCGGCATTGATGATGCGCACGCCGTCGCGCATCTTCCCAAACGCGGGCGCACCGACCGACCTGCGGGTCTCGTCCGTCAAGGGGAGGTGGAGCGTGAGGAAGTCCGCGATCGCGTAGACATCGTCGACTCGGTCGACGCGCTCGACGCCGAGCTCTCTGAACCGGTCGGCGGTGACGAAGGGGTCGTACGCGACGACGCGCATGCCGAGGCCGGCTGCGCGGCGAGCGACCTGCTGGCCGATCCGTCCGAACCCGAGCACGCCAAGGGTCTTGCCGGCGAGCTCGACACCGCCGTACGTCTTGCGCTCCCAGCGCCCCTGTTTCAGCGCCGCATGCGCCTGCGGAATGTTCCGGCTCAGCGCGACGAGCAGTCCGATGGTGTGCTCGGCGGCTGAGACGACGGTCGACTCCGGCGCGTTGGCGACGACGATGCCTCTCCGCGTTGCCGCGTCGACGTCGACGTTGTCGATCCCGACACCTGCCCTGCCGATCACCTTGAGGCGTTCGGCCCGCTCGATCAGCTCCGCGGTCAACGATGTGGCGGAGCGGATCACGATCGCGTCGTAGCGCCCGATCGTTTCGGCAAGATCAGAGTCGCCGTCGACGTCGACCTCGAACCCGCGCTCGCGCAGGAGGCTGATGCCTGCCTCCGCGATCGGCTCGCGGATGAGTACTGTGCTCACACGGGTGTGTGCTCGGCCCAGGCCTCGAGCGCCCGCGTCACGGCCACGCCACGTTCGATCTCGGCGCCCACGTCGGTGAGGACGAGCTCGATTGCGGCGAGCGCCGTCGCGATGTCGAAGATGTCGAACCAGCCGATGTGGCCGATACGGAAGATCTTGCCCTTGAGCTCACCCTGGCCGTTCGCAATCGTGATCCCGAATCGGTCGCGCAGTGCAGACACGATCTCGGTTCCGTCGACGCGGTCAGGCGCGCGGATGGCCGTGACGACTGCGGACCGTTCCTCGTCGGGGGAGAAGAGCTCTAGGCCCATCGCCTTCGCTCCTTCCCGGCATGCCCTTCCGAGCCGGGCGTGGCGATCGAACGCTGACTCCAGCCCTTCCTCGAGCAGCAGACCGAGCGCCACGTCCAGCGCACGCACGATCGAGACGGCAGGAGTGAACGGCGCGTCCAGCTTTGCCTGAGCTTTGCGGGTGCGCTCCCAGTCCATCACGTAACGCGGCGACGTTGCCCGCTCGGCGGCGGCCAGGGCCGCGGGCGAGACCGACGTGAAGGCCACGCCCGGCGGGCACATCAGTGCCTTCTGGGAGCCCGAGACGACGACGTCGATCCCCCACGCGTCCGTCTCGAGCGGAACGGCTCCGAGGCTGGAGACGGCATCGACGACGGCGAGAGCGCCCGCGTCCTTCGCCACTGCGGTGAGCGCCTGGACGTCGCAGACGACACCCGTCGAGGTCTCGGAGTGCGTGAGGTAGACGACCTGCACGTCACCTGCCTCGTCGAGCGCCGCCCGGAGATCGTCGGGCTCGGGCGTCTCTCCCCAGCCGAGCCGCACGTGCACCAGATCGACACCGAAGGCTTTCGCCATGCCGGCCCAGCGCTCGCCAAAGCTTCCCGCCGAGAGCACGAGCTGGCGGTCGCCGAAGGAGGTCAGGTTCGCGACCGCTGACTCGAAGGCTCCCGTGCCCGAGGTCGTGAACATCAACACGTCGTGCTCGGTGCGGTACACCTCGTGCAGCCGCTTCAGGCAGCGGTCGTAGATCACGCGGAAGTCGCGTTCACGGTGGTGGATGACCGGCTGGGCCAGCGCCGCGAGCACCTCGGGCGGCACTGGAGTCGGGCCAGGTGTGAGCAGATAGCGCTTCTCGGCCATCTCGGGATGAGCCTAGCGGCGACTGTGGCTGTTTAACGGGCCGAGCCCGCTGGAAGGCGACTTTTGACTGTGCGGCACTTTCATTCCATGCTCGTTGCAATCGGAACGAGCGGGCTAACTCTTTCGCAAGCGCCCCGTCTTAACCCAGCAGACAACCAGCCGTCCCGGCTGCGGCACAGTCGCGGGACGGCGTTGATCGGGGGGGATTCCTCAGATGCATTCGAAACCGATACTCGCGCTGGTGTGCGCGTGCGCCCTGGGAGTTGCGCTGTCCATGGCAGCCACTCTGCAGGCAGAGCCGACCCCGGAGCCGCCGACGACAACCGACGCCGCACCACCTCCACCGCCACAGTGGGTGATCGAGCGGCGCATCGACAGATACCGGCACGAGACCTGGCGCTGGCAGCGGTTGATGGGTCGCAATTTGACGCTGCAGCTTGCCAACGCGCCCGCTGACGTCGAGGCGAAGATTGCGCGCTGGAAGCAGGTGGCGCTGCGGACGCGATATCTCGCGTACAACCCGCCGCACATGCGCCAGTGGCTCTGCATTCACCGGTATGAAGGCGGCTGGCACGCGAATACCGGGAACGGCTACTACGGCGGTTTGCAGATGGATCTCATGTTCCAGCGCACCTACGCGCCGGAGCTGCTACGCCTCAGGGGCACTGCGGACCATTGGACGCCGCTCGAGCAGATGTGGACGGCCGAGCGAGCGCACCGCTCCGGCCGCGGCTTCTACGCCTGGCCGAACACGGCGCGCTTCTGCGGTCTCATCTAAATCCGTGCGAAAGCTTCGGCCCCGCGGGCGGTGGCGCTTCGCGTCCCCGCCCGCATCCGGCACAGCTTGCGGTGCCGTCCTAAGGCCGCGCGGGCTTGCCCGCGCGGCCGTCTGGGATCCGGCCTCCAGTTAGGGGGCGAGCGTGTGGCTACCCGGTGACGTAGCGCGAAAACCTAGCCGAGCTTCTTCTTCAGCAGCTGGTTGACGACCTTCGGGTCGGCCTTCCCCTCCGTTTCTTTCATCACCTGGCCGACGAAGTAGCCGAGCAGTCCCTGCTTCCCTTCCTTGTAGGCCGCCACCTGCCCGGCGTTCTCGCCGAGGATCCGATCGACGAGCGGCTCCAATTCGGACGAGTCGGCGACCAGGGTCTCGCTCAGATACGTCTCGGCGCGGAACTCGGGATCGCCACTGTCGGCGAGCGCGCGCATGAACGCATCCCGCGGGATCGTCTGCCGGGCCGCGATCACCTTGCCGAGCTCCTCGCCGTTGACGGCAGCCGGGTCGACTCCAGTGGCCGAGAACTCGTTCATGAGCACGTTTGACACCGACTTCTCGTCGACGCCGTCCAGTGCGATCTGTTCGTACAGTCCCGCCAGGGCGGCCGAGCCGTTCAGCACCTCCGCGTCGTAGTACGACAGCCCGTATTCGCGCTCGAAGCGACGAATGCGAGCGCCCGGGAGCTCCGGAAGCTCAGCACGCAGCCGTTCGACGAGATCCGCCTCGGGCTCGAGCGGGACGAGGTCGGGCTCGGGGAAATAGCGGTAGTCGTCTGCCTCCTCCTTGCGGCGGCGCGGCGTGACCGTGTCGGATTTGACCTCGTAGTCGAGCGTCTCCTGAACGACCTCGCTCCCGGACTCCCACAACTCGATCTGCCGACGGACCTCGGCCTCGATGCCGCGAGCGATGTGATTGAACGAGTTCATGTTCTTGAGCTCGGTGCGCGTGCGGTAGCGGGTCTCCCCCACCTCGCGCACCGACACGTTGGCGTCCGCCCGCAGCTGACCCTTCTCCATCTCCGCATCGGACAGGCCAAGCTCCACGACAGTCTGCCGGAGTATCTGCAGGAATCGCTTCGCCTGCTCAGCAGAGCGGATGTCGGGCCTCGTCACGATCTCGACGAGCGGCGTGCCGCCCCGGTTGAAGTCGATGTTCGAATGCGCGGCGCCGACGATCCGGCCGGTTGCCCCGCCGACGTGGATCGTCTTCGCCGCATCCTCTTCGAGGTGTGCGCGCACGATTCCTACCGCGAGGTCGCCGTCCGGCCCGGGAACCACGAACCGCCCGTCCACGCAGAGCGGCTCGTCGTATTGCGAGATCTGGTAGCCCTTGGGGAGATCCGGATACGGGTAGTGCTTGCGGTGGAACAGGGCCCGCAAGGCGATCTCACAGCCCAACGCCAGCCCGAGCCTGAGCGTCCACTCGACTGCCGTCTCGTTCGCGGTAGGCAGGGCACCGGGAAACGCCAGGCAGACCGGGCAGGTCTGCGTGTTCGCAGCACGCCCGAAGCCGGCCTCGCACCGGCAGAACATCTTCGTCCGCGTCTTCAGCTGCACGTGGATCTCGAGGCCGATGACGGGCTCCCACTCAGGCATCGTCGATCCTCCTCTTCGCATCGAGCAGCGCGACCTCGATGTCCCCACGCACCTCGAAGATCTCGATGTACTCCTCGAGCGCACCGTGCATGCGGATCAGGCAGAGCTCGCGTTCGCCAGCCTCGAGCGAGAGGCGGAGATCACCGATCTGGACAGCGCGAGAGCCGTCGAGCACCCGCGGCCGCTGGCCGAAGACCCGTTCCACCGCGAGCACGAAGTCGGCGGCGCCGTCCCGGAACGACTTCAACGCAAGCGCTCCGGAATCGTGTCGAAGCCGATCGCCCGCTCGAGCGCGTGCCCTGTGCGGAAGAGCGTGTTCTCCGAGAACTGCGGGCCGATCAGCTGCAGACCAACCGGCAGCCCCTCGGAGAGGCCGCACGGGATCGAGAGGCCGGGCAGCCCCGCCATGTTCGGCGGGATCGTGAGCACGTCCGCGAGGTACATCGCGATTGGGTTCTCCGTCTTCTCGCCGAACTTGAATGCGACCGTCGGCGACGTGGGGCTGATGAGCACGTCGAAGCTCTCGAAGGCGGCGTCGAACTCCCGCCCGATCACGGTCCGTACTCTCTGCGCCTGCCCGTAGTAGGCCTCGTAGTAGCCGGCCGAGAGCGCATACGTCCCGAGCATGATCCGCCGCTTCGGCTCGTCGCCGAAACCCGCGTCGCGTGTGCGCGACACCATCTCGTAATAGTCGTCCGCATCGCGCCGCATCGAGTACCGCACGCCGTCGTAGCGCGCGAGGTTCGACGACGCCTCAGCAGGGGCGATCAGGTAGTAGCAAGGCAGCCCGTACTCCACCGAGCGCGGCAGCGTGCACTCGCCCACCTCGGCGCCGAGCTCGACGCACAGATCGATCGCGTCACGCACGGCTGCGGCGACGCCGGGCTCGATCCCCTCCGCCTCGTTCAGCTCCTTCGGCACGCCCAAGCGGAGGCCCTTCAAGTCCTCCGCCTCCGGAAGCTCGGTCGGAGGGACTTCGACCGTGGTCGAGTCGCAGTCGTCGCGTCCGCTGATGATCGCGTACAGGAGCGCGTTGTCGCGCACGGTCTTCGTCACCGGGCCGACCTGATCGAGGCTGGAGGCGAACGCGACGATCCCGTAGCGCGACACGGTTCCGTAGGTCGGGCGCAGCCCGACGTTTCCGCAGAGGGCCGAGGGCTGCTTGATCGAGCCGCCCGTGTCCGAGCCGAGCGCCCACGGCGCCAGACCGGCGGACACGGCCGCTGCGGAGCCCCCGCCCGACCCTCCCGGCACACGCTCGGGATCCCAGGGGTTCCGTGACGGGCCGAAGGCCGAGTTTTCGGTCGACGAGCCCATCGCGAACTCGTCGGTGTTCGTCTTCCCCAGGAGCTGGAGTCCCGCCGCCTTGCAGCGAGCGGCGACGGTCGAGTCGAACACCGGCACGTAGCTCTCGAGCATCTTCGAGCCGGCCGTCGTCCGGACTCCCTTCGTCGAGATGATGTCCTTGAGCGCGATCGGGACGCCGTCGTTCTCGTCGGAGTCGACGAGCGTCAGAAAACAGTGCAGCTCGTCGTCGTGGGCATCGATCGTCTCGCGGTAGGCAGCGCGAAGCTCTCCGCCCGACACCTCGCGGCGCTCGAGCATCGCGGTTGCCTCCTCGGCAGTGAGTCGCAGCGTGTCGATCACGGGCCGACTCCCGGCCCGTGATCGAGGGAAGGGGCGTCGGGGGAAACCTTGAGGTTTCCCCAGTCCCCATCCTCCGCACACGCGGCGATCTCAGCGGCGCGTGGGCTGAGGCGATCCTTAAAGAAGGGAGCTCGTGAGGGAAACATGGTTTCCCTCACGGGAGCGAGCCGAAGGCGAGCGACGATCACGGCGACGATTCCTCCGTTACGCCGGTCGGTGGGACGCGGAAGTGATCGCCGTCGCGCTCGGGTGCGTTGGCGAACACGTCCTCGAGCGGCAACGAGGGCCGTGGCACATCGGGCCGAAGCGCATTGACAACCGCGAGCGGGTGGGAAGTCGGGGGTACGTCCGAGAGGTCGAGCTCCGACACCTTGCCGACCGCTGCCAGGATGTCGCTGAGCTGCACCTCGAGACGCGCGATCTCTTCCTCGTTCAGCTCGAGGCGCGCGAGCCCCGCCACATGGAGCACGTCCTCTCTCGAAATGGGCATCGGCTGGAATCCTCCCAAAAGAATGAGGCCCCCTTTCGGGGGCCTCAGTTACCGGGTTCCGAAAGGAAAGCTAGACGGGCTGGACGTTCGCGGCCTGAGCGCCCTTGGGGCCCTGCACGACCTCGAACTCAACCCGCTGACCCTCGGTCAGCGACTTGTACCCCTCTTGCGTGATGGCGGAGAAGTGGACGAAGACATCCTCTCCACCCTCACGCTCGATGAATCCATAGCCCTTCTCGTTCGAAAACCACTTCACGGTGCCCTGAGCCAACTAACTTCCTCCTTCAAAACACGCGACGGCCCGGGCACCGAGCCGCCACTACTGATACAGCGGGGCGGAGTGTAGCTCAGATGGAAGGGAACGCAAGCAGGCCGTTCCGATAGCGCGCTGCGCGTACGGCGTTGCCGAGCAGGGCGGCAATCGTCATTGGCCCGACGCCGCCTGGAACGGGCGTGAGATATGCGGTCACGTCCGCGACGTCCGGCCTCACATCCCCGCGGAGCCCTTCGTCGGTGCGCGTGATGCCTACATCGACAACGGCCGCTCCATGTTTGACCATCTCCGGGGTGATCAAGCCGGGGCGGCCGACAGCGGCGACCAGGATGTCGGCCGCGAGGGTGTGACCGGCAAGATCCGCCGTCTGCGAATGGCAGATGGTCACTGTTGCGTTTGCCTGCAGCAGCAGCATCGACACCGGCTTGCCGACGAGCGCGCTACGACCGACGACGACTGCTCGCGCTCCGGCCGTCGGAACGTCGTACTCGAGCAGGAGCTGCATGATGCCGAGCGGCGTCGCCGGAACGAGCGTCTGCCGGCCGAGATAGAGCTGTCCGGCACTGAAGGGGTGAAGACCGTCGACATCCTTTTTGGGGTCGATCGACCGCATCACGCGCGCCTCGTCGATCTGATTCGGGAGAGGTGTCTGGACGAGGATCCCGTCGACCTCGTCGTCCTCGTTCAGCTCGTCGACGAGCTCGAGCAGCTCCTCCTCGGGCGTCGTGGCAGGCAGGCGCTTGTCGACAGCGTCGATTCCGACTTCCTGGGATGCCTTGTGCTTCTGGCGGATGTAGATCTCGGAGGCGGGGTCGTCTCCGACGAGAACGGTCGCAAGCCCGACGTGGTCGAGCTCTGCGATCTCCTCCTTGAGCTCCTGCCGGAGCCGGGCCGCGAGCGCGGCCCCGTCCATCAGGGTCGCCGACACCACTAGATCGAGAGCTCGACGCCGCCGACATCCAAGCCGAGCGACTCCGCCAGCTTCACGCCGAGCAGGAGGTCCTCGCGAAGACGCTCAACATCGCGGGACTCCATCGCTCGCCCGATCCACGCGCGCTCGCGCGGACGCCAGAGCGCGTGTGCCACGAACTCGGGCAGGAGTCTGTTCGCGGCGTCGACGAGCCTCTGGTTCATCTTCTTGGACAGGTTCTGCAGCAGGACCTTCTCGTACGCCATGCCGGCCCCGTGGTGGATGCCGTCGTCGGTGGCAAGGCGGTTACACAGGTCCTCGAGCACGGTCCCGCGCGCAGACCTGGCGATCAGCCTGAAGCGCGAGATGATGAGGCGCTCGTAGAAGACCTGCATCAAGAACACCTTTTCCTCGAGCGTGTCCGCCTCGAGCGTCATGTGGGCCAGGTTGTCCAGGTGCGGGTCCCGCTCCGCCGTCCCGCCGGTTTCGTTGACGAGCTTCAGCCACGCCTCGGTGTGGCGCGACTCGTCCTG
>Ga0070698_100006488_pt1 | contig 12691 bp, 7 predicted proteins | sample KBSK1502metaG_FD_65477 | JGI IMG/M metagenome (GOLD analysis project Ga0070698, IMG submission 65477) | Corn, switchgrass and miscanthus rhizosphere microbial communities from Kellogg Biological Station, Michigan, USA - KBS K1-50-2 metaG | ecosystem: Host-associated > Plants > Roots >... | reverse complement strand
TAAATTGAATAAACATATATAGATATGAAAAAGAAAATAACAGGCTTAAGGAATTTACTTCTCCTGGTAATACCTATTTTGTTTATGGTTAGTGGCTGTAAAAAATTTCTGGACCGCAAGCCTTTGGCTGCGACACTCGATGATCTAAAACAAGGTGGAATTGAAGGTCAGGTGTTTGGAATTTACAGTGCTGTTAAAGACTATGATATTGGTCAAGTCTTTGGAGGTATTCCCTGGCAAGGCGTTCATAATTTCCGTTCAGACGACTCTCAAAAGGGAAGCGAACCTTCTGATGGTGCCGAATGGGTGGCTCCGTTTGACAATTTCCAGTATGTAAAAGATTTGTGGGCTACTAATTTTTATTGGGAAGCACATTACAGATTGATCCATTTAACGAATAATGCATTACAAACTGCAGACTCGTTACATCTTACCGGTATCGAATCAGACGTGAATATTGCCGAGTCCCGTTTCTTCAGGGCTTTCGCATACTTTGATATGGTAAGAACATTTGGAGATGTACCTAAAATTGATTTCAGGGTCTATCAACCATCACAAGCGAATATTGCAAAATCAACGGCCTCGGCAATTTATGCTTTGATAGATGCCGATCTGCAATATGCTTCAACACATTTACCGCTTGTATGGGGTTCAAAATATCCGGGCAGGTTAACAAGCGGCGCAGCACGAGCATTATGGGCTAAGAGTTATCTGTTCAGAGGAAACTATGCAGCTGCGCTTCCATTACTTCAACAGGTAATAGGCTCTGGTCAGTATTCTTTGTTCCCCAGTTATTTTGGAATATTTAAAGATGCCGGTGAAAATTCCAGTGAATCAATTCTTGAATGGCAAAATTATATGGGACCAAACAGGACTGATGATCATGGCTCATGGTATGCAACCTGCCAGAGTGTTCGTGCGCCAAATGCAACCGGATGGAACTTAGGATGGGGTTGGAATACACCAACAGATGCATTTGTAAATTCATTTGATGCAGGTGATCCCCGCCTTCCATCATCAGTTCTTTTCTCCGGACAATCAGATGATCCTGCAACGGGCGGTTATGGTAGTGTACTTCCTCCTTATCCCAGTCCGCTTCCGCAGAAGTATTGGAATAAGAAAGTATATGCTGATCCTGCAATGAGACAATCAACCGGTTGGTTAGATGGCGCATACTGGATAAATCAAAGAGTAATACGTTATGCAGATGTATTGTTAATGGCAGCGGAATGCCTTAATGAAACAGGTAGTGGCACACAGGCTGCAGGATTTGTAAACCAGGTTCGTGCAAGAGTTAGTATGCCTGCTATAGCCTATACTGACCAGCCAACAATGCGTGCTGCAATTAAGAAAGAAAGAAGAGCTGAATTAGGATTAGAAGGTGAAAGATTTTTTGATCTGGTGAGATGGGGAGATGCAGTAACTGTACTCGGACCTTTAGGTTACCAGAACAGGTGCAGATACTACCCGATACCCCAACCTGAAATAGATAGATCAAATGGTGTTTTAGTACAAAATCCTGAGTGGTAATATTTATTGATCAGCCTGATCGCTGACCAATTTTATAAATATAAAAAATAAGAAAATGAAAAATAAGATCCACTTCTGCCTGGTGTTGACAGCTTTGATATTAGTAGCAAGTAGTTGCTCAAAAAAAGTACGTCCGGCTCTTGGTGATTTTCCAAAGGATGCCGATCCGCATTTTCCTTTGTACCCGGGTGGCCCATTAAAATTTTATGCAGCATTTAATGGGACTACTACTGATAAATTAATGAATGCAGTGGATAGCGTAAGAGCTAATTTCCCTACAGCTAATCCATTGGCTTCTGCAGCTGGTATCAATGGTGCCGGCATAAAAGGTGATGGTGTAAAAGCAATAAAATATCCTTCTGCAAATGATTTTAATTTATCGACAAGCTGCACTATTTCAATGTGGTTAAATAATACGGTTAATGCGAACACAGAGCTTTTATTCTCTTTAGTAAGTAAAGATTACTGGCATGAGAGCTCTGCGTTTCTGTTAGTAGAGCATGCTACACCTGTTAAATGTCAGCTTAAGTTTGCTTTACAGGATCATTGGGTAGAGTACATTGATAATTTTAATAAGCCACTGTTTGATGGCAATTGGCATCTCCTGGCATTTACATATGATGAAACCACTTCTATATTAAAAGTCTATTTTGATGGCGTTGAAGTTCCCACGCCGGGAACATCAGGGAATTTGGGTCTTGGTAAATTAAATTTAAAATCTTCAACCAATTTAGTTGTGGGTGGATGGAATAAACATGCCGACATAAGTGGCCCGACAGATGCATGGATCAGTGGCTTTACAGGTAAAATGGATCAATTCCGTTTATATGGAAAGGTTTTAACAGCAAGTGAAATTTTAGCACTATATAATAGCAAGCTGTAAAGATTTTTTTTCAATTCGAGCTACATAAGCAAGCAGTAAGGGCTGGATTTATTTTCAGCCCTTTTTAATCTGTAAAAACAATACAAAGAATGGCTCCTGTAAAGATCAATTCTATATTTTTTTTAGCACTCATTTCATATTTATTCACTTACATAAGTTGTAATTCGAAAAAACCTTTATTTTCTGAAGTTCCTTCTTCAACAACGAATATCAAATTCAGGAATGATCTTAAAGACAAGAAAGGACTTAGCATACTTTATTATTTGTATTATTATAATGGCGGTGGTGTTTCCGTTGGCGATATAAATAATGATGGGCTTGTCGATATTTATTTTGCTGCAAACAGCAAAGGCAATAACAAGCTTTATTTGAACAAAGGAAATTTTGAATTTGAAGACATAACTGATAAAGCAAAGGTAGCAGGCACTGCGGATTGGTCTACCGGTGCAACAATGGCTGACATTAACAGCGATGGGTATCTTGATATTTATGTTTCAACCGTAAGCGGCAGGTATGGATTGACAGGGCATAATGAACTTTTCATAAATAACAAGAACAATACTTTTACTGAAAGCAGCGCCGAATATGGATTGAATACTTCATGCTTTACAACACAATCTGCTTTTTTTGATTATGACCATGATGGCGATCTTGATTGTTATATTCTTAATCAATCTCATCATCCGCATCAGAACATTGTTGATACGACCAACAGGAAAAAATATGATAGTTTATCTGGTGACAGGTTATACAGGAATGACCTGAATACCGAAGCAAAAAAATTCACAGATGTTTCGGCGCAGGCAGGCATTTATCAAAGTAGTCTTGGTTATGGTCTTGGTATTGCAGTTGCCGATCTTAACAATGATGGTTGGGATGATATTTATATAGGAAATGATTTTCATGAAAATGATTATTACTATGTAAACAATGGCAATGGCACATTCACTGAAAGCGGGGCAAGTCATTTCAGGCATTATAGCCGTTTCAGCATGGGTAATGATGTAGCGGATTATAATAACGATGGACAACCGGATATTATAACTGTTGACATGTTGCCGCCTGATGAAAAAACTTTGAAAACTTATGGCAGTGATGAAAACCCTGATATTTATAAAGTAAAACTTGAATTAAGAGGTTATCAAAACCAGTATTCAAAGAATTGTCTACAACGTAATAATGGAAATGGAGTAAGCTTTAGTGAAACTGCTTTACAAAGCGGAGTGGCAGCAACTGACTGGAGCTGGGCTCCATTGTTTGCAGACTTTGATAATGATGGTAATAAAGACCTGTTTGTTTCAAGTGGTATAGTAAAGCGGCCGGTTGATCTTGACTTTATTCGTTTTGCAGATAAACGAAAAGCACAGGGCATGGATACGACAGACAGGTTTGATGCAGAAACAATTGCTGCAATGCCTGGTGGAGATTCTCATCCTTTTTTATTCCAGGGAGATGGGGACATGACTTTTAAAGATGTAAGCAAAGATTGGGGCACACAAAATCTTCGCGGTTGTTCTAACGGTGCTTCTTATGCTGATCTTGATAATGATGGCAACCTCGACCTGATATTAAACTGTTTGAATGCACCTGCACTCATTTTAAAAAATAATTCGCCTAAGAAAAATTATATCTCGATCTCATTTAAGGGAGACAATAGTAATACCCAAGGAGTTGGAGCAAAGGCATACTTGTTTACCAACTCAAAGATGCAATACCAGCAGTTAACGCCCGTAAGAGGATTTATGTCTTCTTCAACTTATCAATTGCATTTTGGTTTAGATACATTAAATCATGTTGATAGTATTTTGATCGTCTGGCCAAATCAGAAATATCAGGTTATAAAGAGCCCTGCTATAAATAAAGATCTTGTTGTAAGTAACAATGAAGCACAATCAGACTTTGTCTACAATAATTTCTTTCCAAAAAAAGATGAATGGATGAAGGACATTACTCCCCAGGTAAAATCTAACTGGTCTCACATAGAAAATGATTTTTTTGATTACAATGTTCAATATCTCATTCCTCATGGATTATCTGCAAGAGGTCCTAAGCTGGCAGTAGCAGATGTGAATAAAGATGGGCTTGATGATTTCTATGCATGCGGCGCTAAATTTCAGCCCGGAGTTATGATGATACAGCAAAAAGATGGAACATTTAAAGAAAGTGATACCGCCTTATTTAATACTTATGCAATAAGTGAAGATGTTGACGCCATTTTCTTTGATGCAAACGGAGATAGCTTTCCTGACCTGTTTGTAATATCCGGTGGCAATGAAATTCCGGCAAATGAACTTGCATTATTAGACAGGTTATATATCAATGACGGTACTGGTCATTTTACAAAAAAAGAAAATCCAATGTCCGTTGTATATGAAAATAAATCCTGTGTTGATGTTGCTGATGTTGACAATGATGGCGACCAGGATATTTTTATTGGAAACCTTGCAAGCCCCGCTAAGTATGGCATGCCGACAACATCTTATTTATTTATCAATGATGGTAAGGTTCATTTTACAAAGGCAGGAGACAATATTATTCCTTTGTATCAGCTTGGCATGGTAACAGCAGCATCATTTACTGATTTTGATAATGATGGATGGAAAGATCTGGTCGTAACTGGTGAATGGATGCCGGTAAAAGTTTTTAAAAATAATAAGGGGAAATTTTCTGTGGTTGACATACCAGCTTCAACAGGTCTTTGGCAAAGTATTCAAACAACAGATGTAAATGGTGATGGTTATGCGGATATTCTTGCCGGCAACTGGGGATGGAATAATAAATTTTGGTCAGGTAAAAATGGACCGGTAAAACTTTACGTAAAAGATTTTGATAATAATGGATCGACCGAGCAAATACTTGCTTATACAAAAGATGGCAAAGAATATCCATTTCTTGCAAAAGATGAATTGGAAAGAGCATTACCTGTTTTAAAAAAAGCGTATCTAAAATACAGTGAGGTAGCAGGTAAAACAGTTCAGTATATTTTTTATGACTTGTTCAAAGATTATAGTGAATTAAAAGCTGAGGTATTAGCATCTTCTTGTTTTATTAATGACGGTAAAGGGAATTTTAAAAGAATGGATCTGCCTCAGGAATTACAAGTTGCACCTATTTTTTCTTTTACGGATTTTGATCATAATGAAACAAATAGCTGGCTGGCCTGTGGGAATTTTTTCAATGTTATTCCGTATGAGGGCCGATATGATGCGTTGCAACCAACCTTTTTTTCTTACAATAAACAACAAGCATCTTTCAAATATGGTTCGGAACTTGCTTCAATAATGGGGCAGGTAAGAGATGCAAAATGGATAAACTATGCGGGTGGTAGTAAGGTTTTAATAATTGCAAGAAACAATCAACCTTTAATTTTTTTAAAACCGGCATATGAAAAATAATAAGATTTTAATTGCTGTTATTATTGGGTGGCTATGTATAAATGCTGATTGTTCAAGTAAGAAACAACCGGACCCGCCTCCTAATCCTCCCACCCCTCCAGTTGTTACAAGTGGTATCACTGCATGGATCACTACTGGTGACAGGGGAAACTTGTTGCAAAAACAATCAAGCCTGATATCTTTTACAGCAGCAACAAATACAAACCCCACGGTTGAGGTAGATAGTACAATAACCTATCAAACAGTTGATGGATTTGGATACACTTTGACTGGCGGCAGTGCATATCACATTAATCGATTGTCTGCCGCACAAAAAACTTCTTTACTCCAGGAATTATTTGGTAGCAGTGAAACTTCAATTGGAGTCAGTTATTTAAGGATCAGTATTGGAGCTTCTGATCTTAATGCTGAAGTTTTTAGCTATGATGATATGCCCGCCGGGCAAACTGATGTAAATCTTACCAATTTTAATTTGTCAAAAGATACAGTAGATGTTATTCCATTACTGAAAGAAATACTGCTGATCAATCCGAATATCAAAATAATGGGATCACCATGGAGTGCTCCTGTTTGGATGAAAGATAACGGAAGTTCTATTGGAGGAAGTTTGCAGCTACAATATTATAGTGTCTATGCCCAGTACTTTGTAAAATATATACAAGCTATGCGGGCTAAAGGAATTACTATCGATGCTATTACACCGCAAAATGAACCGCAGCATGGTGGCAATAATCCAAGCATGGTTGTGTCAGCTACACAAGAAGCCGATTTTATAAAGAATCATCTTGGCCCTGCTTTCCAGGCAGCAGCCATTTCAACTAAGATCATAATCTGGGATCATAACTGTGATAATGCGAGTTATCCCATTACCATATTAAACGATGCAGCAGCAAAACAATATATCAATGGATCGGCTTTTCATTTATATGCCGGTAACATCAGCGCTTTATCAACGGTTCATGCAGCGCATCCTGATAAGCATCTTTACTTTACTGAGCAATGGACAGCCGGCAGTGGCTCATTTGATGGTGATCTGAAATGGCATCTAAGAAATGTTATTGTCGGATCAATGAGAAATTGGAGCAGGATCGCTCTTGAATGGAATCTTGCAAATGATGGTGGTTATAATCCGCATACTCCCGGTGGATGTACTGAATGTAAAGGCGCACTGACATTAGATGGAGCAGTTAACAGAAACGTTTCTTATTATATAATTGGACATGCATCAAAATTTGTTACTCCTGGCTCAGTGAGAATAGAAAGTAACAATGTTGCTACAGTTTTTAATGCAGCATTTAAAACTCCAGATGGAAAAAAAGTTTTGATCGTAATAAATGACGGAACGGCTGCGTCAACTTTCAATATTAAATATAAGGGACAAATTGCGATAGCAACTCTTGCAGCTGGTGCAGCGGCAACTTATATATGGTGATTTGAATAGAAAACTAAAGATCTATAAATTATCAGCAGTTAATGTTTAACATGCGGATAAAAATTAAATATCGTCGTTCACCTTTGGTGCTCGTAGCTATCGTATGCACGGTATTTTCTTTAGCTCATTGTGTAAATAATGAAGGAAAAGGTAAAACAACAGAGACCAAAGTTGACAATGAGCCAATAACATTTGAGTCATACACCACTTCCGAAAAATGTATGAGTTGTCATAAAGAAATTTATGAAAGCCACCTTAAGACAGCACATCATTTAACGGGACAAACAGCCAGTGAAGGAACTATAAGAGGAAGTTTTGAAAAAGGGAAGAATACCTATTCATATACTCCTTCCATATTATTATCAATGCAAAAAAGAGATAGCGGTTTATTCCAGGTTGCCTATTTCAAAGGTGAAGAAAAAAAAGCTATGCGTTTTGACATAGTGATCGGCTCTGGTGTCATGGGTCAATCTTTTTTAACATGGCGGAATAACCAATTGTATCAATTACCGATCACTTATTTCACAGCAGCGGATCAATGGTCGAATAGCCCCGGTTTTCCAAATGACAAAGTTTTAATTGATCGCCCGGTAACTTCACGTTGTCTCGAATGTCATGTATCCTTTGCAGAAGGAATTTCGGGTCCTGAGTTAGAACCAACCGGATTTGATCATACTAAAATTATTTATGGTGTCGATTGCCAGAAATGTCATGGACCTGCTGCAAAGCATGCAGAATATCAAACTCAACATCCGCAGGATACAACGGCAAAATATATCGTTAACCCCGCAAATCTTCCAAGACAACAACAATTAGATATTTGTACGCTATGTCATGGCGGCAATATTCAAAAAACAAAACCCTCTTTTGAATTTACTGCAGGAAAAGATCTTTCAGATTATTTTTCCATCGATTCACATAATAATGTTGTGCTTAACAGCAGCGAGATCGATGTACATGGCAACCAGTTCGGTTTATTAAAAGCAAGCAAATGTTTTAAAATGAGTTCGGCAATGACATGCAGCACTTGTCATAACACACATGAAAATGAAAGAGGCAAAACAGAATTATTTTCACAAAGATGTATGAGCTGCCACAATACTTCCGATCAAAAATTTAAAACAACAACACATACACAGATCACTGCTATAGAAAAAAATTGTATTGATTGCCATATGCCTTCCCAGCCTTCAAAGTCAATTGCCGTTTTTTTGCAGGGGGAAGAAATTCCAAAGACATCATTTTTACGTTCACATTTTATCGGCACATATCCTGATGAAGTAAAAAAATTTATAAATAAAAATAAATGAAAAAGATAGCTTATTCCGCGATCGTTTTATTAATGGCAGCTTGCTCGCAGGAGAAAACTTCTGACACTAATGATACAACTAATGCAACAACTGCCTATAATACAGATGGCAAAACAGTTTCTGTTTATACCACTGCTGATAGTACAGACTATCGTTTAACATCCAATGGAACATTGGAATTCAAAGAAAAAAGACAACCATTCGAAAATGAAGTATCAGTTTTTATTGACCCGACAAAGACCTACCAGCAATTCTTAGGGATAGGTGCAGCATTGACCGATGCTTCTGCAGAAACATTTGCCAAATTGCCAAAAGACAAACAACAGGAATTTCTCAAAGCCTACTTTGATAAAGAAAATGGAATTGGTTATACAATAGCAAGAACCAATATTCATAGCTGTGATTTCAGCAGTGGCAGTTATACTTATGTTACTGATGGCGACAAAGAATTGAAGTCATTCACTATCGATCATGATAAGCAATATCGTATTCCATTTATAAAAGAAGCAATGAATGCTGCGGGTGGAAAGCTGACATTGTATGCCAGCCCATGGAGTCCGCCGGCATGGATGAAAGACAACAATGATATTTTACATGGAGGGAAATTAAAACCCGATTTTTTCCAAAGCTGGGCTAACTATTATACAAAGTTCATCAAAGCTTATGAAAAAGAAGGGATACCTGTTTGGGGAATTACTGTTCAGAATGAGCCAATGGCAACACAACGCTGGGAAAGTTGTATTTACTCTGCGGAAGAAGAAAGAGACTTTCTTAAAAATTTTCTCGGGCCAACAATGGAGAAAGAAGGTTTAGCCAGTAAAAAAATTATTGTATGGGATCATAACCGTGATCTGATATATCAAAGAGCAGAAACATATTTTGATGATCCCGAAGCGGCAAAATATGCCTGGGGCATCGGTTTCCATTGGTATGAAGATTGGAGTGGCGGTCAACAGATGTTTGACAATGTTGCATTGGTATATAAAGTTTACCCCGATAAAAATATTTTGTTCACTGAAGGTTGTGCTGAAAGTTTTGACAGCACCCGTTATAATCGCTGGAGTTTGGGTGAAGAGTATGGCCGCTCAATGATCTATGATTTTAATAGCGGCGCGGTTGGTTGGACTGATTGGAATATTTTGCTTGATGAAACAGGCGGACCCAACCATGTAAAGAATTTCTGTTTTGCACCTATGCATGCAGATACCAGAAACGGAAAACTTATTTACACAAACTCCTATTATTATATCGGTCATTTTTCAAAATTCATAAAGCCAGGAGCGAAAAGAATTATCAGCAGCCCGAGCCGCAGCCAATTACTTACCACAGCTTTCAAAAATGAAGATGGATCAGTTGTCGTAGTTGTAATGAACCAGGGAAATAAAAAAACACCATTCTTTTTATGGATAAACGGGAAAGCTGCTGAAACCATAGCATTGTCGCATTCTATAAATACTTATGTAATAAAATAAAAGGGGAAGAGATTGAAAAGATATTTTCAAAATATTAGTTGTTTTTTATTTCTGCTTATCTTTTTTTCTTGCAGTAACAAGAACTCACCGCCATCTCCTGCTCCAACGCCAAAAGCAGTTACCGTAAAAAATATGTGGCTCAATACTGCCACATTTGATTTCACAATCTATGGAACGACTTTACAACCTGTGATCAAAGTGGAGTTTACCCAACCCGTTAAAACATCAAGTGTTTCATCTTCTGTTAAGATCAGGAATATTGGTGGTGGTGAGATACCTATTACAACAACTTTTCAAAATCATGATTCTGTTTTGTTGGTTCAGCCATCTTCTCCATTGAATTACCTGTCAAAATATAATTTCATTATCACAAGTGGTCTCAGGTCATCGACTGATGGTTCATTTACTCCAGAGGTTAATAAGGATTTTATTACAAAGATCGATTCATCAAGAAAATTTCCGGTCATTTCCGATAATGCACTGCTTGATCTTATACAGCAACAAACTTTTAAATACTTCTGGGATTATGGACATCCTGTAAGTGGTCTTGCAAGAGAAAGAAGCAATGCCACTCCCGAAACTGTTACATCAGGTGGTTCAGGATTTGGAGTAATGGCAATCGTTACGGCAATCAATCGTGGTTTTATAACAAGAGCACAAGGCCTGGCAAGAATTCAAACAATTGTTTCCTTTTTAAAAACTACAGCTCCAAAATTTCACGGTGCATTTTCGCATTGGATGAATGGGACTACCGGGGCCGTTGTTCCCTTCGGTACTAATGATGATGGTGCTGATCTTGTCGAAACTTCTTACATGATGATGGGTCTATTGACTGCCCGTCAATTTTTTAACGGTGCCGATATTGCAGAAACAAATTTGCGTGCTGATATAAATACTTTATGGCAAGCTGTTGAATGGGATTGGTTCCGTCAAAATGGAAAAAAAGTTTTGTACTGGAATTGGAGCCCCAACTCGGGCTTTGCTGTGAACGTACCGATTCAAGGTTGGAATGAATGTTTGATCACTTATGTGCTTGCTGCATCTTCGCCTACTCATTCAATACCAAAAGCAGTTTATGATAGTGGCTTCGCAAGAAATGGTGCTATGATCAACAATACTATTGCTTTTACTTATCTGCTTCCATTAGGCCCAACACTAGGTGGTCCTTTATTCTTTGAGCACTATTCTTTTCTTGGTATTAACCCAAATGGCTTAAGTGATTTTTATGCTAATTATACAACGCAGACAAAAAATCATACTCTTATTAATTATACATATTGTGTTTTGAATTATAAAAATTGGTTTGGCTATAGTGACAGTTGTTGGGGTTTGACGGCGAGTGATATTCAAAATGGTTATACTGCCAGCTCACCAACCAATGATGTAAGTTATATTGCTCCAACTGCAGCCATTTCATCTTTACCATATACACCAACAGAAAGTATGAAAGCGTTGAAGTTTTTCTATTATGTTTTAGGTGACAAAATCTGGGGGCAATATGGATTTAAAGACGCATTTAGCTTACAAAATCTTTGGTTTGCCGATTCTTATTTGGCAATTGACGAGGGACCAATTATTGTGATGATCGAAAATTACCGGAGTGGTTTGTTGTGGAATTTATTTACGAGCTGTCCTGAAGTAAAGACGGGAATGATGTCGTTGGGTTTTACAGCGCCTTATTTATGATGAATAATAAAAAATAATGATGAGGTCTTTTTTGCTGATATCATTTTTGTTTGTAAGCGGAGAAACTTTTTCTCAACAGAAAAAATTATCTGATGCTGCATTACTGGATTCAGTTCAGTGGCAAACAATAAAATATTTTACAGAAGGCGCCGAGCCAGTAAGCGGTATGGCCCGTGAAAGATTTCATACCGATAACGATTATCCCGAAAAAGATAAACATATAATTACAAGTGGCGGAAGCGGATTTGGGGTAATGGCACTGGTAGTGGCAATTGACAGGAAATTTATTTCAAGAGAAGAAGGATTGCAAAGATTGGAGAAGATCGTTTACTTTTTAGAAACTGCAGATCGTTTTCATGGTGCATGGCCGCACTGGTGGAATGGAGAAACAGGAAAAGTAAAACCATTTAGCAAGAAGGATGATGGAGCTGATCTTGTGGAAACATCATATATGTTACAGGGACTGCTTTGTGTTCGTCAATATTATAAAGATGGAAATGAAAAAGAAAAGGCATTGGCGCAACGGATAGATAAGCTTTGGAAAGAAGTAGAGTTTGATTGGTTTCGCAATGGAAAAAATGTTTTGTATTGGCATTGGAGTCCTAATTATGATTGGCAAATGAATAATCAGGTTGTTGGTTACAGTGAATGTTTGATAATGTATATCCTGGCAGCATCTTCTCCGACACATGGCATTCCTGCTGAAGTATATCATGAAGGCTGGGCAAGGAATGGTAAGTTAAGATATCAGCATAATGCGTTGGGTTATGAGTTGCAGTTGCGCTACCAGGGTTATCCGAACGGTTCACCTTTATTTTGGTCACACTATTCTTATCTCGGTTTAGATCCAAGAGGTTTAAAAGATCGATACACGGATTATTGGAAAGAAAACACTAACCAAACGCTTATCAATTATACGTGGTGTGTGAATAATCCAAAAAAATATAAAGGCTATGGAAAGAACAATTGGGGATTAACAGCCT
>Ga0070698_100006487_pt1 | contig 12691 bp, 15 predicted proteins | sample KBSK1502metaG_FD_65477 | JGI IMG/M metagenome (GOLD analysis project Ga0070698, IMG submission 65477) | Corn, switchgrass and miscanthus rhizosphere microbial communities from Kellogg Biological Station, Michigan, USA - KBS K1-50-2 metaG | ecosystem: Host-associated > Plants > Roots >... | reverse complement strand
CCCTTGGCTTCGGCGGCATCTACGTGCAGGAAGACGTCGGCGGCAGCGGACTGTCGCGACTCGATGCCGCGCTGATCATGGAGGAGCTGGCCGCCGCCTGTCCCAGCACGGCGGCCTACATCTCGATCCACAACATGGCGGCGTGGATGATCGACGGCTTCGGCGACGACGATCAACGGCGGCGCTTCCTGCCCAAGCTCTGCTCGATGGCGCATTTCGCCAGCTACTGCCTCACCGAGCCCGGCGCCGGCTCCGACGCCGCCGGGCTCGCCACGCGCGCCGAGCTGTCAGGCGATCATTATGTCGTGAACGGCACCAAGGCGTTCATCTCCGGCGGCGGGCGCAGCGACATCTATGTCGTCATGCTGCGCACTGGCGGCAGGGGGGCGGGCGGCATCTCCACACTTGTTGTCGAGGCTGGAACGCCCGGTCTGTCGTTCGGCAAGCAGGAGCAGAAGCTCGGCTGGAACAGCCAGCCGACTTGCGCGGTGATGTTCGAGAACTGCAAGGTGCCGGTCGCCAACCGCTTGGGGCCGGAGGGCCACGGCTTCAAGATCGCCATGGCCGGGCTCGACGGCGGGCGCATCAACATCGGCGCCTGCTCGCTGGGCGGCGCGCGCGCCTGCCTGGAGACGGCGTCGCGCTACGTGGTCGAGCGCAAGCAGTTCGGCAAGCCGCTGGCCGACTTCCAGGCGACGCAGTTCAAGCTGGCCGACATGGCGACCGACCTCGACGCCGCGCGGCTGCTGATCTGGCGCGCCGCCGCGCTGCTCGACGCCAAGTCGCCCGAGGCGACGCAGGCCGCCGCCATGGGCAAGCGCTTCGCCACCGACGTCGGCTTCCGGATCGTCAACGATGCGCTGCAACTGCATGGCGGCTACGGCTACTTGAAGGACTTTCCCATCGAGCGTTATTTGCGCGACCTCAGGGTGCATCAGATCCTCGAGGGCACCAACGAGATCATGCGCGTGATCATTTCGCGCAGGCTTTTGATGGGTTAACGCGCACCCTGTGGGAATACGAATGTCCGAGCCTGAAATCCTGTTCGACGTCAAAGACGGCCTGGGCCTCATCACCCTCAACCGGCCCAAGGCGCTGAACGCGCTGACGCATGGCATGATCCTCGAGATGGAAAAAGTCATCCCGCGTTGGGAGAAGGATCCGGCGATCAAGGCCGTGGTGGTGCGCGGCGCGGGCGATCGCGCTTTCTGTGCCGGCGGCGACGTCATCGGCCTCTATCGCGAGATGCGCGACAACCCGTCGGGCACCTTGCGCCGCGACTTCTTCCGCGACGAATATATCGTCAACCGTCGCATCTACCGCTACGCCAAGCCGTGGATCTCGCTGATCGACGGCATCGACATGGGCGGCGGCGTCGGCCTCTCCGCACACGGCTCGCACTCCGCGGCCAGCGAGAAGTTCCTGTTCGCCATGCCGGAAACGACCATCGGCCTCTTCCCCGACGTCGGCGGGGGCTATTTCCTGACGCGGCTGGAGGGCGCGCTGGGTCCGTTCCTGGCGCTGACCAGCCATCGCCTGAAGGCGGCCGATGCGGTCTGGGCCGGCATCGTCGAGGCCTATGTGCCAAGCGCGCGCATGAACGATCTGCAGGCTGCCCTTGGCGCCGCCGACCTGTCCGGTCCGGACGCCCACCGCAAGGTCGACGCCGTGATCGAGCGCTTTGCCGAGGATGCGGGCCGGCCGGCGCTGCCGGCCATGATGCCCGACATCGACCGCTGCTTCTCGGCCGAGTCGGTGGCCGAGATCGCGGCCAAGCTCAAGAAGCATCCGGGCGAATGGGCGAAAAAGCAGCTCGCCGCCCTGATGAAGCTGTCGCCCTTGTCGATGGCGATCACGCTGGAACAGCTAAAGCGTTGCGCCAACCGCTCGTTCGAGGACACGATGACCATCGAGTACCGCATGGTGCAGCACGCCATGCGGCCCGACCATGACTTCTTCGAGGGCGTGCGGGCGCTGCTGATCGACAAGGACCAGAAGCCCAGGTGGAAGCCGCCGACCATCGAGGGCGTGACGCGCGCCATGGTCGAGGCGCATTTCAAGCCGGTCGCGAACGACCTGTTGTTCGACTGATCGGCGAAAGAGGGAGGACACTATGGCGAAGATCGCTTTCATCGGTCTCGGCAACATGGGCGGCCCGATGGCCGCCAACCTGGTCAAGGCGCAGCATCAGGTGATGGCCTTCGACCTGTCGGCGGCGGCGGTCGACGCCGCGGTCGACAAGGGCGCCAAAAAGGTCGGGTCGGTCGCCGAGGCGGTGAAGGGCGCCGAGGTCGTCGTCACCATGTTGCCGGCCGGCAAGCATGTGCGCGAGGTCTATCAAAAGGACGTACTGCCCAACGTCGCCAAGGGGACGCTGCTGATCGACTGCTCGACCATCGACGTCGAGAGCGCACGGCATGTCGGGGCGCTGGCCGCAAAGGCCGGGCTGGAGATGATCGACGCGCCGGTCTCGGGCGGCGTCGGCGGCGCCACGGCCGGCACGCTCACCTTCATGGCGGGCGGCAGCGAGGCCGCCTTCGCCAAGGCCAAGCCCATCCTCGAGAAGATGGGCAAGAACATCGTCCATGCCGGCGCGAGCGGCAACGGCCAGGCGGCCAAGATCTGCAACAACATGATCCTGGGCGTCTCGATGATCGCCGTCAGCGAAGGTTTTATGCTGGCCAAGCGGCTGGGGCTCGATGCGCAGAAGCTGTTCGACGTCGCCTCGACGTCGTCGGGCCAGTGCTGGTCGCTCACCAACTACTGCCCGGTGCCAGGACCGGTGCCGACCTCGCCCGCCAATCGCGACTACCAGGCGGGCTTCACCGCGGCGATGATGCTGAAGGACCTGATGCTCGCTCAGCAGGCGGCGAACGCCGCCGGCGCCAGCACGCCGCTCGGCGCGGAGGCTGCCCAGCTTTTCAACCTGTTCGTCAACAGCGGCAACGGCGCCAAGGATTTTTCCGGCATCATCCGCATGTTGGACGGAAAGTGAGGGCGCAATGATCACGCTCTACGACCTGGTCTTCCAGGAGGATCGCCGCCCCAGCCCGTTCTGCTGGCGCACCAAGTTCGCGCTCAGGCACAAGGGCCTCGACTGGCGCGACGAGCCCACCGGTTTCACCGAGAAGCACAAGATCGCCTTCGCCCAGTCGCAGACCGTGCCGGTGATCCACGACGGCACCAACCTGGTGAAGGACAGCTGGGCGATCGCGACCCACCTCGACCAGGCCTATGCCGACAAGCCGCTGTTCAAGAGCGAGATGGCGCTGAGCTACGCCCGCTTCGTCGCCGGCTGGGTCGACACCACCGTTCATGTGGCGCTGTTCCCGATCATCGTCGGCGACCTCTATGACCGCGTACGGCCACAGGACCAGACCTACTTCCGGGAATCGCGCGGCAAGCGGCTCGGCACCACCGATTTCGCCGGCTTCCAGGCCAAGGCGCGCGACAAGGGCGTGGCGTCCTTCCGCTCGGCGCTCGAGCTGGCGCGCCGCGTCGTGCGCGAGCAGAAGTTCCTGGCCGGCGAGCACCCGGCCTATCCCGACTATGCGCTGGCCGGCGCTTTCCTGTGGGCGCGCATCGCCAGCCCGCTCGAGTTGCTGGAGCCGGACGATCCCGTCCACGCCTGGCGCGAACGCATGCTCGACCTGTTCGACGGCATGGGTCGCAAGGCAAAGGCGGCGTGAAATACGACGCCGTCGTCTTCGACCTGCTGACGGCGCTGATCGATTCCTGGACCCTGTGGAACGACGTCGCGGGCTCGCCCGAGGCGGGCCTGGCGTGGCGCCGCCGCTATCTCGAGATCACCTACGGCAGCGGCGCCTACAGACCGTATGAAACGCTGGTGCGCGACGCGGCGCGCGATGTCGGCCTGCCCCAAAGCCTGGGCGACGATCTGGACAAGCGCTGGGACGAGTTGAAGCCCTGGCCGGAAGCCCGCGAGGTGCTGAAGCGCCTGTCGGTTCCGATGGCGGTCGCGACCAACTGCTCGATCCGGCTCGGCCGGTGGGCGGCCGATCGCGTCGGCGTGCCGTTCAAGGTCGTGGTCACGGCCGAGAGCGTGGGCTTCTACAAGCCACGCCCCGAACCCTATCGCGCCGTGCTGGCGGCGTTGGCGACGGCACCTGAACGGACGCTGTTCGTCGCCGGCTCGGCGTCCGACGTGCCGGGTGCGAAGGGCGTGGGCATGCCGGTCTACTGGCACAACCGCATCGGCCTTCCGCCCCGCGACGACAGCAGGCCCGATTATCTCGAGGCGACGCTCGACAAGCTCGGTGATCTGTTTCCTCTTGCATAGGCCGCGGGCTATGGTGCCGGCGTACAAGGGAGAGCGCGCGTGACGGTGGGTCAATTCAAGCCCGAGGAGCACCGCTTCGGACCGACCCACTGGTTCGAGGACTTGCAGGTCGGGCAGACGTTTTACATCAACTCGCGCACCCAGACCGAAGCGCTGTTCGCCGCCTTCCAGACGGCGAGCGGCGACAACCATCCGATTCACTACGACCGCGAATACTGCAAGGCGCGCGGCCATCGCGACCTGCTGGCGCACGGCCTGCAAGTGGCGATCCAGGGCGCCGCCGGCGCCGGCGTCTTTCCGCATGTCATCGGCGATTCGCTGGTCGGCTTCCTCGAGCAGTCGTCGCGGTTCCTGAAGCCGGTCTATTGCGGCGACACGCTCTACCCCCTGCTCGAGGTGAGCGAGCTCAAGGCTGGCCGCACCACCGGCGTCGTCGTCCTGAAGCTCACCATCCATAACCAGAAGGGCGAACTGGTATGCGACGGCGAACACAAGTACCTTGTGAAAAAGCGGCCGCAGTAGCGGGGAAAGAGGATGCGACCATGATCGGCGTCATCGCCAAGCTCACCATCAAGCCCGGCACCAATGCCGACTTCGAAGCGACGATGAAGGCCCTGCAGGCCAGGGTGCGGGCCGACGAGCCGGGCAACAAGCTCTATGCGTTGCACAAGACGGCCGACGTCAACGTCTACGTCATGCTGGAACGCTACGACGACCAGGCGGCGCTCGACGCCCATCGCGCCGCGCCGCACTTCAAGGAGATCGGCCGCAAGCTCGGCGACTATCTTGCCGGCCGGCCCGACGTCCAGGTCATGCAGGAGGTTTGACGCCCGCCGGGCGTCGAGCGAACCATGGACAGCCTAGTCCACCGCCATACCAAGCCCGGCACCGCGCCCGGCACGCTCGCCGGGCGCGCGCCGGTGCCCGACGAAGCGCTCGACTTCACCCTGGTCGAGTACACCTCGGAGGACGTGCAGGTTCTGCACGGCGTCGAGGTCGACGAATGCCGCTTCCATCTCGGCACGCCGGGCCACACCTGGATCGACGTCGCCGGCCGGCCCAGCTCGGACATGCTGCGCGACCTCGGCATGGCCTTCAATCTGCATCCGCTGGCGCTCGAGGACGTCTTCCACGCCCACCAGAGGAGCAAGCTCGACCTCTACGAGGGCCAGGGCTTCATCGTGCTGAACGATCCGGTCTACGACGACGGCGAGTTGCTGCCGCGGCAGGTCAGCATCTTCTTCGGCGAGAACTACGTGATCTCCTTCCACGATCACAAGATGGACATCTTCAAGCCGGTGCGCGATCGCCTGCAGACCTCGGGCTCCCGGCTGCGCACTTTCGGCATCGACTATCTCGTCTATGCGCTGATCGACCTGGTGGTCGACCGCAAGTTCCCGCTGATCGAGGCGCTGTCGAGCCACCTCGAGGAGCTCGAGGACGAGGCGCTCGGTCATCCCACCGAGGACACGCTGAACCACATCCACCAGGCGCGGCGGGCGCTGGTGGCCTTCCACAGGATCGAATGGGCCGAGCGCGAGACCGTGCTGGCGGTGATGCGGCCGGAAGTGCCGTTCATCATGCCCGAGACGCGCACCTACCTGCGTGACTGCTTCGACCATGCCGTGGCCGTGCTCGACCTGGTCGAGAGCTACCGCGAAATGACCAACGGCTTGATGGAAGTCTACCTCATGCATGCATCCAACCGCATGGCCGAGGTCATGAAGACGATGGCCATCATCACCGTCTTTTTCATGCCGCTCAGCTTCCTGGCCGGCATCTACGGCATGAATTTCGACCGCGAAGCCGGCAACATGCCCGAACTGAACTGGAAATACGGCTACGCCTTCTTCTGGATCATCGTCGTCGCCATCGTCGGCGGCCTGTTCATCTGGTTGAAGCGCAAGCGCTGGATCTGACGGCGCCGTGAGCACCTACCGCATCTTCGGCTCGGAACTGTCGCCGTATTCGGTGAAAGTGCGCTCCTACTTCCGCTACAAGAACTTGGCTCACGAGTGGATCCCGCGCTCGCCCGCGGTGCAGGCCGAGTTCCAGAAATACGCCAAGCTGCCGCTGGTGCCGCTGGTGGTGACGCCGCCAGGACCGGGCGGGGAATCCGAGGGCGTGCAGGACTCCACGCCGATCATCGAACGCTTCGAGGCGAGCCAGGCCGAGCCTTCGATCGTGCCCCAAGATCCCGCGCTCGCCTTCGTCTCGGCGCTGTTCGAGGAGTACGGCGACGAGTGGGGCAACAAATGGATGTTCCACTATCGCTGGCGCTACCCGCCGGATGCCTGGTCGACCGCCGAGCGCATCGCCCAGCAGATGATGGGCGCGCAAGGCCCGCTGGCGGTGGCCCAAGCGCGCGCCGCCGTGGCCGAGCGCATGACCGGCCGGCTGGGCTTCGTCGGTTCGAACGACCGGACGCAGTCCACGATCGAGGCCTCGTTCAAGCGTGTGCTCGGCTTGCTCGAGGCGCACTTGCAGGCGCGGCCCTACATGCTGGGCGGCCGCCCGGCGATGGCCGATTTCGGCCTGTGGGGCCAGCTCTACGAAGCCGCCACCGATCCGACGCCGGGCGCTGTCATGCGCACCTCTTCGCCCAAGGTGATGGCCTGGGTGCAGCGCATGCTCTCGCCCAAGGCCGAAGGCCCGTTCGAACCGTGGACGGCGCTGGCGCCCAGCTTGATGCCGCTGCTGACGCAGGAAGTCGGAGGCTTGTTCCTGCCGTGGTCGGTGGCGAACGCGGCCGCGCTCGAGCGCGGCGACAAGAGCTTCGAGATGACCCTCGGCGGCGCGCCGTGGTCGCAGGAACCGCAGAAGTACCATGCGCGGTCACTGGCCGAGATCCGCCGCAAGTATGCGGCGGCGAAGAGTTCGCCGGGACTTAAAGCGATCCTCGAACAAAGCGGCTGCCTGTCACACCTGTCATCGCGCGCGGGGTAACCCCCGCGCTGAAGCGCAGCGAAGGATCTCATGCCCGTTGCAAGCGGCGATGAGGTCCTTCGCTTCGCTCAGGACGACATTAGCGTGGCTGATTATCGTGCGGCCGCGCCATGGCGGTTATGTAGGCGGCGACGTCCCAGGCCTGTTGCAGGCTGAGCTGGGGATGCTGCGGATCGACGCCGCGCGGCATGTTGCGACGGACGAAGCCCACGATGTTGCGATACTGGTCCATACCGGCGCCGTCATTGAAGCTGTCGGGACCCCACAGCGGCGGGAAGAGGTAGCCGCGCGCGTTGCCCGGCGAACCCATGCGCTGGCCAAGGCCGTTGGCTTGGTGGCAGGCCGCGCACACCGTGGCGAAGACCTCGGCGCCGCGGCCCGCGTCGGCCGGCAGTGCCGCCGCTGGAGCGGCCTCGCTCGCGACCGGCGACGGCTCGCCGATGAAGCGCATGTAGGCGAGCAACGCCAACATCTCGCGCGACTCGTCGGGCAATTTGCGGCCGTTCATCGAGCGCGTCATGCATTCGTCCAACCGCTCGGGCAGCGTGACCAGGCGCTGATCGCGCGCCAGGTATTTCGGGAACGTTTTGAACACGCCGACCAGCGGCAGGCCATTGCGGTTGGTGCCGCCGTCGAGATGGCAGTTCTGGCAGGCGAGGTTGTTGCCGGCGAAGCGCATCGCCGGATCGCCGACCTCGGGACCGATGGTGGCGAAGGTCTGCGAGACCAGCCGGTAGCCGTAGGCGATCAGCTCGCCGTCCGGGACGGCAGGCGTCACGAAGCCCGGCCCGTTGATGCTGTAGTCGGGCCAGATGGCAGGCGGCGCTGTCGGCGCATTGTCGGTCGGCGGCGTCGACTCGGGCTTGTGGAGGGCCAACGCCGCGATGGCGATCGCGGCGCAGCCGGCAACGAACGTCATGGCAAAGGTATTGAGCTTCATCGCAACGCCGACACTATCAGTGTAGCTCCCGAGACGCCCAGCAGCATCAGCACGATGCGGCGAAAGCCTATATCGTCGATGCGGCCGTAGACCACCAGGCCGATCCATGCGCCGATCAGGCTGGCCGGCAGGGTGATCGCAGCCCAGACCAGAAAGGTGCGGTCGAGCAGGCCGGCGACGGCGGCGGACAGGAAAGCGGTCGCGAGCACGGCCATGTTGAAGGGCTGGTTGACGCCGCGCTGCTCGCCCTTGGTCCAGCCGCGCAACTGCAGCCAGATGGTCGGCGCCGGCCCGCTGAGGCTCGCCATGCCGCCCATCATGCCGCCGATGAAGCCCACCACAGCGTCGGCGCGGCGGCCGCCGCCGGTCACGATCGGCGGCCGGCGCACGAGTCCCATCCAGGCGCTGTAGAAGATCAGCAGCAGTCCGACGCCGAGCTTCAGCGGCTGCACGCGCATATGCTCCAACAGCATCGTGCCCAACGGCACGCCCAAAAGGCCGGCGGCGAGAAAGGGCCAGAGGCGGGACCAGCGCACACCGCGCCAGATCGCGGGCAGGGCCTGCAGGTGCGCGCAGACGCTGCACAGCGCCACCAGAGGCGCCGCCGTGACCGGCGACATGGCCTGCAGCCAGAAGCCCAGGGCCACCAGCGCATAGCCGGTGCCGCTGAGACCATGGACGAAGCCGGCCGCCAGTGCGCCGGCGACGACCATCGCAATGTCGCCGGCCGGCGGCAGGAGTGTCCTTACCCTCCCGCGGTGAAGGCTTGGATGCCGGTCATGGCGCGGCCGAGGATCAGGGCGTGCACGTCGTGCGTGCCTTCGTAGGTGTTGACCGCTTCGAGGTTCATGACGTGGCGGATCACATGATATTCGTCCGACACGCCGTTGCCGCCATGCATGTCGCGGGCGACGCGGGCGATGTCGAGCGCCTTGCCGCAGCTGTTGCGCTTGATCAGCGAGATCATTTCCGGCTGGGCGTGGCCCTGGTCCTTCAACCGGCCGACGCGCAGGCAGGCCTGCAGGCCGACCGCGATCTCGGTCTGCATGTCGGCGAGCTTCTTCTGGATGAGCTGGTTGGCGGCGAGCGGCCGGCCGAACTGCTTGCGGTCGAGCGTGTAGTTGCGCGCCTGCTTCCAGCAGAACTCGGCGGCACCCAAGGCGCCCCAGGCGATGCCGTAGCGCGCGTTGTTGAGGCAGCCGAACGGTCCGCCCAGGCCGGCCGCGTTGGGCAGCAGGTTCTCGGCCGGCACGAAGACCTCGTCGAGCATGATGGCGCCGGTGACCGAGGCGCGCAGGCTGAACTTGCCCTCGATCTTTGGCGTGGCGATGCCCTTCCACGCCCGCTCCAGGACAAAGCCGCGGATGGCGCCGCCGTCGAGCTTGGCCCAGATCACCAGCACGTCGGCGATCGGCGAGTTGGTGATCCACATCTTGGAGCCCGACAGCTTGTAGCCGCCGGCCACTGACACGGCGCGCGTGCTCATGCTGCCGGGATCCGAACCGTGGTCGGGCTCGGTCAGGCCGAAGCAGCCGACCCATTCGCCTGACGCGAGCTTGGGCAGATATTTCTGGCGCTGCTCTTCGGTGCCGTAGGCGTAGATCGGATGCATGACCAGCGAGGACTGCACGCTCATCGCCGAGCGGTAGCCCGAATCCACCCGCTCGACCTCGCGCGCCACCAGGCCGTAGGTCGTGTAGTTGGCGCCGGCGCAGCCGTATTTCTCGGGCAACGTCGAGCCCAAAAGGCCGAGCGCGCCCATCTCGTTCATGATCTCGCGGTCGAACCTCTCGTGCCGGTTGGCCTCGAGCACGCGCGGCATCAGCTTGTCCTGGCAGTAGTCGCGCGCCGCATCGCGGATCGCGATCTCCTCCTCGGTGAGCTGGTCGTCGAGGAAGAACGGATCCTCCCAGTCGAACGGCTTGGCGTCGGCGCTGATGCCCTTGGCGGCGCTCTTGATCGGCGTGGCGGCGAGGGACATGACTCCTCCTGGCGTTGTCTGCCGCGTCTTATCAGGCGATGGCGCCCAGCGTCTATGCCGCCATTTTCCTGGGCGCAAAGGGTTTGACGCGAATGCGCGAGGCTTTGCGGCGGGTTTCGGCGATTTCGTAGGAAGTCTGCATGCGCAGCAGCGTGTCCATGCTGACGCCGAAAGCCTTTTCGACCCGTAACGCCATCTCCGCCGACAGGGCGGCCCGACCGTTGAACAGGGCGGAAAGGGCCGGACGGGTGACGCCCAGCACCTTGGCCGCATCGGTGACCGACAGCCCGTGCGGCTCGACGATCTCGGCGCGGATGAAACGACCGGGATGGGACGGCTTGGCCATGCGCATGATGCACTCCCTAGTGATAGTCCTCGAAGTCCAGATCGACGATCTCGCCTTCCTTCTCGTCGACGACGAAAGTGATCCGCCAGTTGCGCGAAACCGTCAGGCTCCATTGACCGCGCCGGTCGCCGGAAAGCCGATGAGCGCGCCAAAGCGGCATGGCTTTCAGCTCGTCGGCATTTCCCATGTCCTGGAGGAAGGAAACGATGTTCCTCACCTTCTCGACAAAAGGCGAAGGCAATCCGCCGCCGTCGTTACGCTCGATGAAGCGTCGCAGTCCACGATGGCGAACGTTGCGGATCCGCATGACAACTCTTAGCCGAATGGCCCGTAGCCCGTCAAGTTACGCAAGACACTAGGACGTGGCGTCAAGCGCCTGCTGCAACCGTCGGCCGACTGGCCAGGGCGCGGAAAATATCGAGGCTGAGCCGGCCGAAGACCTCTGACGCACGCAGTTCAACCGTTCTGGGTCGAGGAAGGTCGATCCTGAGGTCCAACACGACGCGACCGGGGCGGGGCGACATGACCACCACGCGATCGGACAGGAACACCGCCTCGGAGATCGAATGGGTGACGAACAGCACCGTCTTGCGCGCCTGGCGCGCCAGGTCGCGTTCGCCCCAGATGCGCAACAGCTCGAGCGCCATGTCGTCGCGGGTCATGGCATCGAGGGCGCCGAACGGCTCGTCCATCAGCAAGAGCGGCGGATCGAGCAGCAGGGCGCGGCAAAGCGCGGCGCGCTGCTGCATGCCGCCCGACAGCTCGCGCGGCAGCTTGTTGCCGAAACCGGCAAGCCCGGCCATGTCGAGGAGCTGAGCCGCGCGTTTTCGCAAGGCGCGGACGTCTTTTCCGGCGAGTTCGGCCGGCAGCAGCACGTTCTGCACGATCGAGCGCCATTTCAGCAGGATCGGCGCCTGGAAGACCATGCCGACGTCGGCGATGGGCGCGCGCACGATGTTGCCGCCCACTCGCACCGCGCCCTCGGTGGCGGGCCTGAGCCCGGCCACGATGCGCAGCAAGGTGGACTTGCCGCAGCCGCTCGGGCCCACCAGCGAGACGAACTCGCCCGCGCCGACCGACAGCGAGATGCCGGCGAGGGCCTCGACCGGGCCGCTCGCCGCCTCGTATGTCATGCCGACCCGGTCGAGGCCGATCTGCTCTCGGTTCACGCCTGGTCTATTTGGGCATCGCGACCTTGGTGAAGAAGTCGGTCGTGAAGACGTCCTTGCATTCGACTTTCTTGGGCAGGCCCATGTAGGTGTTCACCAGGTCGACCGAATCGCACATCTTCTTCTGGTCGATCCAGCCGATGCCGTTCTTGGCGTAGCGCTCGGTCTTCATCAGGTCGAGCCCGATCAGCATGTTGGGCGTCATGGTCTCGACATCGACCTCCGGCACGCGCTTCTTGAAGATCTCCATCGAGCCTTTGGGATCGGCCATCACGTCACGCCAGCCCATGTAGGATGCTTCGAGGAACGCTTTCAGCACGGCCGGACGCTCCTTCATGGTCTTGGCGCTGGCGATGATCGACATCGAGTACATGTCGAAGCCGAAGTCGGCCCACGGCATCATCACCACGTTGCCCTTGCCGGCCGCCTTCTCGTAGAGCGGCAGGCCGGTCGAGTAGTCGCCGACGCCGTCCATGCGCTTCTCGGCCACCGCGGCGATCTTGGCGGTGGGCTCGATATTGACCCAGGTGACCTTGGCGGCGTCGATGCCGTTCACCTTGGCGAAGGCCGGGAACATCTGGCGCTGGCTGTCGCCCGGAGGGGCGCCCAGCGTCTTGCCCTCGACGTCCTTGGGCTTGGCGAGCGGGTTGCTCTTGAGGCTGAAGATGTTGAGCGGCGTCTTGTCGAACACCATGCCCACCGTCTTGATGGTGGTGCCACGGCCGACCGAGGAGATCACCACCGCGGCATCCGCCAGCCCTGCGTCAGCGCGGCCGGTATCGACCTTGGCGATCGAATCGCCCGAGCCCTTGGAGTTCTCCAAGGTGACGTCGAGGCCCTTGGCCTTGTAGTAACCCTTGTCGAGCGCCACCCAATAGGCGGCGTGGTCGCCGACGGCGAACCAGTTGAGTGCAAAGGTGAACTTCTCCTGCGCCGCGGCGCCGCCGCTCGCCGCCAACAGCGCGGCCAGCGCCAGTGAGATTGTGCGAGTCATGATGTGCTCCCTTTT
>Ga0070698_100006483_pt1 | contig 12695 bp, 9 predicted proteins | sample KBSK1502metaG_FD_65477 | JGI IMG/M metagenome (GOLD analysis project Ga0070698, IMG submission 65477) | Corn, switchgrass and miscanthus rhizosphere microbial communities from Kellogg Biological Station, Michigan, USA - KBS K1-50-2 metaG | ecosystem: Host-associated > Plants > Roots >... | reverse complement strand
GGGTAAGCCGGAAGACGCTGCACAATTGGTCGCTTTTTTGATCAGTTCGGAGGCCGACTGGATTACCGGCCAGACCATTCGATCGAGAGGCGGGTTCTACTGAGGTGTTTTCGGTCGCCAGTTACGGTTTTCCGTTGGCCGTTCGCGTTCGGTCCAGCTCCCCTCGCTTCCAGCTTCTGCCTTCGGAGCTCAGAATCAGCTGGCTGGCTCTTTCTGAGCCTTATCTTTTACCGAGACGGCTTGCTTACCTTTTCGATTCTTCAAGTAGTTCAGCTTTGCCCGGCGTACGCTGCCTGTCCGCTCCACTTCAATCTTGGCTATACGAGGTGAGTGCAAAGGAAACACGCGTTCCACTCCTTCTCCGTAGGAGATTCGCCGCACCGTAAAAGCGGCGCTTAGCCCAACACCGCGGCGAGCGATAACGATACCGCTAAAAAGCTGAATTCGTTCCTTATCCCCTTCAACTACTCGGGTATGCACCTTCACCGTATCGCCTACCCGAAAAGGGGTGATGTCACTCTTAAACTGCTCTCTCTCTATCTTTTCAATGATGTGCATAACGTCTCCCTCCGCTAAAAGGTGGACGGATTAGATAGCTTTACCAACAACTTTTGCAACCGAAATGATGAATCAGGGTCAGGAGCCAGAATCTACAAACCTGCAACCCGCAACTCGCAACCCTTAGTAGTACCCCTCATGTGACCGCGCCGCCGGGGAAGGATAACGTCGCCGGGGCGTGGCGCTCGGAGGAATCGGCAGATCGGGGTCAATGTTCCGGATTGGTGGGACACGATCAATTCGGTGCTTCGGAAGGGAGAATTTAGGCGGAGTAGAGGCCTTCCATTGCGAAGCGGTTACCCCGGCCACAACCGCCAGCGAGATCACCGCAACCACGAGCCGGAAAAGGACGATTTTGAAGGACGAAGGGCGCCGGTCGGGAAAAACTTCGTCGGCCTGGAACGCAATACCTTCTGAAACAACGGGACCAGAGAGAGCGAGGGGGTTGGTAGATCTTCGCCGAAAAAAACTAACCGGCTCAGTCGGAACTTGGGGGACGGTTCGCACCACAACCACCGGCTCTCCCGACGGTGCGCGTGCCGCCCATGCCAAACAGATGATCCAACCTACGATCGTCCAGCCAAACAAGAAGTTCAGCGCTAAAATAAACCAACGATTTTGTTGCCTACGGAAAAAGGCAACCAGAGCCGGAGCAAAGTAAATTGCCGTGAGCGAACAGCCAATGATCCAAGAATGACCGATCGTCGGAAGAGAGTTTGTGCTGGCCGCCGTAAGCGAAAAATAGGCGAGCATAGTTGGGCGCTTCAGGTTTGGACGGTCACTATAAACTACCTTGAGCAAGGCAATCGGGAAAGGCGCGATTTCGTTTCAGTCAGACTGGATCTTGGCCATCGCAGTTCGAACTAAATCTCGCGGATTTTAATTCCGTTCATGATTCGGATTGATAGGATCCGTCGGTGGAAAAATCCTTATGACTGCCGAGAATCGCGTGCCGGCGCGCTTCATTTTTCTAATCGTGGCCGGGTTGACTGCCATCCTGGTCTCGCTCATCGCCTGGTTTGGCGGCACATTCCTGGTTAACCAGTACGCGCAAACCAAAATAACCGAAGCAATCAGAACGTTGAACCTTGAAAAAAATGTTCACTACCGGGATGCAAGCTACAATGTTCTTACGGGAAGCACGGTCCTACGCGATGTGGAAATCAAGCTGAGCGAATCCGCCTCTCCGGTCAAGGTAACCGAACTTCGGGTTGACCAATTCCGCGAGGAGAATGGCGCCCCAATGGAGGTGAACTTTACGGCCGAAGACTTCCTGGTGACGCCGTCGTGCGTGCCGAATCCGCAAACGAAGTTGGCGATGGTGGTAACCGGCTTAAACGCTGTGAAGGGCAGCGTTCAGTGCAATGTTGCCATTAATTCAAGCGATCGAACACTCAAGGTCCGCCGCTACGCGATGCATTTCGAAGATCTAATCGATGCCACTGTCCAGCTCGAATACAATGATGTGAACGTCGAAAATTGGAAGAGTATTGCTCAAGGCAGCGGATCGTCCGTCGGTGCAAACCTCCAAATCTTAGAGCAACTCATGGCTAACGCCCGGTTCGTCTCTTTCGATTGCGAGTTGGTAGACCTTGGACTCACCGATCGAATCATTGATTGGGGCTCGAGAATTACTGGTTCAAGTAAGGAACAATTTCGAATCACCGCGCAACAGCAGTTAAAGAGCCGAATGCCGGATGATCTCGCTGCTTATCGCACGTCGCTTGCTCAAATCTTTCAGCAGCGCAGCCGAGTTAAGCTTTCCATGCACCCCGATCAACCGATTGGCTTTAGCGATCCAGTATTCACTGATCCGCACGGGCTCCAGGAACGACTCGGAATAAAATTGGAAGTCACACCGATGGGGAAATAGTCAAACGAACGCCAACTAATGCCAACGCATTCTCGTTCGCTATCGTTCGTTGGCGTTCGCTGTATCGCCCGCCCAGCTAGCCCTCTCTCACCGGACAGAGCGATTCGAATTCCGACCGGCCGATTTCCCGGAATTGGAAGTCTAGAAAAGGTCGTCCGGTCCTGGCTTGAACGTCTGCGACCACTTCCGATATCGAATCTCCTACCGCAACTTCTGTCTTCTCGGAGTCTTCCTTGAAGTACAGAGCGTAAAATCTACGATGACGCATGCAGAGCTCGCTCATACCCTTAATACGCCAAAGCTAAGCCCAGTTGCCAAAAAACTTCTTAATTCTGCGAAAGGCTAAGCGCCCGTTGCCATAGCTCTACCAGCCGGGTCCGTAGTAGCGCCGACGATAGCCGCCATAGTAGTAAGCTCGACGACAATAATAAGGTCGTGCGTAGTAAGGGCGGCCATAGTACCCGCCGTAGTAGGGGCGGCCGTAGTATCCGCCGTAGTAGGGTTGAGAGTAGTAGGTTGGGCCGAAGTTATAGAACAGGAACGGGAACGGGAGCGGAATACCAAAACTCACGCCTTGGGCCCGGGCCGGGAATTGCGCGAGAACCAAGGCGCAAATGGAGAGCAAAAGAATCAGCAACTTTTTCATTTGGCGTACACCTGACGAGACTACCCCAAATCTGTCATAAACCAGCTGAAAAGGGAAGCTCAGAGCCACGCTATAGGAGTCTATTTGACCGACTTCGGTATAGGCGCCTTGGTACCCCTGGGAAGAATATTTTTTGTAACCGACCGCAAAGGGGGCGGCCTGCCCAGACGGAAAGGCAGATCCGGAGTTAACGGGGCTCGAACCCGCAACCTCCGCCGTGACAGGGCGGCGCTCTAACCAATTGAGCTATAACTCCTCGAAAACGAGCCGGGAAGCTAGAGCGAAATACCAAGAGCTTCAACCAAATTCTTGGGGCCGCGCGACCGCCGGGTCCAGCCGCTAGCGGCCTGGCAGCGGCGCGCGTCGATATGAGGCATGATTGCTGGGAAATGCGAGAAGAGGCGCACCCGGCGCGGCGAGATCGCTAACGACGCTCAGTCTCTTTCATGAGTTCGGTCACGGCACGCTCGATCTGTGGATCGCGACCTTCAGCGACGCTCTTGGGATCGTTCATGACCTCGATGTCAGGTTCGACTTGAGTCTTTTCCATCGAATGACCTTCCGCATCCAGCCGGCCAATCTCTGGAATCCCGAACAACAGAGTGGGATCTTGCTGAAACTCCCACCAGACCGACGTGCCCGTTCCAGGAACCGGCATGCCGATAAACTTCCCGATTTGGAAATGTTTGTATAGCCAAGGGAATAGCATTCCGTCTGAATAATTGCCTTCACAACCCAGGACGACGCTTTGGCGTTGCCATTTCCGGCTGGGCTCCCAACCGATGAATTGGCCGCGCGGCACCATCCGCAAATACGGTTTGCCGTCGAGAAAGATAGCCAGTTGGTCATGCAGGTTTCCGCCAGGATTAAAGCGGGTATCGACAATGAGCGCCTGCTTCGCAACCCCGCGCCCAAGTGCGTTGGAAAAGACATCGCGATAGCTCGGGTCAGTCATGTTGCGAACGTGCACGTACGCAATCGTGCCGTTACTCAATTTATCTACCAGCTCGCGCCGTTTCTTCACCCAGCGTTCGTAAAGCAATTCTTCCTCGGCACCGAGGCTGATCGGTTTGATCCGAGCATCAAATCGGAGGTTTTTGATCGGATCAAAAATGCTCAACAGAGTCGGTTTACCCGCTTTGAAATTCAAAAGCGGGCTGATGTCGACACCCGGCGCCAACACACTCCCGTCGATCTTTTCAATGATCATCCCAGGCTGGATCTCAACCCCCGCTTTGAGCAATGGGCCCTTCTCAATCGGTTCTTCGATCTTCAGACCGGGACCTTGGTAGCTTTGGTCGAAGAATGCCGCGAGCGACGCGGTCTGATCGCCGCCGTGGGGATAGAAGCGACAGCCGGTATGGCTCGCGTTCAGCTCTCCCAGCAGCTCGCTCATCATCTCAGCAAAATCGCGATTGTCCGTAATATAAGGAAGGAAACGTGCATAGACGCCTTTGTAGTAGTCCCAATCCACGCCATTCATGTTTACGTCGTAGAACTTTTCCTTCATTTGGCGCCACATATGTTCGAAAAAGTAGGCGCGCTCGCGGGCCGCATCGATCTCCTTCTCGGCAGTAAACTTCACCGATTCCATTTTACTGCTCGCGATTTCGACTTTGTTGATGTGGCCGTTCACCAGTACGAACGCGTTTTTACTCTCGTTATCGAGTGCGAGCTGTTGGGGGAAATTGAAGCCGATGCCTTCGACCTCCGCAGCCTCGAACTGGGCTAAACGCTTCAGTTCTTTCTCGCGTGGCTTTAAGCCCCAGAGATCAAAACCTTTGTCGCTTCTTGCCAAATAAAGGAGCTGCTCGCCATCCTTGGAGAGAACGGCCTCAGCCAGCCTGGTGGACGCAAGCGTTAACCGAGCAGTGCGGTCCTCGATGTCTTCCAGGTCGATTTTCACCGGTTCGATTTTTGGACTCGGCTCCGGCGTTGGACTCTGATCTTTCGCTCCCTCGGGCTTGGTTTCTTTGCCGCCTTCCTTCTTCTTTTCCTCTTCCTCCTTTGCTTTGAGAATATCGTACTCGGCCGGCGAAAGACTAAAACGATCGTATGCCTCCTGCGTAAAGAACATCTCCTGTACATCGCTCTGAAAGGCGCCGTTTCCGTCTCCATGCAAACCGTACTTATCAGTCAACCAAATCATTGACTTTCCGTTCTGGGCCCAGACCGGGCGCTCAGATTCATAGCCGCTCTGTGTCAGGTTAGTCAGTGCTTGTTTACCGTCCGCACCGATCAGACCGACCTCTTGGGAATAGCGTCCTTCTTGAAGAAAGGTTACCAGAAAACATTTGCCGTCGGGGGACCAATCGAACCATTGGTCGCCATCAACGTACGAGTAGTTGCGGTCGCCCGGCAGGATGGTGCGCGTTTGTTTGGAATCGAGATTCAGGACTTTCAGCGTCGTCCGATTTTCCAAATAGGCGACTTCTTTACCATCAGGCGAGTATTTCGGTGCAAAGTTATCTTGGCCATTTGCCAGGATCGGATGAACATCGACCACCGTGGAGTCGAAAAAATACGGCTCTTTGTCCTTCGGTTGAACGATGCTCGCTTCGTACAAGCTCCAGGGGCCGTTTTGCTCGAACGCGAAGAGCAACTTCCGTCCGTCGGGGCTGAAACAAAGATTACGCTCTTGGCCGGGAGTGTTGGTGATCCGTTTGGTATCTCCGTGCTCGATCGAGGCGACGTACACATCACCGCGCACTACGAATCCGATCTCCTTCCCGTTTGGGCTAAGCGCGATCTCCGTCGCGCCTTCATTCATCGGGATATTTCGCTGTAATGGTCCGCTGTCGGCGACCGTGATCCGCAGCTGCACTTTCTTCGGATTGTCAGAATTTGCTCGGAGCAGATAGATCTCGCCGTCGAATCCGAAACAGAGATCGCCGGCGTTCGATGTAGAGAGGAAACGGACCGGATTCTTTTCGAAATGAGTAACTTGTTTCGGAGTCCCGGTTTGCCCGTCTTTCAGCGGGAGGTTCCAAATGTTCAACGAGCCGCTTTGCTCCGAGAGATAAAAGAGGGAGTTCTCGTCCGGTGCCCAGACCGGGTTGCGGTCCTCACCGGCATAGGTGGTGAGCTTGGTATGGTTCCCGGATGCGACATCGAATAGCCAGATGTCATGTGCAAAGGCGGAAGTGATGTGTTTTCGCCACAGATCTTCGTAGCTCTTCTGGTCGTCGTAAACGAGGCGTCGGCCTGCCCGATCAAACTGCGCGTTGAGGGCAGGGGTGGTAAGAATCAGCTCCGGCTGCCTGCCCCCTTCGATTGATACTTTGTACAATTCCGGAAATCGACGGTTCGGAAATCTGGAACCCTTTGCGGAAACCATGCGATGTCCGCTAAAAACGACGAATTTGCCGTCCGGGGTAAAAGTTGTCGGGATCGCATCGCTTGAGTAAGTGGTAAGCCGCCGAGCCTCGCCGCCTTCTGCGCTCACCAGATAAACGTCATAATGGCCGTATCGATCTGAGGCGAAAGCTATCGACTTGCCATCGCGGGACCAGACCGGTGCGGTGTCGTGTGCCGGACCGGCCGTCAGCGGTTGAGCCAGCCCCCCGTTTGCTGGGACCAGAAAAAGATGGCCCGCGAAACTGAACGCGATCGTCTTTCCATCCGGAGAGATCGAGGGATAGCGCAACCAAAGCGGCTCCGAATTCGGTCCGAGCGGTTCGTTCGATTGAGCATTTGAGACGCTAAGGAGCGCCCCAACCAGGAGCGAGCCAACCACAACAACCAAATGCATTAATCGCTGATTGGATTGTAGAGAGAAGAGTGACAGCATGGGCCTCAAATTCACGTTCTAGCGCGAGGCGCTCGTTCCGTCTTCTTTCATCAACTCGGCGACAGCGCGTTCGAGTTGGAGATCACGTCCTTCGCCCGTACTCTTCGGATCATTGATCACCTGAATATCCGGATCGACTTGAGTCTTTTCCATGAAATGTCCCTGTTCATCCTGAAAGCCCACTTCGGGAATTCCAAAGACCAGCGCCGGGTCTTGTAAGATTTCCCACCAGACTGCGGTACCGGTCCCGTTGACCGGCATCCCGATCACTTTCCCAATTTGGAAATGTTTGTATAACCAAGGGAAAAGCATTCCGTCAGAATAGTTTCCTTCATTGGCGATGAGTACGGATTTCCGGTACCATTTTCGATCCGGATCCCAGCCGAGAGGTTGACCCCGGGGAACTAGCTGGAGGTATTTCTTCCCGCTAAGGAATGTGGCTAGCGTGTCATGCAGGTCGCCGCCGGGATTCCAGCGGGTATCTACGATGAGCGCTTTTTTGTCGACCTGCCGCCCGAGCGCCTCGGAAACTGTATCCCGGTACGATTCATCCGCCATTCCGCGGACATGCACATAACCGATTGTGCCATTGCTCAGCTTGTCCCCTAATTCTCGACGTTGTTTAACCCAGCGCTGGTATAGCAACGCTTCCAATTCTCCCAACGCGATTGGCTTCACGGTCACAATGAAGCGGTTGTTCTTGGCTGGATCGAAAATGCTGAGCGCCGTGGGCTTGCCTGCCTTGAAGTTTAACAGCGGACTAATGGCGGTGCCGGCATTGATGGTCTGACTATCAATCTTCTCGACGATCATTCCCTCTCGGAGCGGTGGATCGGTTTGACTCAGTGGCCCTTGCTCAATGACCTCTTCGATTTTGATACCGGGTCCGTGATAATTCTGATCAAAGAAAGCTCCGAGCGATGCGGTCTGATCGCCGTTGCTACTTGGCATCAGATGGCAACCGGTGTGACTGGCATTGAGTTCTCCCAGCATTTCGCTCGTCATCTCGGCAAAGTCACGGTCGTCGGTGATGAATGGAAGATACCGGGCGTAGACCGTTTTATAGTAATCCCACGGCACACCTTGCATGTCGGAGACGTAGAATTTCTCTTTTATCTGCCGCCAGATATGTTCGAACAAATAGCTCCGCTCCGCGGCTCCATCGATCTCTTTCTCAGCATCAAACTTAACCGGCTCGATCTTCGCTGCGGCCAAATCCAGTTTGCGAATGTGTCCGTCGACCAGGACAAATGCATTCTTATCCTCTTTATCAAAGAAGAGTTCTCGAGGTAACTCACCGAATTCTTTCTCTGCCGCCTCAATTTCGCCCAGACGTTTCAACTCTTTTGCCCGCGGCTTGAGCAGCCAGACTTCGAAACCTTTGTCGCTCTTTGCCAGATAAACCAACTGCTCGCCGTCTTTGCTTAGAGCAGCATAGCTGATACGGCTCGATGCTAGAGTCAGGCGCACGGTCCGATCTTCAATTCTATTTAGGTCAATTTTGATTGGTTCCAGCTTGGGCGGTTGATTCTCATCCTCTTTGCTGGTCTCGGTTTCTTTCGCCGAAGCCTGAGCGGTCGCCTGATTTTTCTCCTTCTCTTCCTTGCTCTTTTCTTCTTCTTTCTTCTTTTTTGCTTTGTCCTCGTTTGCTTTCAGGATCTCGTATTCCGCCGGCGATAAACGAAATCGATTGAGGGCGTCCTGAGTAAAAAACGTTTCATAAACGTCGAACTGAGGATCGCCTTCGTTTCCGTCATCTCCGTGAAGACCATAGCGATCGGATAGCCAGATCATCGATTTTCCGCCTTGCGCCCAGAGCGGCTGAACACTCGCGTAGCCACTCTTGGTGAGATTGACCACCGCTTGGTTTCCGCTGGCGTCGACCAGTCCGATTTCGCGCGAATAACGGCCCGTTTGCAGAACCGTAGTCAGTATCCATTTGCCGTCCGGCGACCAATCAAACCATAGGTCATCGTCGGAGTATGAGTAAGTGCGGTCTCCGGGAAGAACTAGCCGGGTTTGCTTGGACTCCAGATTGAGCACCTTAACGGCGGCTCGATTCTCCAGGTAAGCGACCTCTTTTCCGTCCGGCGAATATTTGGGGAGAAAGTTTTCTTGTCCATTCTCCAGGATCGGATGCACATCGATGACGGTCGAATTGAAGAAATACGGCTCCTTGTCCTTTGGCTGGACGATGCTGGCTTCGTACAGGCTCCAAGGCTTATCGTACTCGGCTGCGAAAATCAGTTTCCGTCCGTCATAGCTGAAACTGAGATTGCGCTCTTGGCCCGGCGTATTGGTAATCCGCTTCGTATCGCCGTGTTCAATCGATGCGACGTACACGTCACCACGGACCACGAAGGCAATTTCTTTGCCATTCGGACTCAGGACAATTTCAGTGACACCGTCATTCAAGTGCGTTTGTTGCCGGTCTGGAGCATTTCCCGCCACTGCAATCTGAATCTTGATCTTGGCCGGATCGGTCGCTCCGTGTGGCAAAACGTAGATCTCGCCATCGTAGCCAAAGCAAAGATCACCGTTTTGCGCGACCGACAGAAACCGGATCGGATTCTTTTCCAGATGAGTGATCTGTTGCGGAGTAGCCTTCTCCGCGCCGTTTACCGGAAGCTTCCAGATATTGAAAGACCCACTTTGCTCCGACAAATAAAAGAATGAATTTTCGTCCGGCGCCCACACCGGATTTCGATCCTCGCCGGCATAGCTGGTCAGCTTGGAATGATCACCGGAGCGAGCATCGAAGAGCCAGATATCATGAGCAAATGAGGATGTATTATGTTTGCGCCAAAGGTTTTCGTAACTTTTTTTATCTTCGTAAAGCAGACGCTGCCCAGCCCGATCGTATTGCGCGTTGAGGGCAGACGTCGTTAGGATCATTTCCGGTTCATGTCCTTCTTCGATTGATACCTTATAAAGTTCGGACAGCGCCCGACTAGGGAATTGAGAGCTTTTCGCGGACTGCATCCGGTGAGCACTGAAGACCACGTACTTTCCATCTGGGGTGAATCCGGTCGGCGTATCGTCGGTCGAATAAGAAGTAAGGCGTCGGGTAGGACCTCCTTCCACACTAACGAGAAAAATGTTGTAGTGCCCATATCGATCAGAGGCAAAGGCGACCAATTTACCGTCCGGCGACCAAACCGGGGAAGTATCGTGAGCCGGTCCGGCGGTGAGCGGCTGTGCGACACCGCCAGCGGAAGGAACTATAAAAACGTGGCCTTCAAAGCTGAAAGCGATGTTTTTCCCGTCCGGAGAAATCGCCGGATACCGGAGCCAGAGCGGCGCGCTTTGCGGTCCCAATGGCTCGGCCTGAAGATGATTGGTGAAGAAGATCGCGACGGCCAATCCGCCGACTCCAAAGATTTGGCGGATATTACGAGTGTACTTGTGAATAAGGTGCGCAGGATCGGACAAGGAAGAACCCATTTTTCCAACTACACGTCCGGATTAGGCAAAGTTGCAAGTTTTGCGAAGAGGAAACGGCGGCAGCGGCGCAGAATTGCGGTTCATTCCGAGTATTGACGAGGCGCGAGCACACCGCTAGAGAGCGGGGAGTACCCGAGCCTCACGTGCCAGGTAAGCGAAGCGGATTGGTAGCTCTGATTGTGCTTGCCCGGTATATACAGGTCTTATCTGCTCACGAGAGCTGTCGATGCCCCGCTAACTCCCCAACCCGCAACCCGCAACTTGTAACTTGTAACTTGTAACTTGTAACCTCTTAGGCCTGCCGGTCGCGCACGCCTCCCAGACAGGCGAAGAACAGAGGCAGGCTGCCAAAGATCATGAGAGTGATCGTGGTAGCGGAGAACCATTTGACCGAGTCACCGTGGAAATAATCAATCCAGGCGGGGACTGCTCTGATCAGAAACACAATGCAGAGCAAGCCGGTGGAAATTAGTCCGCCGATCACCGGGATCTTAATTGCACCTCGCGAATCGAAGAATGCCCAAAGAAAAGAGAGGAATGCGAAAATGCCTCCGGCGATCAACGCGGATTTTGCATTCGGATTAAATCCAAATCTGCCGGAATGAGGATCGTACAACACGGCAACGAACGCAATTAGTAGGAGATATACTCCGTGAAACATGAATCGGCGGAACATACGATGAGGGATTAGGACATTATCTGGCCAAGAATCTTGAGCCCTTTGACCAAGGCGGCCTCGTTCGGTCGCGAACAATTCAGGCGCATCGTTCCCACGTGCTCGTTTTCTGAAGTGAAGAATACTGCTCCTCGACAAAATGCGACCTTCATTTCCATCGCTTGTTGGTAGACGCGCTCAATGTCAATGCCAGCCGGTAGTTCGACCCAGAGCATGAATCCTCCGGCCGGTTCCCAAACCCGCGTAAATTTGGGAAAACATTCATGGATGACGCGAATGCCCAGCTCGCGGCGTTTTCGATTGAACGCGCGCAAAAACTCGAGATGCCGATCGAGTTCATCCCGCTCCAGATAGTTCCGGAACGCCACCTCGCAAAGAGTCGCCGAGTGCATATCTTGTTGGCTCTTCAGCAGCGCGAACGAATCGGAATCTACTCCCGGGAGGCACACGCCAATCCGCAATCCAGGCGCCACGGATTTAGAAAAGCTAGTTACGTATGCTACGGTAGAACCGTCATCATAGGCACGGATTGGCTTGAGATCAGGTATTTCCGAGAGTTCACCGTAGATCTCATCTTCTAGAATTCGAGTCCCCGAATCACGGCAGATCTGAACAAGCTCAGTCCGGGCTTCGTTGGATAAGGTCGATCCCGATGGGTTGGAGAGTGTTGAGCAAATGACAAACAACGCCGGGCGAAATCTATGGAACAAAGTCCGCACCAGGTCGAGATCGATTCCCTCACTGTCTCGGACCGGTACGGGAAGAACTCGGACACCCAGATCACCCAAAATTTCCAGTGTTGCATAGTAAGCGGGGGCCTCACACGCGACCACGTCTCCGGGCTGGGCGAGCAGGCGAATCATCCCATGCAGAGCCTGAGTGCAGCCCGTGGTGATCACCATTTTATCCACGCTCGTCCGAATCCCACGGCGCTGGAACCGTTCGACCAAGATTTCCCGTAGCCTGAGGTCACCGTCCGGAGTGTGATAGCCGAGCGCTTCATCGGCGTTGTGGTGCAGAGTCTCGGCGAACGCCTGCTCGAGGGCGGCTTTGGGAACGCACTCAATAGAGGGAAGACCGGCCGCAAGGTTAATCAGATCAGGATTCCCGACCTGGCGCATGAAGTCGAGCAACCGGCCGCGTGGACGAAAAGCGTACGGCGAAATCATAGCCGTACCATGTCACGGTTGGCGAGAATGCCAAGTTTGAGGATAAAACCACGAATGGACGCGAATTGACACGAATAAAGGCGGTTAGGGGCTGGTCGTTGATTCGCGTGCATTGGCGTGCATTGGCGGTTGATCTCAGGAGCGAGCTGTGTTGCAACCACGAATGGACGCGAATTGACACGAATAAAGGCGGTTAGGGGCTGGTCGTTGATTCGCGTGCCTTGGCGTGCATTGGCGGTTGCTCATAGGAGCGAGCTGTGTTCCAACCACGAATGGACGCGAATTGACACGAATAAAGGAGCTTTGGGGCTGGTGCTTGATTCGCGTGCATTGGCGTGCATTAGCGGTTGATCTCAGGAGCGAGCTGTTTTGCAACCGCGAATGGACGCGAATTGACACGAATAAAGGCGGTTAGGGGCTGGTCGTTGATTCGCGTGCCTTGGCGTGCATTGGCGGTTGATCTCAGGAGCGAGCTGTGTTGCAACCACGAATGGACGCGAATTGACACGAATAAAGGAGCTTTGGGGCTGGTCGTTGAT
>Ga0070698_100006482_pt1 | contig 12698 bp, 12 predicted proteins | sample KBSK1502metaG_FD_65477 | JGI IMG/M metagenome (GOLD analysis project Ga0070698, IMG submission 65477) | Corn, switchgrass and miscanthus rhizosphere microbial communities from Kellogg Biological Station, Michigan, USA - KBS K1-50-2 metaG | ecosystem: Host-associated > Plants > Roots >... | reverse complement strand
CCAGCGGAAGGCAGCACGGGGACAGGAACGTGACCGCCCCGGCGGCCGCCGCCACCGGCACGGCCAGGAGGAGCGGCCCGGAAGTCATCAGGCTGCCGACGCTCATGGTCCTCCTGCTACGTAGCCGACGGGCCCAACCTACCGCGCGGGGTCAGGGGCCCGGCTGGCGGGCGGCCCGGCGCCATCCCGCGTGGCGGTGCCAGGCCGCGCACCGCCGCCGGGTTGTGCCGCGCCACCACGCGCGCGGCCGGGCATTTGGGCGTCCTGGCATTGACTGGCCTTGCGGGGCCCCACGACGATGGCCGCTATGCGTAACACACCTCCCTTCCGCGCGGACCACGTCGGCAGCCTGCTCCGTCCCCCGCAGCTTCTCGCGGCGCGCGACGACTTCGCCGCCGGCCGCATCGACGGGGCGCAACTGCGGGCCGTCGAGGACGACGCGATCAGCGAGGTGGTCGGGATGCAGGAGTCGGTCGGCCTGCAGTCGGCGACCGACGGCGAGTTCCGGCGCGCGTCCTGGCACATGGATTTCATCTACCAGCTCGGCGGGATCAGCAAGACGCCCGGCAACATCAGCGTGAAGTTCCGCAGCCCGTCGGGCGCCATCGAGTTCACGCCCGCCGCCCTGCACGTGGGAGACCGGATCAGGCTGGACCATACGATCTTCGCCGAAGACTTCGGCTACCTGCGGTCCGCGGTCAAGACCGCGACGCCCAAGCTCACGATCCCGTCGCCGAACATGGTCCACTACCGGGGCGGCCCGGCGGCGATCGATCATGATGTCTACCCGGACATGGAGGCGTTCTGGAGCGACCTGTCGGCGGCCTACGCCGAGGAGGTCCGGCGGCTCAGCGACCTCGGGTGCACCTACCTGCAGCTCGATGACACGAGCCTGGCGTACCTGAACGACCCCGCGCAGCGCGCCGAGATCGCCGAGCGCGGCGAGGACGCCGAGCACCTGCACCTGCGCTACATCCGCCAGGTCAACGACGCGATCGCGGGCCGGCCCGACGGCATGATCGTGACCACGCACATGTGCCGGGGGAACTTCCGCTCGTCCTGGGCCGCCGAGGGCGGCTACGACTTCGTGGCGGAGGCGCTGTTCGGCGGGCTGGCCGTGGACGGGTTCTTCCTCGAGTACGACGACGAGCGCTCGGGCGGCTTCGAGCCGCTCCGTTTCGTCCCTCCGGGCAAGATGGTGGTCCTCGGCCTGGTTACCACCAAGCGCGGCGAGCTGGAGAGCAAGGACGCGCTCAAGCGGCGGATCGATGAGGCGGCCAAGTACGTGCCGCTGGACCAGCTGTGCCTCTCGCCGCAGTGCGGCTTCTCCTCGACGGTCGAGGGGAACGTGCTGACCCGCGACGAGCAGGCCGCCAAGCTCCGCCTGGTGGTCGAGACCGCCGCCGAGGTCTGGGACTGAGCGAGCGCTCAAAATGGGTTGCGGTCGCTGATCTGCCGCTGACACCCTCGGACGGCTGGACGAGGTCCCGCGGCGGCACGATCACCGTCGGCCCCGATCTGACCACCCCGCGAGTCACCTTCGGTCTTCGTAACGCTCGTGCGCGCCTCGACGCCCAGCAGCCCGAGGGGGACCTGGTGATCTTCGGTGGTGCCCGGCGGCTACGCCGGCTGATGGCGGACATCGCGCCGTTGCGTACCTCGCGCGACTTCCGGCTCCTGTTCGCCAGCCGGACGGTCACGCTGCTCGGCAGCCAGGCGACCGAGGTCGCGCTGCTCGTGCAGGCCAAGCAGCTCACCGGGTCGGCGGTCGCCGTGGGCCTGCTCGGCGCGGTCGAGCTGGTGCCGCTGGTGGTGTTCGGCCTGTACGGCGGCGCGCTCGCCGACCGGCTGGACCGCAGGCGGCTGATCCGGTGGTGCGAGGCGGGCCTGGGCTGCTGCGCCGCGCTCCTGCTGGTCAACGCGTCGCTGACCCGTCCCGCGGTCTGGCCGCTGTACCTCATCGCCGCCGGGCTCATGGCGCTGTCGGCGCTGCAGCGGCCGTCGCTCGAGGCGTCGGTGCCCCGGGTGGTCGGCCGCGACCAGCTCACGGCCGCGGCGGCGCTGCAGTCGATGGCTGTCAACACGAGCGTGATCGCTGGCACCGCGCTCGGCGGGGTGCTGGCGACCTGGCCCGGCCCGCTGGCGGTCTACGTATTCGACGCGGTCAGCTTCACCGTCTCGCTTGGGTTCCTGGGACGGCTCGGCCCGCTTCCCGCCCCCGAGCCCGACGATGACGCGCCCGCCGGAGGCCTGCGGAGCGAGCCGGAGGGGCAAAAGGCGCCCCGCAGGCGAGCCAGAAGGCACAGCCTGCTGTCCGGCATCCGGTACGCCCGCCGGCGCCCCGAGCTGGTCGGCTCCTACCTGGTCGACCTGGCCGCGATGACGTTCTCGTTTCCGAACGCGCTGTTCCCGTTCATGGCGGCCGAGCTGCACGCGCCGTGGGCGGTGGGACTGATGTTCGCCGCGCCGTCGGCAGGCGCTGTCGCCGCGTCGGCGACGAGCGGCTGGGCCGGCCGGGTCCACCGCCACGGCCGGGCGATAGCGCTGGCGGCGGCCGGGTGGGGGCTGGCGATCACCGGGTTCGGCCTGGCCCCGGACATCGCGGTGGCGCTGGCGCTTCTGGTTCTCGCCGGCGGTGCCGACATGCTCAGCGGCATCTTCCGGGCAACGCTCTGGAACCAGACGATCCCGGACTCGATGCGCGGCCGCATGGCCGGCGTCGAGCTGCTCAGCTACAGCCTCGGCCCGTCGGCCGGCCAGATCCGGGCGGGCGGCGTGGCGAGCGTCACCAGCCCACGGTTCTCACTCTGGTCAGGCGGGCTGATCTGTGTCGGCGCGGTGGCCGTTACCTGCGCTGCGCTGCCCGGTTTCGTCGCCTACAGCGCCCGGCGCACCGCCGGTGGCAGCGCCCAGGCCGACGAGCTGCCGTCCGCCTAGCCGCGGCTGAGCCGCCGCACCGAGACCGCCTCCAGCATTAGCGAGCGGGTGAGCCCGGAGATCACCGTCTCGCCGTCGATCGCGCCGCAGCTGAACAGGTCGATCGCGATCAGGTCCTGTTCCGGCCAGGTGTGAATGCTCAGGTGCGACTCGGCGAGGATGAGCACCAGCGTGATCGCGCCGTTCGGGAAGATCACGTGGCTGGTGTCCAGGACGTGGCCACGGCCCTGCGCCACCGCCGCCGCCGTCAGCGAGGTCAGCCGCGCGATGTCGGTGACCGGTGACGACGGGGTAAGTCTCGCGTCGACGGCGTACAGCAGCTTCGGCGACAGCGCCTCGGCGCGCCGCAGGTCCGCGAGCCCGCTCGCCGCATCCATGCCGGGCATGATGTGCGAGGATACCGTACGGTCCGCGGATCAGCCGGAAGCGAGCGCGAGAGACACTGTTGGCGGACGCTATCTCGAGCACATCGAAGACGCCGCACATGGACATAGACTCAGTGATCGCCGACGTGGCCTCGGCCGTAGGCCTGGCCGAGGGGCGTTCGGGCGTGAGCGATGTCCTGCGCGCGATCGCCCGCAGCGAGCCGGTCGCCGTCCGGGACGTGAGCCGCGCGGCGGAGCTGCCGGTTCCCATCGTCGCGGCGATCTGCAACGAGCTGCGCAAGCGCGGCGTGGTCGACCGGGCCAGGCCGGTGCGGCTCACCCCGGAGGGCCGGGAGCTTCTCGCGTCCCGGCACCCGGATCTGAGCGCGGCGTGCCCGTGCTGCGGCGGCAGCGGGCTCGCGGTACCCGAGGCGCTGGCGGAGCTCGCCGCGGTGCTGGAGCGCGCGGCCGCCGGGACTCCCCGGGCCAAGCCGGAACTCGACCAGACGCACTGCACGGTCGGCACGAAGATCCGCAGGGTGCTGCGGATGCACGAGGCCGGGGCGCTGGCCGGCCGCCGGATCCTGCTGCTCGGCGACGACGACCTGATCTCGGTGGCTATCGCCGCCTTCGCCGCGGCCCTCGGCCTGCAGGCGGGCATCGAGCGGCTGGCCGTGATCGACTCCGATCCCGAGGTCCTGGCCTGGGCCGGCGATCAGATCGCCGGCACCGGCGTCCGCGCGGAGCTGGTCGAGCACGACCTGCGCGGCCCGCTGCCCGGCGGCCTGGCCGGCGGATTCGACGTGGCCTGCACCGACCCGCCCTACACCGTGGCCGGCGCCGAGCTGTTCCTGTCTCGCGCGGTCGCCGGGCTCGCCCCCGAGCCGGGCCGGCACGTGTTCTTTTCCTTCGGCGCCCGCCGGCCCGACGAGGCCCTGCGCACCCAGGAGCTGATCGGCGCCATGGGACTCACCGTCCGCGGCCTGTGGCCCGGCTTCAACGAGTACGTTGGCGCGGGCATCCTGGCTGGTACCAGCCACCTGTACCACCTGCGCAGCACCGCCGCGGCGAAGCCGCTGATCGGCGGCGAGTTCTCCGGGCCGCTGTACACCGCGCAGGCCCGCGCGGCAGCCACCCGGCCGTACCGGTGCGCCGGCTGCCGGGCGGTCCATCAGGTGGGGCCGGGCGGCCGGTGGCCGGGGATCGCCGCCCTGCAGGCGGCCGGGTGCCCGCAGTGCGGCGGCGCCGCCTTCCGACCCATGCCGCTGCGGCCGCGATGAGCACACCTGAGCGGTACCTGATCCGGGAGGCCCGGGCCGACGACCTGGATGCGATCGCCGGGTTCGAGGTCGAGATCGCGCGGGTCTCGTTCGGCGACGAGGCTGTCACCGATGCCGGGCTGCACCGGCGGCGGGTCGCGGCCGCGCTGGGGAAGCCCGGGGAGGTCACGCTGGTCGCCGTGGCCGAGACCGCGCCGGGCGCGCCGGTGGGCTGGGCCTGGCTGTCGAGCCGTACGAACTCGCTCACCGGCGCACGTTACGGGAACTTCAGATCTTTGGCCGTCGCTGACGTGCCCGGCCGCAGCGAGGTCGGCGAGCTGCTCCTCGCCGCGGTGCTGCGGGCCGCCGAGGAGGGCGGCATGCGCCAGCTCACCGGCAAGGTGCACGCGCGGAACCTCGGCATGCGCGCGCTGTACCGGAAGTTCGGCTTCGAGGCGACACACATCACGATGGAAAAGCGGTCCGGCTGCTGATGATGGTCAAGTGCGTGATCTGGGACCTGGACAACACGCTGCTGTCCGGGGTCTACCTGGAGACCGCGGCCCGGCCGCCCGCCCCGGACCCGGCCATGCTCGCAGTTCTCCGGCAGCTGAGCGCCCGCGGCATCATCCACGCGATCGCCACCAGGAACCCGCCGGAGGCCGCGCGGTACGCCGCCGCCGTCACCGGCCTGGACTTCGCGGCGGCCGAGAGCGGCTGGGGCCGCAAGTCGGACGCCGTGCGGCGGATCATCACGGACCTGGGCCTGGGCCCGGACGCGGTGGCGTTCGTGGACGACGACCTTTACGAGCGGGCCGAGGTTTCCCTCGCCGTGCCGGAGGCGCTGGTGCTGTCGCCGGAGGACATGGCCGAGGCTGTCGGCTGGCCCGAGTTCAGCCCGGCAACGGTGACCGCGGAGGGCGCTCGCCGCGGCGAGCTGTACGCGCAGCGGCGGCGCAGGCAGGAGGAGGCCCGGGCGTTCGCCGGGTCCAGGGACGAGTTCCTGCGGTACTGCGGCACCCGGGTGGCGATCGGCCCGGCCGCGGACGCTGACGCGCCGCGGCTGCACGAGCTGTCGGTCCGCACCCACCAGTTCAACACGACCGGCGAGGCCATGGCCGAGGCGGAGCTGCGCGCGCTCATCGCGTCCCCGGCGCACCAGGTCGCGACCGTGCGGCTGTCCGACAGGTTCGGCGACGACGGCCTGGTCGGCGGCTGTGTTTCCCACCGAGGCCCTGGTCCTGGCTGGACGGTGACGCTGCTCATGATGTCGTGCCGGGCGTTGGGCCGCGGCGTCATCGAGGCGCTGCTCGCCTGGCTGGCGCGGTCGGCGGCGCGGGACGGGGCGCAGGAGCTGGTCGTCCCCTGCCTCGTCACCCCGCGCAACGTCCCGCTCCGGCTCGCGCTCGCCGCGTCGGGCTTCCGTGCCCCCGAGGATACGGGCACGGCGGAGCGCCCGCGCGTGGCCCGGTTCGCCAGGACCCTGTCCGGCCCGCCGCCCCCGCTGCCCGGCTGGGTTACCGCGCCGGGCGAGCCGTGAGCGTCGTGAGCGCGGGGGTCGTCGGCGAGCTGCGCCAGATCCTGGTTCAGGCGACGGGACGCGAGGAGCTGCTGGACACGAGCGACCAGACGCCGCTGTTCGGCGCGGGCGTGGGACTCGACTCGCTGTCCGGCGTCATGCTCCTGCGTGAGGTGCACCGGCGCTTCGGCGTGGACGTCGCGGCCGAGGACCTCAATCTCGACGCGCTGGCCACGCTGGCCACGCTCGCCGCTTTCATCGAGGAGCGGGCCGGATGAGCATCCTGGCCCGCCGCGGAACCGTGCGTTAAGGAGAAATCCTCAAGAATGCCTCGTTACGCCCCGCATCCGCGCTGGACGCCGGCCGTATCCTGGGCGGACCGCCCGTGAGTGAGGGGGCCGGAGGGCGTGCACCGAGACAGCAAGACAGGGGAAGCGGCGGGCGAGGGCGGACCGGGCGAGAGCGGGATGGGTGGGCAGATGCTCTCCGCAGATGACCCGCAGGCGCGGGTCGTCACGATTCCGAACGCGATCAGCGTGGCCCGCCTCGCGGGCGTGCCGGTGTTTCTCTGGCTGGTCCTCGGCCCCCGCAGCCAGGCCGGGGACTGGTGGGCGGTCGGGCTGCTGATCGCCTCCGGGCTGTCCGACTGGCTCGATGGCAAGATCGCCCGCGCCCTGAACCAGCAGAGCCGGCTCGGCGAGGTGCTCGACCCGGCCGCTGACCGGCTGTACATCGTGGCCACCATCGCGGCACTCGCCATCCGGGCCATCATCCCCTGGTGGCTGGTCGGGCTGCTCGCGGCCCGGGAGCTGCTGCTGGCCGGGGTGCTCGCCGTGCTGCGCCGGCACGGGTACGGACCGCTGCAGGTCAGCTTCGTGGGCAAGGCCGCGACGCTGGCCTTGCTGTACGCGTTCCCGCTGCTGTTCCTGGGCTCGCATGCGACCAGCTACGCCGAGGTCGCCAGAATTGCGGGTTGGGCCTTTGCCGTCTGGGGAAGTGCACTCTACTGGTGCGCCGCCCTGCTGTACGTGGAGCAGGCGCGGCGGCTGGTACGCGGACAAGATCCGGTGGATCAGGGGGGCCGTCCGCCCGGGACGACGCCCCCCGGGACAATGTTGGGGGGAGACAGGGAGGCTGGGCCGCGGTGAAGGCTGTCGTAATGGCAGGCGGAGAGGGCACCCGGCTGCGCCCGATGACCGCCAACCAGCCGAAGCCGATGCTGCCCGTGGTCAACCGGCCGATCATGGAGCACGTGCTGCGGCTGCTGCGGCGGCACGGCTTCGACGAGACCGTGGTCACCGTGCAGTTCCTCGCCTCGATGGTGCGCAACTACTTCGGCGACGGCGAGGACTTCGGGATGAGCCTGCAGTACGCCACCGAGGAGACCCCGCTCGGCACCGCCGGCAGCGTGAAGAACGCCGAGGACGCGCTGCGGGATGCGCCGTTCCTGGTCATCTCGGGCGACGCGCTGACCGACATCGACCTGTCCGAGCTCGTCCGCTTCCACAAGGACAACAACGCCCTGGTCACCGTCGGGCTCGCCCGGGTGCCCGACCCGCTGGAGTTCGGGATCGTCATCGTGGACGACGACGGGCGGATCCAGCGCTTCCTCGAGAAGCCGACGTGGGGGCAGGTGTTCTCGGACACCGTGAACACCGGCATCTACGTGATGGAGCCCGAGGTGCTGGCCGAGTTCGCGCCCGGCGAGGTCGCCGACTGGTCGAGCGACGTGTTCCCGCGGCTGCTCAAGCGCGGCGCGCCGCTGTACGGCTGCATCACCGACGGCTACTGGGAGGACGTCGGCAACCACGAGAGCTACCTGAAGGCCCAGGCCGACGTGCTCGCCGGCCGGGTGCAGGCCGAGATCGACGGGTTCGAGCTGTCGCCAGGCGTCTGGGTGGCCGAGGGCGCCGAGGTCGACCCGGACGCGGCGCTCAAGGGGCCGCTCGCGATCGGGGACTACGCCAAGATCGAGGCCGGCGCGCAGCTGCGCGAGTTCACCGTCATCGGCAGCAACGTGGTGGTCAAGGAGGGCGCGTTCCTGCACCGCGCGGTCGTGCACAGCAACGTCTACGTGGGCGCCGGCACCACCCTGCGCGGCTGCGTGATCGGGAAGAACACCGACGTGATGCGCTCGGCGAGGATCGAGGAGGACGCGGTCGTCGGGGACGAGTGCGTGATCGAGCCCGAGGCGTACGTGTCGGCGGGGGTCAAGGTCTACCCGTTCAAGACCATCGAGGCCGGCGCGGTGGTGAACGCCAGCGTGATCTGGGAATCCCGCGGGCAGCGGACGCTGTTCGGCCCGCGCGGGGTGTCCGGCCTGGTGAACGTCGAGATCACGCCCGAGCTGTGCGTGCGGCTGGCCAGCGCGTACGCCACCACCCTGAAGAAGGGCACGACGGTCACCACGTCCCGTGACGTGTCGCGCGCCGCGCGGGCGCTGAAGCGCGCCGTGCACGGCGCGCTCAACGCGAGCGCGATCAACGTCGTGGACCTGGAGGCCCAGCCGCTGCCGGTGGCCAGGTTCGAGACCGCGCGCAGCGAGTACAGCGGCGGGATCGCGCTGCGCACCACGCCCGGCGACCCCCAGTCCGTCGACATCATCTTCCTGGACTCCGACGGCGCCGACATGTCGCCGACCGCGCAGCGCAAGCTCGAGCGCGTCTTCTCCCGGCAGGAGTACCGGCGGGCGTTCCCGGGCGAGATCGCCGAGCTGAGCTACCCGCCGCGCGTGGTCGAGGCGTACACTCACGCGCTGCTGCGCAGCATCGACATGGCGGGCGTTCCCGGGGCGGGCCTGAAGGTGGTCGCCGACTGCGCGGGCGGCACCGCGTCGCTCGTGCTGCCCGGGCTGCTCGGCCGGATCGGCGTGGACGTGCTGACCGTCAACAACCGGCTCGACGAGGCGTCACCGACCCAGTCGGTGGCCCAGATCCGCGCCGGGATGCACCGGCTCGCCGAGCTCGTGTCGTCATCGCGGGCCGCGTTCGGCGTCCGGTTCGACCCGGTGGGGGAGCGGATCACCCTGGTCGACGACAAGGGGGCCCTGGTCAGCGACGAGCGGGCGCTGCTGGTCGTGCTCGACCTGATCGCGGCCGAGCGGCACAGCGGGCGCGTGGCGCTGCCGGTGACGACCACCCGGGTGGCCGCGCGGGTGTCCCGCTTCCACGGGGTCCAGGTGGACTGGACCCCCACGTCGCTGCACGGCCTGTACGAGGCCACGGCCGCCGAGGACGTGATTTTCGCCGCGGACGGGCGGGGCGGATTCGTGCTGCCCGAGTTCTCCCGTTCCATCGACGGGATCGCCGCGTTCGCCCGGCTGCTGGGCCTGGTCGCGAGGACCAGGCTGACGCTCAGCCAGATCGACGCCAGGATCCCGGTCTCGCACCTGCTCAAGCGCTCCATGCCGACCCCGTGGGCGGCGAAGGGCAGCGTGATGCGGACGGTCGTCGAGGCGGCCGGGGACCGCACGGTCGACACCACCGACGGGGTCCGCGTGGAGGAGCCCGACGGTGGCTGGATCCTGGTCCTGCCCGACCCCTCGGAGGCCGTCACGCACCTGTGGGCCGAGGGAGCCGACGGCGACTCGGCGCAGGGTCTGCTCGATGAGTGGGCGGCCGTGGTCGCCCGGGCAGGCCGCTGAACCCCGGCACCGGCCGCGGCGCCTGCCGTCTGAGCTGCCGCAGAGTGTCGGCGCAAACCTCTCCTGCGTGAGAGAATCGCGAACATTGCAAGAAGCGGTGACGCGCGGAGGTGCGACGGGATGTGGCGTAGGCGTCGCGAGAGGGCGCGCGCTGGAGCCGTGCGGACGGACGCCGGCACGCCCGGCGGTTCAGGAACGGGGATACCAGGCGGCGCCCTAGGAGCACGGGGCAGGCACGGCGAGAGCTCGGGTGGGCGGGACTCGGAAGACAGCCGCATGCTCGGCCGACTTCCGGGCAGGTTGTCGGGGCGGGGGCGCGGCGCGTGGCGCGTGGACCGGCGCGGCGCGGCGCGGGTAGCTTGGACTCCACCAGCGGAGTTCTCGGGGCGAACCACCCAAGCTGACATGGTTCCCGCTCCGGCCGCATGGCCGGCGAATGGGAGGCTAGGTCAGGACATGTCCAGCGTGTACTGCATCAGGTGCGGTCAGGAGAATCCGGAGGGCGCGCGCTTCTGCTCGCAGTGCGGCACCCCGCTCGCGCGCGGCCCCGGTGAGGGCTCCACGGAGACCACCTCGATCATCTCCCTCCCCGGCACCGATACCGGTGAGGTGGAGTTCGGCGACGAGTCCGTCGCTGACGCAGCGACCCTGGCTATGCTGCCCGCCGGGACGGCCCTGCTCGTCGTCCGCCGCGGGCCGAATGCCGGAAGCAGGTTCCTGCTGGACAGCGACCTGACGCTGGTCGGCCGTCACCCGGACAGCGACATCTTCCTTGACGACGTGACCGTCTCGCGGCGGCACGCCGAGTTCTACCGTTCGGGCAGCCGGTTCACCGTCCGCGATGTGGGCAGCCTGAACGGCACGTACGTGAACCGGGAGCGGATCGAGGAAACGGACCTGGTCGGCGGGGACGAGGTGCAGGTGGGCAAGTTCCGCCTGGTTTTCCTCCTCGGCCCGCGCTCGCAGGCGGAGCTTGGCGGCGGAGGCGCACAGGTCGGCGGCTGACATCCGATGAGCGCACAGCCTGCCCGGGAGTACCTCGGCATCGGCGAGGTACTGGCCCTGCTCCGCGGCGAGTTTCCCGACATCAGCATCTCCAAGATCAGGTTTCTGGAGTCAGAAGGGCTGATCGAGCCCGCGCGGTCACCGTCCAGGTACCGCAAGTTCGATGCCGCGGATGTGGAGCGGCTCCGCTACATCCTGACCGCTCAGCGCGATGAGTACCTGCCGCTGCGAGTGATCAAGGAACGACTGGTGCCGCCGGGCGGCGGCGAGCGTGCCGCGGGCAGCGGCGCGGGCACCGCCGGCGCCGGGTCGGTGAGCCGGCGCGAGCTGCTCGCCGCGGCCGGGATCGATGACGACCAGCTGGCCGAGCTCGAGACGTTCGGGCTGGTCCGCCGCGTCGGACGGGTGTACGGCCCGAACGCGCTCCAGGTCGCCAGCGCCGCGGCGGCGCTGGGCCGGTACGGCGTTGAGGCGCGCCACCTGCGCGCCGTCCGGGCGGCGGTCGAGCGCGAGATCTCGTTCATCGAGCAGGTCGTCGCGCCGACGCTGCGCCAGCGCAACCCCGAGGCCAGGGGGCGGGCCGCGCGAACGGCGCGAGAGATCGCGGCGCTGACCCTGCGGCTGCACGGCGCGCTCGTCGAGGCGGCCCTGGCCGAGGCCGGCTTCCCCGGCAACGGCCTGCCCCAGCCCGGCGCCGCGGACCGCGCGGCCACGGCCGGCCGCTGCGCGGCGGAGGGTGCCGCGGCCGGCGGCAGCGCGGCCGGGGGCCCGGACGCGGCGGGCCCGGCGGGACAGGCGCCGGACTACCCGGCGGACCGGCCCGGCACGATGGGCCGCGGCCGCGGGTTCAGGGGGGCCAGCGCATGATGCCGTCCGGGAACGGCGGGCGCCGGGGGCGGGCGAACGCGCACCATGCTGTCGGCCCGCGGCGGGAGCGCCTCGATAGCGGGTGTACGTTGACAAAGGGAGTGCCTTTGAGCAGGGTCCAGAAGTGAGGCAGCGCGTCAGGCGCACGTGAGGACGGAGCCGCCGTGAGGCAGATGGAGGTCGTAGGCGTCCGGGTCGAGATGCCCACGAACCAGCCCATCGTCCTGCTGAAAGAAACGCAGGGGGAGAGGTACTTGCCGATATGGATCGGTCCGATGGAGGCGACGGCCATCGCCTACGCCCAGCAGGGCCTGGTGCCCGTCCGGCCGCTGACCCATGACCTGCTTCGGGACATCCTCGAGGCGCTGGACGTTCAGCTTCGCACGGTGAACATCACCGCGCTGCGGAACGGCACCTTCTTCGCGGACCTGATCTTCTCGAACGGCAAGGAGGTCAGCGCGAGGCCGTCGGACTCGATAGCCCTGGCGCTCAGGACCGGCGCCACGATTTTCGCGGCGGACGAGATCCTCGAGGAGGCCGGCATCGCGATCCCCGACGAGCAGGAGGACGAGGTCGAGAAGTTCCGTGAGTTCCTCGACACGATCACGCCCGAGGACTTCGGCCGCGCCACCTGAGGGGGGCACGGGGCGGGGATCATGGTTTGTCATGACTCATGACCGTGTTTCTCCCTGGGGGGGCGACCCCCCGTCAACCCCCCGCCGCGGAGCAAGCTCCGCGAACAGGGACCGCGACGCGCCGCGGCAGATCGTTGACGACCTCGCCGGTGTCGGCCTACGGTTCGAGACGGGTACCCAGGTAGACCAGGGACTCCTGGTCCCCGGCCGGAGGTGCGCGTGGCGGTAATCAAGGGCGAGGGCCAGGCGTCGGGCGCGCGCGGGGACGCGGCCCGCCGCGAGAGGACCAGCCGGGCGCCCATCACCAGCGCAGACGAGCAGGGCCTGCTGTTCGGCGAGGAGCTGACCGTGCGCCCCGAGGATGTCGGCTACCGCGGGCCGACCGCCTGCACCGCCGCCGGGATCACCTACCGCCAGCTGGATTACTGGGCCCGGACCGGGCTGGTCGAGCCGAGCGTGCGGGCCGCC